>Ga0208689_1000024_pt1 | contig 169675 bp, 143 predicted proteins | sample June2015DPH_8_15_FD_184700 | JGI IMG/M metagenome (GOLD analysis project Ga0208689, IMG submission 184700) | Peatland microbial communities from SPRUCE experiment site at the Marcell Experimental Forest, Minnesota, USA - June2015DPH_8_150... | ecosystem: Environmental > Terrestrial > Soil >... | reverse complement strand
CCGATGGCACTCCAGCTCCGCTACCTGCAGACGCTGATCGAGATATCGACGGAGAAGAATTCGACCATCGTATTCCCTCTGCCCATCGACCTCATAAAGTTCTTCATGGATAAAGTGAAGCAGTGAAAAAAAAGGTATTACGTTCAAATTCCATGTACCAGGCGCGAAAAGTGTGTATTTTGCCGGGAATCTTAGTGGCTGGAATACAAGTCCCCATCCGTTCAGCCAGGTCAAAACGAGCAAGGGAAATGGTATGTGAAAAGGGACTGTCTCCTTAGAGCCAGGGGTATATGAATGCCGCTTTATTGCTGATGGTATATGGCACGATGATGCAGGTTCTGTAGAAGGATGCACAAATGAGTTCGGCAGCTTCTACTCTGTTATTGAGAGCCTTCAAGAACAAGTCCGGACCGAGAGCCTTCCTGCGTTCAGCATCTACCGGAAGTTCAGGTCCCGGGAAACGTAAGTGCGATCTATGAGTACGAACCATAGACCCGGGGACCGGCGGAAGCTGACCGAATCATTCCGTGCGATGACGGCCGGCACGACCCCAAGGAGGCGACCGGATGACATCACCCCAAAAAGTTGTGTTCCTGTTTGACGTGGACAACACTCTGCTCGACAACGACCGCGTGCAGGATGACCTCAGGAGCCATCTTGAGCGCGGGTTCGGAGCTGAGAGCCGGGATCGGTACTGGGCGATATTTGAAGAGTTGCGCGTCGAGCTCGGCTATGCGGACTACCTGGGCGCTTTACAGCGCTATCGGCTCGAGGAGATGTGCGATCCGCGACTGCTGATGATGTCTTCTTTTCTGGTGGATTATCCGTTTGCGGACCGGTTGTATCCCGGCGCGCTCGATGCCCTTGAGCACGCGCGCACCTTTGGGAAGACAGTCATCCTTTCCGATGGCGACGTGGTCTTCCAACCACGCAAGGTGGAACGGTCGGGTCTGTGGGATGCGGCCGAAGGCCGCGTTCTCATTTACGTTCACAAGGAGCAGATGCTGGCTGACGTTGAGCGGCACTACCCGGCCCGCCATTATATTATGGTAGACGACAAGCTGCGCATTCTCACGGCGATGAGAAGGATCTGGGGCGACCGGCTGACGACCGTATGGCCGCGCCAGGGACATTACGCCCTCGACCCCAAAGCCATCGCCGCCTATCCGCCGGCTGACCTCACCATCGAGAGCATCGGCGAACTGGTCAACTATGACTTATCCGCCTTGCTCGGCGCCCTCAAAGCCGGCAACGCGCAACAGGAGGACCCATGAAAGCAACACAACGACTGCATGATCTCGGTCAGAGCCTCTGGCTCGACAACATTACCCGTGGGCTCCTGACAAAGGGTACTCTCCACCATTATATCACCGAACTTTCAGTGACGGGGCTCACCTCGAACCCCACGATCTTTGATCACGCCATTAAAAACACCGAGTTTTACAACGATGCCATCCGCCAAAAGGTGCGAGAGGGGAAGTCGGCGGAAGAGTTGTTCTTCGAACTTGCCCTGGAGGATCTGACCCGGGCTGCCGATCTCTTCGGGCCGATCCACGATGCGACGGACGGAGTTGACGGCTGGGTGTCCTTGGAGGTTTCACCGCTTCTCGCATACGACACTGCCAGGAGTATCAAGGAGGCCGCCGAGCTTTGCGCAAGAGCGAACCGACCCAACCTCTTCATTAAGATCCCGGGCACCTGCGAGGGACTCCCGGCGATTGAGGAGACGGTCTTCGCAGGCGTGCCGGTCAATGTCACGCTCTTGTTCTCACGGGAGCAGTACATCGCCGCAGCCGAAGCATACATGCGAGGGATCGAGCGGCGGATCGAAGCCGGCCTCGGCCCGAAAGCCGGCTCCGTGGCATCACTCTTCATCAGCCGCTGGGACAAGGCGGTTGCGGGAAAGGTTCCGGAGGGACTTCAGAACCGTCTCGGTATCGCCATTGCCAAAAGGACATACAAAGCCTACCTGGATCTGCTTGCCTCGCCCCGGTGGCAGAAACTTGCCGGGGCCGGAGCACGGCCGCAGCGCCTCCTGTGGGCCAGCACCGGAACGAAAGACCCCAAGGCTTCTGATGTCCTTTTTATCGAGGCCCTCGCGGCTCCAGACACTATTAACACGATGCCCGAGGAGACGTTGCTCGCTTTCGCCGACCACGGCAAGGTGAATGACATGTTGCCGGTCGATGGCGGCGACGCCGAAGAAATACTCGCCAGATTCGCGCATGTGGGCGTTGACAATGCGGCCCTCGCCGAAGAGCTCCAGAGCGAGGGAGCCCAATCTTTCGACAAGTCCTGGAACGAGCTGATGGATTCAATCGCGTCAAAGAGCAAAGCGCTCGGAGGGACGACCAAGACGGGAGGAAAACGGTGACGACCACGAACGCGACATCCACGGCGCCGCCACTGACGGAGAAGCCGGCGTGGAAGGCCCTGGAGGAGCATTACCGGAAGATCCGCAATGTGCATCTGCGGTCGCTCTTCGCCGATGATCCCCTTCGCGGCCAGCGCTTGGCCGCCGAAGGTGCCGGCCTTTACCTGGACTACTCGAAGAATCGCATTACCGAAGAGACGATCCGTCTTCTCGTGAATCTCGCTGAGGAGTGCGGATTGCGTCAGCACATCGAGGCCATGTTCCAGGGCCGGAAGATCAACGTCACGGAGAATCGGGCTGTTCTTCACATCGCCCTGCGCGCCCCCAGGAGCGAAAGGATTCTCGTTGACGGAGTCGATGTTGTGCCTGAGGTGCACGCCGTGCTTGACAGGATGGCCGTTTTCTCGGAGCAGGTTCGCAGCGGCCAGTGGCGGGGATACACGGGAAAGCGCATCCGCAACGTCGTGAACATCGGCATCGGCGGCTCCGATCTTGGCCCCGTCATGGCTTACGAGGCGCTAAAGCACTACAGCAAGCGCGACATGACCTTCCGTTTCGTCTCGAACGCGGACGGCACCGACTTCGAAGAGGCCACACGCGACCTTGACCCCGAAGAAACGCTTTTTATCATCTCTTCGAAGACCTTCACGACCCTCGAAACGATGACCAATGCCCACACCGCCCGTACGTGGGCGCTGAAAGCGCTGCACCATGAAGAGGCTGTTGCCAGGCACTTTGTTGCCGTCTCGACCAACGGTGACGAGGTGGCGAAGTTCGGCATCGACAAAGCGAACATGTTCGGGTTCTGGGACTGGGTCGGCGGCCGCTATTCGATGGGCTCGGCGATCGGTCTCTCGACCATGATCGCCATCGGTCCGGAGAACTTTCGCTCCATGCTCGCCGGCTTCCACTCGATGGACGAGCACTTCCGCACCGCCCCATTCGAGAAGAACGTGCCCGTGATTATGGGACTTCTCTCAGTATGGTACAACAACTTCTTCGGCGCACAGACGGTTGCGGTCCTACCTTACGCACAATACCTCAAACGCTTCCCGGCCTACCTCCAGCAATTGGCCATGGAGAGCAACGGGAAGCACGTCACGCTCGACGGGGCAGTCGTCAACTATCAAACGGGACCTGTCTATTGGGGCGAGCCGGGCACCAATGGCCAGCACTCCTTCTACCAGCTCATCCACCAGGGAGCCAGACTGGTTCCCTGCGATTTCATCGGCTTCTGCCAGACGTTGAACCCGCTCGGTCATCATCATGACCTGCTGATGGCTAACCTCCTTGCGCAGACGGAAGCGCTGGCCTTCGGCAAGACAGAGGACGAGGTGAGGACCGAGGGAACTCCAGACTGGCTAGTACCGCATCGTATCTGTGAAGGCAACCGTCCGACGAACACTATTCTCGCAGAGAGGCTGACACCGGAGTCCTTCGGTAAGCTCGTCGCGCTTTACGAGCACTCGGTTTTCACCCAAGGGGTGGTTTGGCACATCGATTCATTCGACCAATGGGGCGTCGAGCTCGGCAAAGTGCTGGCGAAGCGGATTATTCCCGAGGTGGCAAGTGTCGAGGAACTTCCGCTCCGGCATGACAGCTCGACCAACTCACTCATCCGGCGCTACCGTAAGTTCAAAGGAGCGTAATCATGACAGTAAGCCCTTTTGCAGGAAAGCCGGCCGAGCCGTCGATGCTCGTTGACGTGCCCAAGCTTGTCACCGCTTACTACACCGAGACCCCCGATCCCTCCATACCCGGACAACGGATCTTGTTCGGCACGTCAGGACATCGGGGCTCCGCTTTCCAGAAATCTTTCAACGAATGGCATATTCTCGCCATCAGCCAGGCGATTTGCCTGTACCGCGGGCAGCAGAAGATCGATGGCCCGCTGTTTCTCGGCATGGACACGCACGCGCTCTCGGTGCCGGCTTTTGCCGGCGCGCTGGAGGTGCTGGCGGCCAACGGGGTGGACGTCATGATCGCGGAAAAGGACGAATATACGCCGACCCCTGTCATATCTCATGCGATCCTCACTTACAACCGGGGGCGCAGGACAGGACTTGCCGACGGCATCGTGATCACGCCCTCGCATAATCCGCCCCATGACGGTGGCTTCAAGTACAATCCCCCAAACGGCGGACCGGCGGAGCGCACCGTCACCGATTGGATCGAGGTGCGGGCAAACGAGTTTCTCGATAACGGCCTTCGGGGTGTTAAAAGGATCCCTGTCGAGAAGGCCCTTCGCGCCCCTAGGACGCACCGGCACGACTACCTCAATGCGTACGTTGCTGATCTCGCCAACGTGATCGACATGGACGCCATTCGCGGCGCGAAGATAAGCCTGGGGGTGGACCCGCTCGGCGGCGCCGGGGTCCATTACTGGGCGCCGATTGCCGAGCGCTACGGGTTGAACCTTACCGTCGTCAACGATGCCGTCGATCCGACCTTCCGATTCATGACGGTCGATTGGGACGGCCAGATCCGCATGGACCCTTCCTCGCCTTACGCCATGCAGAGGTTGATCGGCCTGAAGGACCGCTTCGAGATCGCCTTAGCCTGTGACACCGACCACGACCGGCACGGGATCGTCACCCGGAGCGCGGGATTGCTGCCGCCCAATCACTACCTTGCAGTCGCCATCTTCTATCTATTCCAGCACCGACCTAACTGGCTCAAGGAGGCGGCTGTCGGTAAGACGGTGGTGAGCAGTCAGATGATCGATCGCATCGCCGCGAAGCTTGGCCGGAAGCTTTACGAAGTGCCCGTTGGCTTTAAGTGGTTCGTGGATGGCCTCCTCGACGGCTCGCTTGGCTTCGGCGGGGAGGAGAGCGCGGGAGCGTCGTTTGTCCGCCGGGACGGCGGCGTCTGGACGACGGACAAAGACGGGATCGTCCCGGCAATGCTCGCGGCCGAGATCATTGCCCGGATGGGCCGGGACCCCGGCGAAATCTACCGCGAACTCACGCGCGAATTCGGTGAGCCTGTCTATGACCGGGTTGAGGCGCCTGCAACCACGCAACAAAAAGAAGCTTTGGAAAAGCTCTCGGCGCAGCAGGTCCGGCTTACAGACCTGGCTGGGGAACCTATCCTGACCGTCCTCACCCACGCGCCTGGCAACGGCGCGTCCATCGGCGGGTTGAAAGTAATGGCGGAAAACGGATGGTTCGCGGCGCGTCCGTCAGGGACGGAAGACATCTACAAGATCTACGCGGAGAGCTTCCGGGGAGCGGATCATCTGAGCCGTATCCTGGAGGAAGCCCAGACGATCGTCAACAATGCTTTAGCTGCGACACCACAGCAGTCAGGGCTTGCAAGCACTACAAATGTGAAGGAGAAACCATGAGCACACAAACCCCCGTCAGCAAGCAGACCTACAGTCTTTTACCCACGGACATCGAAGGAGTCGATTCCCTGGCGGAGCTTGCCCTGGATATGCGCTGGTCGTGGAATCATGCTACCGACGAAGTATGGCAGCAGCTTGATCCCGCGCTTTGGGAGTTCACTCAAAACCCCTGGGTCGTCCTACAGACTGTCTCGAGGGACAAACTCCAGCGCGTGTCAGCCAATCCCGCCTTCCGCAAAAAGGTCGATGCGCTCGTGCAAACCAGGCGTCAGGCGGCGAAAACCCCCGCGTGGTTTCAGCAAGATCATCCACGCTCGCCCCTGACACATGTCGCGTATTTCAGCATGGAATTCATGTTGAGCGAAGCTTTGCCCATCTACTCAGGGGGGCTTGGCAATGTGGCCGGCGATCAGCTCAAGGCCGCCAGCGATCTGGGCGTACCGGTGGTCGGAGTGGGGCTGCTCTATCAACAAGGCTATTTTCGCCAGGTAATTGACAGGAACGGAGCGCAACAAGCCCTCTTCCCCTATAACGACCCGGGACAGTTGCCCATCACGCCATTGCGCGAAGCGAACGGTGAGTGGTTGCGGTTGGAAATCGCTTTACCCGGTTACTCGGTCTGGCTGCGCGCCTGGCAAGTCCAGGTAGGCAGAGTGAAACTTTACCTGCTGGACAGCAATGACCTTGCGAACCTCCCGGCCCACCGGGGCATTACCAGCGAGTTGTACGGTGGCGGGCCGGAATTACGTCTTAATCAAGAACTACTCCTCGGGATCGGCGGGTGGCGACTGCTCAGTGCGCTTGGCATTCAGGCGGAGGTCTGTCACCTGAATGAAGGCCATGCGGCCTTTGCCGTGTTGGAACGGGCCCGAACCTTCATAGAAGAGACCGGACAACCCTTCGAAGTCGCGCTGAGCGCAACACGATCGGGGAATCTTTTCACCACCCATACGGCGGTCGCCGCCGGCTTTGACTGTTTCGACCCATCTCTCATCGAGCAGTACCTCGGTGCTTATGCCGAGCAAAAGCTCGGCATAACACTCCACGATTTGCTAGCCCTGGGCCGCCGGAATCCGAACGACTCGTCGGAAAGCTTCAACATGGCGTATCTGGCAATCCGCGGGAGCGGGTCGGTGAACGGCGTGAGTCGCTTGCACGGGGAGGTGAGCCGGCATATCTTTGAGCCTCTCTTTCCGCGCTGGCCGGACGCGGAAGTGCCTGTCGGACACGTGACAAACGGGGTTCACATGCCGAGCTGGGACTCGGCGGAATCTGACGATCTGTGGACTGAGGCCTGCGGAAAAGACCGCTGGCTGGGGACGACGGAAACCCTGGAGCAGGACATTCGCCGCGTCTCCGACGCCGGCCTTTGGCAATTTCGCATTGCCGCCAGCACGTCTCTTGTTGAATACGCCCGCGAGCGATTGTCCCGGCAACTGGCCGCCTCCGGCGCGCCGCGCGATGCGATTGACGGGGCGAAGCATCTATTCGATCCCAACGCATTGACACTGGGCTTTGCGCGCCGCTTTGCGACCTACAAGAGACCGAACCTGCTGCTCCACGACCCGGAGCGGTTGCTTCGTCTGTTGACCAATCCTGAGCGCCCGGTGCAACTCATCATCGCCGGCAAGGCCCATCCGGCGGACCAGGCGGGGCAGGCGCTGATCCAGGAATGGACACATTTCATCCGACGGCCCGAGGTGCGTCCCCATGTGATCTTCCTCAGCGACTACGACATGCTGTTAACGGAGCACCTCGTGCAGGGGGTGGATGTCTGGCTCAACACGCCACGGCGGCCCTGGGAGGCGTGTGGAACGAGCGGCATGAAGGTGCTCGTCAATGGGGGCATCAATCTCTCGGAGCTGGACGGCTGGTGGGCGGAAGCCTACACGCCTGAAGTGGGGTGGGCGCTGGGGGACGGCCGGGAACATGGCGACGATCCGGCATGGGACGCGGCCGAAGCCGAGGCGCTCTACGACCTGCTCGAACGCGAGGTGGTTCCCGAGTTTTACACCCGCGACAGCAACGGCATTCCCGCTGCCTGGGTCGCCCGTATGCGTGAAAGCATGGCGCGGCTGACACCCCGGTTCTCCGCCAACCGCACGGTGCGCGAATACACGGAGCAACACTACCTTCCGGCCGCTGCCGCCTACCTTTTGCGCATTGCCAATAAAGGCGCAATCGGCAGGCAGATGGTCGACTGGCAGCACAGTCTGGAACAGAAATGGGCCACGCTGCATTTTGGCGACGTGAGGGTTGAGAGTCGCGGCGAGCAGCACGTATTTGAAGTTCAGGTCTTTCTCAATGATCTCGACCCCAAGGCGGTGCGGGTAGAGCTTTACGCCGACGGCCTCATGGGCAGTGCCCCTGTGCGGCAGGAGATGAAGCGCGTTCCCCAACCTACCGGTGCGTCGGGCAACTGCGTTTATCGCGCAGCCGTGTCTGCGGCCCGACCGCCGGAGGACTACACGGCGCGAGTGATACCTCAACATCCCGGCGCGAAGGTTCCTCTCGAAGCGGCTCGAATCCTATGGCAGCGGTGATTATAGTTCCAATGGAGGAGATTGCGAATTGACAAGCACCTTCAGGAAAAACAACTCACGGTCATCAAAATCAGGCGTCTAAAACATGGAGGTAATCGAAATGAGAAAAAGCAGCTCTTTTGCAACACTGATCTTTATCGTAATTTTCGGCATCGGCGTAGCACTATCATATACCATGTACAGCGCTTCAGCGAACGTGCAAACCGTGTGGATTGGAGTCATTGCCTTTTTTGTCGCCCTCTTTGTTTCTCTCGCAATCAAGGTTGCGGATCAGTGGGACAAGGCGGTGATATTGCGGTTAGGCAAATTCCGCTCCCTTCAGGGACCGGGGCTGTTCTTCATTATCCCGGTCATCGACTCGATAGCCTACTGGATTGACACCCGCGTGATCACCGCTTCTTTCAAGGCCGAGAAGACCCTTACCAAAGATACCGTGCCCGTGGATGTCGATGCAGTGCTATTCTGGAAAGTTTTGGACCCCAAGAAGGCAGCCCTGGATGTAGCCGACTATCAAAGCGCCATAAGTTGGGCCTCCCAAACGGCCCTGCGCGATGTCATAGGCAAAACCATGCTTTCAGACATGCTGGAAGGCAGGGAGAAGATTAGCAGCGAGCTGCAAAAGATCATTGATGAGCGAACCGAGCCATGGGGCATCAATGTTATTTCGGTGGAAGTCAAAGATGTACTCATCCCCTCGGCCTTGGAGGATGCGATGTCGATGCAGGCCCAGGCTGAAAGAGAACGTCAGGCCCGGGTGATTCTGGGAGATTCGGAGCGACAGGTGGCGGAGAAGTTCGGAGAAGCGGCCAGGACCTATGCGAACGATCCCATCGCTCTTCACTTGAGGGCTATGAACATGCTTTATGAGGGTTTGAAGGAGAACGCCACGATCGTCATAGTACCCAGCACGGCCGTGGAAACCATGCAACTGGGCGGCCTTGCCGGGATGACAGCCTTGACCATGGGAATCGGCCAGGAGCGCGCAAACAAAGAGAAGGAAAGCAGGACAGCGAAAAATGCAGAATAACGGAACGCGTCCTCATATCGGATGGCATCAGGCGACTGACACGGGTGGGAGAAAACAAAGGCCGGTAGGGACGGGCAAGTTTTTCCCGGGCATCAGGGGGGACGAGCAAGTCCGATGGTTCAGGCAGCGAATCGACGGGACCGAGGGCCACAGGGAGATCAGTCAGTTCGAGGCGCATTCACCATGAAAATCTGACAGATCGGAGGAGAAAAGGAAATGAACCGGCATACGATTCCACTAGGACGCATTCTGGGCATCCCTATCGGCCTGGACTATTCCTGGTTTTTGATTTTTGGGCTGATCACCTGGACGATGGCTGTTGGCTACTACCCGGCTGAATTTAAGAACTGGCCTCCAGTCCAGTATTGGATCATGGGCGCGGCGACCGCCATCATGCTCTTCGTGAGTGTACTGCTGCACGAGTTGGGTCATTCGGTGGTGGCAATGTCATACAAAATCCGGGTGCGAAGCATCACGCTCCTTATATTCGGCGGCATCTCCCGAATCGGGGCCGAACCAACCAGCGCCACGGCTCAATTCTGGATCTCTGTTGCCGGCCCCGCTGTCAGTTTCGCTCTGGCAGGCGTCTTTTTCCTGTTGCAGCCTGTTTTCGCGCATGTTGCGCCGCTCCTGGCCTTGAGCAAATATCTGGTCTATATCAACATCATGCTGGGCCTGTTCAATCTGATTCCAGGCTTCCCCTTGGATGGCGGCGGCATCTTTCGGGCGGCTGTATGGGGTGTCACCCACGACCTGCGCCGGGCCACCCTAATCGCCGCCAATCTGGGGCGCTTCATCGCCTTTCTCTTCATTGGGTTGGGTGTGTGGCAAATGCTTGCAGGCAACCTTGTCAACGGCATGTGGATCGCCTTCATCGGCTGGTTCCTGGAAAGTGCCGCCAGGGGACAGGTTCAGCAACTGGCGCTCCACGATCTGCTGGCCGGCCATAAGGTGTCGCAGGCGATGAATCGGCACTACACAGCGATTGCTGGCGATACTACTTTGGAGCGCCTGGTGGACGATCACATCCTGGGCAACGGCCGCCGGAGCTTTGTGGTCAAGCGGAGTAATGAAGCAGTTGGCTTGTTGACCTTACATCACGTGAAAGAGGTTCCACGATCTGCGTGGTCAACCACGACCGGCGCGCAAGCCATGATCCCGATCGAGCAAACGAAACGGGTGCAGCCGGATGCAGAATTATGGACAGCTTTGGAAGAGATGGACCGTGATGGGGTCAACCAGCTTCCCGTAATGGCGGACGGGCATATTCAGGGCATGCTCAGCCGGGAAGATGTCATCACTTTCCTGCGCACGCTCCAGGAAGTGGGAACGTGACCGGCATACATGCGGCTCAAAGGAGGACGGTATGCGCAGAATTCTTGTGGCGATAGACGGCTCCAAACATTCTTTCAGGGTAATCGAGTACTGCGGGAAGCAATTTTCAGGCATGAGTGATTTGTCTCTCACGCTCTTTCATGTGTTGCCGAACCTTCCAACCCGGTTTTGGGACGACGGCCACATACTGACCAAGAAGGAGAAAGAGGCACGACAGAGGGTTGTGAATAAGTGGATGGAAAATCAGAAACTGGCGACGGAGCCGATGTTGCGCGACGCGATGGAGGGCCTCACACGGGCGGGCATCCCTCAGGAGCAGATAGAAACGAAAACCATTCCTCACTCTACTAACGAGGTAACGAGCATCCTGGAGGAGGCCAGAGACGGTGGATACCTCACCCTCGTCCTGGGTCGATATGGTTTGTCGTGGATAGATGAGCATGTCCTCGGGAGCACCACGGGCAAAATCATTCATCGGGGCGCCGGGCTGGCAATATGCGTGGTCGAGTGAGGATGCTTCGGGAAGCGGGGTGGTATTACAGGCCGAAGCGCGTGAAACCGGCTTCGTTCGGACCGGGGAATGACGAAGGAGTCATGAATGAAACCGGCTGACCCGCGCATCCTGACCATCAATGGCGGCTCGTCGAGCATCAAGTTCGCGCTGTTCGAGGTCGGTGGCTCGCTCCGACGGATCCTGGAGGGCGAAATTGAGCGGATAGGGCTGCCGGAGGCCGCGTTAAAGGTGAAAGGTAAGAGCCGGGCGGACAACTTTTCGCGCTTAGTGACAGCGCCGGATCACACGGTGGCGGTGGGCGCCCTGATGGACTGGATCGAGGAACGAATCGGAGTCGGCATGTTGACTGCGGTCGGCCATCGCGTGGTACATGGCGGGCCCAAATACAGCGAGCCGCAGCGAATCACCGCGGAAATGGTTGAGGAGCTGCACCGGCTCAGTCCATTCGATCCCGAGCACCTGCCGGAGGAGATCCTGTTGACCGGGGCGTTCCATCGCCGGTTTCCCGACCTGCCTCAGGTGGCCTGCTTCGACACGGCTTTTCACCATGACCTGCCGGCTGTGGCCCGGCTCTTGGCGATCCCGCGCCGCTTTGAGGCGAAAGGGGTGCGGCGGTACGGATTTCACGGGTTGTCGTATGCGTTTCTCATGGGAGAGCTGGCCCGCCTGGCCGGACCTGAGGCAGCGCAAGGCCGGGTGGTCCTGGCCCACCTCGGCAACGGCGCGAGCCTTGCGGCGGTGCGTGATGGCAAACCCGTGGACACAAGCATGAGCTTCACCCCGACCGCAGGGGTGCCCATGAGCACCCGCTCAGGCGACCTCGATCCCGGGCTGCTCTGGTATCTGGCGCGCACAGAGGGCTTCGATGCAAAACGATTCAATGAGATGGTCAATTTCGAGTCCGGCCTGCTCGGTGTTTCGGAGACCAGCTCCGACATGCGTGACTTGCTCGACCGTGAAACGCAGGACGTGCGGGCGTCTGAGGCGGTCGCGCTCTTTTGCTACCAGGTCAAGAAATGGATCGGCGCATTCGCGGCGGCGTTGGGCGGACTGGATACGCTGGTGTTCGCGGGCGGCATCGGGGAGAAGGCGCCCGTAGTCCGGGCGCGGATTTGCGATGGGCTGGGATTCCTTGGAATCAAACTCGAAGAAAAGCGGAACGCGGTTAATGCCGGTGTGATTTCCACTGATGCCGGCAGGGTCGCTGTTCGCGTCATTCATACGGACGAAGAATGGATGATCGCACAGACAGTCTGCGATGTTTTGGGTCTTACAATTAAAAAGGGACATGATTATAAAAACGAAAAAAGCGTCTGAAAGGAGCATTATGATGAAGGTAAAAAATGGGGTGAAGGAGCACATCGCCATGGAAACGGAGAAGATGAATAAAGCGGACAGGCCGTTGTCGCCCGATCTGCTGCGAAAGATGCACGCCTATTGGAGGGCGGCGAACTACCTCTCGGTCGGGCAGATTTATCTCTACGACAATCCTTTGCTTCGGGAGCCGCTGAAGCTATCGCACGTGAAGCCCTTGATAGTCGGGCACTGGGGCACGACGCCGGGTCAGAACTTCATCTACGTGCATTTGAACCGGATCATCAAGGAGTATGACCTGGATATGTTCTACATCGCCGGTCCCGGTCACGGCGGCCCGGCGCTGGTGGGCAATACGTACCTCGAAGGCACCTACAGCGAGGTCTATCCGAACATCAGCCAGGATGAGGCCGGGCTGAAGAAGCTGTTCACGCAGTTCTCGTTCCCCGGCGGGATTTCCAGCCATGTTGCACCGACGACGCCGGGGTCGATTCACGAAGGCGGAGAGCTGGGGTATTCGCTCAGCCATGCCTTCGGGGCCGCGTTCGACAACCCCGGTCTGATCGTCGCGTGCATCGTGGGCGACGGTGAAGCGGAGACCGGTCCGTTGGCGACCGCTTGGCAGTCTAACAAGTTTCTCAACCCGATCACCGATGGCGCCGTGCTGCCGATCCTGCTCCTCAACGGCTACAAGATCAGCAACCCGACCGTGCTGGCCCGCATTGAGCACGAGGAATTGGAGCAATATTTCCGGGGCTGCGGCTGGACGCCCTACTTTGTGGAAGGCGATGATCCGGAAGGTATGCATCAACTCATGGCCGGCACTTTGGATAAGGCCATCGAGGAGATCCGGCACATCCAAAGTGATGCACGCAACAAAAACGACAATACCCGGCCGCGCTGGCCGATGGTCATTCTCGGGTCGCCCAAGGGCTGGACGGGACCGAAAGTGGTGGACGGTCTGCAAATCGAGGGCACGTTCCGGGCCCACCAGGTGCCGCTCCTGGTGGATTCCGAGCATCCCGATCATGTCGCGCAGCTTGAAAGCTGGATGAAGAGCTACAAAGCGGAGGAGCTGTTCGATACCGATGGCCGGCTCATACCGGAACTGGCAGAGCTGGCACCTAAGGGCGACCGGCGGATGGGCGCCAATCCCCACGCCAACGGCGGCCTCCTGCTGCGCGACCTGCGCATGCCGGACTTCCGCGTCCACGCGGTGTCCGTGCCTTCGCCCGGCGCTGTCGACGCCCAGGATACGCTCGTGCTGGGCAAGTTCCTGCGCGACGTGACCACGTTAAATCAGGATCAGCGCAATTTCCGGATCTTCGGCCCCGATGAAACGCTCTCGAACCTCCTGGGCGCGGTCTTTGAAGTCACCAATCGCCAGTGGGACGCCCGAACGGTAAAGAATGATGAATTCCTCGCGCCCGCCGGACGCGTGCTCGACTCGATGCTCAGCGAGCACCAGAGCGAGGGTTGGCTGGAGGGTTATCTGCTCACCGGACGGCACGGGTTGTTTAACTGCTACGAGGCTTTCATCCACATCATTGATTCGATGTTCAACCAGCACGCCAAGTGGCTGAAGGTCACGTTGGAACTGCCGTGGCGGCGGAAGATCGCCTCGCTCAACTATCTGCTCGCCTCCCACGTCTGGCAGCAGGACCACAACGGCTTTACCCACCAGGACCCCGGTTTCCTCGACCACGTCGTCAACAAGAAAGCCGATATCGTGCGCATTTACCTTCCGCCCGATGCCAACTGCCTGTTGTCGGTCTTCGATCACTGCCTGCGCAGCCGCCACTACGTGAACGTGGTGGTTGCGGGAAAGCACCCGGCGCCCCAATGGCTGACCATGGAAGAGGCGGTGGTGCATTGCACGGAAGGACTCGGCATCTGGCGATGGGCCAGCAACGACCGGGGCGCCGAGCCGGACGTGGTGATGGCCTGCTGCGGAGACACGCCCACCCCGGAGATCCTGGCCGCTGTGTCCATTCTCCGCGAGCATCTGCCGGAGCTGAAAATCCGGGTGATCAATGTCGTCGATCTCATGAAACTGCAGCCGCAAACTGAGCACCCGCACGGGCTGAGCGACACGGATTACGACTCTCTTTTCACAAAAGACAAGCCGATTGTCTTCGCCTTCCATGGATACCCGTGGCTGGTCCATCGGCTGACCTACCGCCGAACCAACCGCAACATCCACGTCCGTGGCTACAAGGAAGAGGGCACGATCACGACGGCCTTCGACATGAGGGTGCAGAACGAGCTGGACCGGTTCCACCTGGTGCAAGACGTGGTCGATCGCCTGCCGCAGTTGGGCTCTAAGGGGGCTTACCTGAAGCAGATGGTGCGGGACAAGCTCGTCGAGCACAAGCAATACATCGACAAGCACGGCCAGGATATGCCGGAAATCAGGAACTGGAAGTGGGCCAACCCCAAATGAATGCGCATGAGCTTAGAGACACCGCGAGGGCGCCGGTAGCCGGCGACAAGGGCCAGCAATCATGAAACCTGCGGCACGGCAAAGATAAGGAGAATACCCGTTATGGAACCCAATGCCGACCGGACCAAGGCTCCCGAATCGAAGCCGGGATCGAAGCCTGATGCGAAGGACGATCTGAAATCCCTCTCCCTGCAAGAATTACAGGCAAAGCTGGGGTCGTCGCCGGACGGCCTCAGTCAAGGCGAGGCGGAGCGCCGGCTGACCCAGTACGGGCCTAACGAGATCGAAGAAAAGAAGACCAATCCGTTCCTGAAATTCCTCACCTATTTTTGGGGCCCCATCCCGTGGATGATCGAAGCAGCCGTGATCCTTTCCGCGGTAGCCCGGCACTGGCCGGATTTTTTCATCATCCTTGTTCTACTTCTGGCCAACGCCATAGTCGGGTTCTGGGAGGAACACCAGGCGGGCAACGCCATCGACGCCCTTAAAGCCAGGCTCGCGATCCAGGCCCGGGTCCGTCGTGACGGGAAGTCGAGCACCGTTCCTGCGCGAGAGCTTGTGCCGGGCGACGTCATCCGCGTGCGCCTGGGCGACATCGTGCCGGCGGATGCGCGATTGCTCGCGGGTGACCCGGTGGAGGTGGATCAGTCCGCGCTGACGGGAGAGTCATTGCCCGCCACGCGAAAACCCGGCGAGACGGTCTACTCGGGGTCGATCATCCGCCAGGGAGAAATCGACGCGCTGGTCTACGGCACGGGTCAGAACACCTACTTCGGCAAAACCGCGCAACTGGTGCAGGAGGCGCACACTGTCAGCCACTTTCAGCGCGCCGTGCTGAAGATCGGCGATTACCTGATCATCCTCGCGGTGTCCCTGGTCATATTGATCCTGGTGGTCGCGCTCTTCCGCGGCGACCGGATGCTCACCACGCTTCAGTTCGCATTGGTGTTAACGGTGGCCGCGATTCCCGTGGCGATGCCCACGGTGCTGTCCGTGACCATGGCGGTCGGCGCGCGCCTGCTGGCCAAAAAAGAGGCGATTGTGACCCGGTTGGCTGCCATCGAGGAGTTGGCGGGCGTGGACGTGCTGTGCTCGGACAAGACCGGCACCCTGACCCAGAACAAGCTGACCCTGGGCGACCCGTTCAGCGTGAACAATATCCCCGCCGATCAGGTCATCCTCAACGCCGCGCTTGCGTCGCGCGCGGACAATAAGAACACCATCGACCTGGCCGTATTGAGCGGCCTGAAAAATGATCAGGCATTGAAGGGCTACCAGGTGGTTCATTTCCAGCCGTTCGACCCGGTGCATAAGCGCACCGAGGCCACCGTCAAGGGCGCGGACGGAAAGGAGTTCAAGGCGACCAAGGGTGCGCCGCAGGTGATCCTGGAGCTGGCGGCCAACGCAGCGGAGGTGAAGCCCGCCGTCGAGAAGGCCGTCAACGAGTTTGCCGCGCGCGGCTTCCGCTCGTTGGGTGTGGCCCGGGCCGAGACAGACGGCCAATGGCAGTTTCTAGGCGTGTTGCCCCTGTTCGATCCGCCTCGCGAGGATTCCAAATCGACCATCGCGTCCGCGCGGCAGATGGGAGTAAACGTGAAGATGGTGACGGGCGATCAAGTGGCCATCGCTCGGGAAACCGCCGGGAAACTGGGGTTGGGCACAAATATCCTCGATGCCGGCGGCTTCGGCGACACGAAGCATCACGAGACGGCGCAGTTGGCGGAATCCATCGAGAAAGCGGACGGCTTCGCCCAGGTATTCCCCGAACATAAGTTCCACATTGTAGACGTCCTGCAGCGCCTCGGCCACATCGTCGGCATGACGGGCGACGGGGTGAACGACGCCCCCGCGTTGAAGAAGGCCGACTGCGGTATCGCCGTTTCGGGCGCGACGGATGCGGCGCGCGCGGCGGCATCCATCGTGCTTCTGACGCCCGGCCTGTCGGTGATCATAGACGCGATGAAAGAGAGCCGGAAAATCTTCCAGCGGATGAACAGCTATGCCATATACCGCATCGCCGAGACGCTGCGCGTCCTCTTGTTCATGACGCTGGCGATCCTGGTGTTTAACTTCTATCCGATGACCGCAGTGATGATCGTGATGCTCGCGCTGCTCAACGACGGGGCGATCCTGTCCATTGCCTATGACAACGTCCAGTACAAGGACAAGCCCGAGGCATGGAACATGCGCCTGGTGCTGGGGATCGCCACGGTGCTGGGCGTCATCGGACCCGTGGCTGCGTTTGGCCTGTTTTACCTCGGTGATCGTGTCTATCACCTCGACCGCGCGCAAACCCAAACGCTGATGTACCTGATGCTGTCCGTGGCCGGACATCTGACGATTTTCCTGACGCGCACGCGCGGCCCGTTCTGGTCGACGCAGCCCGCGCCGGTTTTGTGGATGGCGGTGCTCGGCACGCAAACGCTGGCGACTCTGATCGCGGTTTATGGGCTGTTTATGACGCCCCTCGGCTGGGGCTGGGCGGCGTTCGTCTGGGGCTATGCTCTGGCGTGGGCCCTCGTGACTGACCGCGTGAAACTGTTCGCCTATCGGGTCTTTGACCCTACTAAAGCCGTGTTGTTGGCCGAGAAGGCTTGAGGCGGAGCGCGAGATCCGGAAAGAGGAGGTATCAGAGATGGGTGCACAAGTGCTTATAACCACTGCCAAGGCGATAATCGCTGAGGGCAAAGGTCTTCTCGCCATGGATGAGAGTAACCCCACCTGCAACAGGCGATTTGAAAAAGTGGGGATTCCTCAAACCGAGGAAGCGCGTCGCTCTTATCGGGAAATGATTTTGACCACTCCCGGGTTGGGTGAGTTTATCAGTGGCGCCATCCTTTATGACGAGACGATCCGTCAGTCCGGGAAAGATGGCACTCCCTTTATTAAAGTCATAACCAATGCAGGCATCATTCCAGGCATCAAGGTTGACACCGGTGAAAAGGATATGGCCGCTCACTCCGGTGAGAAAATAACCGAAGGCCTGGATGGACTGCGGGACCGCCTCGCGGAATACTCCCGAATGGGCGCCCGTTTTGCCAAGTGGCGCGCGGAAATTGCCGTGGGTGGTAACATTCCCAGCCGGGGTTGCATCGAGGCCAATGCACATGCATTGGCTCGCTATGCTGCCTTGTGCCAGGAAGCCGGACTGGTCCCCGTCGTCGAGCCTGAAGTGCTCATGGACGGCGAACATACCCTCGAGCGGTGCTTTGAAGTAACGGCGGAAGTCCTGCGGACGGTTTTCAGCCAACTTTACACCCAACGGGTGGCCCTGGAGTGCATGATCCTGAAGCCCAATATGGTGCTTCCGGGCAAGGATTGTCCCAGGCAAGACAGTGTGGAGGAGGTGGCAGATGCCACCGTGACCTGCCTCCTGAGAGCCGTCCCTGCTGCCGTACCAGGGATTGCCTTCCTGTCGGGGGGCCAACCCTATGAATTGGCCTCCGCCCGCTTGAATGCTATGAATCTCAGGTTTAGGACGAGAATGCCATGGGCCCTGACTTTTTCTTTCTCCCGCGCCATCGAGCAACCCGCGCTGGAAATATGGAAGGGTCATCAGGCAAATGCAGCCGCGGCGCAGCAGGTTCTCTATCATCGAGCCAGGTGCGACAGTGCCGCGCGCCTTGGCCAGTACGGGCCCGAGATGGAGAATAATGTGGACTCGCGGGCAAGATAGGCAAAGGCCGTTACCTGATTGAGTCAGATCTCGTGCGATTAAAGCGAAGGGAAGGACTAACATATGAGTTTAATAATCTACTTTCTGCGACATGGAGAAACCACTGCCAGTCAAACAGGCGGTTACTGCGGGACTCTCGACCCGGACTTGACCCCGGCAGGCCATGAAATGGCGGAGGATTTTGCCGATGCGTATAAATCTCTTCCATGGGTCGCTGTCTTTTCCAGTCCGCTGCGCCGTGCCGTAGCCACGGCCAAACCTCTTTGCGAGGCGACGGGAATACGAATGCAACTCAAGGAAGGGTTGAAAGAAATTGCTTATGGTCAATGGGAGGGTAAGACTCCCGAAGATATTAATCGCGAGTTTCATGATGACTATGTTCGCTGGTTAACCGATCCGGGATGGAATGCTCCCACCGGAGGACAAAGGGGCATCGATATCGCGCGGCGCAGTTCACTTGTGTTTGAGGAAATAGAGAAAACTTGCACTACAGGAAATGTCCTCGTCGTTTCGCATAAGGCCACTACTCGAATTATGCTGTGCTCACTCTTAGGCATCGACGTGGGGCGTTTTCGCGATCGCATTGGCATGCCTGTAGCCTCTATCAGCATCGTGGAAATTGCGCCACACGGCCCTTTATTGCGCATGATGGGCGACCGGTCTTATCTGCGGGAGCACCTACGCGAACGAGTGGGTACATAAGAACCTCCTGTTGTATCCCGGAAAACAAGCCCTGGTTGGTCCACCGGCTGCCGCAACTGGGCTCCATGGGGGCAGATGGTGCGGGACAAGCTCATACGGCCAGGACATGCCGGAAATCCGAGACTGGAAATGGACTTCTGTAGTATAATCAGGCAAGGCAGGACGGACGCAGGACGCTCATAGAGGTCCTATGAGGGCATGCGCGGTGATCAAAATGGAGGAGCGATAATGGATGATGTTAAGCGCATTCTTATCATAAGCAGGTCGACGAAATACTGCAGGAAAGCCGTACATTACGGTATTTTTTTGCGAGAACATACGGAAACCGGACGAATGAAAAAAGATGGTTTAGATGAGACTCCTTTTGATTTCACCTTCCAATAAGCCGGGAAGAAAGGTACTTAAAGCCATCAGGATGCCTCAACTGGGTCTCCACATCATCGCTTCGTTGACGCCGGAGGATATTGCGGTCACCGTGGTGGACGAACAGATCGGGGAGATAGATTTTTCTTTGGATTTCGACCTGGTCGGGATCTCCTGCATGACTGCAACGGCCAACAGAAGCTATCAATTGGCCGACAGATATAGACAAAAAGGTTCCAAGGTCGTTCTCGGTGGCATTCACCCCACGATCTTGCCGGAAGAAGCCATACAGCATGCCGATGCCGTCGTCATCGGAGAGGCGGAAGGCTGCTGGGCGGATGTCATCGCCGATTTCAGAAACAACAGGCTCCGGAGATTCTATCATGTCCCTGCCCCCGACCTGTCGAGGTCTCCTTCCCCGCGACGCGATTTTCGGATCGACAAGGCCCTTTTTGACTGCGTCGGTCTGGTGACGACCAGGGGGTGCCCGTACGCCTTCTAGCGAGGACCAGACTTCCCACGATGGCGTTGCATGTGCTGACGCCCTATCCCGGAACCCGGCTGTACCGGCGTTTCAAGGATCAGGGACGCATCATATCTGACGATTGGAGCCACTACGACCATCGTACCGTCGTATTCCGACCCAGGAACATGACTCCCCAGAAGCTCGCCGAGGGACACCGCTATGTCCAAAGCGAGTTTTATTCTTTCTCTTCGATCCTTCGCCATATTCCGTCTCTTTTAAGGGTTTCTCCCATAAACCTCAGGCGGGCCCTGGTCTTCCTGTTGCTCAATTTCGCCGGCAAACACGTGGCGAACTACATCGACACGTCCCTTGATTGGGCCGATAACAGGGAAAAGTGGGATTCCCTGCAGGTCCGAGCCGATCGAGCCGTAGAAGGAACGGGCGCCCTTTCTCTCACTGAAGCCCCTCTTCAGTTTCAGGTCTTACAAGACAGCGGCGGGCATCGGCAGGATGGACCGTGACCTGCCCTGTTCATCGCGCCGGTTTCGAAAGATGGAGTACACATGCATCGGAAGGCGTGAATTAGCGCCATTTGAAGCGAAGTTAATAAAGGAGGACACATGCCGACATGCGTCAAATGCGGCTCTCAGGCCGCATACTGGGCAATCGTCGATAAGAAAAACTATCTGAAAGAGTACTGCAACGATTGCTTCAAGAAGTATAACCTGGCGGGCTACAAGAAGAAAATGGATGAGTATCACAGGAGAAAAAGAGAAGAGGAATCACAACACTGACAGCGACAGCGGTTCTCCTGCCCCTGACCCCGTGCGCCGGGTACCTTGGTTTTGTGGCGCCTCCTCCTTTGTTCTTCCTCCTCCTCGCCGCCATGGTCCTGGTCTATCTCTTCTCTGTAGAGGGAGTGAAACATCTCTTCATCGATATCTTGCGGGAAGCAAGACCGGCGTCCGGCCTTGAAGGCTGTTTGGCAGGCCTTTCCTAATCCTTTCCGCGTGCTCAGTCGTGCCTGTTCTTTCGCTCGCCCTTGAAATCGGCGTAGGCCCTGGCTCCCACACGGATATTGCTCCTGTACGAGAGGTTACCCACAAGGCTGATCAGGGGCCTGCGGCGCTGCCATGCGCTGCGCAGCACCCTGGCCAGAATGCGCGGCATGAAATAGAATTTCCGGTCACAAGAGATCATTTCTTCGATGATGCCGTCCACGGACAAATGCTTATACCGGGCTACCGGGAAGGTGAGGGTGTAGTATTTCCAGTCCTCCGGGAACTTATTGAGGGCAATGCGGTCATCCGCCTTCATCTGGTCCCACAACCGGGTTCCGGGCAGCGGTGTCAAGAACAGCACGTTGAGGTTGTCCACGACGTACCGGAAGCCGGCCTGTGCGATGCGCGCGCCTATACCCGGTTCGTCTACGTCCAGGCCAATGATGAAAGAACCCACGACGAGTATTCTGTGACGCTGTATGCGCCGCACGGAGGCGCGGAAGTCCCGCCCCTTGAGAAGGTTGAACTTCTTCCCGATCTCCTGGAGCCCTTCCGGCGAGGGGGATTCAAAGCCGATGAAGACACCCCTGCACCCCGCCTTCGCGGCGAGCGTCAGAAGCTCTTCGTCATCGGCGAAGTTTATGGTGGCCTGGGCTACCCATTCCTTTCGCAGGTTCGCTTCCGCGAGAGCACGGAACAGGGATTTGGCGCGTGCGATGTGTTCAGGCCGGGTGCCGATGAGATTGTCATCCACGACCAGCACATATTTCTCACGGATTTGGCGAAATTCCCGGACCACATCCGCGATGGGCCGCTGCCGGTAATGGGCCCCGTTAAAGGCCGTCACGCTGCAAAAGGTACAGTTCAACGGGCAGCCGCGCGTGGTTTGAATGGCACCGAACGCGTATCCTCGGGCCAGGAGATCATGGCTGGCAGCCCGAATGCCCTCGATTTCGGCGAGTCCTCCGTCATACCTGGGCTTCAGCGTGCCGAGCTGGGCGTCCCGCAAAACCTCCGCCCAGACACCTTCGGCTTCCCCGGTGACGACCGCATCCACGCGTTCTGCGACCTCATCCAGGCACATGGTAGCATGAATGCCGCCCATGACGACGGGCACGCCCAGGGACCGGAAGAGTGCGGCCACTTCATAGGCGCGGTTTGCCTGCGACGTGAAAGCGGTGATGCCCACGAGGTCGGGCAGAGGCATGGCCGTATAGTCCGGCTTGCCCAAGTTCTCGTCGATGATGGAGATTTCCCATTCGGGGGGAGTCAGGCCCGCAAGAACCATGAGGCTGAGGGGCTTCCAGACCCGGTAACGGTTCCAGCGACTTTCCTTGATATTGACAATACTGACGAGCGGGTTGGAGGGGTTGATCAGATAAAGGCGCATGCGGTGGACTTGTTCATGGACAGAGTCTGCTCTTCCTCCTCGCTCTTCTTTATTATCGACCCAACAAAAAATGGAACAGGGCAAGGCTATTCAGTGAAGATTATATTGTCATTGTATATCAGTGGTACGCTCTACGTCAACTATTGGGATTTCTGTTTTCGCAGATCCAAAACGCCTTTGCCACTCTCCGGTTGCGACAAGCCAACGAGGGACGTAAATTGTCCTTATCACGCTTCGAAGGAGGTCCCGATGGAAAATTTCGTTATATGGTTCGAACTTCCGGTGACGGACATGGAACGGGCGAAGAAATTCTATTCTTATGTCTTTCAGCTCGACATAGAAGTTCAGGACCTCGGCGATAAGCCCTATGGGTTTTTCCCCATGCGCGGTTACGGGAATAGCGGCGCGCTGGTGAAACACATGGATTTTCAACCTTCGGCGAAGGCGGCCACAATTTACCTGAACGGCGGTCGGGATCTATCGGATCCATTGAGCCGTGTCGAGGCTGCCGGCGGCAAGATACTGGTCCCCAAGACGATGATAAGCAAGGAAATGGGATACTACGCCTTGTTTCTCGACACCGAGGGGAATAGGGTGGGACTCCACTCGATGACGTAAGGCAAAGGAGAAACCGATGAAAACAAAAGTGGGTTTGTGGATTGACCACAGGAGGGCCAATATCGTGATGGTGACGGACAAAGGGGAAGAGATGGGACTGATAGTATCGAAAGCTGAAAAACAACCGCGCCGTTCCGGTGATTCCCCTCTTAGGGGTCCCTACGATCCACACCAGGTACCAGCGCAGGACAGCCTCCAGAGAACGCTTACGGAGCATCTCAACATTTACTACGACGCGGTGATTGCGTCTATTCGCGATGCAGAGTCTATCCTAATATTTGGTCCTGGTGAGGCAAAGGGCGAACTGAAAGAACGTCTTGAAAAAAAAGGCCTTGGCGGGCGCATCGTAGGCATGGAAACAGTTGATAAGATGACGGATCGTCAGATTGCGGCCAAAGTTCGCCAGCACTTTCCGAGTAGCGTCCGGCAGTAGGATGTTGTGGAGGGCTTCCGGAAGCAAAAGGGGGACGCTGGAGTCCCCCTTTATTGGTTACCTCTCTGAGACTGAGACTTGCCTGTTAGTACATGCCTTCCATTCCACCCCCCGGCGGCATAGGGGGATAAGGGGACTTTTCCTTCGGCTTCTCGGCGATCATGGCTTCCGTCGTCAAGAGCAATGACGCGACGGAAGAGGCGTTCTGCAGGGCAGTGCGGGCAACCTTCGTCGGATCGATGATACCCGCCTCCTGCATGTCGTCGACGTAGACCTCCTTGGCTGCGTCGAAGCCAAAACCGCCCTTGCCGTGCTTCACCTTTTCAATGACGATAGAGCCGTCATGGCCGGCATTCATGGCAATCCAGCGCGTCGGCTCTTCGAGCGCCCTCTTCACGATCTGCACGCCGAACTGTCGCTCCCCTTCGAGCTTCAGGGTGTTCAGCTTCTCGATGGCCCTGATAAAGGCTACGCCGCCGCCGGGGATGATACCTTCCTCGACTGCCGCCTTCGTTGCGTTGAGAGCGTCCTCAACACGGGCCTTCTTCTCTTTCATCTCTGTCTCTGTTGCTGCGCCGACGTTGATAACAGCCACACCGCCAACCAGCTTCGCGAGCCTTTCCTGGAGCTTCTCACGGTCATAGTCGGAGGTGGTCTCTTCGATCTGGGTCCTTATCTGTTTTACCCGGCCTTCGATATCCTTCTTGTTGCCGGCGCCGTCCACGATAGTCGTGTTGTCTTTATCGATGGTAATCCTCTTTGCGGAACCGAGGTCCTTAACGCTGATGCTCTCGAGTTTAATGCCAAGTTCCTCGGATACTACCTGGCCGCCGGTGAGGATCGCGATATCCTCGAGCATGGCCTTTCTTCTGTCGCCAAAGCCCGGAGCCTTCACCGCGGCGACCTTCAGGGTCCCCCTCAACTTGTTCACCACGAGGGTTGCCAGGGCCTCACCCTCGACGTCCTCAGATATGATCAAAAGGCTCTTTCCCATCTTGGCGACCTGCTCCAGAACGGGCAGGAGGTCTTTCATGCTGCTGATCTTTTTCTCGTTGATGAGGATGACCGGCTCTTCGAGGACAACCTCCATCTTTTCGGGGTTAGTCACGAAGTAGGGAGAAATATAGCCCTTATCGAACTGCATGCCCTCGACGATATCGAGCGTGGTCTCCATGCTCTTCGCCTCTTCTACCGTGATGACCCCTTCTTTTCCCACCTTGCCCATGGCCTCCGCGATAATGCTGCCGATCGTCTCATCGTTATTTGCCGAGATGGTCCCTACCTGGGCTATCTCTTTCTGGTCCTTCGTCGGCTTCGAGAGTTTTTTCAGCTCTTCGACTACCACCTCGACCGCCTTTTCGATGCCCCGCTTCAGCTCCATGGGGCTGTTTCCTGCAGCCACCAGCTTCGCCCCTTCCCGGTAAATCGCCTGGGCAAGCACCGTTGCAGTGGTCGTGCCGTCACCGGCGACATCCGATGTTTTGCTAGCCACTTCTTTCACCATCTGGGCGCCCATGTTCTCGAACTTGTCTTCCAGCTCTATCTCCTTGGCCACTGTCACACCGTCCTTTGTGATGGTCGGAGAGCCGAATGATTTATCCAGTATGACGTTTCTCCCCCTGGGCCCCAATGTGACCCTTACCGCGTCGGCAAGGGCATTTACCCCCTTGAGGAGCGATTCCCTTGCTTTCTGATCGTACAGAATTTCTTTTGCCATGTTATCTCCTTCTCTCTAATCTTCGATTATGGCGAGAATATCGTCTTCCCTGACGATGAGGTGCTCCTCGTCGTCAATTTTTATATCCGTTCCCGAGTACTTGCCGAAGAGGATCTTGTCGCCCACCTTCACTTCAGGCGCCACTCTCTGTCCCTTCTCCGTCATCCTGCCGGCCCCGACGGCGACCACGCGCCCCTCCTGGGGTTTCTCCTTGGCGGCGTCCGGAATGATGATGCCTCCCTTTGTCTTCTCCCCCTCCTCGAGCCTCTTGATAACCACTCTGTCATGTAACGGTTTGAACTTCATTGTTTCACACTCCTTTCCCTGTTTTGGCAGTCTGCACTAAGATACGGTGGTCTCAGGCAACGAAAGATCTGCTGACGCCTTCAGTTGATCTCTCTCCTTATCCACATGTTTGGGATGGAACCGCTCCCTCTTGAAGCGTTGGAGTGATCCTCACCGGATCCCCGTCAGCGGTGTGCCCTCCACCCTACGGCCCTCACCGGCGCACTTTAGTCTCTGAACCCCCACGACCTGGGCCGAATTAACGGAAATACCCGTTAGATATTGATAATAAAGGGGATTTGAGATGAGGAGACAAATCCCAATTATTGTCTCCATCTATTCCAGTATCTAGTTTAATATAAGCCCTATTATTGCCGTTGGCAACAAAGCCTTGTCCTTTCACGGTCTTCTATAAATCACACGGTGCGATCAGTGCTCCCATAGAACCGGGCTCATTTCGAGCGGTACCGCGAGGTCGGGGCACTCGGGAATGATCCGGGGCGTGAAATCGCTCGCGGGTCTGACGGCCTCGACTTGCGCGAAGCAGATGTAGGTGTTCCTGCTGCCCGGGACTTTGTCCCCATGCGTGAACGGGTGCCGGAAGGCTGGCCGCGGCGGGCGCTTCGGCATACAGCTCGACGAGCACGTCAGCGGGATCCAGGTCGCCGAAATCTACGGTCGCGCGAAAGTGATGGTACCCATCGTGCGTTTCAACGCGCACCTCGACAAAGGACATGGAGCGCCAGCCCTTCTGCAGCCTGCGCTGCCGGTTCGTTATTGCGACCCCAAGGGCCCCGTTGTTCGCACGACGGGAGTCATACCGAGTAGCGGCAGGCACATAATACTGATCCGTATACTCCCGGATCGCGCGATTTGCGGAAAAGCTGACGGTCAGGTGCGACATGCTCTCCCGCATCTTGCTTAGCCATTCTGCCGGAATGCCGTTTGCGTCACGCCTGTAGAACTGCGGGACAACCTCGTTTTCAAGCAAAGCGTACAGGGCTCCCGCCTCTGCCGCGTCCCATACGGGATCGCTGTCGTGCTCGCGCCCGTCGCCGAGGGCCCAGCCTACCTGGGGCGTGTATGCTTCAGCCCACCAGCCGTCGAGTTCCGAAAGATTGAGGCCTCCGTTGACCAATACCTTCATCCCGCTTGTTCCGCATGCCTCCCAGGGCCTTCGAGGGGTGTTGATCCAGACATCGACGCCACCCACGAGCTGCTCGGTGAGAAGCATATCGTAGTCGCTCAAGAATACGGCCCGGCCGCACACTTCGGGACGCCTGATAAACCGGATCCATTGACGGATCATGTCCTGGCCTTCGGAGTCCGCGGGATGCGCCTTGCCGGCGAGGATGAGCTGGACGGGGCGCTCGGGGTCCGTGAGAATACGGATCAACCGGTCGGGGTCGTGGAGAAGCAGTGTAGGCCGCTTGTAAGCGGCAAAGCGCCGGGCAAAACCGAGTGTCAGGGCCTCCGGGTCGAGGATATGCTGTTCCTGCACGGCTTTATCGGGTGGTATGCTGGAGATGGCCAGCTGGCGGGCATAGCGTGCGCGGCATACTCAACCAGTGTTGCCCGCGAGGTTCGTCGCATGGCCCATAATTCTTCATCGGTGACGCGCCGGATCGCCTCTTCCGTCGCATGCGTCTCGTCCAGCCATCGGCCCTTGCCGCAGTGCTTTGTCCACAAAGCGTCGGAAGGGCTCGAATCCCACGTCGGCACATGTATCCCGTTCGTGACATGGCGTACGGGTATCTCGTCGGGTGGCCAGCCCGGAAAGAGCGGCTGGAAGATTGTGCGGCTCACCTCGCCGTGCAGGCGACTCACGCCGTTTACCGCGCCGCTCCCGCGAATGGCGAGATATGCCATATTGAAAGGTTCGTTTTCGTCATCAGGATTTTGCCTGCCTAGCGCCAGAAAATCGTGGAAAGAGATGTGCAGTCGATCCCGTGTATAGGCCCCGAGATAGTGCTCCATGACGTTCGGAGGGAAGCGGTCGAAACCGGCAGCCACCGGGGTGTGCGTCGTAAAGAGATTGCCCGACCTCGTGACCTGAAGGGCCACGTCGAAGGGATGGCCCGTAGTCTCCATGTAGCCCAACGCCCGCTCCAGCACCATGAAGGCTGAATGGCCCTCGTTCAGGTGGCACACTTCGGGATCGATCCCGAGCGCGCGGAGGAGCCGCCAGCCCCCGATACCCAGCACGATTTCCTGAACCAGGCGCACCTCAGGACCGCCGCCGTATAGCTGGCTCGTGATACCTCTCATCGTACGTGTTCACTACCCAGCAACCGATTGATCGGATTACGGATGGCGGGTCAGTGCTCCTTGTTCCGCTTCGAAAAAGGCAGGTAATCGAGGATTGTCGCCACGTACGTCTTGCCGTCCTTGAAAAAAAAGAAGAGAATGAAGGCCATGATAAAGAAGGTCACGAAAATATGGGCGACACTTCCCAGCCCGCCGGGAACTCGGTGGAGCAGCTCTTTCGAAAGGTTCGAAAGGGCGCCTACCACGTAGGCGAGTGCCTGTTGTTCATTAAGGCGGAAGACGGGCAAAACCCGATTGGCAAGGCCGTGAATTAAGGAATTATGGTATGCCGACCGCACCCCTTCCACGGTTAGACCGGCAGTCGCAAGGTCCTGGAGCTCCTCCACCAGGAGATAGGAAAGATAAGAAAGGGGCCCGAGAATAACGATCAAGACAACGGTGACCGTTGCCAGAGAGGCCAGAGCCTGGCGTCTGATATAGCGGAGGATGAAACTGTATACGGGATAGAAAACGATCGCGAATACCGCGGCCCACCTGCCGAAATATTGAATGGCTACGAGACACGGAGCATCTATTCGACGCCTCGACTATCGTTTGGTCCCCATCCACAAAGAGAATTCGTTTACCCATTCGTCTCCTTATCTTGTGTGAGGCAGCCTGGCTAAGGCCCCCTTTATGCCGGTTCTGCTCCCGCCCGCCGAAGGTTTTGCCCCGCTCCCCTGCTCACCGAGAATCGCGCGCAATATCTCTGAAACGGCGTCCTTATGTTCCGCCATGACGAGTTTTATCTGCCTGTCCTTGCCGGTAACGAGCTTGCCCAGGATGCTACCGTCCGTGTCGAGAAGACACCCGAGCAGCCGGGAGGCATGTGACCGCAAGAGCTGTTCAACATGCCGGTAAAAGCGTTCGGCGCCATCGTTCGCAAGAAGTATGAGCCGGGAAATCCGCTCGCCATGGGATACGTCGCTGCGTTCCCTGACATGCGCAATTCCCGTTTTTTCATTATTCAGTTTGTGTAAAGCCCCTTCGAACCCGCATCGCAAGCGACCCTTGAGCACGGCCGCCTGGAGCGCCTTCTTCAACGGGTCATTCATCGCGATCAGCGGAACATCAAGATTACCGCCGGACCAGAGCTTACATGTGCGCTCCGTTAATACGCGGCGGATGACATCGGTGCCATAGTCGGCCTCCAGCTGTCTGGGAAATCCCATATCGGAAAGGTTCATGACGCCACCGTCACTTCCACGAAATGCTCCCTCCGGTCATCAACAAGGCGTATTTCCTTCCCTTCTTGCAGGACCCCATCCAGGGAGATGGTCGCTGCCCTAACTTCTCCTGCGTGTCTTTGCCTGACCTTTACGTGGTACATGGTTTCACGGAAGCGGTAGCGCACCGTGAAGCCATCCCATTCAGCGGGGAGGCACGGCGTAAAAGACAGCTTGTCCGTACTTAACGTGAGGCCAAGGAGTGATTCGACGATAAGGCGGTACATCCACGCGGCCGATCCCGTGTACCATGTCCATCCGCCCCTACCCGTGTGCGGCGGGACTGCGTAGACGTCAGCCGCGACGACATAGGGCTCAACCTTATATCGTTCTATACCCTGTGCGGACTTCCCGTGGTTCACCGGATTGATCATGGCGAGAAGTTCCCATGCCCGCCGGCTGTCACCAAGTGCCGCAAATGCCATGGCCGCCCAGATCGCCCCGTGGGTGTACTGCCCGCCGTTTTCCCTCACGCCGGGAGGATAGCCTTTGATGTAGCCCGGATTCAGGCCGGATTTGTCAAAGGGCGGGTCCAGAAGCTGGACGAGGGCGTCGTCCCGGCGAACCAGATGCTTATCGACCGCGTCCATTGCCATCCGGGAACGGGCGGCATCACCCACACCCGACAGCACGGACCAGCTTTGCGCTATCGAGTCGATCCGGCATTCAGGGTTGAGCGCCGAGCCGAGGGGGGTGCCGTCATCGAAGTAGGCGCGGCGATACCACTCCCCGTCCCATCCATTCTGTTCGATGCTGAGGCGGAGCCTGTCGGCCTCGCTCTCGCACCTCTTACTGAAATCGAGGTCGCCCTTGAGCCGCGCGACTCGGGAGAAGCGGCCAAGCACTTCGCACGTGAAGAACGCGAGCCAGACACTCTCGCCTTTGCCTTCCCGGCCCACCATGTTCATGCCGTCGTTCCAGTCGCCAGAACCGATGAAGGGAAGGCCGTGCTCACCTTCCTTGAGGCCCCTTTGAATGGCACGCACACAATGATTGTAGAGGCTGGCCGTCTTCCCTGACCTGCCCGGAAGGTCATAGTAAGAGTCCTCCTCCGCATTGACCGGGCGTCCTTTGATGAAGTGAACCGATTCGTCCAGTACCCCTGTGTCGCCGGTACCCTGGACGTAGCGGCACGTTGCGAGGGGAAGCCAGAGGAAATCATCGGAACAGTGGGTGCGCACTCCCCTGCCGGCCGGCGGGTGCCACCAATGCTGGACATCTCCCTCTGAGAACTGGCGGCCCGCGCAGACGAGCAGGTGTTCACGCACGAGGCCCGGCTCGGCGTGGATGAGGGCCATGATGTCCTGCAACTGGTCGCGGAAGCCGAAGGCACCACCAGACTGGTAGTAGCCGCTTCGCCCCCAGAGACGACAGGCGAGCGTCTGGTACAGGAGCCAGCCGTTGGCAAGGAAGTTGACGGACCGGTCGGGTGTCTCCACCTGCACCGCGCCGAGCGTGTGATTCCAGTAGCGCCATATTCCGCCGAGTGCCTCTCTTGCAGCAACAGAGTCACAGAAGCGACGGGCGAGGCGGGCTGCGTCATCGGCATTCTGCCCCGAGCCGAGGGTGAAGACGACCTCACGTTCTTCTCCGTCGTCGAGATCAAAGGCCAGTTGTATTGCGCCGCACGGGTCGAGTGCGGCCCCGACCCTGCCGGATAAGTGTGAGCGGCTCATGGCTGCAGGGTGACTGAAGTCGCCGTTACGGCCAAGGAACTCAGTCCTGTCGCCGCTCACGGTCCGGGTGGCATGATCCACGTTGAAAAAGGCGACCCGATTGGCGAATTCCGTGTTGTAGGGATTGCGCGCCAGCAGCGCGCCCGTTTGAGGGTCAAACTCCGTTATGACGTGCATGACCGATTTGGGCCGCACGTCTCCCAGTACCCATTCCACGTATCCGGTCACGGAGAGCCGCCGCCGCCGGCCCGAACGGTTGCGCACCTTCAGGACGGTGAATTTGACGGGCTCGTCCATGGCCACGTACACCCACGTCTCAGAGCTGACTCCACGCTCGGTATGCTCGAACACCGTGTAGCCGAACCCGTGGCGGGTGACGTAAGGCGTGGCACCCCGGGCGGGGAGTGGCATGGGAGACCAGAAATGGCCCCGCTCTTCGTCGCGAAGGTAAAAGGCCTCCCCTCCGGAATCGCTCACGGGATCGTTGTGCCAGGGTGTGAGGCGGAACTCATGGGCATTCTCGCTCCACGTATAGGCAGGACCGTTCTCCGAGACCACCGTGCCAAAGCAAGGGTTTGCGAGCACGTTTATCCACGGCGAAGGCGTTACCTGATCGACGCCTGTTGAAATGACATACTCCCGACCGTCCGGCGTAAACCCCCCTAACCCGTTGAAGAACATCAGGTCCTCGCGGGGCATGGGCGCTATGGCGGGCGGGAGGGGGCGATGCGTGCGGGTCGGAGCCAGGACGGGCACTGTCGGCTCCGCAGGCCCCCGGCGGTCTATCTGTTCCGCGAGCGTTCCCAGGCTGTCGCTGATGATGACCCGGGCGACGGCCTGGAAGAGAAGTCTGTCTTCCTCGGCTATCTGGTCGGCGGGCCTTACGAAGATGCCGCCGGGCCGGCCCTGCAGGTTAGCGTCAGCGCCTGCGGCAATGAGCCCCATGATCTGATCGTGCAGCGCTTGCCGGTAACCTGCATGGTCTTCGTTCCAGATCACCAGGTCTACGGCCAGTCCGTTGAGCCGCCAATATGCGTGGGCCTGGATAAGCTGACTCACCAGCGCGATATTTGCCTGGTCCTCAATGCGAAGAAGTACGATCGGGAGGTCGCCGGAGATGGAATAACCCCAAAGGCCCGATTGACCCCGGAGGTTCTTGAGGAGGACGCCGGGGGCAGCGCGAAGCACTGAATTGGCATAGAGAATAGAAGCCGCAAGTCGCCCATAGAGCTGCACGTCGGCCTCTGTCGCGTTGATTTGCCGCAGGAGCACCTGGCTATGGGTCCATGCCAACTCGAAAACGCGGTCAGCAAGGTGGCGGTCCTGGTATTTTCCGACCAGTCGCATGCAGACATCGCGGGTTTCGCCTACACCGGTGACTATGTTGACCGTTGCCGATGTGGCGGGATCGAGGGTCATGCGACACCGGATGGCGAGGATGGGGTCGAGCACCGGTCCTTCACTACCGGAGAGGGGAGCGAGATTACTCATTGCAACGGGTGCGGCAGCAGTCTTTCCGCGGCCGATAAATCGCATGCGGTCGGTCTCATAGGACATCTCACCTGTGTCCGCCCCATGGACCGCCATCACGTGAAACATCCACGGCGGTTGCTCGTCAACGGAACGGGGTCGGCGGGTTGCTATGATCGCGCTCTGTGGCCTGATGATCTCGGTTTGAACGAAGAGATTACTAAAGGCCGGGTGGAGTGCGTCTGCGGCGGGCGTCGCGAGGACGACTTCGGCGTAGCTCGTGATGTCGATCGTTCGTGGCGTCTCCGAACGGTTGGTAATGGTGATCCGCCGCAGCTCGGCATCATCCTCGGGCGATACCGCGATCTCCGTATGGGTGCTGATGCCTTCATCCCGACGGCGGAACTCCGCCCGCCCTTCCGAGAATATCGCCTCGTACCCTTTGGACGCCCTCTGGACCGGCTGGTAAGCTGCCGACCAATAGACGCCGCTTCCCACATCACGGATGTAGCAGAAGGCGCCCCAATTGTCCAGGGTCGTATCTTCACGCCAGCGGGTCACCGCTATGTCTTTCCATCGACTATAGCCGCCGCCTGCGTTGGTGATCATCACGTGGTATCTGCCGTTCGACAGGAGTTGCACCTCCGGTGCGGGCGTATGGGGGGTCGAGTAAACGCGTACCGGCTTCTCCTCTGCAAGATGTGTTGCCTGATGCGTCTGGGATAGCTCCGAGACGTGCGAGTAGAAGGCCGTGGCCTTTGGCAGCCGCTCCTGAAGCAACAGCATTGTCGCCTGGAACGCAGGATCCGACTCGAATCTTTTTTGCATGGGCCGGTCGAGCAGCAGATAGGCGAGGGAGAGGAAGCTCATGCCTTGGTGATGTGCCATGAAGGACCGAACCACGGAGTTCGAGCGGCCCAGGGGCAGGTGGGCCTTGGTGTAATCGACGGCATCATAAAAACCGTACTTGCCGAGAATTCCCTTGGAGGCCAACGCCTCGAGGTTCCTGGCTGCCTCCTCGGGCGCCACCATGAGCGCCAATGCCGAGGCGTAAGGGGCAATGACCAGGTCCCCGGCGAGCCCCCGTTTGAGTCCCAGGCCGGGCACGCCAAAAGCGGAATACTGGTAGTTGAGATGACCGTCGATCATGTTGTAGCACGATTCTGAAATACCCCACGGCACCCCTCGCTTCTTTCCGTAGTCGATCTGGCTTGCGACAGCCGCCTTGCAAGTCTGGTCGAGGAGCGTGTGCTCATAGGTCGGCATAAGGATGAGCGGCATCAGGTATTCGAACATGGAGCCGCTCCAGGACAGGAGAATCGGCTCTCCACCGTCGACGGTGAGGAGGCGGCCTAGTGCGAACCAGCTTTCCTGAGGCAGTTGTCCCAGTGCAATGGCAACGAAACTACTGAGCCGCGCCTCGGACGCCAGGAGGTCGTAGTAACTCTCATCCCTCCGGCTGTTGCTCACGTTGTAGCCGATGGTCAGGAGACGGCGTGCCCTGTCATAGAGGAATTCCCATTCCATGTGGCAGGCGAGTTCTCCGGAAAGGAGCGCAAGGTCAACGAGTGCGGCAATTCGTTCCCTTGCGATCAGGCTTGACTTGGTGACGAGCTCCGCGAATGCATCAAGTTCATGTTGCTCCTCGGCCGTCCCAAAAGGCCCTGCCTGTTCCCCGAACCGCGGCAGCAGTCGATCCTCAAGGCAGGCCAGTTGGCGGAGCGTCGGGATAGCGTTGAGGTGCGGAGAGTCCTTGAGCACTGATTTAGGCACCGAGGGGAGTTGAGCCCATGGAGCACACAGGGTCAGTTCATCGAGGGCAGCCCGGCACTGGGCCGTAAAGGCGCGGGCCCACCGTAGAGCATCGCTGTCAGGGGCAGAGTCAAGACTGAGGACCACCTCCGTGGCAGAGGCTGTCAGGCGGTCGATGCTTTTTTTCACGGTCATGAGCGTTGAATCCGGCGAAAAAGCGCGTGCCGACTCCAGGTCCTCCTCCATCTGGCCGATGGCGGCAGGCTTACGTGCGCCAACAGCATCCGAAAGCACCATCAGCGTGTCCCCAAGACCGTCGAAGAGCCGTGCTCCCAGCAGTTTCTCATCGGGCAGCGCGAGCAATCCCGCCCGCAGGGTGAGAAGGCTTGCGGCCAGGTTCCCGCTGTCAACGGACGAAACATACATGGGCAGCAGGGGCTTGAGGGATTCCGTGTCGTACCAGTTGTAAAAGTGGCCCCGGTGCCGCTCCAGGCCCGCCATCGTGTGCAAGGCCTTGTCCGTGCGTTCGATGAACTGGCCGACGGGAATATAGCCGAAGTCGCAAGCCGACAGATTCGCAAGCAGGGCAAGTCCCATGTTGGTGGGCGATGTCCTGTGCGCAACTGCCGCAACCGGCTCTTCCTGGTAATTGTCGGGTGGCAGCCAATGATCGTCAGGACCGACGAAGGCCTCGAAGAAGGCCCAGGTTTTGCGGGAAAGCTTCCGCAAGAAAACGATCTGATCCTCTGCCAGCCGTGATCTCCGGGGACCGAGGGGCTTGCTGATCCACCAGGCGACGACGGGAGAGATAAACCATAGGCTTAAGATTGGTAGGGCTGCGGGCAGGGCGACAGGTCTTGCATGCAGGAGATAACCCGCCGCCACACCGGCAATGACGGGCGCTATCCACATGCTTTGCCAGGACCCGGCGAGGTCCGTCCGGCTGCTCCGGTCCGCCTCCCCCGAAGGGTTCCATTCCAAAAGACCCCTGCCCGAGACCAGAATTCGCCACAGGGTGTGCAGAATGGCAGCCCCGCTGAAAAATGCCTCATGAGGCAGACAAAGAAGCACGAAGATCGCCTGGGTGACGCTTCTGCCGGCGGACCGGGCCGCACCGGCGAGGTGTTGCCCCATGAGCACGTCCTCGGGTTTCTTCAGGATCTCCATGAGAGAGGCAACCAATGAAGGAATCAGCACGATGCCGAAGATCGATGCAGTCCAGAACCATGGGGATGGCAGCGCGGTCCAGCCGGCGAGCGCGAGAAGTGTCAATGTCGGCGACACAAGACTGCGCCGAAGGTTGTCAAGGATCTTCCAGCGCGACAACGGGGTGAGCGGGTTCTTCCGGAAACGCGCATTGAGGCCGGGAACGCCGGGGAACAGCCATCTCACAAGCTGCCAATCGCCCCTGATCCAGCGCCGGCGGCGACTTACGTCAGCGCCGTACCGCGACGGGTACTCTTCGTACAGTTGCACGTCGCTGATGAGCCCTGAGCGCAGATAACACCCTTCGATAAGATCATGGCTCAGAATACGGTTTTCGGGGAAACGTTCCCTGAGCACCTGCTCGAAGGCGTCAACGTCGTAGATGCCCTTGCCGATAAATGAGCCTTCGCCGAAGAGATCCTGGTAGACATCGGAGACGACGCGGGTGTAAGGATCGATACCGGCATCACTACCCCACATACGGGCATAGCGAGACCGGTTCGTGCCGGGCAGGCTTATCGCCACCCGTGGCTGAAGAATGCCGTATCCGCTCACGATGCGCCCCTTATCTGCGTCGTAGAGAGGGAGATTGAGGGGGTGGGCCATTGCCCCCACAAGCTGCCGCGCCGAATCGCGTGGAAGCTCCGTATCCGTGTCGAGGGTGATGACATATCTGACGTTCGATAGCGCTTCGGTATTGCCGACGATTAGGGAGAATCCGTCGCCTGCGCCTCCGCGGAGAAGGGCATTCAGCTCCGCGAGCTTCCCCCGCTTCCTCTCGTAGCCCATCCAGGCTCGCTCCTGCAGGTTCCATTGACGGGGGCGGTGAAACAGGAAAAAGAGATCGCCCGCCCGGCCCCTGTATTTTTCGTTCAACGCCTCTATGCCTTGCCGGGCCAGTGACAGGAGCGTTTCATCCCCGGTCGGTTTCTCCTCGGAGTCGTCCCGGAAGTCGGTAAGCAGGCCGAACTGGAGGTTGTCGTCCCGGTTTGCCAGGAACCGGACTTCCAAGGCATCGGAGAGACGTCCGATATGTTCGCGGCTCGTCAGCATGGTGGGGACCACGACCAGAGTGGACGATTCAGGAGGAATCCCCCTGGAGAAGTCCATTCGCGGCAGCGGATGGGGTGTGACAAGACGTGTCGTAAAGAGATTGACCAGTGCTATGGCGAGTGAGCCTACCGAGAAAAGCGAGAGAACGCCGACGATCCATAACAGCGGGCCGCGCATGCCGTGAGAGCCGGTCTCTGCGACCATGCCGGCGGCGAAGACCAGCGCAAGTGAGAGAATCGAGCCCAGATAGACCGGCAAAGAAAAGCGGCGGCCGGTGCTTCTCACGATGTCGATGACGGACGACCTGACCCGGACGCGGGCTTCGAGCTGTGGCAGCCCTTCATCGATGAGGTAGAAACCCACATGTCTCGCCCGGTCGTCACCGTTTGTTCCGGTGGCAGCTTCCCCGGCGAGACCGATCGAAACACGTGCCACCTCGTCTTCGACAAGTCCGCTCTTCTTTGCTATCTCCTCCACTACATGACGGTATCTATCGCGGGTGGCAAAATCCATTCCGCCATAGACTCCGGCGGGGTCCTCCAGCAGGGTCCGCTCGACGGTGCTCATTCGTTCGACGAACTCGCGCCAGTCCATGGCGCTCAGAAAGCGCAGGCTCCCGATGCTGTTGCTCATGGAAAGCTGGTCGGCCGCCTGTTGCTGGTTTTCCGCTTGGACCAACTGTTCGATCGTCAGGTACGACTCGGAAAGTTGCTGTTCCAGCCAGGTAAGGGGGAGCGCAAGAGGGGCGCCATGTCCCTGGAGGCGGCGGGAAAATTCCGCAACAAAGGAACTGACCATCGGTGGGTTCGACCTGGCCATGTCGGCAACTGTCAGGATCAGGCTCTTCGGGTCCTTTTCTGCCGTCTCCGTTATTTTATCAGCCCAGTAATCGGCGCGGTTCCGGTCGATCCTGTCGGCGGCGATCCGCGTTGCAATCCGCCTGAGATTCTCGATCAATGCCAGACGGAGCATGATGGGAATTGCCCATAGCTCGCCCAGCCGCAGCGTGGCAACTGTCTGATAGGAGGCAACGAAGCTGCCGAGACTTTCCGGGTCCACCCGGCCATCGCCATGGGAAATCGTCTCCAGGGCAATGTCGTATACGCGGGGAAGCCCCCTCGACGGGCCATCTTTGAGGCGGGGCAGTCCCTTGGCGTATCCCTTCGGCAGGAGCCTCTTTGCCGCCCGTACTTGTTCCTCGATAAGATAGAAGTTGTCGAGCAGCCATTCTCCGGCCGGAGTGATTCTGCGGCTTGCCTTCACGGCTTCAGCCACCAGATGGCGGACTTCAAGAAGGACGGCTTCGTTCGCAGCAAGCCTTGCCAACAACCTTTCCGGGGCATGATCTTCGCCCAAGGCGTGCAGGGCCGCAAGGGTCCTGCCGTGCTGTTCCATCTGAGAGGCGCTGAACAGGTCCGACCGTAGCGGAGCATCCTCGGCGCCCTTTTGCGTGAGCGCGCTCCTATGGATGATGGTCCTTAAAGGGGGGAAGTTCCCGAGACTGGTTTTTGAGAAGCGCGTCACGATAAAGCTCCCTTGCGGAAACGACCAGGGCTAAATGAAGGGAAGTGCGATTACAATCGCTGCTTTGGCTCCCCGCTCTCGTGCGATGGGGCAGTTTCGCCTCTGGGCAGGGTTGATGACGATACCACGATAGTCTACACCTTGGCCGTTGATCTTACCACTCTCATCTTAGGAGTGAGCTCTTCCCTGTCGTGTTCTCTTCTGCGGCTCATTCTTCACGTAGTCCATTATGACAGCTCTCCTGATGTCCTCTCCCACATGGTAGCCTCCTCCTTACTCGTGCGCAATGAAAATTATTCGACTCTGATTTGAGGAAAAACTCACGAGTGTGAGACTTTGTAGTTTTCTATCGCTTTGTTGGTCCCGTCGACTGTTGCAAATTCATCAAGCAGGGCCTTCACCATTTGCAGTTTGCCTTTTTGCTCTAACGGCAATTCGGCGCCGGTTTTGCATTTGACGACCATTATCGGCCCATTGATCTGCACGAGCTCCGCATCATAGTGAACTAAGAATTCAAGGTAACTCTTCGTGCGCGATGGCTTTTCTTTCGCACGCATGAACGTCCTCCTCGAGAGAAATTGGCCGTTGAAGTTTTTTGCATTTGTGCTGTTTTCCATATGTGGCACTCCTTGCCCGGGTCCATTGTTTGGCATCGTATTCACGACCACTATGCGGGACGGCCGTTTGGAGCCTACAACAGTACCTTTCTTCTGTTGGGGGTTTACTGACAGCCCCCGAGCCTCGGACGGCTTTTCAGGAATACGCAGAGGCGGTAGAACGTGGGTTGATTGGTGACAGCCACCAGCGGAACGTGTTCATTATATCACGATTGCCAAAGAAAAGCGCGTACCGCACGATTTGCCCTTCCGGCGAGACTTTCAATGTGCAAAGGCCTTCGTGAAGGGCAAGCCCCGGTCATTCCCCCTGGCTATTCCTTGAACGGATGGCGGTCTGGAGCCTGCTTCGGCGCGGGAAGCACGGCCAGGATGCTCGGGATGGCGAGATTAAGGACCGAGCTCCGGTGGCGCACGTAGTCGTACATCGCTTCAGGCTTGGCGCCGATCTGGGCTTTCGGTCCGAGGGCCGTGCGGCCCAGGACGACGCGCGACGCTCGCATCTCGATTGCCTGGGCCACGCACGCATAGACGAGGGACACATAAAGCGGAAGGCCTCCGGCCGCCCCGGCCTTATCGAAGCCCATGTAGTAGCCAAAGGCGCTCTCCCCGTCCCGGATGAGCGTGATGAAGCCGAGGATCTTGCCGCCCTGCCTGGGACGGGCCACCACGGTGCGAAAATCGTTCTGATAATACCGTGCAAGGGCCGGAATCCAGTTTTCCCCGATAGTCGCCAGGCGCAGTTTCTTGCGATCGTGTACCTGGTGGTAGAGCCCGTAAATTTCAGCGGCGCCGGCCTCCACCTGCTCCGGAGTGATGCGCTCGAGCACGATTCCCGATTCATCCAGGCTTTGTACGGTCTTCTTTATCCTGGTCCGATAGGCGGACTTCATGTCATTGAGGCAATCGTCGAAGCTAGCCCAGGATGGCTCCAGCTCGAGCACCATGTTCGGCTCCGTTTCGAAGCGGCGGAAATTGGAATTCCGCAGAGCTGCTCCCGCCCCGGCCTGCTCGTCCGTCAGGTCCTTTATCACCACCATGTCCGACTCGCCGAAGATTCTACTGGACCTTCTTATATGGTTAAGCGCTTCTACCACCGCCGGCCAGAGCCTCATTGGGTTTTCGCCTTCGGCGAAGGCTACGCCGTGCGGACCCGTCGAGAGCAGGTTCCCGCAGACTAAAAAGCGCAAGTGGACCCAGGCGACCGGGAGTTCCGCAGCACGCTCTGCCACCTTCAAGAGGTGCCGAAAGCGGCGCCAGAGGTTCGAGGCCACGTCGGGCCACAACTCCCCAGGGGCGGCCGGCGACGCAGCTTCCTCGCGGAAGGGCCACAGAAAGAGGTTGTCGTAGAGCAGGACCCGCTTGCGAAGCCGGCTGATGGAGCGCTGCGAAGCCTCTCCCAGGGAATGCCAAAAACCGGGCGTCCTTTCGGGAAGGCTCCCGGGGGACAGGTCCGCCACCCGAATCTCAAGGCTCTGCGCAACCACCGTAGCAACGGGCCGGTCACCTGCATATACGATGGCATAGTGCGTGGACAGGTTGCCGGGGAGGTGCTGTTCCAGAAGCCGAAGGAAGGGACGCGAGAGGAAGAGCCCCGAACGGGCCGCCACGCGGTCCCAATGATCGGGGTTCAGAAAACCGATGGAATCGGCGAGGGCAAAACGGAATTCGGCGGGGGCCATGGGATTTGATTTAGACATAAGCTTCCCCTCCTGCTGTGTCATTCAAGCGTGGGATGGTCTGACCTAGTACGTAAAAGTCTACCTTAGCTGGCTCTAGAAAACGACAATTCCTTGCAGAAGGCCATATCGATTCATCAACATTTCAACCGGTTATCAATTTTCTTTGTGGTAAGATAGGGGTTAGATGAAAGAGCAATTCATCGTGCAGGGATACGGTAAAGAGGCACTTCCATGAGGATTTCTTCATTAGCAGACAAAGACCTGTTGAACGTTGATTTGAAATCCCGCACCAAAGATACCGTAATTTCCGAGATTGCGGGATATATCGCCAACCGGAAGCGCATAAGCACTCAAAGCGAGATCATTGAAACAATAGGAGCTGGTGCGGCCGGCATCGGTGGCGGCGTAGCCATTCTGCACGCACGGATGGAGGAATTAAAAGAGGTGCTCTTTTTTGTAGGAGTCTCCAAACCGGGTATAGATTTCTCCTCAGCAGACGGAAAACCTGTTCGCCTGGTCATTCTTTTTATTACCCCCCTTACTGAAACGGAGACACATTTCAAAATCCTCTCCCAGATCGGCGGCCTGCTTAAAAGCAAAATATGGGTTGAAAAGCTCTTGTCCGCCCGCTCCAACGAAGAACTGTTTACGATCCTCCATATGGAGGGAATAGAAAAGGAAGGGTTTCTTGAACTTACCAAAGAGGAGGTTTACCAGGAACTCACCACGCGCGACACAGGACTTACGGAAACAGAGGCAGAAGAGCGCCTGAAAAGATATGGGCACAATGAGTTGAGAAGGGCAAAGGGCAAATCCCTGGTGCTTCGCCTGCTTTATAACTTTACCAACCTCTTGGCCATCCTCATGTGGGCAGGGAGCTTCCTTGCCTTTCTGATACATATGGCCGAGGTCGGCTGGGCGATTATTGCCGTGATCTTCATCAACGCCCTGTTCAGCTACTGGCAGGAATTTAAGGCCGAGAAGGCCATCGAGGCCCTGAAGAATTTAATCCCCTCCTTTGCCCGGGTCATCAGAAACGGAGAGGAAAAGAAAATTCTCTCTACGGATGTTGTCCCGGGAGACGTCGTCATTTTTGAGGAAGGGGACAATGTCCCGGCCGATGGCAGGCTCATCGAGGCCCAGGAATTGAGGGTGGATAACAGCGTATTCTCCGGTGAGTCGAGGCCGGTGCACAAGATACCGGAACCGGTCGGCGATGGGAAAGAGTTTATCTGGACGGAAATCCCAAACCTTGTTTTTGCCGGGACGAGCGCGGTATCCGGAGACGGAAAGGCAATCATTATCGCCACGGGGATGAGCACGGAAATAGGCAAAATCGCCTACCTCACCCAGTCGGTCAAAGAAGAATCAAGCCCCCTCCAGAAGGAGATAAACCGGCTCACCAAGTTGATTGCTCTGGGATCTGTCAGCCTGGGTATTGCATTCTTTTTGGTTGGCACGGTGTTCGCCAAAATGTCCCTTGTCGCTTCAGGGATATTTGCGATCGGCATCATCCTGGCGAATGTCCCGGAGGGCCTTCTTCCTACTGTCACCCTCTCCCTTGCGATGGCGGTCCAGCGGATGGCCAAGCGCCATGTCATCATCAAGAAACTTTCTTCGGTGGAAACCCTCGGATGCACCAATGTCATCTGCACTGACAAGACCGGGACGCTCACCACCAATCAGATCGACGTCCAAAAGGTTTGGCTTAACGATGAAATTATTGAAATTACAGGGACCGACTATGAGCCAAAGGGGACCTTTTCTTTCGGCGAGGGGAAAAGCATACCTCCTGAGTCGTTTAAGGAGGATACCCTCGAACTTCTGCTCCGCGCAAGTATGCTGTGCAGTACCGCCAGGCTTGTTCCTCCGTCGCAGACTCAGAAATTCTGGAGTATTATCGGCGACCCTACCGAGGGCGCCCTGCTGGTCCTGGCGGGAAAGGCCGGATTCGACACCGAGCGCGAACGGGAGCGCTATCCCCTGGTCAAACGGTTTCCTTTTGAATCCATGAGAAAGAGGATGACTTCCGTGCATAAAACGGAAGGGGGAAATCTACGCGCCTTTGTCAAAGGTTCTCCAAAAGAGGTTCTGGAGCTCTCCGACAAGATCGTCCTGGGCGAACGGGTTATCGATTTGACACCCGAAAAGCGGTCCCAAATCCTTGAGCGGATGGACGATTTTGCCGAGGAGGGATTGCGTGTCCTGGGGATCGCCTACCGTGATCTGACAGACGCCGAAGAGGTTATGGACTCCACGGCAGAGGCGATAGAAAAGCATTTGATTTTTGTCGGACTTGCTGCGATGCATGACCCTGCCCGGCCGGAAGTAAAGGGGGCCATCGAGAATTGTAGGAAGGCGGGCATCCGCGTGGTAATGGTGACCGGTGACTACGAGATAACGGCGTTTTCAATCGCGAGGCAGATCGGCATCGTCACGTCGGCTGATGCCGAGGTGATTACCGGAGCAAAGCTTTCGGAGATGCCTGACGATGAGTTAAAGGAAAAACTCAAGAAAGAGGTAATTTTCGCACGGGTCAATCCGGAACACAAATTCAGGATAGTCAGCGCCTATAAAGAATTGGGATATATCGTGGCGGTTACCGGGGACGGCGCCAATGATGCGCCGGCGCTCAAGCAGGCCGATATCGGCGTAGCCATGGGCATCAGGGGTTCCGATGTCGCGAAAGAAGCGGCAGCGATGATTTTGACCGACGATAACTTCGCGAGCATCGTGGCGGGCATTGAAGAAGGAAGGGCGGTCTTTGACAACATCAAGAAGTTTATTACCTATATTTTCGCCCACCTTGTACCGGAAGCCATTCCTTTCATTCTCTATGCGGTCTTTAGAATCCCTGCACCGATCACGGCCATGCAAATCCTGGCTATCGATTTGGGCACCGAGACACTACCGGCTCTTGCCCTCGGCACGGAAAGGTCGGAAGCGGGCGTCATGAATGTCCCCCCGCGGCCGAGAGGGAAAGGACTCGTTGACAGGACTCTTCTCTTCCGTGGATATGTCTTTTTGGGACTTCTGAACACGGCCGCTGTGTTGATAGCGTATTTTTGGATTCTTTACCAGGGCGGGTGGAGGCCGGGGACGCAACTTGAGCCAAACGAAACTACCTTCCTTAACCCGCTACATTTGAAGGCAATGACAATCGTCTTCGTCGGCATTGTGGTTATGCAGATTGCGAATGTCTTTGCATGCCGCAGTGAAACTCTCTCCGTCTTCAGGATAGGATTCTGGGGAAACAGGCTCATCTTCTGGGGAATCCTTTTTGAGCTGGTGTTTACGTGCGCTCTCGTATATATTCCCTCTTTCCAGCATATCTTCAACACTATTGGAATCGGATGGAATGAATGGGGGATGCTCTTTATCTTTATGCTCGCAATCTTTTCTTTGGAGGAATTAAGAAAAAGAATTTCGGCCAGATAATATACGTCCGAAATTTCTGTTGCTATATTTTATTTTTTGTACAATGCTCCGCTACGGGGGTAGCGTGATTTTTCAAGTGCAGGTCGGAGGTATGTCCTATGAATACGAACGATAAACAGCACCGTGCCATTCTCCGGCGGATCGCCCGGACGGCGATGCTTGAGAGGGGATTACTCCCTGACTTCTCGGTTGAGGCGCTCACCGAGCTTGCCGGGATTCCGGCTTCCGCCGCAACCGGCGAAGAGCAGGCTTGCGACCTCAGGGACCTTCTGTGGGCCTCCATCGACAACGATGACTCCCTTGACCTGGACCAACTTACCGTTGCCGAGGCGATGCCCGGAGATCAAACAAAGATTCTCGTCGCCGTGGCAGACGTGGACTCCATCGTCCGGAACGGCTCGGCAATCGACGACCACGCTCGCCACAACACTACCTCGGTATATACGGCTGCCGCGATTTTCCACATGCTTCCCGACCAACTTTCCACCAACCTCACGTCGCTGAACTTCGACGAGGACCGACCGGTGATCGTGATCGAAATGGTGATCGGCGCAGACGGATCGCTACAGGCCTCGGATATTTACCGGGCCCGTGTCCGCAATCATGCAAAGCTCGCGTATAACAGCGTCGCGGCATGGCTGGAAGGCAAAGGGACGGTGCCCGAGGCCATTGCCGCTGTAAACGGACTCGACGAGAACCTCCGCATCCAGGACAGGGCAGCACAAAGCATGATGAATCTTCGCCACCTGCACGGGGCCCTCAATCTTGAAACCGTTGAAGCAAGACCGGTATTTGACGGCAATGAGATCCGTGGGCTGGAAAAGGAGGAAAAGAACCGGGCAACCGAGATCATCGAGGATTTCATGATAGCCGCAAACGGTGTGACCGCACGGTATCTCTCGTCAAGGAAATTCCCTTCCCTCCGCCGCGTGGTGCGCACCCCAAAGCGATGGGAACGGATTGTCGCTCTCGCGGGGGAACGTGGCTTCACGCTGCCGCATGATCCGGCTGCTGCAGCGCTGGAGGAGTTTTTGACGAAAGAGAAGGCAGCCGATCCGCTGAGATTCTCCGACCTCTCCCTCTCCGTGATCAAGCTCATGGGACCGGGCGAATACGTTGCCGAGCTTCCCGGAGAGGCTGCCCCCGGACACTTTGGTCTCGCTGTCGCGGACTATGCCCACTCCACAGCCCCTAACCGCCGGTACCCGGACCTCATCACGCACAGGTTGCTGAAGGCCGCGATGGATCAACACCCCGCGCCCTATAAGAATGAAGACCTGGAGGCGTTAGGCAAGCACTGCACAGAACAGGAGAACGCAGCCAAAAAGGTCGAGCGGCAGGTCGGAAAATCGGCGGCGGCAATGCTGCTGGAGGCAAGAATCGGGGAGCGGTTCGATGCCATCGTCACCGGCGCGGCCCCCAAAGGCACGTGGGCCCGTATTCTCGACCCTCCTGTAGAAGGGAGACTGGTGCATGGCTTCGAAGGCGTCGACGTGGGCCAGAGGATTCGGGTGCAACTGATTCACACGGACGTGGAGCGGGGGTTCATCGACTTCAAGAGGGTTGGGTGATCAAGGCTGACCGAGGCGAGTACGGGAAAGTAAAATACCACAGGGGAGCCATAACGGTCGGCGGTGACATGGGAAAGAGCGCTTTGACGCCTCTATTTTGAAGAACTATTTTGCGTTTACCGTGAGTTCTTCTCCCGCAATTCGGATTTGATTAGTTCGGTGGAAACGCGGCGGCTTCTGAGGAGGGCGCAGAAATTGGGCCTTTGCATGCCCACCCTCTCTGCCGCGCGGGTTATGTTCCCATTGCATGCCTTGAGTGCCTGAATGAGAAAGGCGCTTTGCACCTGCCCGAACACGTCCTTCAAAAGATGCTTCTTGGCGGCATTGAGCTCTTCCAGATTTTGTGGGATCGGGTTCGACCAGAACAGGCTGTTCATCTGGAGATGGTCGAGTAGGTAGAACAAGTCTATGGTCGAGTTGTCAGAGAGAATAACTAGCCGTTCCACGACGTTTTTCAACTGGCGGACGTTACCCGGCCACTCGTAATTTGTGAGGGTCTCCATTGCCTCGTCAGAGAAACCATCGATCCGTTTCCCCGTTTTCAGACAGTAGAACTTGAGAAAGTGGTAGGCGAGTCTGGAGACGTCCTCCTTTCTCTCCCTGAGAGGAGGAATATGGATCGGGAAAACGTTCAGGCGGTAGAAGAGGTCCTCCCGGAACTTCCCATCCTGGACCATGCGTCTCATCTCTTTATTGCTGGCGGCAACGATCCGGACATCCGTGACGCGAGAGTGGCTAGCTCCCACCGGTTTGAATTCTCCCATTTCCACGACCCGCAGGAGTTTTCCCTGGATATCGAGGTTGAGGTTCGTCACTTCATCCATGAAAAGAGTGCCGCCGTGGGCTACTTCGAATATACCGGCCTTGTCCCTGGTCGCACCGGTAAAAGACCCTTTCACATGGCCAAAAAGCTCGCTTTCAAGCACGCCGGGCGAGAGAGTGCTGCAATCCACAGCGACGAACTGCCGGGAAGACCTCGGGCTGTGGGCGTGGATGGCCCTTGCGAACAGCTCCTTTCCTGTGCCGCTCTCCCCGAAGAGAAGCACTGTGGCATCCGTGGGGGCCACCCTCTTGACCTGGTCGAATATCGGGAGAATCTTGGGGCTGTCGCCCACGATGCCTTCAAAAGGCGCGCTTTTCGACAAATCCTTGCGAAGGCGACGGTTCTCCTCAACCAACAGGCTTTTTTCTATGGCCCGCTCTACCGTCCTCATGAGCGCTGCGTCGGTAAAGGGTTTTGACAGGTAGTCGTAAGCCCCCGATCTCATGGCGTCGACCGCGTTTTGAACGCTGGAGTAGCCCGTCATCACGATAACCTGGGTGTCTGCCTTCGCTTCGCGGACGGTCTTGAGGATCTCCATCCCCTCCAGGTCCGGCAGCTTCATGTCGAGCAGGATAAGGTCGTACGTGTTTCTTTCGACGGCCTTCATCCCTGCGCTGCCGGTGGTACAAATATGGACGGTGCGGTCTTTTCCCGAGAGCGTCAACTGGCATCCCTTGCAGATGGAAAGATCGTCGTCGATTACGAGTATCCTGGCCTGTCTCATTCTCTCTTCTGATGTCCTGAGCTCGGCGCCGGTGGGATAGGGAGCTCCACGGTAAATGTGCTGCCTTTTCCGGGGATGCTTGAAGCAAGAATGCCTCCTCCGTGCTTCTGAAGTATTCCGCACGTGATGGCCAGGCCGAGGCCGGTTCCCTTTTGCTTCGTGGAGAAGAAGGGCTCGAATATCTTCTCGAGATGCTCCTGGGAAATACCGCACCCGGTGTCGGAAACCTCCAGACATACCTTCGTCCCGTCCGGGCTTATGGAGCTCCTGACAGAGATGGTTCCTTCTTTTTCTATGGCTTCCAGGGCGTTAACGAAAAGATTGATCAGCACTTGCTCGATCTGTCCCATGTCGATCCATACCTTGGGCAGATCCGGCCGCAAGTCTTTTTCAAGCCGGATGTACCGCAGCCGGAACTCGTTTTCAAGTACGCGCTGGGCCTTCTCGACAACCTCGGCAACATCGGCAAGGACCATCAGCCGTTCGCTTTGCCTCGAAAATTCAAGAAGCTCCTCGATAATGCTCTTGCAGCGTACGGTCTCCTGCAGGACGATCTCGAGACCCTCCTTGACGATCCTCGCGTTTGAGGTCTTTTTGAGCAGGTTCGAACTGAAGAGCATGATGCTGCCCAGAGGATTATTGATCTCATGGGCTATGGCGGCTGCCATTCTCCCAAGAGCCGACAGCTTCTCCGTCTGAAAGGCCAATCGGTCGTACTGGGATTTCTGTATCTGGATGAGCCGGTCCCTTTCGATGAATGTCGCGCCTATTTCTGCAACCAGGGTGACAAAGTTGATCTCTTCCTCCGAGACTTCCCGCCGTTCCCTGAAATAGACGCGAATAGCGCCGAGGGTGCCCCCTCTCACGATCAAAGGTCCGTCGACGATCGTCCGTATTCCGTCCGCCCACGCCTCCTGGGGGGCCACTACGCGGGGATCGTTGAGAACGTCCGATATGATGGAGATCTTGTCTCGCGCAAACCCTTCGTCAAGAATGCTGCCAATTTTGGGGAATGCTTTAGAGAGTAACCGGTCACTCAAGCCATAGGTAGCCACCAACTCCAGCTCATGGCTCTCGGTGTTATAAATCGCCATGAGGACCCCTATGGCATCGAGAGCTTCAGCCGCATTTTTTGCGAGGACATCGAGAACGTCTTTGATTTTGCAATTGATATGGAGCGAGGAACTGATGTCCCTCAGCGCACGGTAGAAACTTTCGAAATCTGTGTTCCTGTCCATTTCCAATGCTCTTTAATTCATGTGCAACGTAGTAATGCTTCTGTAAAGCATCCTCCGCCGGTCAACTGATCAAGAGCATGTTAACGCATATTCTTAAAATGGCCCCAGGACCGTATATGTCATTATAGGGTCATGTACTTATGGAATCAATAAGAAAAATTTATCTGCCACCTTTTATACCTATAGAAACTTATACGGCAAGTGCGGGCTGCGTGTCCTGTAAGAAGGGGACCGTTATCCGGAAGTGCCCGGAAATAATCAACTAAATGGCCGCCGGTCTCTTCTCGCTTGGCGGGCATGCCTTTTGCTTACTTGTATTTGCCAGAGGCCAAAGCGCGAAGGAGGAGAATCATGAACACTATGCAGGAAATGGGAAAAAACGGCGGGTCGATTCAGCGGCAACATATCCTTCTTGTCGAGGATGAGTTGAACCTGGCTAAGGGCCTTGCCATGGTAATGCGTGAGGAAGGCTACCGTGTGGACTTATCGGACACGGGGCGAGGGGCCATCGAGAAGTTGGGGAGAAGGCCGTTCGACCTTATGGTGACCGATCTGAAGCTACCCGACATCGACGGCTTGGACGTCATCCAGCACGCGCGCGAAAAGCGGCCGTCGACAAAGGTGGTCGTCATCACGGGCCATCCCTCCGTCTCTTCGGCGATCCAGGCAGTAAAGATGGGGGCCTCCGACTATCTTCGCAAACCCTTCACGGATGACGAATTCATGTTCTCCGTAAAGAATGTCTTCGCTCAGAGGCCGATAAAGTCGATGGAGCAAATCCTCACGGAGACCCAGAAGGAAAGACTCATCCAAAAGGAAGAGGTCGTTCGTGTGCTGGAGAGGGCGTCTCAGGACCAGGAGTTCTGGCTGGCGCTATTCAACACCGGTTCCGAGGCGCTACAAGGATATCGCCTCTCCTCCCAGGCCAAAGCCGCGATAGTTTCGGGAGACCTGGGATGGCTCCAGAGGCACGTCGGGGAGTTGACCGAGGAGCAGCTAAGATTCATTCACGCCCGGCTGCAGAGGGAAATCTGGTGATCAAACTCGGCTTTCCAGCGGCGTCGCCCAAGTAAGCGCCTTTTGCAATAGGAGAGGAAAAATGCATACGGAGCTGACAATCAACAGTAGACCAACTTGTCACGACCTGCCGGGAACGAGTATGGTCTTATCGGCGATGAGAAAGAGATTTCACGGAAGGGGCGACGAGCTTATTCCCATGCTTCAGGCGGCCCAGCGGGAGCTCGGTTTCCTGCCCGAGCAGGTTCTTCTCGAAATAGCCCGCTTCGCCGGCCTGACATCGGCAAAGGTGTATGGGACGGCCACCTTCTATTCGCAGTTTCGCCTCAAGCCCGTTGGGAAATACATCGTGCGGGTCTGCCGTGGTACCGCCTGTCACGTAAAGGGGTCCTACCGCATGCTGGGAGACATTCGGGACCACCTCAAGGTAGCGCCGGGAGAGACAACGCAAGACGGCCTCTTTACTCTTGAAACCGTTGCCTGCTTTGGCTCATGCGCACTGGCGCCGATTATAGTGGTTGACGATGCGGTCTACGGGAATGTGGGGCGGTCGAAGGCGCTGGCGCTCCTCGACGACATCCGTTCTCAGGAAAAGAAGCGCGTCTAAGCGACCCCACCGGCGGGATCGGAGATGATGCGCCCCGTTCTAAGCAGTGCTCGAAGGCCCCTTTAACGGGTCGACGCGTGGGGAGGTGGACATGGATTTCAGGCAGGCATTAGCCCGGGCAGAAGATAACTGGAACGCCCTCGACCATCTGGCCTATCCGCTCATACACGTCGGGATGGGGACCTGCGGCAAGGCAGCCGGCGCAGACGGCGTGTATGCAGCGGCGAAAGAGACGCTCGATCGGATGAAGCTCGAGGGGCGTATGCTCAAGGTGGGTTGTATCGGCATGTGCTATCTTGAGCCGATCATGGCCGTAAAGTGCCCGGGAGGGCCTTTCATCTACTACGGGAACCTGACGGCCGAAAAAACAGAGAAGATACTGACGGCCGGGCTTGGAGAGGGCGATCCGAAGTCCGAGTGGGCTTTCTGTACCATGGGGGAGAAATCGATCGACGGCATCGGCCGTTTCGAGGATTTGCCCATGATCAAACCCCAGGTACGGATCGCGTTGCGCAATTGCGGCATAATCGATCCCGAGGATATCGAGCACTATATGGCCAGAGGGGGCTACGGCGGACTGCAGAGGGCCCTCGGGATGAGCCGGGGAGACGTGATCGAGGAAATCAAGAACTCCGGCCTCAGGGGACGCGGCGGTGCAGGCTTTCCTACCGGTCTGAAGTGGGAGTCTGCAGCCAAGGCACCTGGAAAGACAAAGTACATCGTATGCAACGCCGATGAAGGCGACCCGGGAGCCTTCATGGACCGCTCGCTCCTCGAAGGGGACCCTCATGCCGTCCTGGAGGGCATGCTCATTGCGGCCTACGCCATAGGGTGCACCGAGGGCTTTATTTATATCCGCGCGGAGTACCCCCTCGCGATCAAGCGGCTGGAAAAAGCCCTCGGCCAGATGGCCGAATACGGTCTTGTCGGTCGCCGTATTCTGGGAAGCCGATTGGGCTTTCAGATACAGATCAAAGAAGGGGCAGGCGCCTTCGTATGCGGGGAGGAAACGGCCCTCATGGCTTCCATTGCCGGGGGGAGGGGAATGCCGCGCCCGCGGCCGCCTTACCCCGCCAATAAAGGGCTCTGGGGAAACCCCACCAATATCAACAACGTGGAAACCTTCGCCAACGTCTCGGCGATCCTTGCGCAGGGCGCGGCCTGGTTTGCAAGTTTCGGGACAGAGAAGAGCAAGGGGACCAAAACGTTTTCCCTGGCCGGTAAGGTGCAGCGCACGGGACTCATAGAGGTACCCATGGGTATGCGTCTGGGCGATATAATCGACGGAATCGGCGGGGGAGTGGCCGAAGGCAAGAAACTGAAGGCAGTGCAGACGGGAGGCCCTTCGGGAGGATGCATCCCCGCCGATCTTCTCGATCTACCGGTGGACTACGACGCCCTGGCAAAAGCAGGGTCTATCATGGGCTCCGGAGGCATGGTGGTGATGGACGAGGATACGTGCATGGTCGACATCCCCCGATATTTTCTTGCCTTCACAGCGGACGAATCCTGCGGCAAGTGCATGCCATGCCGTCTCGGGACACACCAGATGCTGGATGTGCTCAACGACATCTGCGACGGGAACGGTAAGGCGCAGGACATCGATGCCCTGGAGCTGGTGAGCGAAGCCGTAAATAAAGGTTCTCTTTGTGGTCTGGGGCAAACGTCCCCGAACCCGGTACTGACTACACTGCGCTACTTCCGGCAGGAATATGAGGCACATATCCATGAGGGGAAATGCCGGGCGGGGGTTTGTAAGGCCCTGTTCCATTACGAAATAGATGGAGAGACATGCACCGGCTGCGGGGCTTGTTCCCGCAAGTGCCCAGTTCAGGCGGTTACGGGCGAAAAAAAGAAACCCCATGCGATTGACCTGGAAAGGTGCACCAAGTGCGGCACGTGTCGTGATGCCTGTAAATTCCACGCGGTCCTTGTCTGCTAAGGCATCGAAGTGCCTTGCAGGGAAGGCTCCCGGTCTAACGAGAGGAAGCCGGTTCCTGGAGGGCCTTAAGGAGGTGAAACCCTTGAAAAAGGTAAGACTGAGCATTGACGGTCATCCGGTATCGGTTCCCGAAGGATCTGTCGTCCTTACCGCAATCCAAAGTGCGGGCGCATTCGTGCCGACTCTTTGTCACGATCCCGCCTTGAAACCCTTCGGGGCCTGCCGGTTGTGCATTGTTGAGATCGAAGGCATGCGGGGATTGCCTACCTCCTGCACTACGCCGGTAAGGGAAGGCATGATAGTTCGCACCGAGACGGAGGAGATCCGGAGGGTGAGAAGGACGATCGTGGAGCTGGCGATCGCGAATCATCCCGCCGATTGTCTCATCTGCGAAAAGAGCCAGCAGTGCGAACTTCTTAAGGTGGCCCGATACGTGGGCGCAAGACAAGGGACCGACGGGGGACTTCGCAGGGCAAAACTCAAGAACGGCAGGGACACGTCGAGCCCGGCCTTCGATTTTGACCCCAATAAGTGCATCCTCTGTGGGAAATGCGTGCGAACGTGCGACGAGATCTCGGGCGTCGGGGCCATCGACTTTGCCCATCGGGGCTACCAAACGGTGGTCACGCCTTTTGGAGGCAGGCAACTCGCCCAATCCGTATGCCAAAGCTGTGGCGAGTGCGTCGAGCACTGCCCGACCGGGGCCCTGATGGCAAAGGATATTCTAGTACCCGACAAAGAGGTGGAGACGATATGCCCTTACTGCGGGGTAGGCTGCTCTATTCTCGTAGGAGTTCGGTCCGGACGGATCGTACGAGCAAAAGGCAATGAAAAGAGCCCCGTCAACCGGGGGGAACTCTGCGTCAAGGGCCGGTTCGGCCTCGATTTCGTCAATCACAGGGATCGGCTCACCCGCCCCTTGATCCGGAGGGAAGATGTTCCCAAAGGAGCTTCAGGCGACATCACGGTACTATTCAGGGAAGCGGACTGGGATGAGGCCCTGGAGAGGGTAGCGAGAGGAATGGCAAACGTCATCGAAAGCAGCGGCCCCGAAGCGGCCGCCGTGCTCAGCTCGGCAAAGTGCACGAACGAAGAGAATTACGTCATCCAGAAGTTCGCCAGGGCGGCCTTGGGGACGAACAACGTAGACCACTGCGCCCGCCTCTGCCATGCGTCGACCGTTGCGGCAGCCCTGGCCGCCTTCGGCGACGGCGCCATGAGCAATTCGATCTCCGATGTCGATGAAGCCGACGTCCTGTTCGTTATAGGATCGAACACCACCGAATGCCACCCCATTATCGGACGAAGAATCAAGAGGGCCGTCAAAAACAACGGGGCAAAGCTCATAGTGGCCGATCCCCGCGCGATTGAATTGAGCGAGTCGGCCGAGGTCTATCTGAGCCATTTCCCGGGCACGGATATTGCGCTCCTCAACGGGATGATGAACCTGATCGTCGAGGAAGGTCTCTACGACACTGATTTTGTAGCAAACCGGTGCGAAGGCTTCGAGCCTTTTCTCGAATCGATTGGACGGTATGATCCTACGACAGTGGAGATGATCACGGGTGTCCCGGCAGACAAGATACGGCAGAGCGCCCGAATCTTCGGACGCGCAAAAAGGGCGATAATCCTCTATGGCATGGGCATTACGCAGCACACGACCGGATCCGACAACGTAAAGGCGGTTGCCAACCTCCTGATGCTCACGGGGAATCTCGGTCGAAAGGGAACGGGGTTCGCGCCCCTCCGGGGACAGAACAATGTCCAGGGCGCCTGCGACATGGGGGCCCTGCCGGTTTTCTTCCCGGGTTATCAGCGGGTCGACAATCCGGCCGTGAAGGAAGGGTTTGAAAGGGCGTGGGGGAAGAGCTTGAGCGCAAAGCCGGGGTTCACGGTGACGGAGATGGTCCGGGCCGCCCATGATGGGCAGCTTAAGGCCCTCTACGTGATCGGCGAGAATCCCCTGCTCAGCGAGCCCGATATAGACCATGCGAAAGAGGCCCTGTCGAGGTTGGAGACACTCGTCGTACAGGACATTTTCCTGACGGAAACGGCTCAATTGGCCGACGTGGTATTGCCTGCGGGGAGCTTCGCGGAAAAAGACGGGACTTTCACCAGCACGGAACGGAGGGTGCAGCGCGTACGCAAGGCCATGGACCCACCGGGGGCCGCGAAGGCGGATTGGGAGATCGTTGCGGCGCTGTCGGCCCGTCTCGGTTATATCATGAGCTACAGGAGCAGTGCTGAGATCATGACAGAAATAGCAAAGGTCACGCCCATCTACGGAGGGATAAGCCATGCCCGCCTCGAGAAGGGCAGCATTCAGTGGCCTTGTTGGGACTTCAGGCATCCAGGCAGCCCAATGCTACACAAAGACCAGTTCTCCCGTGGTCGTGGCAGGTTTCATGTGGTGCACGACGGACCGCCGGCGGAACTTCCCACTTCCGCTTATCCGATCATGCTGACCACGGGCCGGATGCTCGAGCATTTTCACACCGGAAGCATGAGCCACCGGTCGAGGGTGCTGGAAACCCTCGTTCCGGAAAGCCACGTCGAGATCAATCCTTTTGACGCGAACCGGCTTGGAATTGCAGAGGGTGACTCGATCTCCCTGACCTCCCGGAGAGGAAGGGTGAACACCAAGGCCAAGAAGACGGATCGCGTCAGGGAGGGGCAGGCATTCATGGCCTTTCACTGGGGAGAGGCTCCGGCGAACCGATTGACGAATCCGGTCCTTGACCCGCTGGCAAAAATCCCCGAATTCAAGGTTTCCTCTGTCAAGGCAATCCTGACCGTTCTCGAAAGGGCAGCAGAGGACAACCTTTTCCTCGCGGCCCTGTCCGACAATCCTGCCGGCGCCCTAGCGCTCTTCGACCTTACGCCCGAACACAGGGACGCGTTGGTCAATGGGGACATCGAATCGATTGAGAAGTGGGTGGGGCCCCTGGATGAACGGCTTCAAGCGTGGCTGAAGGAGCGGCTCACGCAGGAGAATTTCTCAAGAGCGCTGACGGAGGAAACAGGTCTGTAATCATGGGCAGGCGCTTATCTGGGACCGACCCTTCAAACGACCGCAGAAGCGATCCCCAGTCCCTTCACGATCCCCCGCGAGTCGATCAATCGGAAGGTTACCAGGTAGCTCCGCTTTTACAGGGGGTCACACACATGGCTTGAGTGTCCGACCTTTTGTGTGGCGCCTCCCTCTATTCAAACCTACCCGGGACAGCTCTTCGCCTTGGGAAGGTAGCGAATCTGGATGCGATCTGTAGCGTTTCTACTTTGCGTTGACACCAGAGCCGGCGTTCCATCTTGACAGGGACGCATCTTTTTGTTATTGAAATGAGCATAAGGCGATGTTGCTTGTGGGAGTGAGAACGTAAAAAAATGGCGGCAAGATTGGTTTATGATCCCTCGTCGGGCCCGCTGAAATACGCCTGCGCCGTGTCAGGGTCCGGCACCAACTACGAAAGGATATACGAGCGGGACCCGGATAAATATCATGTCGTATTCAGCAACGCCCCGGGCTGTGCCTGCGTAGAGAAAGCAAGAAGACGGGGCGTCCCGGTTGTCTCCCTTGACTCCGGTATATACTTCCGGCAGATGTGGGGGCTTGAGAGAGTTCCAAGGTACGGCATCGAGAGAAATGGTTACGACATGGCGATGATGACGCTCGTAGAGCAAACCATGAATGGCTCGCCGGACCTCATCTGCCTGGCTGGATACGATTTATGGATAGGGGATTGGATGCCTGGAAAGTACTATCCGCGCATTCTGAACGTCCATCCGGGTGATGCGACAAAATACACCGGCTTGGGATGGAGACCGACGGCTAAGGCGATTCTGGCCGGAGAAAGGAGCGTAAAGTCGACCGTTTTCTTTGTCGATAAGAGCGATGACGGCGGGCCCGTATTGATCCAGTCGGCGTCCCTTCAGCTTTCGAGGTGGGACAAGGAGCTGCGTGACATAAGAAGATTTATCGAGCGCACCAATGTGAAAACCCTCGAAGATTTCCGGAAAGCGGCGCAAGGGGAGGGCGGCGATCTTTACAAGTCGCTGCAAGACGTTTGCACGAGCATCCAGGAGACGCTCAGAGCAGAAGGGGACTGGCGGATATATCCTTTTGCCGTGCATGACCTAATTGCAAAAGGAAGGGTCGGGCTCGAAGGAAGGACGGTCTACATCGACGGCGTGCAAATGCCGGAGCAAGGGTGGCAGGTCGATACCTACGGATTTTCCGCTAGTATAAGCTAGGGAGAGGGCCTGGCGCGCCCCTTCCCTTTGCCGCCCGCGCTATTTCACCGGGCCGCACCAGGCCCTGGCGTTCTGGAACATTTTAATCCACGGGGATGCGCCGAGCGCCTCATTCAGGTAACCGGGCATCCATGCCCATTGCCATTTGAGAAACGTGCGCTCCGGGTGGGGCATCATCGCCAGATGGCGTCCATCCTTGGTGCAGAGGCCGGTAATCCCGTAGGGTGAGCCGTTCGGGTTAAAAGGATAGCTTTTCGGGACCTTCCCGTCAGCCCGGCCCTCGTCGTCGATGAAAACCAGTGAAACGAGCTTCCTGTCGATCACCTCGTCCAAAAGGGACGGGTCGGGGAAGTGGAGCCTGCCTTCGCCGTGTGCTACCCAGACCCCGAGCTCCGAGCCGGCCATGTCCGTGAGCATTATGGCAGGGCTTTCCATGATCCTGACGGTCACCCATCGCGATTCGAAACGGCCTGACAGGTTTCGAACAAACCGCGGCTGTCTGTCGTCGGAAATCCCCAGCCATGGCACCCATCCGAGGAGTGCAAAAAGCTGGCAGCCGTTGCAGACGCCCAGAGAGAAGGTGTCCGGCCGGTTATAAAAATCTTCGAACATCTTCCTCAGCTTTTCGTTGTACCTTATGGTTGCGGCCCAACCTTTGGCGCTCTCGGGGACATCTGCGTACGAAAACCCCCCTACTGCAACCAACCCCCTGAAGCCCTCAAGGCCGATCCGCCCGCTGATCAGGTCGGTCATAGTAACGTCCCATGGGGTGAATCCCGCCTGGAAGAAGGCCGATGTCATCTCACGGTCGCCGTTGCTTCCCTCTTCCCTGAGAATGGCTACTTTGGGCTTCTCTTTAAGCTCCAAAGCGCGGCCCGGCGTCGGTTCCGGCTTGAAAGTGACCGTATAACCGGGACCTTTACGGTCGAAGATATTTTTTCTTTCCTCCTCCGCGCAATCGGGGTTCATCTGAAGCCGCTCTATATGATAGGAGGTATCTTCCCACCACTGCCTGAGAAGGGGCATGGCCGACTCAAGGACCGTCCGGGCGTTATATGAGACAAGAATTTTCTTCTCCTCAGAGGTCTCTCCTATTACGGAGGAACGGACGCCAAAGGAATCGAGGGTCCGGACTACCCGCGGGACGTCACTCTCCTTGCACTCGATGACCGCGCCCAATTCTTCGGCAAAGAGCGTTTCCAGATCGGTCCACGGCCCCTCCATTCGAATGCTCAGGCCGCAGTTTCCCGCAAAGGCCATCTCCAATAATGTCGTGACGAGGCCGCCGTCACTCACGTCGTGCCCCGCGAGGATCAAGTCCTCCGAGATCAGCTTCTGGACTGCGTTGAATGCCGATTTGACCGTTTGAGGATCGTCCACATCGGGAGACTCGTTCCCGATCTGACCGTAGACCTGGGCGAGGGCCGAACCTCCGAGCCGGGGCTTATGCCCCGATATGTCGAGGAAAATCAGCCGGCTCTTACCCGGGCTCTTTATCTCCGGGGTGACGACCTTCGTGATATCGGGCACTGCGGCGTAGGCGGAGACAACGAGCTGGCGGGGCGACTTCACAATCTCATCTCCGACCTTGGTCGCCATCGAGAGGCTGTCCTTTCCTCCATCGACGGCGATACGCAGCTCCACCATGAGGTCCCGCATAGCGCATGCCGCATCGTAAAGAGCTGCCCCTTCTCCAGGCAGCTTAGGCGCCCACATCCAATTGGCCGAGCACTTGACCTCGTCGAGGCTGCCGATCTTCGCCCACATGATATTGGTGAGGGCCTCCCCGACCGCCATACGGGCGCCCGCTGTCGGGCTAACGAGCATCTTGATCGGCTGCTCCCCGACCGAAGTGGCCGCCCCCGTCAATCCGAAATGACTTTGGGCAATTACCGCAACGTCTCCGACCGTCAGTTGAAGAGGACCGCAACATTGCTGCTGCGCGATCAGGCCGGTCACGCTGCGATCGACCTTATTCGTGAGAAACCTCTTCGAGCCTACCGCGAGGTCGCGAAGCACCCGGGACAGTGCCTCCTCCACGGCCAGGTGGTCGGGTAGCCGCAAAGGTTCGAGCGATGAAGGCAGCCTCTCGTCCCTGAACGTTTTCTGCGGCATGTTGCCGAGGACCTTCGCCAGATTGAGGTTGACCGGCGTGGAATCGTCGCTCTCATCATGGACCACGAAGCGGCCGTCTCCCGTGACTGCCCCCAGAACCTCGCAATTCACTTTTTCTCTTTGGCACATGGCTTCGAAATCTGCGATCCTTTGGGGTCTGATCAGGAGGCCGCATCGCTCCTGGTATTCGGCTATCCATATTTTCAGCACCGAAAGAGTGGGGTCCCCCAGCCTGATCCGCCTTAGCTCGATCCTGCCCCCCGATTTCTCGACCAGCTCCTTGAGGACATTGGCCGGTCCCCCTGCCCCCTGGTCGTGAATGCTCGCGATGGGGTTATTTTCCCCCATCTCGATGCAAGCCCTGACAACGCGGTTCATCTTCTGCTCCATCTCTGCATCGCCGCGCTGCACGGCGTTGAAATCCAATTCCGCCTCGTTTTCGCCCTGGAGCTTGCTGGAGGCCGAACCCCCGCCCACACCGATGCTGTACGCCGGACCGCCTATTGCGACAATGAACATTCCTCTCAGGGCTTCGTCCTTTTCGATGTGCCTGCCATCTATCTGTCCTATGCCCCCGGTGAACATTACTTTCTTGATCCATCCCCACCGCTCGCCGCTTGATAGTTTTTGGTCAAAGGACCTCGTAAAGCCCAGCACGACCGGCTCGCCGAACTTGTTGCCGTAATCGCTTGCCCCGTCACTTGCCCCTATCTCGACCTCTAGAGAAGGAGCAAGGTTCGAGGGGTAAGCTAAATCCGCTGCTTCCCAAGGCAATTCATATCCCGGGATGAGCAGGTTTCCGGTGCAGTACCCTGCTGTTCCGGCAACGACCAAACCGCCTTTTCCAGTGGCCTGGACATCACGGATCCTTCCGCCGGTACCGGTCTCTGCACCGGGGAAAGGCGCGACCCCGGTCGGAAAATTGTGGGTCTCCGCGGTAAAGATGATATGGTAGGTCACCCTCTTCTTCTGAAAGGGCGCCGGTTTGCCCGGCTCTTCGGGAAGAACCGTCCAGCACTCGTATCCCCTGATCCCGCTCGAATTGTCCTTGAAGGCGATGATGGTGTTCGAAGGGTTGGCCCTTAAGGTCGATTTTACGACCTCCATAAGCGTCTCAGAGACGGGAACACCGTCGATGATCTGCTTTCCTTTGAAATAGCCGTGCCGCGAGTGCTCGCTGTTGGCGTTATCCAGGTCCCTTATTTCAACGATCGTAGGGTTTCGCCCTTCTTCCTCGACAAAGTAGTCGTAGTAGAGACGCTTGTCCCAGTCATCCATGGCAAGGCCCGGTACTTCAAGAAAAGCCTCGACCCCTTTTTCCAGCAAAGGCACCTCGAACACGGGCTCCGGCTGGGCCCCGGTCTCAAAAGTCTGCAAGGGATCGTCATACAGGCACTCCGTCATACGGTCGTGATTCTGTCGGACGAAGTCATCCCTGTCAACGCCCGGAGCAACCACGTACCGCCTCGAGCGTTCTATGCGCAACACCTTGTGGAGACCGATAGTGTGACAAATGGCTACGATATTTGTCGAAAAGGCCGTAGCAAAATTCATCCGCGGGCCGAGCTCGACCACGCGACCCCCGTCGGAACCGATCGGTTTCATCGATACGGTTTCAGGTATGAAACCGTTCGCCAGTAAGTGTCTCAGAAGCAAAAGCTCCTTCGAGTCCAGGGCTTCCGAAGTTTCCACATTGAAGCAGTATTCGAGGTTCTTATCTTTTTGCAGAAAAAGCTGTAACATCTTTCCCGACCTCTCCCGAAGTCATCATCGAATGATCCCTTCATGATCAAATGCTGCCTTTCTTCCCGACGAATGAGCCGACCGTCAGAAACAATACAGCAGCGGGTACTTTACCCTGGAGACGATACAGCCGGCCCGACGCACGTACATACTCTTGGCAGGCAGAAATTATGCCTCAGATTACATCGTTCCTCAAGGCCGTGTCAATAAGAGTCAATTGCTTCTGCCTGGGGCCCGGGATAGCGACATCGATCCGAAGGGCCCATCAATTTCTTCTTGACATAATATGCAACCCACTGGTAACGTGAAATGAAGAGGTATTACCAATTCCGTTTTTGGACTTACCAATATGGATGGTCTTCCTGTGAGCGACCCTTCCCCGCCTCTCGGAACCGGGAGGAGACACCAATTGATACGCCAGCAAATCAGGAACGCCATATTGGACGGGACAATGCAGCCGGGCGATAAGCTGCCGCCTGAGAGGGAGTTGTCGGCCAGGTTCGGGGCCAGCCGCATCGCCGTGAGGGAGGCCTTAAAGAGCCTGGAGGCATCCGGTCTCGTCGCCATCAAGCCCGGGTCCGGCGTCTTTGTCACCAGCGTTTCCTCCAAGACGATGAGCGATTCCCTCTATTCGATCGTCCGCATGCAGAAGACATCGATCAGCGAGGTCACAGAGGCGCGTCTTATAATGGAGCCGAACATCGCGAAGATCGCGTCCGAGAGGGGCACTGAGGCCGATTTCCAGAAACTGGAGGCCAACATACGGGAAACCCATCTCATCCTGAGCGGAAAGAGGTCCTCCACGCCGAAGAATATCGAGTTCCATTCCATCCTAGCCGAAATGACCCACAACACGTTGATAAAGCTGACAATGGGGTCGCTCTTCGACGTTCTGAACGCAATGTTCACGGACGCCTCTCGCAATTCCCGGAGAAGGCTGAGCATCTCCCGCAAGTCGCTCGACCAGCACAGGAAGATACTCAGGGCGCTCAGGGAGAGGGACTCCGAAAAGGTATACCGCCTCATGGTCGACCACATCGTCGAGATCCAGACGAGGCTTACAGAAGCAACATCGAGGTTCCGCTTGATACCTGATTAGGCGGATTCCTTCTTTAAGAAAAGGGGAGAGATATGGAGAAAATTCTCAAAGCGGCCTTCAGGATCAGCGAGTGGCTCGACATGGTAGCCGTCGGCGCGCTGACCTTCATGATGTCGCTGACTATGGCGGACGTGGTTTTCCGGTCCTTCGGCAGGCCCATCATCGGCACCTACGAGATAGTGAGCCTCTCCAGCGCGATCGCCATCGGCTTCGCTATTCCCCTTACGTCCTGGAAAAGAGGCCACGTCTACATGGACTTTATCATCGACCGGCTCCCCCGGAACGGGAAAACTCTGCTTGTCGTGGCGACGCGGGTCGTGGTAATCCTCCTTTTCATCTTCATCGGCACCAACCTCTTCATGCTCGCCCACGAGTACTACGCGTCCGGAGAGGTGTCGCAGACGATCAGGATGCCCATTTATCCCTTCGTATACGCCGTCGGCGTAGTCGCCTTCATCGAGTGCTACGTCATCCTTTGCGATATCCTGAAGGCGGTCTCCGGAGGTCACGATGAATGAGATCATCATAGGGATTGCGGGCATACTGGTGCTCCTTTTCCTCTTCGCTACAGGCATAGAGCTCGCGTTTGCCATGGCGATCGTCGGTTTTGTCGGGTTCGCCTACCTCGTCTCCTTCAAGGCCGCTCTCGACCTCTTGGGCCGGGACGTCTTCGAGGTCCTCTCGAATTACGCCTACACGGTGTTCCCCCTTTTCATCTTCATGGGGCAAATCGGCTTCAACACGGGCATAGCGGTGAGGTTGTACGACGGGGCGTACAAGTTCATCGGCCACGTCCCCGGAGGACTGGCCATAGCCACCGTTGCCGGCGCCACCGCTTTCAAGGCGATCTGTGGCTCGTCGACCGCCACCTCGGCCACTTTCGCGAGTGTCGCAGTGCCCCAGATGGACCGCTACAAGTACGACCGGAGGCTTTCCACAGGGATAGTCGCTTCGGTCGGCACCCTCGGATGCCTGATCCCCCCGAGCGTCTTTCTCATCATCCTGGGCATCCTCACGGAGCAGTCCATCGGCAGGCTTTTTCTCGCCGGCATCATTCCGGGCCTCCTCACGGCCGTCTTCTTCGTGCTCATAATATACGGCTGGGCGAAGATCAATCCCGATATCGCCCCGAAGGGTCCTCTCTTCACCTGGAAGGAGAGGGCCGCCTCCCTGCCCGAGAGCCTCTGGGTGCTGGTTATCTTTGTCCTGGTCGTGGGCGGCATAATGTGGGGGTTCTTCTCTCCCACCGAGGCAGCGAGCGTGGGAACCTTCGCGGTCCTTCTTCTCTCCGTAATAAAGAGGGACATGACCCTCAAGGTATACCTCAAATCGGCCAGAGACGGACTCCGCACGGCGTGCATGCTCCTCATGCTCATCGCCGGCTCAGCCGTGCTCGGCCACTTCATCGCGGCCACGAACATACCGAAAGTGATCGCGGACTGGGTCGTGACCCTTCCCATCAACCGTTACATAATCCTCATACTTATCACCATTGTCTACCAGCTCGGCGGGTCCTTTATCGATGACCTCGCCTTCGTGGTGCTCGCCACGCCGATCTTCTATCCTGCGGTGATGAAGCTGGGTTTCGACCCCATCTGGTTCTGTATGGTCATCGCGATCACCGTCATGATAGGGGTGATCATACCTCCCATGGCCATTTGCGTATTCGTAGTGAAGAACATAACGAAGGTCTCCTTCGGGGTCATCTACAAGGGGGTCTACCCTTTCCTGATAGCCCTTATCGTCGTGGGCGTTCTGCTCTTTCTCTTTCCGCAGATCGCCCTCTGGCTTCCTTCGGTCTTGATCGGGGGGTGAACGGGAAGAAGGTCGCCGGGATGTTAACTATCAAAGCCATACAGGGGGTGCTTATGAGATGTAGAGTCCTTTTATTCGTCTTTTTTGTCTTTTTTGCCGCGGTCCCGGTCTCAAAAGGTCACGCCGAGGCGGTCATCAAGCTGAAATACAGCACCTATTTCGTAGCTACTCATCAGGTGGCCGTGCTCAACCAACAGTTCTGTGAAGAGATCAAGAAGCGCACGAAGGGGAGGGTGGAAATCGCCTACCACCCGAGCGGAACCCTGCTCAGCGCCCCGAAGACCTACCAGGGCGTGGTGAGCGGGATCGCCGATATCGGCATGTCGAACATCTCTTACACGAGGGGGCGCTTCCCCGTTATTGAGCTGCTCGACTTGCCCCTCGGCTTTCCCAGCGCCTATGTGGCAACCCACGCGGACAACGATTTTTACAATCATTTCAGGCCAAAGGATTTCGACAGCGTGAAGGTCCTATACCTCCACGCGTGCCCGCCTTACGTCATCTATACGGCAAATAAGCCGGTGCGCACCCTGGAAGAGCTCAAAGGGCTCAAGATCGCGGGCAAAGGCCGCATTGCCGACACTCTTAAGGCCCTCGGCGCGGCCCCTGTGCCGCTGGAAACGGGCGATTACTACGAGTCTTTGAAGCGGGGGGTGGTCGACGGCGCCGCGAGTCCCATCAACACGCTCAAAGACTGGAAGCTCGGGGAGATCGCGAAATATGCGACGAACACCCAGAAGCTGGGCGCAGTCTACACGTTCTTCGTCGTGATGAACAAGGACAAATGGAACAGTTTGCCGGAGGACGTCAAGAAGGTCTTCGAGGCAGTGAGTGCAGAATGGATTGAGAAGACGGGCGAGGTGTGGGCGAAGACCGCCCGTGAGGGGGCGGAGTTCCTGCTGAAGCAGAAGGGACAGATAATCGACCTGACCGATCGGGAGTCCGTGAAGTGGCAGAAGGCGGTTGACCCGCTCATAAGCTCGTATACCAAAGAGATGGAGTCTCTCGGCCACAAGAAAAGCGAGACGGACGGCTACCTGAGATACATAAGGGAACGGATCGACTACTGGAGCAGGAAAGAGAAGGAAATGAAGTAAGGAGCGGGGCGGGCTGTAATCGGAAACGCCGGACCCACATTATATCAGGAGGTATTAAAAATGGAGTTGGGCTACAAGGACCTGAGGGAGTGGCTTGAGACCGTAAAGCAGATGGGCGAGCTGAAAATTGCGAAGAAAGTAGATCTCAAGGAGGACGTGGGGCGGATTGCCGAAATATCGGCGTCTACCGAGAAGGCGCCCGCGCTGATAATGGACGAATTCGAAGGCTACAAGAAGGGGCACAGAATCCTTTTGAACCCCTTCGGCTCCACCCGCCGGGTGGCCTTCAGCTACGGCTGCCCCCAGCTTGACGCGAGCCGCGTCGAATTGCTCGAATACTTCAAGAAGCGCCTTGAAAAACAGGTGCTGATCCCGCCTCGTTATGTCGAGTCCGGACCGGTGATGGAAAACGTGATGACGGGAGACGCCGTCGACCTGACCACCTTCCCGGTGCCCATCTGGCATTACAACGACGGCGGACCCTATATCGGGACCGGCTGCCTCGTCATTACCCGCGACCCGGATGAGGGGTGGGTCAATCTCGGGGTCTACCGCAATATGCTCCACGACGCAAAAACAGTGGGCTTCTATATCTCCTCCGGCCACCAGGGCTGGACCCACCGGCAGAAATACTTCAGCCGCGGGAAAGAGTGCCCGGTAGCGGTCTGCTTCGGGAGCGACCCCCTCCTTTTTACCTCCGGCATGACCGAGCTGCCCTGGGGCGTGTCCGAATATGACTGGGTCGGGGGGTGGAGGGGCGAGCCCGTGGACGTGATCAAGGGCCCCGTCACCGGCCTGCCGATCCCCGCAAACGCCGAGATCGTGATCGAAGGCTTCTCCTCGCCCGGGAAGGTCCGCTTTGAAGGTCCCTTCGGCGAATGGACGGGATACTATGCGTCGGGGGCGCGGGATGAGCCGTATATCGACGTCAAGGCGGTTTATTACAGGAACAACCCCATACTCCTCGGAATGCCGCCCGAAAAGCCCCCTTACGACGCGGACAAGGGACGGCAGTACATAAAGTCTGCGGTCCTCGTGCAGCAACTGACGCGGCAGGGTATCGCCGGCGTTACGAATGCGTGGTGCTACGGCCTCGGAGGCTGCCGCCTCTTCGTCGCGGTTTCGATCAAGCAGCAATACCCCGGCCACGCCCGTCAGGTGGGCCATGCGACATATACGAGCAACGTGGCGAACTACTGCGGGAGATACGTGGTAGTCACCGACGAAGACATCGACGTGACGGACCTCGACGAAGTGATGTGGGCCATCCTCACGCGGACGGACCCCGCCACCTCGATCGATTTCATCACCCGGGCCACCTCCACGCCCCTCGATCCGCGCATCTCGCCCGAAGACCGGGCAGCCGGCCGTTTCTTCAACTCGAGGGCGATCATCGATGCCACGAAGCCGTGGGAGTGGAGAGATAAGTTCCCCATGCCCGACCGGCCGGACCTGCAGTACAGGCAGGAAAGCCGCAAGAAATTCGGCCATCTCTTCGAGTTCTGATGAGGGAGGATATACTTCATGAAGATCGATATTTTTAATCACATCTTTCCAAAAGTATACTTCGACAAAATGGTAAAGGTAGCGCCGAAAGGAAAGGACATGCACAAGCGGGTGAGGGAGGTCCCCTCGATTGTCGACCTCGACGACCGTTTTCGGCGCATGGACGAGTTCGGCCAGGATTATAAGCAAGTTATCTGCCTTGGTTCCCCTCCGATAGAGGTCTTCGGGCCTCCCCCGGTTTCCACGGACATGGCGAGGCTGGCGAACGACGGCATGGCGGAGCTGGTCGGCAAATACCGCGACCGTTTCCCCGGCTTTATCGCGTCCCTGCCGATGAACGACCCGGAGGGCCTGCTTAAAGAAGCGAGGCGGGCCGTAAAGGAGCTGGGTGCCGTGGGGGTCCAGATATTTACCAACGTCCTGGGCAGTCCGCTGGATAAACCCGGAACCATGCCCCTTTTCGACCTCATGGCCGAGCTTGACCGGCCCGTCTGGCTGCACCCGGCCCGGGGCGCGGATTTTCCCGATTACAAGAGCGAGACAAAAAGCCACTACGAGATCTGGTGGACCCTGGGCTGGCCTTATGAGACGAGTGTCGCCATGGCGCACCTAGTCTTTGCCGGGGTTTTCGACAGGTTGCCCGATCTGAAGATCATTACCCACCATCTGGGCGGCATGATCCCCTATTTCGAAGGACGGGTCGGACCCGGATGGGACCAGCTCGGCGCCCGGACGTCGGACGTCGACTACACGTTGCTGCTCAAGCAGCTGAAGAAGCGCCCCATCGATTACTTTCACATGTTCTACGCTGACACGGCCGTCTTTGGCTCGGAAGCGGCCACCCTCTGCGGGCTCAAGTTCTTCGGCGCGGAAAAAGTGCTCTTCGCCTCCGATTCCCCCTTCGATCCTGAAAAGGGGTCGGCTTATATACGATGGACCATCGATATCATGGACAAGCTCCCGATCGGCGAAGAGGAGCGCTACGCCATCTACGAGGGTAATGCCCGAAGGTTGTTGAAGTTGTAACCGGTTCTTGCGCCGTCACGGCCCATCCGGTAGGACGAAGGGATGGGCCGGGCGGAGGTAGACACGGCGGCACCGGGAGTAGCTGCGGAAAATAGGCCAAGGACAGGGCGTCAGGCCTTCCTTTCCGGAAGTCCGGAAGGGAACCTACCCGTCAATCACTTGCCTGATGGTCCTGGCGATCTCCCTCTTCGTCATCGGTTTCATCGCGAACGCCTTGATGCCCGCCGCCTTTGCCTCGGGAGCATCGACGAGCTGGCTGAAACCCGTGCACATGATTATGGGCATGTCGGCACGCAGGGCAAGGATCTCCCTGGCCAATTCAATACCAGTTATATCGGGCATGGTCTGGTCCGTAATGACGAGATCGAAGCGGCGGGGGTCTTCCTTTATCAGTGAGAGGGCCTCCCTGCTGCTTGTCCGGGACGTCACCTCGTAGCCCAGTTCCGCCAGGATGTCTTCCCCCATCTCGACGAGGGCCTCTTCGTCATCGATGAAGAGGATGCGCTCGTTGCCCCTGGGCAGCACGTCGTCGCCGACCGCGTCGGCTGTCGGTACTTCGGTGACCTTGGGGAAGTAAACGCTGAAAGTGGAACCCAGGCCCGGCTCGCTCTCGGCGGTAATGTGCCCGTTCGACTGCCTCACGATGCCATGGACCACGGAGAGGCCCAGACCCGTTCCTTCCCCGAGTTTCTTTGTGGTAAAGAAGGGGTCGAATATCTTATCGATGATACCGGGGGAGATACCCGTGCCGGTGTCGCGTACTACGACTTTCATGTAGAGTCCCGGCGTCATGCCGGCGGCATTTGCCCCGGACGGGGAGACGGCGAAGTCGGCCAGCTGGATGTCCAGATTGCCTCCCTTCTCCCGCATGGCATAGGCGGCGTTTGTGCACAGGTTCATAAGGACTTGTTGAATCTGTACGGGATCGCCTAATATGACGCCCGATTCGCTCTTGACGTTGACCCTGATGCTGATGGTCGTAGGCGTTGTAGCGCGCAAGAGTCTGGCCGTTTCCTTGACGATATCGGATAGCCGCAAGGGCTTTTTCTCCTGCTCGGTCTTTCGGCTGAAGGTGAGCATCTGCCTCACCAGTTCCCGGCCCCTCAAGGCTGCCTCCATGACTCTTTTCAGGTGGCGCTCCTCCCGGCTCCCTTTCCTCGAGTGTCCCGCGATAATTTCCGTAAAACCGATTATGGCTGCGAGAATGTTGTTGAAATCGTGGGCGATGCCTCCCGAAAGCGTGCCGAGGGCCTCCAGCTTCTGGACTTGACGGAGCTGCGCCTGGAGCTGCTCCCGCTCCTCGGTTTCGCGCATGAGTTGGTTGTAAGCGCTCTGCAGTTCCGCGGTCCTGTCCTTTACCCGCCCCTCCAGCTCGTCCCGGGCTGTCTTTACGGCCTCTTCATCCTTCATGCGGATCATCGCCACCGCCACCTGGTCGGCCACCGCCTTCATGAGGGAAAGGTCTTCGTCGCTGAATGTCTCCCTTCCACGGGTGCCGAAAGAGAGTGTACCCAAGACCAACCCGTCCGGCCCGAGCAAGGGATGGCACGCATAAGCCTTGATGCCGTACGACTTCACCAGATCGGTGCGAGGGTCCGGCGTGGTGGGGATTCGCTCCGCGACCATCCGGGGGGCCTCTCTTGCAACCCAGCCGCAGACTGCCACACCGTAGTCGAGCCATTCGATCTTCCCGGCCTCCTCCTCCGGAATGCCTGCATAGCCATTGAGTCTTAACCTCCCCGAAGCATCATCTGTCAGGAAATTGAAGAAAACTTGGCAGTCGAGATGTTCCATCACCTCCCTGCAGAGGGTGTTGACGAGCCTCTGGGGGTTGCGGCTTTGAAGCAGATCGCCCGCAGTATGGGCGAGCAGTTCGAACCGGCTGAGGCTGAGCTGGAGGTCGACCTCTGCCTGAGCGCGCATCCGTTCTTGCTCCAGCGTGTCCAGGGCATACGAGACATCTGCTGAGAGGGCCTCCAGCAGATCGATGCGCTCCGGGTCGAAGTCGGCGGGCTGCGCGGCATAAAGCGTAATGGCGCCCACCACCTTGCGTCGCACCCGAAGGGGGAAGGCGGCGGAAGCGCGGAAACCGTACCGGAGGGCCGCTTCCCTCCACGGCAAAGTAGCGGCGTTGGTGTCGAAATCGTCATTCACCACGGGCCGGTCCTCGCGGACGCAGGTACCGGTCGGTCCCTTACCCAAGTCGCCTTCTATTTCAATTCTAACCTCCTTAAGGTAATCTGCGGCCGGACCGCACGATGCAACCGGCACCACCCGCCCTTCCTTCACCTCACCGACCCAGACAAGCGGGAACTCACCCAATTCTGCTATAATGCGGCAGACCTCCCCGTACAATGACCCCTGATCGTCGGCGCGGACGATCGCCTCATTCACCCGGCTCAGCATTGCGTAGAGCCTGGTCACGCGGGCAACGCGCGTCTCCCGGAGCTTACGTTCGGTTATGTCCACCGCGTAAATGCGCGCCACTTCGAACTGCGGCAAAAGATGGATCGTTTCCTCAAAGACCCTGTCCCTTACCGGTACTTCACGGTGGAGGGTCGATACGTTCTTTTTGTCCCAGTTCTCGAGGATTCCCTGCAGGTCCCCGGGGAGGAAAATATCACAACCCTCGTTGCTCATCCCTACGCCTTTCAACGCGTCGAGTGTGCCGGGATTGCAGAAGGTGATCTTTCCGGAGGAATCGACTTCTATGACCGGGCTCGGGTTCGACTCCGGGAAAGAGGCTAGATGTTTCGCCCTTTCCTCGGCCCTCCTGCGCTCCGTTATGTCCCTGAAAACGAGCACGACGCCTATGATATTGCCGTCCCTGTCCCTTATGGGCGCCCCGCTGTCGTCGATGGGGACCTCCGTTCCGTCCTTTCTTATGAGGACCGTATGGTTGGCCAGGCCGACAATCATTCCTTCCCGGAGCACTTTTGCGACGGGGTTCTCGACCGTGTTGCGGCTCTGCTCGTTTATGATTTGAAAAACTTCGGTGACGGGCTTCCCGGCAGCCTCGCCGAGGGTCCAGCCCGTCAATTCCTCCGCTATGGCATTGACGAAGGCGATCCTGCCGGCATTATCGGTAGCGATGACGCCATCGCCGATGCTCGAAAGGGTGGTCGCCCAGCGCTCCTCGCTTTTTTGCAGGGCCTCCTCCGCTCGTTTTTGGTCGGTGACGTCGCGCACGACCGAGACCGAGCCTATGATGTGGCCGTTCCCGTCTCTAACCGGTGCGGCGCTCACCTGACGGTACCGCAGCTCGCCCGTCGCCGGGGTTCTGATGATCTCCTCTTCGTTTTTTACTACTTCTCCATTAAGCGCGCGCAGCGGCGGGGCTTCGTCCGCGGGACGGGGCGTGCGGTCCGGGCGGTAGACCTCCAGACTGGACGCCAGCTTCTCCCCGTGTATGTCGCCGGCCGCCTCAAAACCAAACTCCGGGAGGGCGGACGGGTTTGCCAGGGCGACCTTCTTGTCCGTATCGGTAAACCAGATTTCATCCTGAATGCTGTTCATGAGCGCCGACAGTCTGTCCTTCTCCTCCCGGACGGCGGCCGCCTGCCCGCGTATCCGCCGGTTGGCCGCCTGGATCTCGGAAAGTGACTGCTCGAGGCGGTCCCTGGCGTCGATAATTAGATGCACGACAATAGCGCCGACACCGATGTTGAAGAACGTCGTCCCGAATGTCGTCCAGCTTTCCCAGCCGGGAAGGGCCCCGGCGGGCAGGACCCACAATTGCTTGACCGTGTGGGCGGCGGCAAAGACCGCCGACATGCCCCATAGAGCGCGCCTATTACAGGTCCATACGCAGATCAAAAGGGGAATGGTGTAAGCAATAGGGAGGCTGTATCTCTCGAATACCCATAGGCGCAGCACCAGCCATAGGATAACAAGGGCTGCGGAGACGGCAAGCCCCACGAACCTGGAGGGTTTCGCCGGGAAAGAGAATCTATCAGTCGTCATGCCCCTCTCCTAGCTTTCGGAACACGCTTCGGCGTTCCCGTATAAGGTTGAGCAGCCCTAGGCGCTGCTCGCCTTTTCCCGTAATAAGAAAGCCTCCCGGCCTCACTACGTCGGCAAGGCGGGCAGAGGCGTCGAGGCCGGCCCTCGCAAGTATCGACCGGGCGCACTCCTCCTCGCCGAACCTCGAGTCCGCTGTGTCGGCGCTTCTACGTGTCCGGAACGCGGTCGACACCGGCTTGCTCCGGTTCTCTTCCAACAGGCTTCGCGAGCCTGAAAACCGGATAAAACTGAGATCGGGACCAGGGACCATTCTATTGCGCGCAAAAAAAGGGTTGTCAAAATTCGACGGGGAACAGTTTACCATAGACGGGGAGACACCTCAAAAGACTGCCCGGCCGGATCGCCTCACTGCATTCTTGTTTCTCCGCCGGTTTTTTATGACCCCCCGAACCCCCGAGACCGGGCGGGCTTTGCGGCCCGATCGAAGCCCCGGATGGCGGCAAGACACTCTTAATTGTTGCCCGCCGCCTGCCGTGGCCCGCCTATAAGGCGTACTGCTCGAGGTAACCCTCGATATACTCCCTTACGGACGCCTTTGTCCGGTAAACGCCGAAATGGCCCTCGCAGAGGATGTCGGCCTCAAGGGCAAGGAGCGCTTCCATGGAACGCCGCCAGGCTGATAAGTCGGCGCCGAATTCCGGAAGGAAAGGACCGTGTATGTCCTGGCCGAAAAGCACCCTCTCCTTCCCCCGGTCTCCGAAAACCGAGAGAGATCCGGGCGTATGCCCCGGCGTGTGGAGGCATACAAGCCTCGTGCCGTCGCTGAAGCTCAATGTCTCTTCGCCTTGTGCAATCTTCACGTCGACGGGCAGCGGGGAAAGGCGCAGACCGTACCAGGAAGCGCCGGTTCTCACCGGGTCGCCACGCTCCACTGCCGCGGCGTCGAGGGTGTGCATGAAGATCCTTACCCCGAACCGCTCCTTGAGGTACGCAGCCCCGCCTACGTGGTCGATGTGACAGTGGGTGAGGATGAGGGTGGACAGGTGCGAGGGATCGAGACCGAGAAGCTCGATGTTCCTCGCTATCCGGGCAGTATTGGCTCCCGATCCGCTGTCGATGAGGACAAGCTCCCCCGCGTCCACCAGGTAGACGGAGCAGTCCCTGCCGTCCGTCAGATCGGAGCTTCCCACGAGGTACACGCCGTCCGTTACTTTTTCCGGAGAGGGGGGAGCAAACATACAGGATGGTACCACGTTTCCGCTCTTTGGGGCAACCGGAGTTGCCTGTTCGGAAGGCCTATTTCTTTCCCCTTTCTTGTGATATTATGGTCATCATGAGAACAGGATAACCCCGGCTCCGCGCCGGGGATCGTCGCGCCGCGAGACCTGAAAGAGGCCGTGGCCGGGGTCAAGGAGGCAGCTAATGGGCAGTTGTCGGGACGTGTACGATTTTGCGGCCAAGGCAGGGGCTCTCGAAGGCTACGTGTACCCGAAGGAGATGGATGTTTCATACCTCCCGAAATGGATAGAGCACATAGTGCAGGGCTACCGCATGCTCCCCGAGGAAGTAAGGGAAGAGGTGCAGGACCTTTGCAACGCCACCATCGGCCGGGCGATACAATCGCTTCTTCCCGTTATCGGCGAGGATCACGATGCCGTAAAGAAGCTGAAAAGCATAGTGACGGATGAGCTGCCGTCATCACCGGATGACTTCAGGCGCAAGAATAGGATAAGTCGTGGGGGGAGGGACATCCCCATGCCGTAGGGACGGCAACCGAACGCCTTTTCCCGGTCCTGCTCCCCCGATCGGATATAGATTCTTTGCTTCCCATTCCGTCAACGGAAAGTGAGCCGGGCCGCACAGCCTGCATGGTATAATATTTGCGGAGAGGTCTAATATGGAAAAAGTAAGGCTCGGTAAAACGGGACTGGTCGTGACCGGCATAGGTTGGGGCGGCATCCCCATCCAACGGGTGGGAGAGGATGAGGCTGTTTCGGTCATCAGGGCGGTTGTCGAAATGGGCGTGGACCTCCTGGACACGGCCCGCGCTTACTCTAACAGCGAGCACAGGATAGGGCTCGCCCTGGAGGGAGTCCACAGGCCCGTTGTCCTCTCGACTAAGTCGCAGGTGAGGACGGCCCGTATCTACGACGAAGTGCATGAAAGCCTAAGGCAATTGAAGGTGAAGAAGATCGATATCTATCACCTCCACATGGTTCCAACCATGGAGGAATACGAAAAGGTTATGGCCTCCGGAGGGGCCTATGAGGGGCTCCTGCGCGCCCGGGACGAAGGGCTGATCGACCACATAGGGATGTCGAGCCACAATCTCGACGTACTGGCCCGCGCCGCCGAGGACCGCTCCGTCTCGGTCGTCATGGCCTGCTACAGCTTTCTGGAGCCCGACGCCGCCACCAGGTTGTTCCCTCTGGCAAAGGCCAACGACATAGGCGTCATAGCCATGAAACCTTTCTCCGGCGGGGTTATCGAGGATGCGGGTCCCGCGCTCAGGTTCGTCCTTTCGGCTGAGGGCATAGTGCCCATACCAGGCTCTGAGACCCTGGAGAAGGCCGGCGAGAACTGGAGGATCTTCTCCGAAGGGGGCGGCCTTACCGAAGACGACAAGGAGCGGATAGAAGCATTGCGAAAGGAGTATAACTACCGTTTCTGCAGAAGGTGCGATTACTGCCAGCCTTGCACGGAAGGGATATCCATACAACTTATTCTCGGGCTGAAATCTACGATCAAAAGGTTCGGCTCGCAGATGGGGGAGTTGGCCTGGATGACGGAAGCCATTGAGAAGGGGCGGAAATGCACCGGATGCGGGGAGTGCCTGGCACGATGTCCTTACGGTTTGCCTATCCCGGACCTGATTAAGGAAAACATGTCCCTTTACGATAGCTTTAGGGCGATTTGACCCTCCGGGCCGCGAGTCGGTCCGGAACGCTTTCAAGGGTGAACTGAAACTCCAATACCTCGAGGGCGAGAAGTTCATCAGGGTCCGCTGGCGACGCGACTAAGAGGCATCGCCAGGACGGGCTCCGGGAAGAGCGCGAAAACCGGGGCCTCTATTTTTCTTTACCCTATTTCAGTTATTGCAATATACCCCTTTTTTAATAGGAGCACCTCCCATGGGCGCTCACAGGGTCGATTTTCATATTGCAGTTATGGGGTGACGTGATTGCATTGCAGCAACGGTGCGCAGAAATAACTTGAAAAATATCTCGCAACCGTCATATAATTCGTGGTTTTAATGAGAGCCCTGTTAATTCTCTGTCTCGCCTACATTCTTTTTATCCACGGTCTCGGGAGCACTTCATTGTGGGACCCGGACGAGCCCAGGCAGCCGATAATGGCCAGGGAAATGATGGAGCGAGGCGATTACGTACACCCTTACCTGAACGGGCTGCCCTATCTCGAAAAACCTCCCCTTCACCCATGGTTGATCACGGCCGCGGCAAGGCTTACAGGCAAGGTCGACGAAACGGCGTCGAGGATACCCTCTGCCGTGGCCGCCGCCCTTCTCCTACTCCTCACCTACTTCGTGGGCAGGAGGCTCGACCACGAGGTATCGGGCTTCCTTTCGGCCCTGATCTTGGCCACCAACTACCAGTTCCTCGGGAACGCCCGGGAATCGGTTATGGATATGACCTTTGCCATGTTTATAGGCGCAAGTATAATCCTGGGATATTTATGCATCGAGAAGGGACGGAAATGGCTGCTTCCCCTCGCCCTTCTGCCATGCGCAGCTGCTATCCTGACGAAAGGACCCGCAGGCCTGGTCTTACCGCTGGCCGTTCTGCTCCTTTACTCCCTCGCGACGAGGCGTCTCCGCAGCATGTTCCTCCCCATCGCGGCAGGCGGTTTGCTCTCTCTTGCCCTTGCCGCTATCTGGTTCCTGGCAGCGGGAAGGGCCTATGCCGAGGAATTTATCCTCCATCAGAACATCGCCCGCTACACGACCGGCTTCGACCACCTGGAGCCCTTCTGGTACTATTTCCATAAGCTCTTCGTCAACTTTCTGCCTTGGAGTCTGCTGCTCCCGTTCGCCGCCTTCTTCGCATTCAAGCGGAAGCTTTGGCTTCCTCTCATCTGGCTGGTTTTCACCTTCGCCTTCTTCGATATATCGAGGAGCAAGCGGGCCATTTACCTGCTTTCCTGCTACCCGGCCTGCGCCCTCCTGGTAGGCATCTATCTGAAAGAGCGATGGTACGCTCTGGCAGAGAAGGGGTGGACAAGGTTGCTCTTGTCCATTTTCGGTGTCGTCCTCGCCGTCGCCCCCTTGCTCCTCTTTCCCGCCCTTAGGCGCGTTCCCGTTCTCCAGCAAATGTTCGCGGGCCGCACGGTTTTGCTTTCTGCCCTGGTCGCTCTCCTTTTCGCCTGCGGCGTCTTCTTCACCCTTTCGGTTCTTGCCAGGGCGCCGGGGAAAAACTTCCTGGTCCTCTTCACGTACCTCGTGGTGCTCGGATTCGTCTACCACGCCCTCTGCATGCCGGCCCTGGATCGGAGCTCCAAATCGGTCCGCCTGATCGCGGACCAGGTGGGAAAGGTAGCGAAGGACACCGCCATATATACTTACGGCTTCAACTCTCCCGCTCTCATCTTCTATATGGGCAGGCCGATCAGGGCCATTTCGGGTCCTGACGATATCCTTTTGAAAAAAGATGATATAATAGTCATCGCCGAAGACAAGTACGGAAGCGCAGAGGCGCTCAAACCGCTATTTCCTCTGTCGAAGAAAGCACGCTACGAGCGGGACGAATACCTGATCTTAATGAGGGAAGATGGAAAGTAGGGTCGATATATCGGTTCTGGTGCCCATTCTCAACGAGGAGGAATCGCTGGAGGAATTGAACGAGCGGCTGGCAGCGGCCCTCGGATCCACCGGTAGGTCCTATGAGATCATCTATGTCAACGACGGCAGCTCGGACAGGACGCAGGAAATGCTCGAGTCCTTCCGTTTGAGGGACCGGAGGATCAAAGTTATCGAGTTCAACAGGAACTATGGGCAGCATATGGCGCTCTTTGCCGGTTTCGAACGTTCCTGCGGCAGGGTAGTCATCACCATTGACGCCGACCTGCAAAACCCGCCGGAGGAGATACCGAGGCTCGTGGCAAAGGCGGACGAGGGCTACGATGTGGTGGCCACTTACAGGAAGGGGAGAAGGGACTCGATCTTCCGCCGATGGCCGTCCTGGATCGTCAACAAGATCACCTCGCGCCTTGTAGGCGCCAAGCTCAGGGACTACGGCTGTATGTTGAGGGCTTACAGCCGGGAGGTAATCGATTCCATCAACCTGTGCCAGGAATCGTCGAGCTTCATCCCGGCCCTCGCCAATACGTACGCCAAGAGGATCGTCGAGATCGAGGTCGGCCACGTCGAGCGGAAGAGAGGCATCTCGAAGTACGGCCTCTTCCGTTTGCTGCGGCTCAATTTCGACCTGATGACGGGTTTTTCCCTTCTTCCCATACAGTTCATCGGCATTCTAGGCGTCTTCATCGCCTTCATGGGGCTGGTTTTCGCGGTCTTTCTGTTCGTCCGCCGGCTGATCGTGGGTCCCGAGTCGGAAGGCCTGTTCACTCTTTTTGCAATCGTCTTCTTTTTCATGGGCATCCAGATTTTCGCCCTCGGAATCATCGGAGAATATATCGGGAGGATTTTCCAGGAGGTACGGAGAAGGCCCAGGTTCATAGTGAAGAAGGAACTCCTCTGAAAGCGGTCGTCCTCGGCTACCACGAAATAGGATATGCCTGCCTGGAAGTCCTGCTCGAAAGCAGAATCTCCGTATCGGCCCTCTTCACCCACAAGGACGACCCGGACGAGGAGGTCTGGTTCCGCACGCCCCGGGCGCTGGCGGAAAAACACGGGATACCCGTTTTCGATCCCGACTCTTTGCGGGACCCAATCTGGATCGGGCGCATAAGGGACCTCTCCCCCGACTACCTATTCTCCTTCTATTACCGGAACTTGCTGCCCAGGGAGGTCCTCGACATACCTAAGATCGCCCCCCTCAACCTCCACGGCTCCCTTTTGCCGAAATTCCGGGGACGTTGTCCTGTCAACTGGGTGCTGATAGAGGGCGAAGAGCGGACCGGGGTAACCCTCCACGTGATGGAGGTAAAACCGGACGCCGGAGACATTGTGGCCCAGAGGGAAGTGGAGATCGCTTTCGAGGACACAGCCGGAAGCCTTGCGCTGAAACTCGCCTCCGCCGCCCGCGTCCTGCTCCGGGAAATCATGCCGCAGCTTGAGGCGGGCAGGCTCGGAAGAAGGCCCCAGGCAGGTCCTTCTTCCTACTACGGAGGCCGGAAGCCGGAGGACGGCGTCATCGACTGGAAAAAGAGCGCCACGGGCATTTACAATCTCATAAGGGCCGTCACCCACCCTTACCCCGGGGCTTACACTTTCTTGGGCGGCCGCAAGCTCTTCATCTGGAAGGCCCATCCAAGGCATGGAGAAGCAGAAGGGCCCCCCGGAACGGTGGTCTCGACAGACCCCCTTCTCATCAAGACGGGAGAGGGCCTTCTCCACGTCACTTCTCTGCAGGCGGAGGGCGAGCATGAAATGGGCGCAGAGCTCTTCCTCTCCCTCCACGGTCGCAATATGAAATCTTTGGGAGGTACGTTTTGAGAATACTCATACTCGGCATCAACGGGTTCATCGGAAACAGCCTGGCCAGCCACATTCTGGAGCAGACCGACTGGGACGTTTACGGCATGGACATACGGGACGACAAGCTGGATAAATGCCACGGCAACCGGTGCTTCCACTTCGTCGAGGGCGACATATCGATCAACAAGGAGTGGGTAGAGTACCACGTGAAGAAGTGCGACGTAGTTCTCCCCCTCGTGGCGATAGCCACACCCGCCACGTACGTCAGGGAGCCCCTCAAGGTATTCAGCCTCGACTTCGAGGAGAACCTGCAAATAGTGCGGCAGTGCGTGAAGTACAACAAGAGGTTGATCTTTCCTTCCACATCGGAGGTCTACGGCATGTGCCCCGACGAGGAATTCACGGAGGACGAAAGCCCCCTCGTGGTCGGACCCATCAACAAGCAGCGCTGGATCTACAGCGTGTCGAAGCAGCTCCTCGACAGGGTCATATGGGCGTACGGCTTCCAGAAGGGGCTTCGCTTTACCCTTTTTCGGCCTTTTAACTGGATAGGTCCGAAGCTCGACGACCTGACAATGGAGCCGGAGAAGGAAGGGAGCTCAAGGGTCGTAACCCAGTTCATCTCGAGCCTTATCCACGGCGAGGTCATCCGGCTCGTCGACGGGGGCGGGCAGAAGAGGTGCTTCACGTACGTCGATGACGGCATAGAAGGCCTGATGAAGATCATCGAGAACAGGGGCGATGTCTGCAACGGTGAGATCTTTAATCTGGGTAATCCGGGGAATGAGGCCACGATCCGGGATCTGGCTTACAAGCTCAGGGACATGTTCGTCGGCTACGCCAACAGCCAGAAAAAGAAGGTTTCCGAGATAATAGAGGTCTCGTCCGGCGATTTCTACGGCAAGGGGTATCAGGACATCGATCGCAGGGTCCCTTCTATCAGGAAGGCCCGGGAGCTTCTCGGGTGGGCGCCGCGCGTCGATCTCGATACCGCCCTCCAGAAGACCCTGGGGTATTATCTGGACTCGAAGCAATCGTCTAATGCCTAAAATCGTAGGGCTCGAGGTCCACGTCGATACCTTTCAGGGGATGCGGCAGGGGGTGAGACGCCTGCTGGACCTCTTCGACCGCTACGAGGTGCGGGCAAGCTTCTTCGTCCCCATGGGAAAAGACCATACGGGCCGGACCGTAAAAAGGGTTTTCACGAGGCCCGGTTTCCTCTCCAAGGCGCAAAGGGTGGGCGTGCTGGAGACCTACGGCCTTAAGACGCTGATGAGGGGGCTACTCCTGCCCGGTGCCGAGATCGCAAAGGGGAATCCGGACCTGCTCCGGGAGATACTGGCAAAGGGCCACGAGCTCGGCATCCACGGACTCGACCACGTTTATTGGCACGACCATATCAAGCATATGGACAGGCGGCGCACGGAAAAGACGCTTCAGACCGCAGTGGAAGTATTTGAAGGGCTCCTCGAAAGGAAACCGGTCTCGTTTGCCGCACCCGGCTGGATGATCAACGCCCACGCCCTCGCCTTCTTCGAAGAGCGCGGCTTTGCCTATACGAGCGATACGAGGGGATCGACCCCCTTTTATCCAAGGATGGCGGGAAGGACTTTCAAGGTGATCCAACTGCCCTCTACGCTGCCCACCCTTGACGAGATGGTCGGACTCGAGGGAAAAGACCAATCGCGGCTCGCCCGCTTCTTCGCGGACTTGCTCAAGGAAGGGGTCAACATCATGTCGGTCCATACGGAGCTCGAGGGCAATAGGTGGACACCCTTTCTCGCCTCTTTCATCGAGCATTGCAGGGAGCAGGATTACCGGTTCGAGACGCTCGGCGATATCGCCGCTCACGTAAAGGCCGAAGGGTCGCCTCCTACCTGTGAGTGCCTCTATGGGCTTGTACGGGGAAGAGCGGGCGAGGTTACCCTTCAGGGTCCGCCCGGCCCGCAATGAGGGGCTATGGCTCGACGGCTACTTCCCGAGGGGGCGTTAAATCTCCGTTCCGGGCGGGATTACGGCTCCTTTAGGTATTACCGTGATCCCGTCGCGAAACCAGTACTGTTCCGTCTGGCGGGCCCCTGCCCGCGGTTTTTCCTTGATCACCACGCCGTCTCCGATCCGGACGTTCTTGTCGATGATCGCCCGCTCGATGAGGCAGTTCCTCCCGATGCCCATGGGAGGCTCATCCCCGCCCTCGCGGCTTTCCGAGAGAAGCTGCTCCCCCTCGTAGAAGTCCTCTCCAAGGAGCACGACCTGATTGAGGGTAGTGCCCTCGCGGATTATACTGCGGACGCCGACCACGGAATCGACTACGCGGGCCCTTATGATACGGGAACCTTCGCAGAGGAGGCTGTCGCGAATCTCCGAGCCGATCACCCGGCTCGGCGGCAGGGGACGGGAGCGCGTATAGATCGGCCAGCGGGGCCCATAGAGGTCAAAGGGCGCCTCGAGCTTTCCAAGGCTGATATTCGCCTCGAAGAATGCCTCCACGGTACCGATGTCCCTCCAGTAGCCGGAAAAGGGATAAGCCACCACCCGCAGGCGGCTTATCGCCCATTCGAATATGCCCGTGCCGAAGTCGTCCGCGCTGTTCTCGCTGAGCGACTTTTTTAGAACTTCCGGCTTAAAGACGTAAATACCCATGGATCCGAGAGCGCCGTCCGGCGGGATATCAATCCCCTGCCTGAAGAGACCGGACGGAATGGGTAAGGAATCGATTATTCGCTCCTCCTGGGGCTTCTCCACGAAGCGCTGCACGACGCGCGACCCGTCGACGGCCACGAGCCCCATCCTTTTTGCCTCGGCCCTCGCTACAGGATAAACACAGATGGTTATGTCTGCGCCGCATTCCCTGTGCGACCTGATGAGATCGCCGAAATCCATGCGATAGAGCTGATCGCCCGAGAGGATGAGGATTTCGCTGGAACGGTAGTACATCGTATGGTTGAGGGTTGCCCGCACTGCATCCGCAGGCCCCTGAAACCAGTCGCTCCTCTGGTCGGTCTGTTCGGCGGCAAGGATGTCGACGAAACCGTCGGTGAACTCGTCGAAGCGGTATGTCTGCATGATGTGCCGGTGGAGGCTGGCCGACAGGAACTGGGTGAGTACGAAAACGCGCTTGATCCCCGAATTGATGCAGTTCGACAGGGGGATGTCGATAATACGGTACTTGCCCGCAAAGCCGACCGCAGGCTTGGCCCTCCTGAGCGTAAGCGGATAAAGCCTCGTCCCGCGGCCCCCGCCGAGAATAATAGCCGTTACGCCGTCCATCCGCCCTTCCTAAGACAATTGACCGGACCTGGCACCTTAGCCGGCCCGGTACATTTTGCCTTGAGATGACTTCCGCACCCGTCAGTCCCCCGCCGGCCCTCTTTGCGAATGCAAAAAAGGGGGGCCTCGACGAAAGCCCCCCTCTCTTCCATTCTTCGAGTACCTCCTAGTACATGCCTTCCATTCCGCCGCCTCCCGGAGGCATGGGAGGATAGGGCGACTTTTCCTTCGGCTTTTCGGCGACCATCGCCTCGGTGGTGAGCAGGAGCGAGGCAACGGAAGCCGCGTTCTGCAGCGCCGTCCTTGCGACCTTCGTCGGGTCTATGATACCCGCTTTCATCATGTCCTGCACGTACTCTTCCTTCGCCGCATCGAAGCCGAAATTGGCCTTGCCGTTCCTTACCTTCTCGACTATGATCGAGCCGTCGTGACCGGCGTTCTGGGCGATCCACCTTATCGGCTCCTCGAGGGCCTTCTTCACTATCTTTACGCCGAACTGCCGCTCGCCGTCCAGGCTCAACCCGTCGAGCTTGTCGATAGAGCGGATAAAGGCAACACCGCCGCCGGGGATGACGCCCTCTTCCACCGCCGCCTTAGTGGCGTTCAAGGCGTCCTCCACGCGGGCCTTCTTCTCCTTCATCTCCGTCTCTGTCGCTGCCCCCACGTTAATGACTGCAACACCGCCCACCAGTTTGGCCAGCCTCTCCTGGAGCTTCTCCCTGTCGTAGTCGGATGTCGTCTCCTCGATCTGGGTCCTGATCTGCTTCACCCGCGCCTCGATCTCCTTCTTCTCGCCCGCGCCGTCGACGATCGTCGTATTGTCCTTGTCGATGACTATGCGCTTCGCGTTGCCGAGGTCTTTTATACTTATGCTCTCGAGCTTTATGCCAAGCTCCTCGGAGACTACCTGGCCGCCCGTGAGGATCGCGATGTCCTCCAGCATGGCCTTCCTTCTGTCGCCGAACCCGGGCGCCTTCACCGCTGCGACCTTCAGGGTGCCTCTCAGCTTGTTAACGACGAGGGTGGCCAGCGCCTCGCCCTCGACATCCTCGGCTATCACCAGTAGGGACCTGCCCATCTTGGCCACCTGCTCCAGAATGGGGAGGAGGTCCTTCATGGTGCTTATCTTTTTCTCGTTGATCAGGATGACGGGCTCGTCGAGGACCGCTTCCATCTTGTCGGGGTTCGTTACGAAGTAAGGGGAGATGTAGCCCTTGTCGAACTGCATGCCCTCGACGATATCGAGGGTGGTCTCCATGCTCTTCGCCTCTTCCACCGTGATGACGCCCTCTTTCCCCACCTTGCTCATCGCCTCGGCGATGATATTGCCGATGGTCTCGTCGTTGTTTGCGGAGATGGTCCCGACCTGGGCGATCTCTTTCTGATCTTTCGTCGGCTTCGAGAGCTTCTTGAGCTCGTCGATCACGACCTCGACCGCCTTGTCGATACCCCTCTTCAGTTCCATGGGGTTGTGGCCTGCGGCGACCAGCTTCGCGCCTTCCTTGTAAATCGCCTGGGCGAGAACCGTGGCAGTGGTCGTACCGTCACCGGCCACGTCGGAGGTCTTGCTTGCCACCTCTTTGACCATCTGGGCGCCCATGTTCTCGAACTTGTCCTCCAGCTCCACCTCTTTGGCGACTGTAACGCCGTCCTTGGTCACTGTGGGCGAGCCGAAGGTCTTTTCCAGGATCACGTTGCGGCCCTTGGGGCCCAGGGTCACCTTTACCGCATCGGCAAGCGCGTTCACTCCCTTCAGGAGTGCTTCCCTTGCCTTCTGGTCGTATACTATCTCTTTAGCCATTATGAGCTCCTCCTTAGATATTAATCTTCGATTACGGCAAGAACGTCGTCTTCCCTGAGGATGAGATGCTCCTCGCCGTCGATCTTTATTTCCGTTCCCGAGTACTTGCCGAAGAGGATCTTGTCGCCGACCTTGACGGAAAGCGGAGACCTCTTGCCGCTCTCAAGGATCTTTCCGTCGCCTATCGCTATCACGCGCCCTTCCTGGGGCTTCTCCTTGGCCGCGTCGGGAATAATGATACCTCCCTTCGTCTTCTCCTCCTCTTCAATCCTCCTGATAACGAGTCTGTCCTGCAATGGTTTGACCTTCATCGTATCACGCTCCTTTCTTATTATTAAAAATAGCAATCTGCAAGAATGATTGCTAAAAATAATATAATGGGAGCCTTAGTTTTTTGTCAATAGCTGCGGGTCATTTTTTTTTGGAGGAGAGCCGGCCGGGTCATTCGGCGAAAAATGAGCGCCTGTTCGTCCCCGGCAGCATCAAGGGCCTGACCTGGCCGGAGCTGGCGACGTGGGCAGCGTAGTCACGGCGTCGGACAGGAGAGCGCCCTTCCTATCGTATCGACGAGCCGATCGATGCTTACCGGCTTCTGCACGAAGCTGGATATACCTAGACCGGCTGCCTCTTTTCTGGCCTGAGCTTCATCTCCCGTGAGGATAAGGACTGGCATTCCCGGCCTCGTCTGCAGGACACTTTCCGCAAGGGTAAGCCCCGACATTCGCCCCATGGACACGTCTGAAATAACGATATCGAACCTCTCGGGTTCGCGAACGAAGGCCGCAAGTGCTTCTTGCCCGTCTGTTGTTGCTTCGACCCGGTATCCCATCAACTCGAGCAACTCCCCGATGACTGCAAGGGTGGTCTCTTCATCGTCCACTAGCAGGATTCTCTCATTCATGCTTCTTCCCCTTGCTTGAGTCGTTGCATAACCAAAGACACCCGCCTCACATTCCCAAGCCGGTCCACGAGTCTGGGAGCCCAATAATCTTATCGTCACAAATCTCGGTACATTAAATGGCCGGCGCGAAGGGGGGCGGCGGGTTGCCCGCGCAGCGGGCCGCACGCTCCTCGGCGGCGGTACAACTCCGAAGGCTCGGCCGGTTCCGCAAACGCCGGAGTACGCCGGGCGAGAAGGCAATGAAGCGGATGCTTCTTCCGGCTGCCGCTCCCGACCGACGTTGACTATTCGGCTCTTATCCATTATCATATTGACATATGTTCGAGAAATTGCAGGAAAGACTTGACGTAATCTTCAAGAAAGTAAAGGGCTACGGAAAGCTCAGCGAGAGCAATATCAGGGATTCTCTGCGGGAGGTTCGAGTCGCCCTGCTCGAAGCCGACGTCAACTACAGGGTGGCCAAGGACTTTCTTGAGAAGGTGAAAGAAAAAGCCATGGGTGAAGAGGTCATGAATAGCATCACCCCCGGCCAGAAGTTTATCAAGATAGTCTATGACGAGCTCTGCGCCCTCCTGGGCGAGACGAACAAGCCCCTCGACGTGGCCGGCTCCCCGCCCGTCCCCGTGATGCTCCTCGGGCTGCAGGGTTCCGGGAAGACGACCACCGCAGGGAAGTTGGCGCTGTACTTGAGAAAAAAGGGGCGGAAGCCCCTTCTCGTTCCGACGGACGTTTATAGGCCTGCAGCGATCGAGCAGCTCGCAAAGATAGGGAGCCAGCTCGGCATAGAGGCCTTCACGCCCGCTGCCGGGACAAACCCGGTCGAGATTTGCCGGGACGCAAAAGCCTACGCGATGAAGAAGGGGTTCGACACCCTCATCGTCGATACCGCGGGCAGGCTCCATATAGATGAGGGGATGGTGCAGGAGCTCGTCCGGCAAAAGGACCTCCTCGCGCCCAGGGAGACGCTCCTCGTCGTCGACGCCATGACCGGGCAGGACGCGGTAAACATCGCGAAGTCCTTCGACGAGAAGGTTTCCATCGACGGAGTGATCCTTACGAAGCTCGACGGCGACGCGAGGGGTGGCGCCGCCCTCTCGGTCCGGGCCGCCACCGGCAAGTACATCAAGTTCATAGGCATCGGCGAGAAGCTCGATGCCCTGGAGGCGTTCCATCCGGATAGGATGGCGTCCCGTATCCTGGGCATGGGCGATGTGGTCTCCCTCGTGGAGAAGGCCCAGGAGGTGTTCGACGAGAAGAAGGCGAAGGAGCTCGAGCGGAAGCTGAGGAAGGACGAGTTCACGCTCGAAGACTTCAAGGAGCAGATCAAACAGGTCAAGAAGCTCGGGAGCATGGAATCGGTCATAGGGATGATGCCCGGCCTCGGGAAGCTCAAAGGGCTTGTAGACTTTTCGGAAGCGGAAGAAGGGATCAAGCACACGGAGGCGATCATAAACTCCATGACCGTGAAGGAGCGGCTCTATCCCCATCTTATCGACGGTTCCCGGAGGACCAGGATAGCGAAGGGAAGCGGCCTTCGCGTCCAGGACGTGAACGAGCTGTTGAAGCGGTATCTGGAGACGAAAAAAATGATCAGGAGATTTACGAAGGGAGGCATGAAGGGCCTCCCCAAACATCTATTCGGATAGGAGGCAAGGTTGGCGGTAAAATTCAGAATGACGCGGCACGGATCGAAGAAGAGACCCTATTACCGGATCGTCGTGGCGGATGAGAGATATCCGAGGGACGGAAAGTTCATAGAAATGGTGGGCACATATAACTGCCTGGCGGATCCTTTCGAGGTGCACCTTGACAAGGACAGAATAGCCGCCTGGTTCCAGAAAGGAGTGAAGCCGACAAAGACTGTCGAGGCTCTCTTTAAGCGGGAAGGGATTTTTAGCGGCGCAACACCAACACAATAATCCGTCGGAGGTGGAGCTTGCTGAAAGAACTGATCGAGTACATGGCGAAAGCGCTCGTGGACAATCCTGACCAGGTGAGGGTTTCCGAGATTGAGGGGGAGAGAACGTCGGTCATCGAATTGAACGTGGCCAAGGATGACCTGGGAAAGGTCATCGGCAAACAAGGGCGAACGGCCCGGGCCATGAGGACGATTCTTAGCGCAGCGTCCACCAAGGTAAAGAAGCGGGCCGTTCTCGAGATCATCGAGTAATGAGATTCATTCCGGTGGGGCAGGTAGCGGCCGCCCACGGGTTGAAAGGAGAGGTAAGGTTCAGGTACTACAACGAAGATGAGACGGCTTCCTTGCGGTATCCATCATTTTTCGTCGATGACAAGGGCGCAAAGATCCAGCTGAGGCCCGAAAAGCTAAGTCTGCGTAAAAACCGGTTCATAGTAAGATTTCAGGGCTTGGAGACGGCCGACGACGTTCGTTTCCTCGTGGGAAAAGAGATCTTCGTCAGAGAAGACGACCTTCCGCCCCTCGGGGAAGGCGAGTACTACGACTACCAGCTCATCGGCCTTTCCGCAATAACGGAAGACGGCAGGAAGGTCGGCATCGTGAGAGAAATCATGCATACGAAGGCGAGCGATATCCTGGTCATAGCAGGCAGGCGGGATGCGCTGATACCCATGACTGAAGACCACATCGCGAAGATCGACAGGGACAACGGGTTCATATGCGTCAGAGAGGAAGGACTCGTTGAATGATCTTCACTATCCTCACCCTGTTCCCCGCCATGTTCGAGTCCCCCTTGAAGGGCAGTCTCATAAACAAGGCGCGGGAAAAAGGTATCGTAGAATTTGACGTTATCAACATAAGAGACTTCGCTACGGACGTGCACCGCACCTGCGATGACGCCCCCTTCGGGGGCGGGGCAGGGATGGTGATGAAGGTGGAGCCCATTTATAAAGCCATGGAGGCAGTGCGAAGCAGACGGCCTGACGCCCGTTTCGTCCTCCTCACGCCCCATGGCAGGATCTTCGACCAGCAGACGGCCGCCCGGCTCGCGCGCGTCCCCCATCTTGCCCTTATCTGCGGACGCTACGAGGGCGTGGACGAGCGTGTCTCCCCCCTCGCGGATGAAGAAGTCTCCATCGGCGATTACGTGCTCTCGGGCGGAGAGGCCGCGGCCCTCGTAGTTATCGATGCCGTTTCCCGGCTGGTCCCGGGCGTGCTCGGCAACGAGGAGTCGCCTTCGGACGAGAGCTTCCACGAGGGTCTCATCGAGTACCCACAATACACGAGGCCGAGGGAATTCATGGGCGCTAATGTGCCCGATGTGCTCCTCTCGGGGAATCACGAAGAGATTCGGCGCTGGAGAAGGAAGGAATCGCTCAGGAGAACGATTCTCAGGAGGCCCGATCTCATGGAGCGCTTCCAGCCCACAGGCGAAGACGGCAAGCTCATACGACAGATCGTGGAAGAGATGGAATAACCGTGGGCGCCGTCTCCCTTGCCATAATTCATTACCCTGTCCTCGACAAGAGGGGGGATGTGGTAGCCACGAGCATCTCCAACCTGGAACTGCACGACGCAGCGAGATGTTGCATGACTTTCGGCGTGGAATTGTGCTATATTGTTACTCCTCTGGAGAGACAGAGGGGCATCGCGGAAAAGCTCCTCGATCACTGGAAAGAAGGTTACGGGCGCCGCTATAATCCGCATCGGGCGGAGGCGCTGGAAAAGCTTCGCATAAGGAAGACGGTCGCCGACGTGATGTCCGACTTTCAGGGAGGCGGCCCGGTTCTTATCGGCACGTCTTCCAGGAGAAGGGATGTTCCCCTCGGGTATGGCGAATTAAGAAAGTGGATCGACGCCGATCCGAGGCCTTTCTTGCTGATCTTCGGCACGGGTTGGGGACTGCCCGCCGAAATAGTTGGAGGCTGCGAAAGAACGCTGCTGCCGATCAAGGGACAGGGAGACTACAACCACCTGTCCTTGCGCGTCGCCATAGGCATCATCCTCGATAGGTTGTTCGGCGATCGGGATGAGGTTGCTGCTAGGAGGGGAAGATGAACGAGACTATCGACCTGATTGAAAAAGAACACATGAGGCTCGACCTCATCGACGTGGCCGTGGGGGACAGCGTCAAGGTCTTCACGAAGATCTACGAGGGCGAAAAGGAAAGGGTACAGATGTTCGAAGGCGTGGTGATTGGGAAGAGGGGCGGCAACACCAGGGCGACCTTCACCGTCCGGAAGGTCTCATACGGGGTAGGTGTAGAGAAAACCTTTCCCAAGCATTCACCCCTTATCGAGCGCATCGAGGTGCTGAGCAAGGCGAAGGTGCGGAGGGGCAAGCTGTACTATCTTAGGAACCTTAAGGGCAAAGCGGCAAAACTTAAAGAAAAAAGGGATTAGTGAACTGCCGGCTGACAGGGATGGTGGCAGGTCTTGACGAGGCCGGACGGGCGCCTCTCGCTGGTCCGGTTGTCTCATCGTGCGTGGTCTGGAAAGGCCTGCCCAGCCCGCGTGAGCCGGTCAACGATTCAAAGCTGCTCACGGAAAAACAGAGGCAACATCTCTTCCAATGGATCCTTGAAAACGCTTACAAGGTGGCGGTAGGGGTTGCCAGTTCCGAAGAGATAGAAAAGTTGAATATCCACCATGCCACGCTTCTTTCCATGGAGCGGGCAGTGCGCGGCACTTCGCTCGCGCCCGAGCTCATCCTCGTGGACGGGCTCTTTCCCTTGGAAAACTCGGACCACCGGTCGAAGCCCGTCGTCAAGGGGGACCGCAAGTGCTTCTATATAGCTTGCGCCTCCATCGTGGCAAAGGTGGTAAGGGACCGGCTCATGGTCGTCTATGATGCCGACTATCCGCAGTACCAATGGAAGAAGAACAAAGGCTATCCCACCGTCGAGCACAGGCAGGCCATCGAGGCCTTCGGCCTAACCCCCATCCACAGGAAGACCTTCAGGGGCGTAAAGGAGCACGTCCGTGGGTAACCGCGAAGAGGGCCTGGCAGGCGAGGAGATGGCGATCAAGACTTTGAAGCGAAAGGGTTACAAGATAATCGAGAGGAATTACAGAAGCAGGCTCGGTGAGATAGATGTGATCGCCGAGGAAGGCGAATGTCTCGTTTTCGTTGAGGTGAAGAAGAGAAACACGGGTCTCTTCGGAGAGGCAGTCTGCTCGATCGATGATCGGAAGAAAAAACATCTCGTCAAGGCCGCCCTCTTTTACCTGAAGACGCACGACGGCTTCAACAGGTCCGTCCGCTTCGACGTGATAGGCATAGACTCCAAGCGGATCAAGCTCGTCAAGAACGCGTTTCTGGTGGAAGAGCATGGATGAGCGCATCCTGACAATGCTGGCGCGCGTCGCAGACGGCGCGATGTCCGTTCAAGCGGCCTTCGAGGAGCTGAAGGACATTCCGTACCAGGACCTCATGCACACGAAAATAGACCTCCACAGGCAGCTCAGGAAGGGCGTCCAGGAGGTGATCTTCGGCGAGGGCAAGACCTTCGAGCAGATCTGCGAGATCGTCCGTTGCATGAGGGAGAAGGGGGTCGATGTCCTCGCTACGAGGATCGACTCCGAGAAGGGGACCCGGCTCGTCGCTTCCTTTCCGGACGGCGCCTACGAGGAAAAGGCGCGGTGCTTCATGATAAGGAAAGATACGTCCGTAAAGGGCAAGGGCACAATCCTTGTCGTCTCCGCCGGTACAAGCGACATCCCCGTGGCTGAAGAGGCCTACCTGGTCTCCACCTTCTTCGGCAACGCGACGGAGCGGCTCTACGACGTGGGCGTCGCCGGCATACACCGCCTTTTCCAAAACATGGACCTTTTGAAGAAGGCCCGGGTGGTCATCGTTGCGGCGGGCATGGAAGGGGCGCTCCCCTCCATCGTAGCAGGCATCGTGGGCGTTCCTGTGATCGCCGTTCCGACGAGCATCGGGTACGGGGCGAGCCTGGGCGGCTTCTCGGCCCTTCTCGCCATGCTCAACTCATGTTCGACCGTTGCCACCTTCAACATCGACAACGGCTTCGGCGCAGCGTATTTCGCAACTCTCATCAACCGCCTATGAAGATACTCTACTTAGATCCCGTCCTGGGCATAAGCGGCGACATGACAATCAGCGCTCTCCTCGACGCCGGATGCCCTTTCCAGGTGCTTTCGGACATGCTCGCCCGGCTGCCTGTCGGCATGCCTTCCATAAAACCGGAAAAAAAGCGCAGGGGCGCGGTAGAGGGGACCCATCTTCTCATGGGCCCATCCGACATCCACCTTTCAGTCGACCAAATGCGGCAGATGATAGATGGCCTCGAGGCGGAACCACGGGTGAAGGCGGACGCGGCTGCAATCCTCGATGTCATCGTCGAGGCGGAGTCGAAGGTGCACGGCGTGCCCGGGGAGGCGATGCATTTTCACGAGCTCTCCCATATAGACACCCTCATCGATATCCTCTGCGTCGCCCGGGCCGTGGCCTATTTCTCCATAGACAACGTGTTTTCAGGCCCTATACCGGTCGGCAGGGGCTTCGTGAAGACGGCCCACGGAATAATGCCCAACCCCCCTCCCGCCACTACCGAGCTGCTTTCCGGCTTCAAAGTGGTCTTCATGGATGAAGAGCTGGAGCTGACTACCCCGACGGGGGCGGCGATCGTCCGGCACTATGTAAAGAGCCAGGCCCGTATACCCTTCACGATTCTCCGCCATGGCTGCGGTTTCGGGACTTTCGAAACGGAGCGGCCGAACGTTCTGCGCGTCTTTGTCGGCGAGACCGGAGAGACCGTTCTCGACGAAGAGGTGTGGGTCATAGAAGCGGACATGGACGACATGGAGACGGAGTACATGGGGGCCGTGGCCGACAGGATTCGAGAGCGCGGCGCCCTCGACGTCCTCTACTTCCCCGTGCAGATGAAAAAGGGCAGGTCGGGCTTGCGCCTTTCCGTCCTCACCCCCCTTTCCAGAATCGGCGAACTGACGGACGCGGTTTTTCAGGAAACGTCTACCTTCGGCCTGCGGCTCAGGCAGGAGTTCCGGACCGTCCTCGTCAGGAAGGAAGAGGTGAGGCAAACATCCCTCGGTCCGGTCAAAGTAAAGCAGGCTTACGACCGGTCGGGGCGGCCCGTGAAAACCCACCTCGAGTTCGAAGAGGTGAAGAGGATTGCCGACGAGCAAAAAAAGCCGTACCGCGAGCTACTGGAGGCCCTTAAGAAAGAACTTTAGGTCCTCGAAGAGACCGGGCTTGACCGCCCGGTCTATTTTTTTCAGCATGTCCGCCTTCATGTACTTCAACTGGGCAAGCCACAGGTGATCGTCCACCTCGATGTAAAGGAACTTTCCGGTCACCCGCGCAGGCGTCGTGTGGGCCGCTACATGCTCCCCCACGATCTGCCCCCACTCGGAAAAAACCCTGTAGGCCTCGATGTCGCCCCTGAAGGCCTGCTCCCTGAGTACGGTCTCCAGGATATTCTTCAGGGGAGTAAAGGGCATGCTATACCTCTCTCCTCGGGAAGAGGGGCTGTATCCTGTCTATGGTTGCAAGATCTCCCGCATGGTAGAAGCGCCGCTCGTCGTCGAAAGAAGCCCTTTCGATCTCTCGACTCATCCCCAAGGCCCTCCAGGCAATCGCGGTCTTCGAGGGCATGAAGGGAAAGAGGAGGAGCGTGCTTATCCTGACCCCGTTCCAGATGTTGTGCAGCACAGTTGCGAGGCGAGGCCCATTCTCTTTGGCAAGCCTCCAGGGCGCCTCCGTGTCAATGTACCGGTTCAGGAGGGCGGTAAGCTCAAAGACGGCGGAAAGTGCCCTGGAGAAGCCGAAGGTGCCCATCTCCCTCTCGTAATCGGCAACGAGAAGGGCCGTCCGCTCGAGGAGCATCTCGTCCGTGCCTCCCGATCCATCCGGCTGCGGGAGCCTCCCGGCCTGGAACTTTCCAATCATGTTCGTGCTTCTGGAGACGAGGTTTCCGTAGTCGTTGGCAAGGTCCCCGTTTATGCGGGCAACGATGGCCTCTTTCGAAAAATCACCGTCGAGGCCGAAGGGCACCTCGCGGAACAGGAAGAAGCGGAACTCGTCTACCCCGTAGCTCTTCGCCACTTCGACGGGGTCCACCACATTCCCCAGGGACTTGGACATCTTCTGACCTTCCACGGTCCACCAGCCGTGGGCAAATATCTGCTTCGGCAGCGGCAGGCCGGCAGACATGAGGAAGGAGCTCCAGTAGACGGCGTGGAACCGCAAGATGTCTTTCCCTATGAGGTGGGCGTCGCACGGCCAGAAGCGCTCGAATTGCTCCATATTGTCAAGGAAACCGGCACCGGTCAGATAGTTGGCCAGGGCATCGAACCAGACATAGACCACGTGCCTGGGGTTGCCGGGGACGGTAATGCCCCAGTCGAAGGTGGTCCTGCTTATGGAAAGGTCCCGTAACCCCCCCCTCACGAAGCTCGCCACTTCGTTGTACCGCGCCTCGGGCAGGACGAAGTCCCTGTGCGTCTCGAGATGGCGGAGCAGGGCGTCACCGTATTTCGACATCCTGAAGAAGTAGCTTTCCTCCTTCAGGCGCTCGACATCCCGGCCGCAATCAGGACATTTGCCTTCCTTTAGCTGGAGTTCGGTAAAATAGGCCTCGCACGGGGTGCAGTACCAGTCCTCGTATTCGCCCAGGTAGATGTCCCCCTTCTCCCGGATACGCTCGAAGAGGTACTGGACCACCCGTTTGTGGGCCGCACCGGTCGTTCTTATGAAGGCCGTATTCGTGACTTGGAGAAGCTCCCAGAGACCGGTGAAGGTAGGGACCATCCCGTCGGCCAGCTCCCGAGGGGTAACGCCCTGTTCCAGGGCGGACTTCTGAACCTTCTGGCCGTGCTCGTCGACGCCCGTCAGAAAAAAAACGTCGTAGCCCAGCAACCTCTTGTAGCGCGCCATGACGTCCGCGGCGCAGGTCGTGTAGGCGTGTCCGATGTGGGGCACGTCGTTGATGTAGTAGATCGGCGTGGTAATGTAATATGTGCTTTTCATCCCTCTTTTATTCGCTTTTCAGCGGCCTGATGTCGCTCACCGGGAAAGTGGCCTCTTTCCCCTCAAGGGTTTCTACCGTCACCGTCCGGGTGAAGACGTTGTTCTTCAAAACCTTGGCCTCGCCCTGAGGCGTCGAGACCCGTTTGCCTGCCTTGGGGAAGTCCTTTTTCAGGTTGACGTACATTTCGTACTCGTAACCTAGACAGCACATGAGCCTTCCGCAGACCCCCGAGATCTTGGACGGGTTGAGAAGGAGATTCTGTTCCTTCATCATCTTGATGGAGACGATGGAGAAGCTGTTCAGGAAACGTTTGCAGCAGACGACGTTCCCGCAGTTCCCGAGTCCCCCTATCATCTTGGCCTCATCCCTTACGCCCACTTGCCGCATTTCGATCCTTACCCTGAACTCCTTCGCCAGCTCTTTGACGAGCTCCCGGAAATCGACCCTGTCCTCCGAAAAAAAATAGAAGAGGAGCTTCGTTGCCCTGAGCAGATACTCGGCCCGCAGGAGCTTCATTGGAAGCTTCATCTCCTCGATCTTCCGCCTGCAGACATCGAAGGCATGACCCTCTTTTTCCTTCAGTGCCATGTGGTCAGACACCTCTTCCGCCGATGCCTTTCGTATTACCTTCCGCAAGCCCTCTCTCGCGGTTTCCGATGGTTCGGTCGCAACGATGCCCAGGCACTCGCCCTTTTCAAGGTCGCAGACAACGTAGTCTCCCCGCTGCACCTCGTCGGCAGTTTCCAGCTCGACGGTTCCCGTTAGACGATCAAATTTGACGCGACACGACTTCATGCCGGCCTCATTATGTGGACTAGCAGGTTCTCGAGGGCAAGCCATCTGTTCACGTTATAACGGAGAGTCCTTATCATCTCCTGCACCTCCGCGATGGACGATTCAACCCAGCGGTAGCCGGCCGGCCCTTTGACGATAATTTCGGCAAGGTCGCCGTTTAGGAAGCCCGAAGCGTCACCCGTCTGACGGTACCACCAGAGGTCCCTCAAAAAGGCCAGGAGGAAGGAGATATACTCCATCTCCTGCCCCTTCGCAGCCATCCTCTCGGAAAGGGCCGACGCCCGGGCGAAAGACCCGCCAACGCCCATCAGCAGTTCTGCAATCTTCTGCCTCATTCCGTAGTTCTCTTCATCCATCCAGAAAAGCCCGGCTGCGATGCTGCCGCCTGACATAGCCGCGAGATCGGCCGCTCTCTGCCCGGATAAGCCCTCCCGCTCGAAATAAGACTGCACCGTCTCGGTAGGGAGCGGGCCGAACCCGATGCGCATGCAGCGCGACCTTACGGTCAGCGGCACATCTTGCTCCCGCGAGGAGACAAGGATAAACAGGTTGGAGGGCGGGGGTTCCTCCAATGTTTTCAGAAGGGCGTTTGCCGCCTCGCGGGTCATCAGGTCCGCATCGTCAAGGAGGACGACCCTGACCGGCGCCTCAAAGGGCGGCTGGTAGACCTCTTTGGTGATGGCCCGCAGCGCCTCGATTTTGATCGATTGCCCACCCGAAATAAGCGTGAAATCGGGATGCAGACCGGCTGAAAGGAGCTTGCAGCCGTGGCAAGCGCCGCAGACACTGCCTCTTGCGCAAAGGAGGTTCGCAACGAAATCGACGGCTGCTGTCCGCTTCCCGACGCCCTTCGTCCCCGCGAAAAGCAGCGCGTGGGGAAGCCTGCCGCCTTCCACGAGCGACGCAAGCTGACGTTTCTGGCGATCGTGGCCCAGGATGCTAAACTCCATGGCTCTCCAGCAGCTTTTCCACCCTGTCCCGAATTATCTCGTGGGTGGCTTCTATTCCCTTTCTCCCGTTGACGACAAAAAACCTCTTCCCGTCCTCTTCGGCCAGCATGAGGTAGCCCCGTCTGATCTTCTCGTGGAACGCGGCCCCTTCATCTTCGAACCTGTCCGACTGGTTTTCGCGGGCAAGCTTTCTTCCCAGTCCGGTATCGACGTCGCAGTCGAGAAGGATCGTAAGGTTGGGCATGACGCCTTTCGTAACCAAGCGGTTCAGGGTCGAGATGATCCCGAGGTCTACGCCCCTGCCGTACCCCTGGTAGGCATAGGTGGCGTCGACGAACCGGTCGCACAGCACTACCTCTCCCCTGCCCAGCGCCGGCAGGATGACCTCCTCCATGTGCTGCGTCCGAACGGCCATGAAGATGAGCAGCTCGGAAAGGTGAAGGACTCGAAGGTCCTTCTGCAGCAGAACCTTGCGAAGCGCTTCGCCGAGGGCCGTTCCGCCCGGCTCCCGAGTCTTCAGAACATGATGGCCTTTACGCTGCAGGTACTGGTAAAGAAGCTCGACCTGCGTGGTCTTTCCGCTGCCTTCGATGCCTTCGAATGTGATAAGCATGGGGCCGCCTATTTGGAAACCCTTGTGATGTACTCCCCCGACCTGGTGTCGATCTTTATCACGTCCCCCTCCTCCAGGAAAAGGGGCACCTGGAGAGTGTATCCCGATTCCAGCTCGGCCGGCTTGGTCGCGTTCTGGGCCGTATCTCCCTTTATGCCCGGCTCCGTTTTCACGACTGCGAGGTCGACGAAATTCGGAAGATCTACGCCGATCGCCTTTCCCTTGTAAAACGATACGTTTATTGTCAGACCTTCCTTCAGATAGTTCCTCGCGTCGCCAAGGTTCTCCTCCTCGATGAAGAGCTGGTCGTAGGTATTCACGTCCATGAAGTAGTAGTTGACCCCGTCCCGGTACATGTACTGCATGGACTTCTCTTCCATCTCAGGGATATCGACTTTGTCGCCCGACCTGAACGTCCTGTCGAGCACGTTTCCCGTGACCAGGCTCTTGATCCTGGTCCGGACAAAAGCACCGCCCTTCCCCGGCTTGACGTGCTGGAAATCGACTATGATAAAAGGTTCGTTGTCCACCAGAACCTTCAATCCCTTCCTGAATTCACTAGTTGCTATCATCATGGCAAGCCCCCTCTCGTCTCCAATAGATCCTTTCGCAAATGGGTCAGGACCTCTCCTCCGTTTTCCCTCACGAGCACCATATCTTCGAGGCGCACTCCTCCGACGTGGGGTATGTAGATACCGGGTTCGACGGTAATGACCATCGATTCCTCCAAGATCCCCTCGCTTTTGGCCGTAACAGCGGGCAGCTCGTGAACGGCTATGCCTACGCCGTGACCCGTGCCGTGGCCGAAGAATTCTCCGTAGCCCTTCTCCTCTATGAAACCCCGCACCGCCATGTCCAGCTCTTTAACGGGCAGGCCGGCCCGCACCGCCTCGATACCCTTCTGCTTTGCGCCGAAGACGACCTCATGGATCTCTTTCATCTGTTTGCTCGTCTCGCCGAGAGAAACCGTGCAGCTCTCATCGGAGCAATACCCGTCGAGCTGGCAACCGAAGTCTATGATGACCAGTTCGCCCGCCTCAAGTTTCTTGTCCGTAGGGCGGCCGTGCGGAAGGGCGGCCCTCGGACCGGAGGCGACTATGGTTTCGAAGGACGGCCCCTCGGCCCCGAGGAGCCGCATCGTGCAATCCAGCTCGTTCGCGATCTCCCTTTCCGTATTCCCGGGGACAATTTTGTTGAGAACTGCGGAAAAAGCGTCGGTGGCGATACGAATTGCCTTCCGAATCGCCAAGATTTCCTGGGGCTCCTTACATCGCCTTATAGACTCGATGTCGTTCGCGAGCGGCACGAATTCGACGTCGGGGCTTGCCTCCTTCCACGACTGGTACATATGGTAAGTCGTCTGTACGCTGTCAAAACCCGTCTTAGTAATGCCGTATTGCCGGAAAAGGCCTTCGAGGGCCTGGTCCTTCGCCTTCACCTCGACAACGACGCAGCCTGTCGCGACTTCCCTGGCGTAGGTGATATACCTGCTGTCGGTGAGGAGGATCACGTCGCCCCTGGTTACGAGCGCCGTTCCCTCGGTACCCCTGAAGCCGGTAAGATAGAAAATGTTCTCCATCCCTCTGATGATGCAGGCATGGAGATCTTGCCGTTCCAGGAGCTCGACGACGCTACTTACCCGCTTCTCTCTCATCGCGCCTTTCTTCGAGCTTCCTTAAGAGCCGGGAGAGGAGCTTCAGCCTTCTTGTGCCCGGCGTTTCCTCGGAAAGGAGCGCGAGCCGCCTCCTGTAAAAGATATTTTCACCGTCCCTCGACGCAAGCTTCTCGTAGGCTTCCCTGGCCTTGTCGAAGTGGCCCTGGTGCATATATATCTCTGCTAATGTCGAAGAAAGTATCCTCAGTTTATCCCCTGACACTCCCGGTCCCTGCCCAGTAACTTTTGACCATAATTATAGCACAAACAACCGTCCCCTGCCCGGATATTCAGGGTATATAGCCGGATCATGGCTGGGGGATCAGGATTCGAACCTGAATAGCGGGCTCCAAAGGCCCGTGTCCTGCCGTTAGACGATCCCCCAGGCTCGTATCCCTATATTATTAGCTTCCGATTTTGCTGCCGTCAAGCCTATGGCGCACGGACGGTCACGGGGGCGACATCCGGCCGTCCGATCGGCCTTCTGTCTTCTCCCGTGAACTACCCCTGAAATTGCCATTCCGATTGGTTATATTCCATAAAGAAGATCGATGGAGGGTGTCGTGAAAGGAGAGGGAACGAAAGATATCAAGATCAAAAGGACTTTGGACAACCACGTTCTCGACAGCAGCGTCATCGCGCTGATGTTGTCCGAGATGAAGCGCCGGCGGAAAGCCAGGGAAAGGGCTAGAGTTTTTCCGTCCCTTGTCGGAGCGATGAACGCTGCCCGTTTCCTTGGCCTGTCGCTGAAGCACCATCTTCTTCCCTTGTTCAGGAGCCGGCTCTGGTGCAGATGACGGATGAAGCGCAATAGGCCCTTATTATAGGAACGTCCGCCTCCGCCCAATCGAGCGTCAGGAGTTCCTCGGCCTTCAGCCAGGCTGCTGCGCCGTGTTCATGAAGGAATATTTCGCCTCCTTCGATAGAACAGACAAACGGATAAAGGGTGACCGTAAAACGTGGATATTTGTGCGTCGATGGAGGCAACTTCCTGTCGATTGCTATTTGCAAGCCTAATTCTTCGGCGACCTCACGCCGCACGCAAGCTTCCGCGCTTTCATCAGGCTTGATCTTTCCGCCGGGAAACTCCCATTTCAGGGGCATTATCATCTCCGGACCGCGGCGAACGGCAAGGACAAGACCCTTATGCTCGATAATTGCGCAGGTGACATGGATATGCTTCCCGGCATGGTCGTGGGAGTAGCTTTTTTGCATATAGCCCGCTTCCGAAAGGGGTCCCGGAATCCTCGAAGAAGGGCAGTGCCCTTTCCGATTGATTCTGGTAAGATAGAAATTAATAGCCTATAACCCCTAAGGCGTCAAGCGTAATCCTGCGGGGGGTCAGGCGGGTTAGGCCGCGTAAGGAGGAGGATATGTTAGGCAAGATACTGGTCCCGGTCGATTTTTCCGAGTATACCGATGAGATCGTAACGTTCGCAGCCGAGATCGCAAGGCGGTTCGATGCGTCCGTGCACGTGATCCATGTTGTCCCGACAATGGACTATTTTGCCCCTTACGAATCTTTTATGGCAGCCGAATACACCGAGACGATGCAGAAAGGCGTCAAAGCCGAGATCGATAAGAAGCTCGATGCAGTGGCCTCCAGGATCACGGGGGCCGCCGTTACGAAGGCTATACGGACCGGGTCGGCCTCCGTCGAGATTATCGATTATGCGGAATCGATCGGTGCCGAGCTGATCGTCATGGGAACTCATGGAAGAGGGGGGCTGGAACACATCCTTATGGGCAGCGTCGCCGAGAAGGTCGTGCGCAAATCATCGTGCCCCGTGCTTACAATCCGGCCGAGCCGGAAGGCACCGAAGACGCCTTAGCGGCCGGCTCCATTTCCAGAACCATACCGGGGGGCGGGGAGCTTCCACGCCGGGAATCAACCCCGGTTCATGGCGCTCCTTCAACCGGCCGCAGACAGGCTCTCAAGGAGAGCTCCCCGTCAAGATCTCCTTCAGACGCAGGGCGTTCGCGGCAGCACTGCCCCTGTAGCAGTTGTTGAACATTGCATATGTCTCTTTCGCCCGCCTGTCCGCCTCTTTTATGGCCGGGACGAACTCCGACAACTCCGCATCCGAGTAAAGATAAGCGTACCTCAGCGCTGTGGGGACGCCCTTCTTGAACCAGTTCTCGCCGTTCCTTCCGTGAAACCTGAAATAGGCAGAGCCCGTCGTGACGGAAGGCAGGAAAGGCACTGTGGCGAGGGTCCCGTATTGCGGCTCGTCCGCGGCAACGTAAGTGAGGTCGTGCTTCTTCAAAAATTCAAGCACCTCCTGCGCCTTTGCGGCAGACAGCCAGCTCCCGTGGCGGAACTCGACGGCCACCGGCAGATCCCCCATGAGGTTCTTGCAAAGGAGTATGTAGTCCGCATTTCGGACGTTCCGGTCGAACCAGGGCGGGAACTGAAAGACCAGGAGGCCGAGCTTCCCGGACCTCCTAAGCGGCATGAGGACCTCCGCGAACCGCCTGGCGATCAGCCGCAGGGCTTCCTCCTCCCGCACGTAAACCGATCCGCCTGAAAGGCCGCCGGCGGCGCCCCTTATATCGGGAGGCAGCGTCTTCGGGTCTATGGCGTGTCCGGTAAGTGCGCCGTAAACCTTTATGTGAAACACGAAACGGGCCGGGGTCCTTGCCTCCCAGAGCCACACGGTGCGCGGATCGGGTATGGCATAGTAAGTGGAGTCGACCTCCACCGTGTCAAAACGGGATGCATAATACCTTAGCCTTCCTTCTGCGGTCCGAACCTCCCCGGGGTAAAATTCCCCGCTTTCGACGAGGGTCTTTTCCGCCCACGAACATGTCCCGACATGTACCATGACCGACTATATCTTACCGTAAAGGTAAGTGCCTTTCCATCTCCTCCCCGGGGGGTTTACTAAAGTAGACGAAAGTAGACGGTTTGCGGGGCAGGGTCCCCACACAAAAGATTCGCCGCGTACTCGGGAAGGATGAGTAATTCTGGATTTCTCTTCCCTTTGCGGGTTTAATATTGTCCGGATCCGCTCGCGGTTCCTCTTGCCGTCACGGCGGCAAGGAAAACAGGGTGAGATATGGAGGCTCGACGGAGGTAACACTGCCGAAGTTCAGACCGGCCGGGCAGGCGGACGGAACGGAGAAATAGCGATTTACAGTCTTTAACAAAGATGGGGGAGGAGGTTTCCGGTGGAAAAGGTACCGTATGTCCTGGGAGAGCTCATAGAGGATAGGGCGCAACGAAACGGGGAGAGGGTCTTCTTGCGTTTCAAGGATGAGTCCTTCACTTACAAAGAGATGGACCGCGCCGCAAACAGATGCGCAAATGCCTTTTTGAACCAGGGCGTCTCCAAGGGTGACAAAATCAGCATCATGCTCCCCAACTGTCCGGAGTACCTCCATGTCTGGTGGGGTTCGGCGAAGATGGGCGCAGTCGAGGTTCCCATCAACACATCCTACAAGGGCGAGTTCCTGCGCCACATCATCGATCAGTCCGATTCGAAGGTTCTCGTGATCGCCCATGACTTTCTCGACAGGCTCCCGCTCATAGAGGAGGGCCTGCCGAAACTCCGGAAGGTAGTCGTCTTGGGAGGGCTCAAGGAAGGGGGGCCGGCCGGCTTCAAGATACCCGCTATAGGGTTCGAGGAGTTCTTCAATGCCCCCGACGATCCGGTGCACGTCGATATTTCGCCTTCCGACCCCCAGAACATTATCTATACTTCCGGGACGACCGGCTTGTCGAAGGGCGCTTTGGGTCCGCACAAATTCTGGATCGTCGTCGCCGAACAGCTCCTTCCCCTTCGCGAGGGGGGGAGAGACGACATCTTCTACACTTTCCTGCCCCTCTATCACATGAACGGCCAGTGCCTCACCACGATAACGGCTCTCCTCGCGGAAGGCCAGATGGTGCTCTCCGACAAATTCAGCGCCACCCGCTTTTGGAGTGAGATCCGCAAGTACCAGGCGACCCAGTTCAATTACTTGGGCGCGGTGATCCCCATCCTCGACAAACAGCCGGAGAAGCCGGACGATATGGACAATCCCGTGCGCATCGCCCTTGGCGCCGGCTGTCCCCAGTCCGTCATGGACCGCTTCGAGAAGAGGTTCGGTCTCACCTGCATGGAGGGCTTCGGCATGACGGAGATAGGCATCCCGGTCCATACGACGCTGTACGACAGGAGGCCCGGCTCCTGCGGAAAACCGCTCCCCATCTATGACATTAGGCTCGTCGACGATGACGACAGTGAAGTGCCCTCGGGCGAGACCGGGGAGATCGTGTTCAGGCCCCTGGAACCCTTTACGATGATGCTCGAATACTACAACATGCCGGACAAGACTCTGGAGACGTTCAGGAACCTCTGGTTCCATACGGGGGACCTCGCAAAGAAAGACGATGACGGCTACCTCTATTTCGTCGACAGGAAGAAGGACGCTCTGCGCAGAAGGGGCGAAAATATCTCCTCCTTCGAGGTGGAGAGGGCGATAAACACTCACCCTAAGGTACTTGAATCGGCAGCGGTAGCGGTGAAGTCGGAGCTCGCGGAGGACGAGGTGAAGATATGCGTGGTCCTGAAACCAGGGGAGGAGCTCACCGCTCCCGAACTGATCGAGTACGCAAACCAGAGGATGCCCTACTTTGCCGTGCCCCGGTACGTGGAGTTCATGAAGAGCCTGCCGAAAACGCCGACCGAGCGCGTGCAAAAATACCTCCTGAAGCAGGCGGGCGTAACGGCGAACACGTGGGACAGGGAAAAAGCCGGTATACAGATTTCGCGCTGAGCGCGTGAGTCGAGTGCCCTGAGAATGATCTGAGAATAGCTATGCCTGTAAAAGTTGCCGACGGCAGGCAATCGCATCTATGTCTTCCTGGAAGGCTCGCTTTGCAATTTTGTTTAAGCATGCAATAGTATATATGAATGGTTGAGAGCCTTCGGGAATGCTTTTCATTACAATCAGCGAAGGCGCATCTGGAGACCGACAGCTACCGAGGATCTCCGTTCCGCTCGACGTGAGGAGGCAACATGACTCTAAAAACCAAGCTCATCCTGGGTTTAGGATTTCTGTTCCTGATTATTTTCACACTCGCGGGCTTTTGCTCCTATTACGTGGGAACACTGGCTCAGGAGTCCGACAGGGTTCTGAAAGACAATTACTATTCTCTCGTCTATGCCAAAAACATGCTTGCCGGTCTTGACGACACGAAAACTTCCCTGACCGTCACCATCTTTAATACAGGTCGGGGTGGGATGTCTGATTATTACGCGAGACTCTTCGATTCCGGAAGAAATGTACTGGAGACAAACCTGAAGGCGGAAAACAAGAACATAACGGAGATACACGAGAAAGAGTGGGTCGCCAGGCTCAACCAGGATTATGATTCTTACCTGAAACTCTGTCTTCAGATAAAGAGCGGATCGAGCGGAAGTACGGTATATTTTAATGAATTTCTGCCGGCCTCCGAAAGAGTGAAGCAATCTATCAACGCTATCTACGACATCAATATGCAGGCTGTCGTGCGGAAAAACCAGGCAGTGCGACGCGATTCCTCCCGCTTTATGAACTCCATGGCCATCATAGGATCCGTCTGCCTCGTGTTGGCCGTGTTCTATTTTTGGTATTTTCCCGTCTACATTTCTACCACTCTGAGTTACCTTGCGGATAAAATGAGAAATTTGCTCAAGAGCGCCGGTATTGCTTTCGATGATACAAAAACAAAGGACGAGGCTTATGTGATGCTGCATGCCATAAACCTGCTTGAGAACAGATTGGCCGAGAAAAGAGAGAGCGAAGGCTGAGAGAAGAGGCATGACGCTCGCCCCCGCGCTTAACCCGGCCGCTCGCCTCGCGCCTGACCCGGCCGCAGGTCGCACGACCTTATATCTCGTATCCTCTTGAGAACCGGCGGATGGGAGTAATGGAAAAGTGCATAAAGCGGATGGGGGTAAAGGTTCGACAGATTGTCCTTCGATAGCTTCACCAGGGCGCCGACCAGTGCCTCTCCCTCCCCGAAGGCGCATGAGAACCGGTCCGCCTCTGCTTCGAACCTCCTGGAAAGTCCGTTCATGGCCGGCTTAAAAAGAAAAGATAGCTGACTCGCGAGAAAACCGACTATGACCGCTTCAGCGTAGAACGTCCGGAGGGGCTTGGCGAAGAAAACCCGAAAAGCGTGAAGCGAGATCGCCTCGTGAGCCCAGAAGAGAAAGACTATAGAGACAAGGGCCGACAGAGCCAATCCCTTGAGGAGATGGCGCTTCCTCCAGTGGCCTATCTCATGGGCGAGGACGGCGAGGATCTCGTCGGGCGCCATGGAGGCGAGGAGCGTATCGAAGAGTACGATCCTTTTCGTCTTGCCCAAGCCGGTAAAGTAAGCGTTCGTGTGCCTGCTCCGCTTCGATGCGTCCATGGCGAGCACCTTGCTCACGTTGATGCCTGCCCGCATCGAGAGCTCGATCATGCGCGTTTTGAGAGGCCCGTCCTCGACGGGGGTGAATTTGTTGAAGAGGGGCTCTATCACATAGGGTGCGATATAGGTGACAAAGGCCGCGAAGGCAAGCCAGAAGCACCAGACCCATAACCACCAGAAACGAGCGCTCGCCTCTACCAGCCAGAGCCCGCCAAGGACCGCCGCAGAAAGGAAGAGGAGGGAAAGGGCCGTGCCTTTGGCTAAATCGAGGAGCCAGGCGCGGTAGCTCATGGTGTTGAAGCCGTACCTGTTCTCTATGTGGAAAACGTCGTACAGGCTGAAAGGTATTGAAAATATCTCCCAGGCGAGATAGAGGACGACGAAAAAAAGCCACCCTGAGGCTGTAAAGGGCAGCCTCACGGAAGCGATCAGGGAATCGTAGGCGTCAAGGGGGCCGGCAAAGAGGAACAAAACGACAGCGGCAGAGGTCAGCGCCGAGGCAACCATACGGAAGTGTGTCTTCTCACGGAGATAAGAATTTGCCCTCTCGAGGAGCGACCGGTCTATGAGGCCTTCGAACGGCGGAGGCGGCGAATGCGCAAAGGCCTTGGAATAGCGCAAGTTGAGGTAGTCCAGGAAATAACCGAAGAGCTTTATGGCGAGCCAGAAGGAGAGGACCGCAAAAAGGGCTCTGGTCATTCTATGCCGTCGGCCTCCTAGTCGAATTCGATCCTGTAGAAGAAGTCCGCTCCTGTAGCGCCCCCCACCGTGCTCTCCACCTCCCAGCGCTTGGAGAGCCTGTAGCGAAGGGATACGAGGTTCTCGCCGGTCAAAAGCGAACGGCCTATACCCACGTAGAAACCCGGCGCCAGGTACCTGCCCAGGCCGACGGTGGAGGCCCCACCCTGTGGTACGGTCCCCTCAGGCCCCTCGAGACCCAGCCTGCGCCTCGCCTCGGAAATCGCGCCCGGCGCGGCTCCTCCCTGAAAGACGTCCGCGCCGCTCGTGAAGAGGGCCGACTGGCCGGGATCGGACGTCGACAGCCTGTGGCCGAGCACGATATACGCGAGCTTGTCCGCGTCCGGCATGGGCCGGTTCGAGTAAAGGCTTACCACGGGGGCCTTGGCTGTGCCGGTCACATTGACGCCCGCCGTCACTTCATCCACCGTTCTCACAGCCAGGATATCAAGGGTCGGCCTCTCGAGGGGCCCGTCGAATACTATGTTACCCCTGGTGATGGTTAGGCGTATCCCGTAAGCTTTGTATCTGCCCTCAACCGCCCTTATCGTCCCCTTGGCCGTTATCGTGTCGGGGCCGGTTATCTTCAGGTCCAGAGCGCCCGCCAGACGGGAGTCGATGCCGCTGTCAGCTACACGGACCTTGTCACCGAGTATAACATGGAGCTCTATGTCAAGGCCAAGGGGCAGGGATGTTTTTTTTGCCGCCGCTTCATCTACGATTACCACGTCGGAGCTCGCGCGCACGATGTTCTCGCCCTCCGTGCCGTAGATGGCCATCTGCGGGATGACAATGTCCCCCCTTGCCGAAAAGACCGCGGAGTTTCCACGGAAGGTGATCCGGGGGCTCGCGTAGATGCGCACGTCGGATCGGTTGAGCGCCTGGAAGCCTTCGCCCCTGATAGAGCCTTCGTAGGATAAGTGCCCGCCCGTGAGCCTGGCGTCAACGCCGATCTCGACCCATCCTCCGCCCGATTCCGCCCTGATCCGGCTCGCGTGCATCGAGTCGCCGGCAAGCTCCGCTTCGACCGTGATCTTCTCCACCCGTATTCCGGCGGCAGGCAGAAGGACGCTCCCATCCTTGAGGCTTGCGCTGCCGGCCAGTTTAGGAGCGCGCCACGTACCGCTCCCCCGGACGTCGATTGCTATGATCCCCCTTGTTCCCTGCACCAGTCCGGGAACGGCGGCAGCGAGGAGGCCCTTCTCCCTGACCTCTCCGGAAAGGGCGAGGTTAAAGGGCCCGTCGGCGATGAAGGCAGGGGGAAGTCGAGCAGGAAGGGGCACGGAAAAGGTCCCGGCGATCTTTCCATAAGCGGCAAGGGTCAGGTTAACCTCCCCTTTGAGCTCGCGACCGGTCCAGGAGAAGCCGGCCGAGCCCGTCTGTATTGCAACGGAGGCCGACCCGTTCCTGCGGGCCCAGGCTACCGAGCCCTGGGTGATCTGAGCCCGGCCGGCCGCGTTTACGGCCTTCCCCGGCAACAGACTGCCTTCGATTTCCCCTGAGAGGCTTCCTTTCAGCGAGAGCGCTTCGGGCAGAAATGCCCTGAACGGCGCGATGTCTACGTTTTCCCACGACGCGCGGAGGTCTGCCTGGGGCGGCAACCCTAAATGCGGGGGGCCGGCGGCCGACAGCGTACCCCGGGCTCTTCCGCCGCCCGGCTCGGTTATCTCCCACTCGCAGGCAAGGCCCCTTTCGTCCCAGTGCGCCCTCGAGCGGCCGTCCAGAGACAGCCAGATCTTTCCTTCGTACCGTCCCCCGCCTGCCGCGCGGGCATCGAGGAAGGGGCGGCCTTTTTCCGGCATGAGCACGGACACGCTGCCCGTAAGGGAGCCTTCGAGCCTGCCCCCTTTGATTAGAGGCTGAAAACGGACGAGGTCTATCCTCTCCCAGGCAATGTCGAGAGAGCCTCTCAGGGGTTTGAAGAAGACATCGCCGTCGGCCGCGAGCGTCTCTCCTCCGGCGCTCGCAAGACGGAGGCCCCTGAGGACCACACGTCGCGACGAGACCAAGAAGGAAGGGCGGGTCTCGGAGCGAAAATACCCGCCCGGGCCGGTACCTTCTACGCGCTGTACCACCCCTTCCCATTGCCCTTTGCTCAAGGCACCGGTAAGCGAAAGCTTTAGTGCCGCCTGCTTGCCGGACAGGTCCAGATCGACAGTGTGGCTGTCTTTTCTGCCCGAGGCACCTATGCGGAGCCTTTCCGCCTGCACTTGCCTGTATGCGATATCGCGGGCATCCACGTCGAGGTCGATCCCGCCGCCTTTGCCGTTTCCGAGGCGGGCGGCAAATGTCGCCCGGCCGACATGGACGCCCCCGGACCCGATACGGCTGCCCTTCCCGTTCAGGGCGCCCGAAGGCTCTCCTTGGCTCCACCTCAGCCAGCCGCCTCCCGCCAGGCTGCCCTCGGCCCCGGGAACAAGCCCGGACAGATCGCTAACGGTCGTTTCGAAGATAAGCTTCTTCTCCAGGACCCCCTCGGCGTGCGCCTCGAACCCCCTGCCGCGCAAATCGAGGCTCTCGAAGGAAGTACTGTCCGGACGGAGAGCGAGGCGCAAGCTTCCTTCGAGGGGTCTTCCCAGGAGGACGCTCTCCGGCAATGATGCCACGATGGCGCCGGAGAGCTTACCTCCGGACCTTTCCAGGTCTGCGTCGAGGTCGACGTTGAGCCGGCCGCTCCATTCGGGGGCGAAGTTGGCAGGGTCGAGGCCCCGGCCGCGAAGCGATGATGCGATGCCGACCCCTTCGCGCCATATTGCCTTAATGTCTCCGGCCACCGTTCCACCGAGCCAGCCTCCTTTCACGACCCTGACAAGGAGGTGGTCTTTGCCGCCGGTAAAAGATCCTTGAGCGCTGCCTTCCTGCCATCCCCTCCCGGTGCCGGCGTCCGGCGCACCCCTTATCGCGAGCCTGTAGCTGCCGCTGTACGCGGAAAGATTCCCTTCTGCCGCTGCCTCGCCAGCGAGCAAAAGACCGCCGCCCGCCCCTTCGGTCCGTCGCAGATCCTTGGCCCGGACGCGAAGAAGCAGGGCCGGAGCGGCCCCGGCCGGCAAAAGCGTGCCTTCTGCTTCCAGCCGGCCGCTGAAGGCCGAGTGGGTAAGCAGGACTTCCCGGAAAGTCACTTTCCCCTGCGATAGGGCCACGCGGCCATGGGCCCCCATACGCTCGCCCGATGCCGTTTCCGCCCGTACGGACACCGGGCCGGCCATCTCGTCTGCCGGACCGGCAGGTTTAAGGTCTGCCTTTATCGCTGAGCGCCGGAAGCCGGCCGCCTGCCCGCCAAAGGTGAGGAGCCCGTCGACTTTTAGGGAGGGCCTCAAGAACCCTGCCTCGACCGTGCCGCTCCCGGCTATCGGGGTGCTTTCAAAGGATAGGCTCACAACGTCCGCCATGCCGTGATGGAAGGCCATGCCGAAAGCGATGCGCTTCATCGAGAAGGCGGCCCGCCCGCTCCTCTTGTAGACAAGGGGGCCCGCCTCGAAACGTCCTATCCATGCCTGAAGGCCGGCGAGCAGGCCCGATACACGCGGCCATTTCAAAATGACGGGCTCTTTCGACGGAGGACGGTTGTCCTCGATGACGATATCGGCGAGGTCGAGCCGATCCACGGCGACGGCGCCGCCGATAAGCTTGACGGGATGCCAGGCGAGCCTTAAGGAGCCAACGGAGATGACGAGGGGCAATTTCGCTATTCGCACCTCTACATGCTGCAAATCGAACGAATCCGCTATCCTGCCCGTCACGCGGGCCGCCGAAATCCGGACCGGGGTCAGGCGGGAAAGGGAGGCGAGGACCATGGAGAGCCCATCGGGCGTTGCCAAAAGCCACCACAGCCATGCGACGCATCCGCCGGCCAGAAGGATCGCGATGCCGATGACCGCCCGTTTCTTCACAGGAAGATGCCCATTGTCAGGTGAATCCTTCTGGCCAGGTTCGGCCCGTTCAACTGCTGAGCTATATCGAGCCTGAAGGGGCCGAACCTGGAATAATAGTGGATGCCGATGCCTGCGCTCTCGGCCAGGCTCACGTTCGACAAGGAATCGAACGCGTTGCCCGCGTCGTAGAAGCCCGCGATCCCCCAGTCCGCGGCGATTGCGCGCTCCACCTCGATGCTGCCGAAGAGCAGATATTTTCCGCCCACCACGGTGCCCGTCGAGTCCCTGGGGCCCAGGGCCTGGTAGGAATAGCCCCGGACGTTCCTGTCGCCGCCGGCGAAGAACCTGAGCGAAGCAGGGATGTTTTCGAAAGCCCCCCGCTGAAGGGTGAACCCGCCCTGGCTTCGGAGGAGCACCGTAAGACGCAGCGGCAGGGGGATCAATACGTCGGCAACCGGCACCCCCTGGAAGAGGCCCGTCGTCGAGCCGAGCCACCTGTCCGTTCCCCTCACCTCTATGCCGTAGCGGTAGCCGCTCCGCGGCCTCACCGGGCTATCGTAGTACTGGGCGTAGAGCCGCAAGCCCGGCAGCACGAGAAAGGATGAGTCCGTAGTGCCTCCTATTGTGTACCTTTCTTCGGCGAGCCGAAGGAATGCGACCCCCTGGGTGTTTTCGCCGAAGCCCCTCTCCCGGCCGATCTCCAGCGCTGCCACGTTGCTTTGATAGGTGACGGGCGTCTCCCGGAGAAGGGTAAAGCGAAGGGCGGTGAAGTTCCTGTGGCTCTCCTCGGACGGCACGATGTAGGCGGCGGTCACCCCGTAGAGCAGTTGCGAGATGTTCAGGTCGGCCCGGAATTCGTGGCCCTTCTCCAGCACGTTAACGTCCTGGTACCGGACGAGGAACCGGGGCCCGGTGTCTGTCCCATAGCCGGCTCCGGTCCTGATGCGGCGCTCGGGCGACGGGACAAGGTCGATTTCGACGGGAACCGCATGGTCTGTGGCCGCCACTTTGTCGGCCTTGATGAAGACTTCCCTGAAGCGATCGGCGTTGTAAAGGTTCGTCCTCGTCCGGGTCAGCCTGGAATCGGAAAAGACATCACCCGCCTTGAACATGAGATAGCGGCGGACGAACACGTCCGGATAGCGGGGGGCGTCTGACAACGTAACAGCGCCGAAGTAGTATCGCTCCCCTGTCGCTAGGGTCAGCCTTATATCGGCTGCCCCGGCAGATTTGTAGACATCGATCACGTGGACGGGGAAGTCGGCGTCCACGTACCCGAGAGCCCTCGCCTGTGCTTGCAGGTTTGTCTTGGCCTTCTCGTATTCTGCCGAAAGAAGGACGCTGCCCCTCTTCAGCGGCCAGGCCTCGACCGCCTTTCGAAGCTGCGCCTCCCCGGCTCCAGGCCCTTCCACTTTCACATCAGCGGAGATCACCACTACCTGCTTCCCGGGTTTGACGAAGACGCTCAGGCGGTACCCGCCTCCCTCCGGTTGGGTCCGAAAGCGGACCTCCGGGCTGTAGTAGCCGAAAGGCCTAAGGGCTTCTTCCACAGCGTCCGGTACCCTCTTCTGGAACTGCTCGAAAAGGGTCTCGTCTACTTTGCCGCCGGGCCCGACCAGGCCCGGTGGAAGGCTGAGGAAGGCGCGTACGTTCTCCAGCGGCCTTCCTTCGAGGCCCTCGATGACGATGCGCACCCCTTCGGCGCACGGTGCTCTGCCTGGAGGCAAAAATAGCACCATGAGAAGGAAGAAACAGCAAACCTCCGTCACTCCCGCGGTAACCCGGTAAACCCCCATGGATGCCCCTGCCTGGGAAAAGCCCTGTCTAAAATATCTGCATCGACAGAGGGCCTTTCAAGCCTTCGGGCCCGACCCTCCAGGCCGACGCGGGCAATTGACAGGGCGCCGAAGCTGTGCTACTAATTGAGCCATGATAGTAACCAGCATCGGGAGCCTGCCTTTCGTGGACGTGGAGAGGGCCCTTGATGCGGTCCTGGCCTCCTGTCCCGAATGCCCGTTCTGGCCGCAGCTTCCGAAGCGTTCCTTTTACGAAGACATGTTCGTTCAGGCCCTGGAGGGCGTTCCCGCCATTGTCGTAGACGGGTCGCGCGGCTCCGTCTACATGGACACCCGGAGAACCGATGGAATAGAGCGGTTCTACGAGGAAGTTTACGAGGGGAACGCCGATGCCTTCGCCATTTCCGAGGCTGCAGCTCCAGGCTTTTACGGGCTCCTCGAAAGGCTGCCGAAGGCGGCCGGCACCATCAGGTTCGTCAAGGGCCAGCTGACGGGCCCCTTTACCATCGGGATCGGTTTGAAGGATGAGAGTGGAAAGCCCGTGATTTATAACGACGCCTATTTCGATGTGATCAAGAAGGCCCTCCGCATGAAGGCTGCATGGATGATTAAGGCGATCAGGGGCGCCTGCCCCGGGAAGGAAGTCATACTCTTTTTCGATGAGCCGGCCATGGTGTCCCTGGGCTCGGCCTTCGTATCGATCTCCGGCTCAACGGTAACCTCGATGATGCGGGAGGTGGCCGGAGGGCTCGACGCAAAAATCGGGGTTCATTGCTGCGGCAACACCGATTGGCCCGTCCTTCTTGGCGCGGGCCTCGACATCATCAACTACGATGCCTTCAACTTCATGGATACCCCTTTCTACTTTCGCCGCGAATTGTCGGAGTTTCTTGCGAGAGGCGGCTGGGTCGCGCCCGGAATAGTGCCCTCCTCGGCGGAGGACCTGGCAGGCGTGAACCTTTCCGACCTCGTCCGTACCTGGAACACCTTCGGGGACCACTTGCGCGATGCAGGGGCTGTTCTTGAAAGCGAGGAGATCAGCACTACGGCCTGCGGCCTGGGGTCCTTGAGCGAAGCGGACGCAAGCCGCGCCCTCGACCTCCTCAGGGAACTGCCGGATGCGGTGAAACGGCCGGATAAGCGCGACCTTTATCAAGGCGGCGAATAGGGCCCCCAGGGCCCAAAGGGCGGTCCCCAGTAAGGTCCCCAATAGTAATAAGGGTATGGATAGGGGTAATAAAGGACTCTGGGCCACAGATAGATTTGTTCGATCAGAAAGACAGGGAAGATATAATCCATCTGCCCGATCTTTCCCCTCTGGGTCCCGGTGAAGGTGGCCGCGACCGTTATCTGCCTATTCCTGTCATAGAGAATGGGGTCGAGAATACCCCGTTCCTTCGGGTAAAGGGCAAGGAACCGGCCGTCAGGCGGTCTGTCCTTTAAGTGGCCGTACTTGTTTACAGGTATGTAGACGGCGTTGATGAGGGAGCCCGTCTCGGTTACCGTGGTGTTCACGATCGTCCCTCCCAGGATGAAGAGTTTCCCCGTATAGCGGGCAGGATCCCTCGTCATGTCCTCGAGTGAAATATCCCGCGCCCCCGTTTCCATGAGGTCCTTCCTGATCACCGTCGCACAAGAGGAGAACGTAACCAGCACAAGAGCGGCAAGAAGGAGCTTTCTCATCGTTTCACCGCCTTTCATTGCCTTTATGTCCATTATTCGGATTCGAATGGGCATCATTATCCTGCCTCTTGAAGCAATATAAGACGGCTTCCGGGGTTGTCCAACCGGGGTCCGCCCGGCCGCCGGAGGGGTTTACTTGGCGTCGGGGACAATGTAAAATACGGCCATGGGGTCATCCGTTTCGACGTACTGGGCGATCATAGCGGCGGCGGCAGGGTTCTCCCTTGCGCTGGTCCTTCTTTTTATTTTCAATAGATCCCGGCTAAGGACAGCCAGGCTCCTCGCAGACGAAGTCCTTCGTCAAAGAGAAAGTGAGCGCAAAAGAGACATCGAGGCCGTGGTCGAGCACGTTAAGGCGAGCTTCGGAAATCTTTCGCTGGAGGCCTTATCCAGGTCGACCGATGAATTCCTCAAGCTGGCCAGAACGACTCTCGAGTCGGAGCGCCAGGCCAACGTGCGGGAGCTCGATGCGCGAAAGGACTTGATCGATCGGGAGCTGCTCAAGATGACGGCGGAGATCGATAATGTAGGCAGACTTATGAGGGAGCTCGAGAAGGACAGGCTGGAGAAATTCGGAGAGCTGACGAGACACCTGCAGCTCGCAGGGGAGCAGACAACACTGCTCACCAGGACTACGGCAAGCCTGAAAGAGGCCCTGACGGGCACAAAGGCCCGGGGACAATGGGGAGAGCGCATGGCGGAAGACATCCTGCGCGCCTCCGGCTTCGTAGAAAATGTCAACTACGTGAAGCAGAAGACCATACAAAGTGCGGGCTCCAGGCCGGATTTCACCTTTCTCCTGCCCCGCGGTTTCAGGCTCAACATGGATGTAAAGTTCCCCTTCGACAACTACATGCGGTTCGTCGAGGCAGGGACGGAAGACGAGAAGGCCCGGTTCAGGACCGAATTCCTGAGGGATGTGAAGGCGAGGATCAAGGAGGTAACCACGAGGGATTACATAAACCCCGAGCAGAAGACTGTCGATTGCGCCCTCCTCCTCATACCGAACGAGCAGGTATACTCTTTCATCCAGGAGCAGGACAGCCTTATGCTGGAAGAAGGGTTGAGACAGCGGGTGATCTGCTGCTCCCCGATCACGCTCTTCGCCGTTCTCGCCGTGATAAGGCAGGCGGTCGACGCCTTTTCAATGGAGGATACCTCCAACGAGATACTCTCCCTGTTAGGCAGCTTCAGGAAACAATGGGACGAGTTCTTGAGAAAGCTGGAAGCTCTGGGCAGAAGGATAGACGAGCTGCACAAGGAGTTCGAGGTCTTGAACGGTACGCGGCGAAGGCAGCTCGAGAGGCCGCTCCACAGGATCGAGACGATCAGAAACGAGCGGGGAATAGCCCCGGCTCTTCCCACGAACGAAGGGGGTGAAGAGACCACTCCTTCCTGACGTCCTTGTCCCATGCCGTTTTGTAAGGGCCGTGAGGGCCGGGATTGCTTGACAAAAATTGACGATATCATTAACTTATAATGTGTCTTATGGAAACGTTGGCGCCGAGAGAAAAGAAGGTACTTGAGCTGATTATGAACAGCTATATCGCCTCGGCCGAGCCGGTCGGGTCGAGGACGCTTTCCAAGCTGGTCAACAGCAAATGGAGCTCGGCCACTATCAGAAATGTCATGGCCGGCCTGGAGGAGCAAGGGTTCCTCTATAAGCCCCATGTCGTCGCAGGAAGGATACCGACGGGAAAAGCCTTCAGGTATTACGTAAACAGCCTTCTGGTACCCCGCACTCCGGGGAAGCGGGAGCTCCATGTCCTCGAAGGTCTCATCAGCCACCGGTATTCGCACGTCGAGGAGATTATGGGAGACGCTTCCCGTATGCTGGCAAATCTCTGCAGATACACGGGTATAGTCGTCGAGCCGAAGATGGATTTCATGCTCTTCAAGGAGGTCGAGTTCGTCAAGCTTTCCAAGAACACGATCCTCGTCGTATTCGTCACATCTTCGGGCATGGTCCACACAAGGCTCGTCAAAACCGGAGAGGAGCTGCCGCAGGAGGTGTTGAGCGGCATGAAGGGCTACATGAACGAGAGGTGCGAGGGTCTCCCTTTCTACTCGTTAAGGAGAGAAATATTCGAGGATATGACGAAAGACAGGGAGGCCTTCCACAAGCTCATGGGTCAGGTCATGGATGTCCTCGAGGGGATAATGCACGAGGAAGGGGCAAGGGAGGTCTATCTGGAGGGGACTTCAAGATTTATCGGCGTTCCCGAGCTTTCCGACATAACGAGGCTGAGGGAGCTGTTTCAGGCCTTTGAAAGAAAAGAAAAGCTGTTGCGGCTTATTGACAGGAGCATGGAACAGGGGGGCATCAGCGTGATCATGGGGGCGGAAACGGAAGTGAGGGAAATGAGGGATATGAGCATCATCACCTCCCCCTATGGGGTCGATCAGAACCAGGGAGTCCTCGGGGTAATAGGGCCCTTGCGCATGGATTATTCGAGAATAATACCGATAGTCCACTATACGGCCCAGGCGGTGACGGATTTGCTCAGGATCATGTGAGGATTGGAATGGACGAAAAGGAAAAAGAAAAGCGCGGCAACACGCATACGGAGGGTGAGAAGGAGAAGGGAGAGGAGCGCCGGGAGCCGGAGCACGAAGAGCTGAAGAAGAAGAAAAAGAAGGAAGAGATTATCGACGAGCTGAGGGCCTCCTGCCTCGAGAAGGAGAAGGAGATTGGGGAGTTGAAGGAAAGGCTGCTTTACCAGCAGGCCGATTTCGAGAATTTTAAGAAACTGAAGGCGAAGGAAAAACAAGAGGTTCTTCGGTTCGGAAACGAAACCCTCATCAAGGAGCTGCTTCCCGTGATCGACAACCTCGAAAGGGCAATCCAGCATGCGGGAAAGAGCGAAGAGGCAAGGGGGATTTCGGAGGGGATCGCTCTCACGCTCAGCGGCTTTCTCAAGGTGCTGGAGAAATTTGACGTGAAAAGGGTCGAGGCGGTGGGCCAACCGTTCGACCCAAACCTGCATGAGGCGATCTATCAGGAAGAAAAGGAAGGGGTCGAGCCCGGCACGGTCGTGGCAGAGCTTCAGAAAGGGTATCTGATGGATGGGAGACTCCTGAGACCTGCCATGGTGTCCGTTGCGAAGAGGCCTGAAAGAGAGTAAAATATTGGACCGATATGAACAGGGATTATTACGAAATACTGGGCGTATCCAGGAATGCAACTGACGAAGAAATAAAGAAGGCTTACCGAAGGCTTGCCCTCGCCTATCACCCCGACCGCAATCAAGGCAATTTGGAAGCGGAGGAAAGATTCAAAGAAATAAATCAGGCATACGAGGTGCTGAGCGACGCGGAAAAGAGGGCCAGCTTCGACCGCTTTGGGACTATCGACCAGAGAGGGGGCTCTTACGACTTCGGTTTTACCCGCAATTTTGACGACATATTCGGCGACCTTTTCAACGACTTTTTCGGGAACACGCAACGCAGAAGGACCCGGAAAGGCGAGGACCTACGCTATAATCTGGGGATAGAATTCGAAGAGGCCGTCTTCGGGGTGCAGAAGGAGATAGAAATACCTCAGGAGGTCCGTTGCGACGTATGCAAGGGATCGAGGATCGAGCCGGGGTTTCAGCCGACGCCCTGCCGGGCCTGCGGCGGCCGGGGTCAGATGAGATTTACGCACGGTTTCTTCACGATAAACAGGACGTGCGAGCACTGCGGAGGCGAAGGACATATCATCAGGGACCCGTGCAGGACATGCAAGGGCAAAGGGGTTGTGAGGACGAAGAAGACCCTGAAGATCAACGTACCGCCGGGCGTCGACACGGGCACCCGCCTCAAAATGCGTGGGGAAGGGGCCCAGGGACAGCATGATTCCTTCGCGGGCGACCTTTACGTGGTGCTAAAGGTCAAAGAGCACCCCGTATTCGAACGGGAGGGCGATGATATCTACGTGCACACTGAGGTCAGCTTCCCGACCCTGTGCCTCGGCGGAGAGATCAAGGTGTCGATCCTCGGCGGAGAGCTGAGCATGAAGATACCGCCGGGCACGTCCCCCGATAAAGTTTTCCGACTGAAGGGCTACGGCGTGCCGAAGACCAACGGCTATGGGAAGGGCGACCAGTTCGTCCATCTCCATGTAGCGGTCCCCAGGAGCTTTACGGACAGACAGCGAGAGCTCCTCGAGGACTTGTCGGAGGAGCTTCAGAACGGCGGCCCGCCCCGCGCTGCCGGATTCAAGCAGAAGTTCAAGGAGTTCTTCGACTGGAAAGAATAGATCTGGAGCAGCAACTATAAGGCGCATCTGCTTCGGTTGCCGACTCGCCCCGCGTGCTCCGACGTTTGCGACCCACGCCTCCGCCGGGGAGCGTGCGACCCGCCTCGCGGGTACCCCGCCGCCTATGTACGCCTCCGCCCAAGGGGGCTCGTGCGCCCTCGCATCTACGCGTTCTAGCTGCTGCTCTCGCTGCCTCCGTTCCTCGGGCCGGCGCTTCGCCCGGGCGCCCGGACAGCCGTCTGCATCCTCATACTTGCCGCTCTTCAATGGCCGGGCTGGGGCCTGGGGACTCCCCGCAGCATCCGCACCGCCACGGGCACGATGAGGAGCAGAAAGGCCAAGAGCACGAAGTAGTCGCCATACCGCACGTAGAGAGTCCGTCCGCGCCGGAGCCCGAAGGTCCCCCTGAGCACTTCCGTCTCGAACAGGGACGTTCTCGCATCGATCCGCCCCCGAGGATCGATGATCGCGCTTATCCCCGTATTTGCCGCCCTTAACACGTAGCGGTCGGTCTCAACGGCCCTGAAGACATAAGCTGCGAGATGTTGATAAGGGGCTGAGGACCTACCGAACCACCCGTCATTCGTTATGTTTACGAGGACGTCCGCTCCCCTTCTCACGGTGTCGATAGTGATGTATGGAAAAACGCCTTCGTAGCAGATGAGCACGCCTATCCTGCCTGTGTCCGTTCTTATCGGGTCATGGGAGGGCCCCGGAAAAAAGTCGCCAATGGCGACGCTGATGTCCTGCAGAAAAGGAAAATAGGCGACGAGGGGAGTATACTCGCCGAAGGGAACGAGGTGGTTCTTGGAATAGGGCCCCGAGACCTCCCCATTTTTTCCGATCACGTACGCCGAGTTGTAGCAGCGGCCCCTTTCGTCCCTCGATATCGTCCCGAAGAGAAGATCGTTTCCGAGGTCCTTGGGGATTGCGCGGATGGCATCCGAAGCCCCATTGCGGCCGAAGACGAAAGGCATTGCCGTTTCCGGCCATACGACCAGGTCCGATGGGAGCGAATGGAGAAGAGTCAGAGTCGAATAAGTCTTTATGGTCGCTTCCCTGTATGCCTCATCGAATTTGAGATCCTGGCGGATGTTTCCCTGGATAATGGCGGCGCCCATATTACCCCTCACGGGCTCGGAAAGACGATAGAAGCCGAAAGCCAGGCAGGCGGAAAAAAGGCAGATAACGAACGTGCCGTAGGCAAGGGGAAACCGCTTGTTTGCGAGCGTTGAATATACAAGACAGTTCACAGCTACGATCAGGAAGGAGAGGAAATAGGTACCCGTCACCGACACCGCCTGGACGACGGGCAGGAAATTGTATTGCGAATGGGCGAGGAAGGACCATGGGAAGCCCGAAAGGAGGACGCCGCGCAGGTACTCGAGAAGCACCCAAGCTGGTGGGGCGCTCAAGGCAAAAGGGATGTGGAGGCGGTCCCGCAAAAGACCTATGAGCGCCGTGAAGCACCCGGTAAAGAGAGAAAGATAAAGCACCAGAAGGATAAGTGTTGCCAGGCTCAAGGGTATGCTTATCCCCCCGAAGGTGTTCATGGCGACCACGACCCAATAGACGAGTCCCCCAAAGGAGACGATGCCGGCAATGAAGCCCGACAAAAAATTGAGGCGGACCCTGCCTGCCTCCACCGTAAATAAAAGGGGCGTTAAAGCGAAGTAGGCAAGGTAGAACTGGGAGACGGGAGGCTGGCAGAAGACAAGGAGCAGACCCGAGAGGACGGAAAGGCTATAGGGAGATTTCTTTGTATGCAGGAAGTCCCGTGACATAGGCCAATAGCTTGTGTTCCCTGTACCTCATCCGCCGGGCCTCTGCGCCGCCCTTTTCGTGGTCGAAGCCGAGCACGTGCAGGAGCCCGTGGATGATGAGGGAAAAGAGTCTTTCATAAAGGGGCAGCATCGCCCTGCGAGCCTCTTCCTGCGCCCGCTCTACCGAAATGATGAGGTCGCCGAGTATCTCGAAGGGAAACCCGTCCGGATAGGAAAAGGAGATGACGTTCGTCGGGGCGTCCCTGCCAAAGGACTGCCGGTTGAGTGCCGCAATCCCCTTGTTATCGGTGAAAAGTATGCTCAGGTCCCTATCCTGCAATCCTAAACAGGCGAGCAAGTCCTCTGTGATTTTTCTTAGCAGTTTTTTGTCCAGCCTCAACAAGTCTTGGGAATCTTTTATTAGCACCGTCATCGTCGGTCCTCTCGGGATATTCTATGCGCTGGTGGAAGATGCCTATGAGAATGGTAATGAAGCTTTTCTGGATCGCGTGGAGGTCCTTGAGCGTAAGCTCGCACTCTTCCAGCTGGCCATCAAGGAATATCTGCTCGATGATGTTCTGCACGTGGGTCTCTATCCTCTTGGGGCTCGGGTCCTCAAGGGTCCTCGAAGCCGCTTCTACGGCATCCGCCAGCATGACTATACCGGCCTCCTTCGTCTGCGGCTTCGGCCCGGGATACCTGAAATTCTTCTCATCCGTCGTCTGGAGGTCCGGGTCCTCCATATCCTTGGCCCTCTGGTAAAAATAGCTTACGAGGCTTGTACCGTGGTGCTGTTGGATAATCTCATAGATGTTCTTTCCCAGACGGTATTCCTGCGCCAGCTCCACCCCTTCCTTCACGTGGGAGAGGATGATGAGGCTGCTCATGCTGGGCGATAGTTTCCGGTGTGCGTCTTGATCCGTCCTGTTCTCTATGAAATAATGGGGCATCTTCATCTTCCCGACGTCGTGGTAGTATGCGGCAACCCTGGTTAGGATGGGATGGGCGCCGATGCTTTCCGCCGCAACCTTGCACAGGTTGCCCACAAGTATGCTGTGATGGTAAGTGCCTGGGGCAGAGACCATCATCTGCTCGAGCAAGGGGTGCTCGAGGTTCGCTAGCTCGAGGAGCTTGAAATTGGTGGTGTAATCAAAGGTGTGCTCTATAAGAGGAAGGAGACCTGCCGTCATAAGGCTGCTGCCTACGCCGCCCAGAAGGATGAGGGTGACCTTCAGCGGCAGCTCGCCGAGAGGGTACCCGAGGAGGAGGTGGAAGAGGAGCATCACGAAGGACATGGCCAGGGCGGAGAAGAAGCCCGCGCCGAGCATGGTGGCCCTCTTTTCTACCTGGCCCGAGAAGTATGATGCCACGAGGTTGCCGAGGAAGGCGTAGACAAATACGGAAAGGCCGTTTTCCACGGTAAACGCTACCGCAACGGCGAGGATCGTGGAAAACACCAGAACGGCTTCCGAAAAAAGGATGATCCTCATAATTATGCCGAAAAGGAAGAGAGGGAATATATAGAACAGCACCGATGAAAGATCGGGGGCAAACCGCTCGAAGACAATGAGCGAGATCTTTATCAGAAAGATCGTAAAGACGGTCAAGGATGCCGAGAATAAGAAGTCTTTTTCCGATAGGCGGAATTTCTTGATGTTTCTGTATGCGAACTCGAAAACGATGGTGATGAAGGAGAAGAATATCAGGAAAAGGAAGAGCAAATGGCGGGTGACCGGCGCCCTTCCCTTTGCCAGGCCCCTCAGCGCGGCAAGCTTTTCCTGGTCGTCCCGGCCTATTTTTTGGCCTTCTCTGACAATTACCTCTCCCTTCTTGACGCTGGCTCCCGATCCGGGCACCACGTAATCGGCCCTTGACCGTATTGTCCTCGTTGCGATATCGCCGACCCTGTATTGATCGGTCTGAACGGGAAGCCTTAAATTGACGAGAGCGGCCAGGATCAGGGAGAAAATGGTGATAATGAGGATTCGCGTCAGGAGACTGGAAGGGGGCTTATCCTTTTCGCTCTTCATTATTCCTTGCTCCTCCCGTCACGGCTCTCTTTTCGTAGGCCTTGATGATCTTCTGCACGAGGGGGTGCCTCACCACGTCCTTCTCTGTGAAATAGACGAACTTTATCCCCTTGATGCCCTTCAAGATGGCCTGTACCTCTACGAGCCCGGAAGACCGCTTTTCGGGGAGGTCTATCTGCGTCACGTCGCCCGTGACTACCGTCTTGGACGAGAACCCGAGGCGGGTGAGAAACATTTTCATCTGTTCTGAGGCGGTGTTCTGAGCCTCGTCCAGGATCACGAAGGCATCGTTCAGCGTTCTGCCCCGCATGAACGCAAGGGGCGCTATCTCGAGGACCCCCCTCTCGATGAGGCGGCCGGCTCTGTCCATATCGACCATGTCGTAGAGGGCGTCATGAAGCGGTCTCAGGTAGGGGTTTACTTTCTCGTACATCGTACCGGGAAGGAACCCCAGTTTCTCGCCCGCCTCTACGGCAGGCCTCGTCAGTATTATCCTTGAAACTTCCTTGTTGAAATAGGCGGAAAGGGCCATTGCCATGGCCAGGTATGTCTTGCCTGTTCCCGCCGGGCCTATGCCTATGACGATGTCGTGTCTCCGTATGGCCTCAACGTAAACTTTCTGGTTCGGAGTCTTGGGAATAACGACTTTCCTGGAGGGAGGGATATAGATCTGGTCGCCGTACAGCTCGTCGATCCCTTTCTGCGTGTGAGCTATATAGCGGACTGCGTGATCGATGTCCGACGGGTTTATTGGAAAGCCCTTCTTGACGATACCTGCAAGTTCGTGTATCACCTTGCTGGTATTTTCCACCTCTTTTTTCTTTCCTACCAAGGTGAGATGGTTTCCGCGCACGCTCGTCCGGACATCGAAATATTTCTTAAGGTATTTTATGTTTTCGTCTCGCGGGCCGAACAGGTTGCGGGCGAGGTGCGTGTCGTCAAAGGAAAGCTGCACTACCTCTTCTTCCGTTTTCTCTTCCAAATAAGTCTTGGTGAACCTCCGTAGGATTTACTATCCATACAAATATAACACAAAAGCACACTTTGTGGAAGGCGCCCGTAGCCATCATGCCGGTTACTCACCCAAATATCAGGAGAAAAGAGGGGCAAACTGATGTATACTGTTCGCAACTTTTTTAATCGAGGTGAGTCGATGCCTGCTGGTTCCCCGCCGACGGATTTCATCCGGGAGATCATTGATGATGAGCTCAGAGCAAAGAGTCATGACCGTGTCGCTACCAGGTTCCCGCCGGAGCCGAACGGCTACCTCCATATCGGGCACGCCAAGTCTGTCTGCCTCAATTTCGGCATTGCAGCGCAGTATAGAGGAACCTGCAACCTGAGGATGGACGATACGGACCCCAGCGGCGAATCCCTCGAATTCGTGGAGTCCATCATCACCGACGTCCGCTGGCTCGGCTTCGACTGGGATGACCGGCTGTTCTACGCCTCTGACTACTACGAGCGGCTGTACGAGTGCGCCGTTGCCTTGATCAAGGCGGGAAAGGCCTACGTATGCGACCTGAAGCCGGACGAGATTCGCGCCTACAGAGGTACCCTTACGGAGCCAGGAAAGGAGAGTCCCTATCGGACAAGGTCGGTTGAGGAAAACCTTGACCTTTTCAAACGGATGCGGGCGGGAGAATTCGAGGACGGGAGCCGCGTGCTTCGGGCAAAGATAGACATGGCTTCGCCAAACGTCGTAATGAGGGATCCGGTCATCTACCGCATCAAGCGGGTCGCCCATTACCGCACCGGGGCGGATTGGGTCGTTTACCCCATGTACGATTTTGCCCATTGTCTTTCCGACTACATAGAGGGCATTACCCATTCGATATGCACCCTCGAGTTCGAGAACAACAGGCCGCTCTACGACTGGGTCCTGGACCAGCTTGTCCGGGGTGAACGCCCGCGGCAGATCGAGTTTGCCCGCCTAAACGTCAGCTACACTATCCTCAGCAAGCGCAGGCTCATCGAGCTGGTTGAAAAAGGCTGCGTGACCGGCTGGGACGACCCGCGCATGCCCACCGTGGCAGGAATGAGGAGGCGGGGCTATACGCCGGAGGCCATCAGGACTTTTTGCGCAAAGATAGGCGTTGCCAAGAACGAGAATATCGTCGACATCGGCCTTCTCGAGCATTGCGTCCGTGAGGACCTGAACGAACGGGCGCCAAGGGCCATGGCCGTGCTTCATCCCTTGCGGCTGGTCATCGACAATTACCCGGAAGAGCTCGTGGAGGACATCGAGTGCTCCAACCACCCCCAGAAACCGGAGATGGGCTCCCGCCGCGTGCCCTTTTCCAGGGTCTTGTTCATCGAAAGGGAGGATTTTGACGAGAATCCGCCGAAGAAGTACAAGCGATTATCGCCGGGCCGCGAGGTGAGGCTCAGGAACGCCTATGTCATAAGATACGCAGGGCTGGTAAAAGACGAGAATACCGGCGAGGTGAAGGAGGTCCATTGCACCTATGACCCGGAGACGAGAAACGGCCCGACCTCGGACGGCCGAAGGGTCGAGGGGGTAATCCACTGGGTGTCGGCAGAGCACTCGGCCCCGGCGGAGGTCCGGTTGTACGACAGACTCTTTACTGTTGCCGAGCCGGCGGGCCAGAGGGGCGACGTTCTCGATTACCTCAACCCGGGTTCATTAGAGGTGCTCCGGTCCTGCCGTGTTGAGCCGGGCCTTGCCGCAGTGGCGCCCGGGGACAGGTACCAGTTCGAGAGGACCGGCTATTTCTGCGTCGATTCTAAGGACGGATCGAAAGGCAGGCCCGTTTTTAACAGGATCGTGCCGCTTCGAGACTCATGGGCGAAGATCGCGGGCCAGTAAACGCCGGTTATACAGGTCACTGAACTTTAAGCCCTCCTCCCTTTTCGCGGGTGCCGGTATGTCGAGGACAAGGAGGTCCGTCGCCTCCTTTGGCTCCCCGAAACCTTCCGCTTCCTTTTTTCCTTCCGCCGCCGGTCGGATAAGCAAGCCAACATCTGAAGATATGTGGCGGGGCGTCTCTCCGGCCACTATAATTCCTCTATGCATTCAAAGTAGACTTCGTTACGGGGAGGGGTCCATGAAGGTCGAAGCGGTGCTGGCGGCGGCGATGGCCCTGAGCTTCTTTGCGGTGCTCACCGGGATGGCAAACGGCGCCGGTGAGGCCGGGGTCCGGGGACTCGAGAAGGCGACCTTTGCGGGGGGCTGTTTCTGGTGCATGGAGCCGGCCTTCGACCATGTCGAAGGCGTCGTTTCTGTGACCGCGGGCTACACCGGCGGGACAAAAAAGGACCCGACCTACGAAGAAGTCTCTTCGGGCACAACGGGCCACGCGGAGTCCGTTGAGGTCCTATACGACCCTTCGAAAGTGAGCTACGAAGAACTGCTCTCCGTCTTCTGGCATAACATAGATCCTACTGTAAAGGACAGGCAGTTCTGCGACGTAGGCCGCCAGTACAAGAGCGCGATCTTTTATCATAACGGAGAGCAGAGGCGGAAGGCCGAGGCCTCGAAAAAGGCCCTCGAGGAGTCGAAACGCTTTAACGGCCCCATATATACGGAGATCGTACCCGCCTCCCAGTTTTACCCTGCCGAGGAATACCATCAGGGTTACTACAAGAAAAACCCGGTGCGATACAAGTTCTATCGCTGGAAGTGCGGACGGGACGAGCGGCTGAGGGAACTCTGGGGGAAGGCCGCGGGCGGACACACCCAGGAAGAACCCTAAAAGCGCTTTCCGCCCTTTCCGGCGAAGAGCCTCCGTGCCATCCTGACGAGAAGGCTCTCTTTCAGCCTGTCGATATGGCTCATTTTTGCCGGCTGCTTTACGACGTCGGACAGGGTCGGGTAAACGTGTATGACCGAGTCGAGCCTGTAAAAGGGGATGCCCAGGGTCTTTACGATCTGCGCCTCATGGATCAACTCGCCCGCCCGGGCGCCGAGGATGTGAGCCCCGAGGAGCCTGCCCGAACGGTCGCAGATGAACTTGGCCATCCCGAATTCCTCCGCCTCCGTCCGGCCGCGGTCCGTATCGGCGAAGCGCCAACGGTAGACCCTGATCGTGCCATGTCGCAGGCGGGCCTCGTCTTCTGTCAACCCGGCATGGGCAAACTCCGGGTCTGTAAAGGTGCACCAGACGTAGTTGCCGTAATCGGCCCGCCCCTTCAGGGGTATAAGGGCGTTGCGGGCGGCGATCCTCGCCTGGTATTCGGCCATGTGGGAGAATTGGTAGGGTCCGGTCACGTCCCCGCATGTGTAAATGTTTCCGGCGGTTGTCCGTAAAGCCCTGTCGGCCTTGATGCCCTTATCCGTGTACTCCACCCCCGCAGCTTGAAGGCCGAGGTCTTCCACATTAGCCTTTCTGCCGACAGCCACGAGGAACTCCCGGGCCGCCAAAATGGTCAGCCTGCCTTCCTGGTCTTCTACAGTCAGCTCCAGACTGTCGTCTTTTTTCGCAATAGCCACCGCCTTCGACCCCGTCCGCAGCACGACACCCTGGCTTGCGAGACGATCCGAAAGCATTGCCGCAAGCTCCCCGTCCTCCCTGGGCAGTATCTGCCGGCCCATCTCGACGACAGTTACCTTTGTTCCGAGGTAATTGAAAGCCTGGGCCATCTCTATGCCGATGGGACCGCCTCCGAGGATGATGAGAGATGCGGGCAGCCGGTCGAGGTCGAAGAGGGTTTCGTTCGTCAGGAAAGGGACATCGCCTATGCCCGGCATGGGCGGCACGAGCGGCCTTGAACCGGTGCAGACTATGAAGCTGCGGCTTGAGACACTTGCGCCGTTGACTTCGATGCGGTGGTTGTCCAGGAAGCGCGGCTGTCCGATGACGACCCTTATCCCAAGCCTTTCGAGCACTTCCGGCCTGTGTCCTTCGTAGACCTTCTCTACGATACTTCGGACATGGGAAAAGACATCCGTTATAACAGGGGTGTTCCCGGCAGGCCGGAGACCCACGCCGCGCGGATCGGTGATCTGCCGGAAGACCCTTGCAGTCTTTATGAGTGTCTTGCTCGGCACGCAACCGTAAAGGGTGCACTCTCCGCCAAGCCTGGACTTCTCGACGATGGCAACTTTCTTGCCGATGCCTGCACCGAATTTCGACGCCACGAGCCCGGCAGCGCCGCCTCCGATCACCACGAGGTCGTAATCGTAGCCCATGGACCCTCCGATGCGACCCGATCTGCCGTACCCGGTCCTTAAAGTCGGCCCTTCGGGGGGCCTCCTTTCAGGCTGTCTTAAGCCCCTCCGTCATCAATGAGGCAACTGCCTTCACGAAGGCAGCGGGGTCTTTCGGTCTCGATCCTTCAAGGAGGAGCGCCTGATCGTAGAGAAGCCTCGCATACTGCCGCAGGACGGGGCTTGCCTTGTCTTTCTCGAAGAGCCCGTTCATCGCCTCAAAGAGCGGATGGTCGCCGTTGATCTCCAGAATCCTCTTGTTGTCGGGCACGTTTTGCCCCATGGCCCTGAGGACCTTCTCCATCTGCGGGTTGATGCCGCCCTCGTCTCCGACGAGGAGGCATGCCGAGTCCCTGAGCCTTCCCGAGAGACGCACGTCCTTTACCTCGTCCGCCAGCTCTTCCTTGATGAGGTCTATCAGCTTCCGGTACTTCTTCCGGGTCTTTTCTTTTTCCCCTTTCTCTGATTTATCCAAATCGACGTCTCCCGCCACGATCGACTTGAGCGCCTTGTCCTTGTACGAAAAGCCGGTCATGACGAAGTCGTCGACCTCGTCCAGCATGATCAGGACCTCAATGTCCTTGGCGCGGAAGGCCTCAAGGTAGGGAGACTTCACCGCCTCCTCGAAGGAGGACGCAGGCATATAGTAGATGAACTGCTGGTCTTCCTTCATCCCGTCCACATAGTCCTGGAGCGTTCTCGGCTCGTCCTTTTCGGCCTTCGTCGACGCAAAGAGGAGCAGGTCTGCGATGGTCTCCCTCTTCGTAAAGTCATAATAGAGGCCCTCTTTCAGCACGGCGCCGAACTGCCTGTAAAACTTGAGGTACTTCTCGGGCTCCTCTTTCCTGATCTCCCCCAGCGTGTCGAGCACCTTCTTGACTATGCTGTTCTTGATGATCTCGACCTGCCTGTTGTTCTGGAGCATCTCCCTGGATATATTGAGGGGAAGATCCGAAGAATCTACGACGCCCTTGACAAAACGCAAATAGGGCGGCAAGAGCTCCTCGCAGTGCTCCATGATCCTGACCCGTTTCACGTAAAGCGTGGGCCCCATTTTGTAGTCCTTCCAGAATATGTCCGTGGGCGGCCTCGAAGGAATGTAGAGGAGACCGGTAAACTCCGATGTGCCCTCGGCCTTGTAGTGTATCACCTTAAGTGGATCTTCCGTATCGCGGGATATGTGCTTGTAGAACTGGTTGTACTCATCGAGGGTAATCTCGTCTTTGTCCCTGAGCCAGACAGCTTTCCGCGAATTGAGCGTTATCTCTTCCTTTAGCTTCACGGTCCTGGACTTGTCGAGCTCGCTCTGTTTCTCCCTCTCCACCTCCATCAGGACGGGGTGCTCGATAAAATCGGAATAGCGGTGGACTACATCCCGTATCTCCCATTCCTCCAGGTACTGCTTCTCCTCATCCCCGAGATGAAGGACTACGTCCGTTCCTTTTCCCTTCTTCTCTATCTCCTCGAAAGTGAATGTCCCGTCGCCCTTCGATTCCCATTTTACTCCCAAGCCGGGAGAACCGGCCCTTCTCGAAAGAACCGTGATCCTGTCGGCAACCATAAAAGAAGAATAGAAGCCGACGCCGAACTGGCCTATCAGTTCGGGATTGTCTTTGATCTTCTTGCTTTGGAGCGCCTCGAGGAACTCCCTCGTCCCGGAGCGCGCAATAGTCCCCAGCGCCTCTACCGCCTCATCCTTCGTCATACCGATGCCGTTGTCGCTGACCGTCAGCGTGCCCTTCTCCTTGTCAACCGTGATTCGGATCGTCCACTCCTTATCCTTCTCCTGGATCTCCGCATTCGTGAGCGACTCGTACCTGGCCCGGTCGATGGCGTCAGACGCGTTGGAGATAAGCTCCCTCAGGAATACCTCTTTGTGAGAGTAGAGCGAGTGTATCATGAGATCAAGAAGCTGCTTGATCTCTGTTTTGAATTCTCTTGTCTCCGCGGCCATCTATTGCCTCCTCATCGGATGTTTAGGGGGTTATTACCGACACCGCCGACTTGCGCGGCTCTTCATCCCCTACTAATATAACGAAAAAACCCCGGGCAGGCAAGGACGGGACAGACGCTCCCGGCAACCAGGAGGTAAAACACTCGAGCAGACCCTAGGGAAGGTAATTACACTCCTTAAGAAAAGAAGGGTAAGCGGTCGATGACGTCCAGCTCCTTCAGGTATTCCCGCAACTGCTCGGCTTCGTCGCCCTCGAAATCCAGGCAACCCGAGCCGTTAAAGAATATTCTCACCTTGTGTTCCTCCCCCTCGTCGACGTCGATATAATCGACATTGTCCAGGTTGAAGAGCTTCTCCTTGACCTGCATGAATCTCGCCACGTTCAACCTCCCCCGTGATTATTTGTTGTTCTATAATTAGTATAAGGACGGCGCCCCATCTTTTCATGGAGCCAAAGGGGGCGGGAGGGCAAAGCAGTGCTTACGTCGTGCGGAGAGGAAACGGAAGCGAACCGTCAAAACGGGCGCGGGGGCCGGCCTTCCTGCCGTAGCCAGCTCTTCGAGGTAGCCGTCTTTCTCTTTCTTGTCCTTCCATCGCTCCTGCTCCCCTATATAGCCGGGGCGCAGACTTCCGCGGGTTTTACCTTCACGGCAGTGGGGACCGTTCTCCACAACCTGGCCTACCTTTCCCTCATCGCTTTCTTTCTCTGGAGAAACGGCGAGCCGAAGGAGCGCATCGGCTGGGAGGGCGCGGGGGCAGGAAGAGAAATCATGCTGGGCTTCTGGCTGTTCCTCCTCATGTCCTTTTCCGCTAGTTTGATCGAGCGGCTCCTCTCGTATGCCGGCTTCTCTCTGCCATCGCACCCGGTACCCTCCTCTCTCATCGCCCGGACGACGGCCGGATACGTCCTTGCCCTCGTCCTGGTAACGGTTGTTGCCGTCTCGGAGGAGACGATTTTCAGGGGTTATCTCATAATGCGGCTTGCCGCCGTGACCCGCAGCCGGATGGCCGCCGTGCTCATTTCCACCGCGATTTTTTCACTCGGCCACGGCTATGAGGGTTTGACGGGCGTTGTTGCCGTTTTCTTTATAGGGCTCTTCCTCGCCGCCGTCTATTTGTGGAGGGGCAGTCTTATAGCCCCGGTGGTGATACATTTCCTCCAGGACTTCGTCGGCCTCCTCGGTGCCGCCTTTTCAGGCCGCGGCCACGGCTGAGATTCAGCCTTTCTTCCGGATCTCAATGTCGACTTCGCCGTTGAAGGTCTCCGCGAGGCTCGCCTGGAGCCTGTCGAAATCGTCCTGCTCCTCCAGCTCGACGACGAGTTCCCTGTCGTCGAGAACCTTGAGGCGACCGTATCTCTTGACCACCTCGATCACGCCCTCCGGATCGGTCGTAACCCAACCTTTCATCCGGCGAAGCAGCTCCTCGCCGGAAAAAGCCCTCTGGATAGTAAGATCGACCCTCCGCCTTTTTGCCTCCCAGCCAACCAAGGCGGGCTGCACAAGGGTAGGGGTCACCGGGTCGTGCATCGCCGCGCAGCGGAGCCAGAGTTTTGCCCGGACCATTTGCCCTCCTTCTTATCCTGCCTCAAAGCGAAATTATAACACTAACCTTCGTGAAGCTCCACGGAGCTTCGAGGCGCGACCGGGGTCCCTTCGACCCTGCCTTGCCTTTCCTGCCGCAATTGACATGTAGGATAGCCGCGGGTATAGTTAAGTAGGAGAAAAACATGGAGCTCTCGGACGTAATAAGAAAGCGCAAGAGCATCCGGGCCTTCAGGAGCGATCCTGTCCCCAGGGAAAAGGTGGAGGAGCTCCTCCGTCTCGCGGTCCGTGCCCCTTCCGCCATCAACTTGCAGCCGTGGGAGCTTACGGTCGTAATGGACGAAGAACGGCAGAGATTGAGCAGGAGGCTGCTCAAAGCATACAGGGAGAAGCAGATCTCGTGCAGCCCCGGCAACGTGAAGCCCCTCTCGAAAGTGTTTACCGCCAGAGGCGTAGAATCCTTCGAGGGGATGAAGCCCTACCTCGACGAAATAGGGTCGGATTTCAGTACCTATATCAATGAGGGGAGCTGCAACTTCTATGGGGCGCCCGTTGCCGTCATCATGTGCATCGACAATGCCTTTTCAAAAGCCCGGCTCGTGGATATTGGCGCCTGCCTCGGCTATCTCGTGCTGGCAGCCCACGACCTGGGGCTATCGACTTGTCCCATAGGCCTCATTACGGCATACGAAGACGAGGTCAAGGACGTTCTGAACATCCCCGAGAATAAGGACGTAGTCATCGGGGTTGCCCTCGGCTATCCGGACAGCGCAAGCCCGGTCAATCGCTTCACATCGCCCAGGGACGACCTTGACAAGATGGTCAGATGGGTCGAGTAAGGCCCGTGGGAAGAAAGAAATAGGCCTTCTTACTTCTTTTTCGCCCGCTGCAGATGCTCCTGGAGGAGCTCGCCGAAGCCGCTCAAACTCGCCTGAGATTCGTCGTCGGACCTTCGCTCCGTCCGGTAGCGTTTGAGCTCATCCCGCTCCACCTTTTCGGAGACGGCGTTCCGGCTCAGGGAGACCTTTCTTGTCTCCTTGTCCGATCCTATGACGACTACCTCCATCCGCGTTCCCGGCGGGAACATGCGGCTGTGGTTCGAGCCCTTCGGCGTGCCCATTTCAGAGTTGGGGATGAGCCCGCTCGTCCCGCTGTCCAGCTTCAGGAAAATGCCGTAGGGCATAACCCGTTCGACCGCGCCTTCAAGCACCTCTCCCACCTCGGGGAGGACCGATTCCTCCCTCGGTTCTTCCAGGGTGAGGGATATCTTCTTATTAGCCTGATCCACGGAAACTACCTGGGGCTCTACCCACTGTCCCACCTCGACCACTTCCTTCGGGTGGTGGATGTGTCTTCCGGCCCCGAGTTTCGAGATATGGATCAGTCCGTCGACGCCGGGCTCCAGGTTGACGAATGCGCCGAAAGGCGCGAGCCGTACGATTACGCCCTTCACCTTGGCATCGACCGCGTACCTTTCGGCCGCTCCTTCCCAGGGGTCCGCCTGAAGGGCCTTGAGGCTCAGGGTAAGGCGGTTCTTATCCCAGTCGAGGCCGATAACCTTCACGGTGACCTCCTGGCCTGCGGAAAGGACGTCCGACGGTTTTTCTGCCCTGTCCCAGCCTATCTCGCTCGCGGGAATCAGGCCGTCGATGCCGCCGAGGTCGACAAAGGCGCCGAAGCCCTGAACCGATCGGACCGTGCCGGTCAGCTCCATGCCCACGCTCAGCGTCTCCTTGAAGCGCTCCACCTGCGCCTGCCGCTCTTCCTCCAGAAGCGCGCGCCTCGAAAGAACGACGTTGCGACCGTCATTTTCGAACTCGACTACCTTGAAGGGGAAGGTCTGGCCTAGGTACTGGTCGCTGTTCCTGCTGATCCGGAGGTCCATCTGAGAAAAGGGGCAAAAGCACCTCACGCCGCCGACCGACACCTCGTAGCCGCCTTTTACCGCTGCCCTCACCTTGCCCGTGACGGGCAGACCGGCGTGAAAGGCGTCGCGGATGCCCGCCACGTCTATGGTAGAATAGCCGCGCAGGCGAGTGGTGAGACGCTTTGTGCCGTTCTGCACGGAAAGGAAAAAGGCATCCACCTCATCCCCTTCCTGGACGGCACACGTCCCATCTTCTTTGGCAAACTCGGACAGACTTATGACCCCCTCGCTCTTGCCGCCCAGGTCGACGTAGACCATGTCGCCCGATATGCTTATAACGGTCGTCTTTATCTTCTGGCCCGGTTCCAGCCTTCCCGGCATCCTGCTCTCTTTCTCCAAAAGGGCCGCAAAATCCTCCTCAGGCCTGCCCTCTTCAGGGGAGGCGTCAATCATTCCCGTTGCCATCGTTTCTTCCGACATATGTTCTCGTCCCTCGCTTTCAATATTTTCTATTATTCAACTGTGGGTAGATCAGCCGTGATAGTGTACTACCTTGCGAGCCTTATGTCCATAGCTTGCGGGACCTCTTTTTTCAGGAAGCGCGGAAAGGGGCTGTTATCGGGCCGATCCGGGCAATTATAATCAGGCGGCCTACTTCAGGGGCCACTCTCCCCTCTCTTTCAACACCTCCCTGTAGACGGCGAGCGCCTCGTTTACCTTGGGCATACCCCCGTAAGGCGCGAGCTGAAAGAATACCTCCGTGAGCTTTCTCGGATCGCACCCCACGTTGAGGGCCGCGTTCACGTGCAGCCGCAGCTCCTCGGCTGCGCCGAGCGCCGCCAGCATGGCGCAGGCCGCCATCTGTCTTTCGGGAAGGGAAAGGACGCTCCTGGAATAAAGGTTTCCCGTGATGAACATGGAAAGGTCGTTCGCCAGGTCCCTATCGAACTCCTTCCACGTCAGGTAAGGCGGGTCCATCTTTATGCCTTTGCCGAAAAGCCTGTTTGCCGTCTCCTGGGTCCTTTTTTTGATCTTGTCGTCCATGGCGGCTCCTTGTCTTGGTCGTGCACAGTTGTATCATCCGGAAGATAGGGGAGTCAACACCAAAGCGAAAATTATCAAGTGGGCTACGCCCGCTCCAGGAGGGTGAGCACCTCGAAGTGGGCCGTGTGGGGAAAGAAATCGAAGGGGACGATCGCTTTCGCCCTGTAGCTTCCCTTCAAATCTTTGAGGTCCCTTGCGAGAGTCGTAGGGTTGCAGGAGATGTAGGCTATTCTTTCCGGCCCGATCCGGCGGACCGCTGCCAGGGCTGCGCCGCTCATCCCCCTTCTCGGCGGGTCGACCACGAGGAGGTCCGTCTTCCCGGCAAATACCCGGCCGGCCCTTTCCGCCTTGTCTTCGATGAAGGTGCAGTTCTCCGACCCGTTGAGGCGGGCGTTCTCCCGGGCGCAGGCGATGTTGTCGCCGCTCGAATCGATGCCCGCCACCTCTTTCACCACCCGCGCCAGATGAAGCTCGACGGGTCCTGAGCCGCAGTACAGCCCGAGGGCGCGACGGGAGCCTTCGATCCCCGGAAAGGAGGCGAGCCGCTCATAGAGCAGCCCGGCCGTCATCGGGTTCGGCTGGAAAAAGGAAAAAGGATATATACGAAAAGTCAGGCCCGAAAGCTTCTCATCGATGGCCGGCTTGCCCGAAAGAAGCCGGGTAGCTCTGTTGCCCGTGGCGTAAAAGCTCGCAACCTGCGGAAGCGCCGCAAGCCTGTCCTTGAGTCCGGTGAGACGGCGGCCAAGGTCCGATGCCGCGACAACGTGAACCATTACCTCGCCCGTACCCTTTCCCTCCCGGATCACAAGCCTCTGAAGCGTACCCTTTCCTGCGGCCGCATCGTAAGGCATGAGGCCTGACCCGCTGAGGGCGTCAGCGACGAGGGGTAGCACTTGCCCGGCGACAGGGCTGAAAAGAAGGCAGCCGTCGACAGGCACGACCCGGCCCGCATAACTGGAAAAAGGAGAGGACCGACCGGAAAGACCCACGGTCGTCCTGCCTTGTGCCCTGCCGAAGGAGAACTCGATCTTGCCCCTGTAAAAGAACCTGTCCACGGAAGGGACCATGGGCGATATCGGCTCGCCCTCCATGTCCTCCCCGCCTATCCGTTTCAACGCCTGGAGGAGGTGGTTCTCCTTGATCCTGAGCTGGGCCTCGTAAGAGAGGGCCTGGAGGTCGCATCCCCCGCAGCGGCCGAAGTGCGGGCACGACGGCCGCTCACGCAAAGGCGACTCCTTCTCTATGGCGAGGATATCGCCGTAGGCGAAGCGCCCCGCCGGCTTCGCTATTCTTATGCGCACCCTGTCGCCCGGCACGCAGCCCGGCGCAAAAACAACCAGCCCTCCCAGGCGGATGACCCCGTGACCGGCGGGAAGCGCCATATCCTCCACCTCGCCCGAATACTCCCTGCCGGCCTCGACGACTCCCGGGACTCTCCCTTTCATCCCCCTATTCTACCATGGACAAGCCCTCTTTTCCCGGACCGCCGGCCGCTCTCCAGCCACGGAAGGAAAGGGGCCGACCGTAGATAAGGACGCTACGGATGCGATACCTACTTGGCGTCCACCGGAGATTCAGCCCTGTTTGTATTGAGATTGTGCTAGGCTTTCTCTTGAGGCCTTACTGGGGCTCACCCTGCCCTGTTTGATCTTTCGGAGGTAGCTTAGGGCCGCGTCTCCACTCGCTACGGCCCAAGCCTGCCCGTGACCCGGCTCCTCCCTTGTTCGAACGAAGTGCCTGGCGATCGGTGCGTCGTCCGGAGACGAGGCGAGTTTTAAGCTTGGTAACCTTATCCTTTTTCAAGGCATGCGCCGCTGACGCCGCGCGACCCTGTTTGTGACTCCCCTGGACCACCTTACCGGCAGAGCGAGGCCCGGCCGGTGCAGGTGAAGACCGGACGGAGGCTGTGGAGCCGGGTAGCGGGGCGGGAGACGCGAGAAGCGACTTCGGTTTGCCTGTAATCTGCCACGTCCCCAAATCCTGAAATAATGCTCCGTACGTCTGCATGCGAGCGTTTTTCTGTTGCTCAAGCTCCATGGCCTGTAGGCGGAGATCCGCCCGCTGCTGAGCATCTCTCTCCCGCCTTTCCTGGCTGATCCTCACTATCAGTTCCTGTATTGCAGCCCCGGCCTCGGCCTCCGTCATTGTTCCCTTGTCGAGGCGTTCTGCAAAAACAAGCCTTTGTGCGGCGAAAAGCTGCATCAAATCCATATAGGGATCGCCGGCGTCTCGATGGATTTTCAGCATGCTTGTGTTAGAGCAATTCACGGACTCGACAAGATTCGAAGCCTTCCGCTTGCACTCAGCTAATGCTATTTTTTCCTTTTCCTGCATCGCCTCAATTTTCTGTCTCATCTCTTCCTGCATTTCTTCCGGGGTCGTGATAATTTTTACCGCTCCGGGGCCGACCTTGATTGCCGTCCCCTGGCACGTGACGGAGCTCCAGCACTTCTTAGCCAAGCTGTCACTCTGAGGAGGGCCGCAGCGAAGGTCGGTAATACCATTAGCCCCGAGGACTTGGGCCTTGTATCTCAATTGGTCTACCGCGTCATCCCGGCTTGGGGCGGGATCCCCTACCGTATTTTGGCATGAAATAGCCTTGAGCGCCTTGACTGCTTCGTGTTGATCGGGCCCGGTCGAGTCGTAGACCCCCACTTCTCTTCGCAGGTCCGCCTTTGCGGATTGATCCAGCCTCACGGCTTCGAGAGAAGTTCCGCATCCCCATAAAAGGAAGAGCGGGACCGCTAGCAGGGCTAATACGATTGCCCCCGATTTTGCACTCATAACGTCCTCGCCTGTCCTACCCGTACGGGCCAGGTTCAGCAAGATCATCCGGTATTGATAGAAGGTGCGTATGCTACCCCTCCGAAGGAGAAATCCTTCTCCGCAAAAAATGATTCAAGAATTATGCCATGCTTATTCCTGAAAGGTCAAGATCAAAGATACCAAAGGGTTTTGTCGCCGCGACAAGAGAAAAGGTCTCGCCTCGGGCCTTGCTCTGTCATGGTTTTGTCACCCCGGTGTCTATTTGAGCACATGTGAAGACGCGGCCCAGGTTGACAAAAGGGCAGGCGCGACCTATGGTTAGAACTATACCGAACGAAAACCACCAAAGGAGATCAATCGATGAAAAGAGCGTTCTTTCTCGGAGCGATTGGTTTTCTTGCCCTCATCATCAGCTCCTGCGCGCAGCAGAAGTATGCCCAGCCGGTACCTCCCCCCACGACCGCCGGACAGGCGAACACTCAGACGGGCGGCGCTATCGCAAGCGGTCCCTCCGGGCCCGTACAATATGGCGTATCGGGTGCGCCATCCGTCGAGACGCAGTCCGGGACCGCTCTGGAGAGCAGTACCGGATACACGCCCTTCGGAGGCCGCGTGGGCGGGGTCCCTACCGGCGGGGAGGCCACGGGAGGTCAGCAGCCGGGCATGCCGACGCAACCGGCACAACCGACCGGCGGCCAGCCGCGCTAAGAACAGCATGGAGCAGAAAGACAGCATAGAGCATGGGGCATAGAGCAAGCGCGGGGAAAGATGAAGTGTTGGCTGTTGAGTTTTGAGTTGTTTAAGTAGAACCGGGTTTATTCAAGAAAAGTGAAGGGAGGGATATTGCGGGGAAGTTCGAGGAAGTGCGCTTTCTCTTCGTTTTATGTTGTTAACTAAGAACTAAAAATTCAACACTGCTTTTCTCCATGCTGCCTTTCCGCTCCATGCTCCATGCTCTATGCTCTATGCTGTTCTTGATAACCCAAAACTCAGCACTGCTTTAACTGGTGGGGCCCGGCTCGCGCGTCAGGAAGAAAATAAGGAAGAGGGCGAGCAGCAGGGAGACGATCACTATGAGCAACCAAGGGATTTTCCGGGGAGACCGCCTGTTGCGCGCATTCAACGCGCCCCCCTTCGGAGCGGCAACAACCCCCCGCCAGCCGCAATCCAGGCACCGGTAAGCTTTCCTGCTGAAGCGCTTTATGAAACGCTCGAAGGCGTTCCGCGACCGGCTCCGCTTTACATGCTCCGAATTACAAGCAGGACATACCAGTTTCATGGTAGCTTCCTTCTTTTTCGGTTCAGGGTCGGCCCTCCGCCTTTTCGTTCAATGTTCAATGTTCGATGTTCAACGTTAAAACCCCCTCTTTTACGAACCTTGAACTTTGAACTTTGAACATCTCCTTGCTCCATCGCCTTTTCGTTCAATGTTCAATGTTCGATGTTCAACGTTAAAACCCCCTCTTTTACGAACCTTGAACCTTGAACTTTGAACTTTGAACATCTCCTTGCGGCCTTTTTACGCCGGCCTTGTCCGGCCCAGCGCTCTGTCTATAACCTTTGTCAGTTCCTGAAAATCGAGAGGCTTTGCGATATAATCACGCGCACCCTTTTCAATGGCCTCAATACCCGAGTCGATGGTGGCATACCCCGTCATGATGATCACGCCCACCTTTTCGCCCCGTTTTTTTATCTCTTCAAGAAAATCGATGCCGCTCATGTCGTTTAAAATAAGGTCGGCGATAACGAGATCGTAACGTTGCTGCTCCAGTGCCATGAGCCCCTCCGCTCCGCTGTATGACGTAGACGACGAGTACCCGAAGGTGTCGAGGTAATCCGAAATTACGTCCGCCACGGCCTTTTCATCATCCACCACCAGTATTCGCGCCGTCTGCCGGCCTACATTCACCCTGCCATCGCCGTCTTCCGGCCTGGCCGTCTTTCCAACCACAATAGGCGGTACGATCCTCGCCTCGGGAGAGAGCTCCTCGAAATAAGGCTTGTATTCATCAACCATAATGCTTAATTGGTTCCTGATAGCCTGGCTGTCCCAGGTATAGGCAATCTGCATCAGGTCCGAGATCTGATCGGACAAGGTTTTTATGCTTACTTCCTTTTGCGAAGAAAGCACCGTGATCTTATCGTGCTGGGTAGGCACAACACTCTCGTCATGTGTGATCAGCTCTTCGAAAAGCTTTTCGCCGGGCCTCAATCCAATGTATTCGATGTTAATATCCTCGTCCGGCTTCAGCCCTGAAAGGGTGATCATGTCTCTTGCGAGGCTGTCTATGCGGATGGGCGTACCCATTTTGAGCACAAATATTTCTCCCCCTCGTCCGATCGCTCCCGCTTGCAGGATGAGTCGGCAGGCTTCCGGAATCGTCATGAAGTAACGGGTAATGTTCTTGTGCGTGACCGTTACCGGCCCGCCCTGGGCGATCTGTTTTCTGAAGAGGGGGACGACGCTCCCTACGCTTCCTATCACGTTGCCGAACCGTACCGCCATAAACCGACAATGGTTTTCCTTCGCGTATGCCATGGCCAGGAGCTCGGTCAATCTCTTGCATGCACCCATAACATTGGTCGGCCGTACCGCTTTATCGGTAGAAACGATGACGCACTTCTCGACCTTGTTCTCGACGCATAGATTGAGTAAGGTCTCCGTACCCGTGACATTGTTGAAGATCGCTTCCCACGGGTAAAGTTCCATCATGGGCACGTGCTTATAGGCGGCTGCGTGGAACACCACCTGCGCCCGATGCACATCGAAGAATTTCTGCATCAGAGGTCTGTTCTGAATAGCCGCAAGCACGGGCAGGACCTTTATGCCGGGATAGTTGGTTCTAAATTCCATCTCCATTTCGTAAAGACCGGACTCGTTGCGGTCCAGCAGGCACAGGAGAGAAGGCCCGAACCGGGCGATCTGCCTGCATAGCTCCGAGCCGATGGAGCCCGCAGCGCCCGTCACGAGGACACTTTTCCCCGTGACGAATTGCCCGACCTCATTCACATCGATGTCAACCTGCTGCCTGCCAAGGAGGTCCTCGTACCGGACCTCTCTTATGGCGCTTACACTGACTCTACCCTCGATAAGCTCACCGATTCCCGGGACGGTTTTAAAAGGAGTATTCGAGCCCTTGCAGAAATTTACGATCCTCCTCATCTCAGCCGCTGAAGCAGAAGGAACCGCAATAATGAGCTCGTCTACCGCAAAGTCGCGTACGATTGTCTTGAGATTCTCAAGAGGTCCGAGGACCGGCACGCCGTGAATGGTCAGCTTCAGCTTTGAAAGGTTGTCATCCACGAAGCCGACCACTTCATAGGTCAGACGCCGGTTCTCATTAACTTCTCTCAAGAGCTTCTCACCCGCGCTGCCTGCCCCGATAATCACCAGCCTCCTGAGCGGCGCCTGTTGATTATCTGCACCATTGCCCAACCCTTTTCCCTTCATGTAGCCGGCTGCAACCCTGAGGCCCAATCTGCAGCCGCCTAAGAAGATTACGCTCAGAAGAAAGTCGATGATAAAAACTCCCCTTGAGAAACCCTCGAAGCGGTAGAAGGAAAGCACGCCAAAGACAACGAGGCCGGTAGAGGCGCTGAGCGCCTTCAGGAGGTTAAGCAGGTCGTGTAGGCTCGTATAACGCCACATACCCCTGTACATCTTGAAGGAAAATAGCAAAACAAGCTTCAACGGCACAACCCACAGTACGGTTGCTGCGAAGGCCATCAAAGTTTTCCCGGAAACGACGTCGTAACGGATGAAATAGGCGCCGTAATAAGCGGCAAGACACAGAAGGGCATCGAGACCGATCATTACCCAAAAATTTCGCCTTTTAATTATTGAGAACATGGAATTACCCCCTGTAACAGAGGACTGTGAGACAAAAAGACTTGTGTAAGGCCCGGAGGCTATGAGATTTTGGGGAGTCTCAGACTATGCAAGATCATGGTATGGCGGACTTTACCCAGAAAACATTCTCGATGGACTCAAGTAAATGTCTATCAGAGTCTTAACGTTTCTATCCTTTTGCACGCTTCCTTTAATACATCATCGCTTTTCGCAAAACAGAATCTCAGCACATCTTCGCCGCCCCGATCGTGGTAAAACGCGTTTCCCGGGACCGATGCCACACCGGTCTTTTCCAGAAGGTACATCGCTCTTGCTTTGCTCGTCCGACCCGGAAGCCGGGAAGCATCGGCTAAGACGTAATACGCACCGGCAGGTACAATAGGCTTTAACTCCACCCTAGTAAGGGTTGAGCATATCATGTCCCGCTTACTTCTGAACTCCTTACAGAGCTCCTGATAATAGTCTTTCTCCAACTGGTCTATTCCACAGGCGACACCCATTTGAAGCGGGGCAGGGGCGCAAACATAAACGAGATCGTTAACGTAGCCGATCATATCAGCCCATTTTTTATTGCACACGCTGTACCCAATTCTCCAGCCAGTTATGCTGAATGTCTTCGAATAGCCGGAAATCGTGATTGTACGGTCAGCAATCTCGGGAAGCGAACCAGGGCTGATATGTGGCCTGCCGTCATAAATAAAGTATTCATAGATTTCATCAGTGAAGATAAACAGATCGTGCCGAATGGCAAAATCCGCTATAAGTTTGAGCTCGCTCTCGTCGAACACCTTTCCCGAAGGGTTCGCAGGGGTACACACCATGATGCCTTTTGTCCTGGACGTGACCGCTCTTTCCAAATCATATGGGGTAAACCTGAGATCTGGAAGACTTAGGCTCACATATTTGGGTACTGCGTCGACGGCAAGCAGCGTGTTCAGGTGATAACCATAGTAAGGTTCGAAAAGGATAACTTCATCACCGGGATCCAGGAGCGCCAGGCAGGCACAGTAGAATGATCCGGTGGATCCTGCGCTTACCGTTATCTCCGTTTCAGGGTCTGCCGCTATACGGTTATATGTCCGTAACTTGCGAGCAATTGCAGCGCGCAATTCCGCAAGCCCATCATAGCGAGTGTAACTGTTGACGCCGGCTTCGATCGCTTGCTTAGCGCCCTCCGCAACCGGCGAGGGTACACCTACATCGCATACTCCCTGTGCCAGGTTTATACCTCCGATCTTCTCGCATTCGATGGTCATTACCCTGATTTCTGCCTGTACTATCCGATCCGCTCTTTTACTTAGCGATAGAGCCAATCTGTTTCCCTCTTTATTTGTTTATGTTTTCGCCCATTTCGCTCGGAACGCTATCTTCCATAAAAAGAACGCACGACCTTTATGACGTAATCTATCTCGTGGTCTTCTATTTCGACATTCATCGGCAGAGAGCAAACTTCCCGCGAAATCGCCTCGGTTTCCGGAAATCCCCTATCCTCGAGCCTCAATGCCTCATGCCTGTAATAAGGCTTGCGAAACTGGGTCAGGACCTCAATGCCGTTTGTCTTCAGGTACTCAGAGAATTCATTCCCTTGTTTCGATCGTACAGTATAGTTTTGATAAACATGATCGCGCCTGGGGTCATTGTAATGCGGCAACAGCAGATCGGGTAGGTCCGAAAGCCGCTGCCGATACCTCTCGGCAATCTCCCTCCTCCGTACTATCCATTGCGGCAGGTACCTCAATTTTACGTCAAGGAATGCCGCCTGCATGTTATCGAGAAGGCACGTGAAACCGTGTCCGTGATACTCGCCGGTATCACGATCTTCTCCGTTGTAACGCATCCTTGTTGCAAACAACGCAACATCGGCATCGTCCGTTGTGATTGCGCCCCCGTCACCATATCCGCCGAGAATCTTGAAAGGGTAAAAACTCCAGCATCCCGTTAACCCCCAGGCCCCTGCCTTCCGCCAAAGCATGTTTGACCCCAAGCTCTGGCAGGCATCTTCAATCACCACGAGGTTATGTCTATCGGCAATTTCCATGATCCCTACCATATCAGCCATATATCCGCTGAGATGCACGGGAATAATTCCCCTGGTCCGGGGCGTTATTGCCTCCTCTATCTTGTCGCAATCGACATTGAAATCCTTCCCGACGTCCACGAGCACAGGTGTGGCCCCAACATTGACCACCGCCGAACATGTGGCTACAAAGGTGTGTGCAGGGACAATAACCTCATCTCCCGGCCCAATCCCTCCAGCCCTCAACGATATGTGCAGCGCATCGTATCCACTGTTCAGCCCCACAGCGTACTTTGTGCCCACGAATTTCGCAAGATTGTCCTCGAAACTCTTGAGTTGCCACCTGTCTATGAGGTCGCCCTTTTCCATGACCTCGAAATAAGCAGCATCAAGCTCATCTTTGATAATTCTGTAATTCTTAATCGGATCAACAAATTTAACTTTGTATTCCATTCTATTCTAAGTAAATGCTGTCGTTATAATAGTTCTTTCTCTAAAATGCTCAATATTTTCTCGCCAATCGCATCTCCAGTCAGTCCGTAAGACTGCCAAAGATAATCAGCAGTTCCAACGATCTTACGGTCAAGTGTTTCAGGAATACCTATACGTTTGAAAATTCCGCCGTAAGAGTTCTCGGCCAACACTTCGCCGACTGCCGATCCCAGTCCGCCGATAATGCTATGCTCCTCAACTGTAAAAACAGCGTTATGGGCTGACGCACATTGTTGTATAAGTTCAACATCGAGAGGTTTGATGGTATGCATGTTGATAAGCGTCGCAGAAATACCTCTCCTCCCCAAACTCTTTATTGTCTGCCAGGCTGGCTCAACCATATTTCCTATCGCGAAGATTACAATCTCCTTGCCTTCGCGGAGAATAATCCCTTTGCCAATTTCAAAACTATAACTTCTATCTTCATGGTTGTTTATTCCCGCCCGACCAAGACGTATGTAGAGTGGCAAAGGATACTCATAACTCAACTGGGCAACTTGCACTGCATTTTCTATCGTATCCGGAACAACGACATGCATATTCGGCATTGCTCGCATAAGGGCCATATCCTCTATGCCGAAATGCGTAAACCCTTCAAATCCATAAGTGAAGCCGGCCCCCATACCAACTAGTTTCACATTCAAATTATGATACGCAATGTCGACCCGTATCTGCTCATATGCACGCATAGTCAAAAATGGTATTATAGAATAGCAGTACACATTTTTCCCTGAAAGCGCCAACCCCGCTGCTATTCCGATCATGTTTGCCTCCGCGACACCGACATCTAGAAAACGGCCCGAACAACTCTCTCTTATATTGTCAAGAAACTTAAAACCGAGATTAGCTGTCAGAATATAGACATTTGTGTCTTTTACCGCAATCTTCTCGATATGATCATAAAATGCTTGTCTCATATAAAAATGCCCTTAAAAAGTCTTTTCAGAAAGTTCATCTAATGCCAGGGCATATTCCTTATCGCTTGGGGAACTGTAATGCCAATAAAGGCTGTTTTCCATGAAAGAGACGCCTTTACCTTTGGTTGTGTGAGCAATAAGAGCGCTCGGTTTGTTTACCTCAAATGGGACTTTGTTCAATGCTCCAACGATTGCTGGAAAACTGTGACCATCTATTTCTTCGCAGGCCCAACCGAACGCCTCAAGTTTTTCCTTCAGAGGAGCAAGCTCAAGAGTACCTAATGCCTGCATCTTGTTATAGTCTATGACGATGAGTAAATTGCTGAGTTTGTGATGGGCTGAAAAAAGAACGGCCTCCCACGTAGACCCCTCATTCAGTTCACCATCGCTTATCAGAACGCATACCCGATGTTTTAGTCCATCATTCCGAGAAGCTAAAGCCATTCCTGCAGCAATAGCAAGTCCATGGCCGAGAGAGCCAGTTGAAACTTCTATACCTTTTGCATTATCTTTATTCGGGTGTTGTTCAAGACATCCGCCATTGACAGCAAACCCGGCAAGATCATCATCATTTAAAAAGCCAAGTTCGAATAAAATCGCATATAAAGCGGGTGAAGCATGGCCTTTGCTAAAGATGAATCGATCCCGCTCGGGATCTGACGTATTCGCAGGGGATGCATTAAGAAACCTAAGATACAAACCAACAAGAATTTCAACACATGAAAAGGCTGATCCAACGTGCGGTCCTTTTGTCTTGTGTACCAGTGAGAGTATGTGTTTTCTCACTCTGCGCGAAATATTTTCGAGCTCTTTTAAGTCTGCTTGTTGCCTAACATGCATGCTATGCCCTTATATTCGCGCCATTTTGTTATTCCTGATGTCCGTTACTGCTTTGCTCCCGGGTCGCACAATAGCCAATATGGTCAAGAAAACGATTTTCAAATCTATCCAGAACGATTGCTCCCGGACATATTTCAACTGCAGCTGCAGCTTTGTTGGCCGGATCAACTCTTCATACGCCTTGTCAGGATCTTCCGCTCCGGCCAGGAGTTCTCCTTCATCAGCGTTCCAGATAGACGCCCAGTCCGTAATCCCAGGACGCACAGACAAAATCGCCCTTTCCTCCTCAGTCAATTGATCGGTGTAATACTTCACTTCGGGCCGCGGCCCCACGAGGCTCATTTCGCCCTTCAACACGTTTATAAGCTGGGGAAGCTCGTCAAGTTTGTACTTTCTCAGAAATTTTCCGACTCTCGTAATACGAGGGTCATCATCCGCTGTCGAATAGCCTCCAATTCTTTCAGCATTCACGACCATGGTCCGGAACTTAAATATCTTGAAGGGTTTTCCTTTCCGGCCCAACCTCACACCCCTATATAAGACCGGCCCTCTATCCTCCTTCTTTATCATCAGGGCGACTGCAAACAGTATGGGCGACATGAGTAAAAGACCTATTGACGAACAGACGATGTCAAAGAGCCGCTTCACTTTTTTGCAATCGCATAGATAATTTTGTAGGCCTGACAGGGGATATCATGTGGTATCACAGATGGAGGCGCATACAAGTCAAGCACCCCGGATAGTTCTTGCGGCAAGGGGGACATTCTACCCAGAAATATCCTTTTTAATTTCGCACGGCCCTCCAGAGTCGAGGGTATCAAAGACAATCTGATCGCCCATCTCTTAAGAACGTTCATCACGAATTTGTCCTTGTTTTCTTCAAAACCTGCGTAGACAGACACGTCACGAAAGATTCCGTGCAACATGGAATAGAGCTCAGAAGCCGCAAAATATCTATATGCGAAGGGTGAAGGGTGATAGGACGCCCACTCCTTATTTACGGACCCGATAATCAGCATGCCGTCGTCCCGCATGACCCTATGAGCCTCCGACACGAACAGAGCGGGATCGCGCAGATAATATATAGCCTCGAACAGTAAAACAATATCGAAGCAATTGTTAGGAAACTGAAGAGCGTGCGCATCCATCGTTCTAAAATCAAGCCGGTGTGTCGGCCCTAGCGACAACTTCGCAAGCGAGCCGAAATCCTGTTGCTTGCTCCCGCCCTCGGAGGAACCATACGTATCAGCGGCAAAACCGATGTTCTTGACATCAATGTCGACGCCCACAGCTGATTTAGCTTCTTTCGCAATATAGGCCAGGCCAATTCCGGTACCGCATGCGATTTCAAGGATGTCCTTCCCGTACGTGAAGTCCGCAGCAAACCGATATCTCTGGACCAGGCGTTCAACCTGCTCTCTGGTAGCGTCAGATCCCGGCCGCTCAGTGACGGTTGAATAATCTTGAATGTTTTCTGCAATTAATGCATACCTTCTCAGTCCAGAAATACCGGTCCTCTTAGCAGATGTCTCGCAGGCAAAACCCACGCTTTCTGCAAGCCGCCGTGAAGCAACATTAGAGCCTTCGCACACGTAGAAGAAGCGATGCACGCTATCATCAGAGGAGCATATAATTTTGTGAAGTATATAACTTGCAAGGCCCTTATTTCTGTGAGCAGCATGAGTTCTGATTTGACCAATTTGTGCATCGTTGATACCAACGAATGGGAATTTGAAGTACCCACGTGTGACAAACGTATGATGTACTATCTTATTTTCGCAATACGCAAGGTGAACGCGATACATGCGATCCACCTTGAACTTGGTAAATAAGAAATATATCCAAGTGATCAGAAAGTCGCTAAGAGGCGCTCCTCTGGGACGGACACGAAGCAAAGAGGGCTTCCAGACAACGTACGCGTAACCTTCGGGCAAGGCCGGGACATCAGTTACGCTTTTATTACTTTGCCTGGTATAGACAACATAGTTCATGATATGTTGGGTCGATAGCCGAAATTGTCGCGGATAAGCGACAAATGATCTACCATCTTGTTATAGACCTCGTCGGCCGCAAATCTCTGTTCATACAACCTGCGTGCATGCTCTGACATCACCTTCAACTCTCCCGGATTGTCATATAGGTTTGTTAGGATGGAAATTAACATGTCTGAATTGCCATTTTCATAAGTTATACCGCATTGATGAACGGATAGTAGCTCTTGCAGGACGCCTTTCAGGCTGGAGATTACCGGCAGACCCGCCGACAGATATTCAATTGACTTATTAGGGATGCTCATAGAAAAATCCATCTTACTGTAATAAGGAGTGAGACCGACAGATGAACGCTTCATCAGCACCGTTATGTCGGCCTGATTAACCCAGCCAGGGAATATGATGTTATCGCAACCTTTCGCAAGGTTTCTATAGTACTCAGAATTATCCCCATCGCCGCAGAGGACGAAAATGAAGGGACTTTTCTGATCCAATAGCCTGCGAGCAGCATGAATGACGGTATCTAGGTCAAGCTGCCTGCCAAGCGTCCCGAAGAAACAACAAACGAATGCCTTTTTTTGATGATCTATACCGTGCTTGGCCCAAAAGTTCACCGATCTGGAAACTTCCGTGGCATCGACCTTCTTCGACGGGTAACCGAATGGAAAGTCGCGATCAAAAGGAGACTGCGGCCTTGATGCTTTCTCCAGACCCCATCGCATGATAGGGTCGGTAATTCCAAGGACAGCGGTGGCGTTTCTGAAAGCAGATCTAGCAGCCCAGAAATAGGGAAAAAGCAAAAACTTCACCAGCCACCTCAGTTTTTGCGGTGTAAAATCCAGGAAAATGTCTGGCCACAGATCCCGCACATCCAGAACGACTGGCACCCTTTGTTTTACGCCGTATCGCGTTGCCGCAAGACTCAATTCGATTGTCGGGAACGAGCATAGAATTATATCGGGTGCCTTTTCTCTTTTTGCAAACTTAACAAACTTCCTCCCAATCATACAATGATTTATTAGCCTAGCTATGGATATGTTTCTGCTGTAGGCCGGCGCATGTAATAAAATCAACCTGTACCGGCTCGAAAGAACGATGACCTCATCCTTCCGCACCCGTTGCCTTTTAAGGGCATGATAAAATGACGAGGTCCACCAGGTTACACGATGTCCTCTATCTACCAACAAGGAGGCAATTATGCCTGTTCGCCACATCCTTACGTTTTCACCGTCAGTGGGCAATGATTCGCCTGTCGTCAGTAACCAAACATTCATGAATTATTTACTAGTCAAAACTTGACAATACGAGAAGTGTTTGCCGCTATTGCTCCATTTCCCCTACAGCTGTTTTGAAATCCGTAAACTCAAATCGGTTCTCTTTCAAGTATTCTATAGTGTACATGTACCATTGTTTGACAGTCATAAAACCGTCCTCAAAATACCTGTCATGGAAAAGGATTGTGAGATGCGAGACTCCGTCTTCAAAAGCTTTTCGAATTATTGCTTTGGTGTCTCGGATGGATTCACTTAGCGTTAAACTTGTGAACTTCTTATTCCCATGCATTATATGGCCGTCCATTATATGCAATGGAAACTCGAAAATACTGCCCACCCGCTCAGGATTCCCCCAGATTCTGTAAGTCGAGTCAAAAACATATCCAAGCTTATCTAGGCGACTCAACATACCAGGCACAGTTTTCAGGTTGTGCATTCTTATCCCAAATTCAGTTGTGCCACTTAAGGAGGCAAACATCTCATGTTCCTTGCGCATCGCTTCTATTGCATCCACACAAATTCCATGGAGACCCACATCAAAGCCCTCATTTTGAATTCTTTGCACCCAGCGTTTAGCATCTTTCAGCCCATATGATAGACCGCCCCCCCTGCGTACAGCGACGAAGAAAGTTGAGCCCACCCCCTGCCCGCGATCATACTCCATTAATTCTTCAATGTTCTGCCATTTATTCCTAATCGAGGCAGCAACTCGCCTCAAGTATTCCGACGATGATATCTTCCTTTTTAAAAGTTCTATGCTACTCCTCACAATGAACTTGGGAACTATAAGATCTTTCTTGTGTTCTAGCAGCGTCAGGTGGTCAACATCATGCGATACTATTATCTTCAACGTTGCCCCTCTTTATTATTCGCCACATGATCAAAACAGGTCCCTCTTGAACAACTTCAGCAGCATTTCTAGAGGCAGTTTCGCCTTGCTTATTCGGTAATACGGCACCAGCTCTCCCCCAAATCCTCTAAAATATTTTTCTATGCCAGGAACCATAGAGCCTTCAAAATCAAAATGCTTGAGGCCTATTCGTTGACCATGCTCGATTGATTTCCAGAGACATAGCGGTCCTGCTCCATGGTGTTTATTTTCGTGAGCATACCCTCCCAGTAAGTAATACGCCGTAACAGCATCATGGACGCAGAACGAAGTCGCAATGGGCATATCGCCCCTTCTGGTGACGAATGCAAAGCTGTTTTCCTCGGCCGCGAATTCCCCTAGGACTTTGTCAAGGTAATATTCATTTATTTTCTTTCCTTGACGCAAAAAAGTTTCAATCACTGAGGCCTTGATGCATTTGTGATCGATGACCTGTTCTGTTATCAACCCGTCTTTGGTGCCTTTGGTGATACTCCTTCTTCTTTCCGGAGACATGTCCCTCCAAATCTCATCTAATGGTTTACGCAAATCGATCACGTACGTGTATCGGGGACTCACTTTATTTCTCTTCCATATAAACGGCTGAGTGTCAACAACACTCCTGTTTAACGAGATGGACACAACGGCGTACGAGAGGTTCTCAAGGTGATCGGCCATCAGAGCCAAAGCCCGTTTCCATTTTTCCATGACGACCACGCGGTTCTGCGAGTCTATCCTTAGAAATGGACCTATTCCTGGCGTAAAGGGCGCATTAGTGCAAATAGTCAAGGCGAATCTGCTCTCTTCGTATAAATGATAGCCCCCCATCAGATTGCTTCCGTCATCGTAGAATCCGTAGAGTTTGACTGCTCGGTCAAAGAGCCGTAGCCAATTGGTCGTGTTGAAAAGAGTGCCATTCTGCCATGCCAATTGATCATAGAGCGGGATGTCGGCATCTTTCAGCCGTTCGATTTTCATGTCAATTCCTCACAAATGAAGCTGTTCCGAGAAAACTTGACAGAATAGAATCCGGCCGCAAATAATCCCTGCAAAGTCAAACAGAAGGATCTTAAAGGCGGTGCGGTGGCCCCGCGAGCATCTTGACGGTACGGCTCACTGAATTGTCTAAGTCCTTCTGCCTTATGCTGATTGCTCATTACTTATGGCGCCATATAAGCTTATCAACTTCTTGCACTCTGTCTCCCAATTGAAGTCTGTCTCGACCAGATGCCGCCCCTGTGCTCCCAGAAAAGCTGCCTTTTCCGGGTTTTCGAGAAGAAACGAAATCTTATCGGCAATCTCTACTGGGTTACGTGGGTTTGCAAAAACAGCACACTTATCGAAGACTTGACGCCAATAGGGAAAATCGGACATGACCATTGGTAACCGGCACGCCATGTACTCAAAAGCCTTAACCGGGAGGCTCCTCACATAATTCCTGACGGGATATAACGAACAAATTCCAATATCCGCACATTTCATGTAGCCGTAAACCTCGTCCATTCGAACGTTTCCTTGATATCTCGCAAATGTCCATCCACTTTGCCTCTCACACTCCTTCCTGAATTCGGCACTTTCCCACGGGCCCAAAAGCCACAGTTCTGCCCCCTTTGGCAACGCCTCTATAGCGTTTATTACTTCTATTATACCCCTGACTCTTGCGAGTCCGCCGACATACAGGATTATGTGTCCGCTCTTCGGCCGCAAACGGGCTGGTGGTGAACTATCAATCAGTCGCAAGACCGGATAATTCCTAATTACGGCGAAGTTGAAAGTGGCCTTGTATCTTTCTTTGTAGTAATTTTCATAGTCGTCTTCAGCTAGTATCAGGCTATCGAACATCGCGACAGATAATCTTTCCATTAGCAGATAAGCCTTTCCGTATAGCGATTTTAGGATTCTTCGCTTTATCCAAGCCTTGTCCTTGATGCTAAAAAAGACCAATTCATGGACATCGTAGATGATCTTTTTGCCTAACAATTTAAGCAAGAGGCAGGCAGGTATGAGCTCTGGATCGTGAAAATGGTATATATCTGCTTTTACCTTTAGAGCCAACAGCAACAACCGCCAACCTCCTATTAACATTCTCTTAAGCCTGCTATTCGGCTGACCCACGGGTATGATGCTCACGCCTTTTATCACCTCAGCCCTTTCATGCTGAGCAATCAAGATTGTTTCGTAACCCGCTCCCGCTATGCTTAAAGCCTGTGCGAAAAATATCCTGCTATCAACGGCTGGATGAGCTGAACTGAGAATGCAAACTTTTGTCATAGGCACCGCTCGGGGTGGTGTGAATTGGTACGAAGTCCAAAAAGCCATGCAAGGCCGAGCGGCGCTATAACCAGCACAGCCCAACTACTTGCGTCAAATTGAGGCGCAGCCCATGCACCTATCGGACGAAGTGCTTTTTGAGTACATCGTCGAGCCATTGCTGATCTTGAGCCGAAAGATAGACTGGGGCGTACAGGGCAATACCTTTTATCTTTGCGAAGAGGGGATCAGTACAGAGCAATAATATCTGAGCAGCAAGATGGTCCCTGAAGCTTTGAGAACCGCCATCAGCCAATTTTTGATACATACCTATGCCCATTACTGTCTTCGCTGTGATTCCGGGAGCGCAATTCTCGAGATGCCTGAGATACCTTATAAAGTAGCTTAAACCTTCACTTTTTGCAGTACTCTGAGCGACATAAATTTCTGGAAGGACCATATCCGCGTAATCGCGAATGGTTTCGAGCAGGAAGACATTTTCTTTGGTCCAATAGCCCGATATCCAGATAGCAATCATCTTGTCCGGATAGGCTCGCCGCAGCTTTATCAAAATGCCGTTAAAAGTTTCGGCTTGCTCTCTTGTTAACTCGTGAGTGACTATCTCATCGACCGAGATACCTTTGAATTGCTTCAGGTTCTTCGCGAACCTATCGTACATCTCGTTCCCTGTCTCAGCCCCTGTAAAAGGTTGGACGCGATAAAGAATCGATTTGCCTCTCTTTTCCCAGTACTCTTTGGCCCTCTGCCAGTTTCGGTCTGAGGATTGCCAAGTAACGTCCACTATATCGGGCGTTTCCATATTCCAATGGAGGAGGTCATTCTGACCTTCTGCGATCGGCCAATAATAAGAGTAGATAACCCGGCCTTCAGCTGATGCCGGAACAACCGATCCATCGACAATTGTCGCGAGCAGAAACAGGCTGGCTGCCAAAAGAAAAAGCTTCCAGTGATGCGTTGCTGGTGGAGTAACCCGATAAGAAGAAGCTATCATGGTTTTCTAACCTGGATTCTCAGCAAATGCAATGGTTTGTCGCCGGGACAGCATAGACCCAAACATGATAGCTATTGGAAGCGCAACAGATGGCATCATCGCCGCAGTTTCCATAATCCCATAGAACAGCCATACGGCGGCAGATACAATCAAGACATCCTCCGTTCCGTTAAGCCGGGCCTGATTGACAAGTTCTCTCCACGATGAAGCCACAAGAGCGACCATCATAAAGACACCAAGCAGACCCAATTCCAACATAACTTTTACATAAAAGCTCTCAGTATAAATGGCAAAGATTCCAGACCTTTCCAACGCTATCGTTTCACAATCAAAGCCTGACCCGAACAGCAAATAGTTGAAGTTGTTGATCCAGACGCGGACGGCATCCACGTTGATATCGATCCTACCGTAATATGAGTGAGAGACCCATTCACCTTCAGAAAACCTGAGAAACCCGCTAAAATCCTCACCAGATAAAACATAGGCAATCACGGTTACGACCATTCCAAGGCATGGCAGCAGCATCAAGAACGACAAACGTTTCTTCCGGAACCATAGATACAACAATATTACAAAAAGGGCTGTCAACATCGATGATAGACCTTTCGCCATAAAGAATATCCCGACAAACGCAAGCACGGCAGAGCCGTATTTCAGCAACCTCTTACGCGCGTGGAGATTAAAGAGCATAATAAAGCACATTAACGCGCCAAAAGCATTTGCATTTCCAACAAGCGACGATACTCGCCTTAGATTCCAAGGGATGTCCCCTACAGATATGATTTGGGGAGGCGAAAACAGGGCCTGCTCGTACATGAGTTGTGTCGCGTAAACTGGCGAAAAGAGTTGATACGCACCTACGGAAAATAATAAGAGTAAAGATAAGAATAATCCTATACACACTTTTTGTCGTCCCAGTTGCGAGCCTAAAAGATAGGCGCCATATACTGATAAGGGGAAGAGAAGGACGTAGACAAACCTAAACACCGGAAGCCGGCCGTCCATGTAAAGGATGAACGGATTGGCCACGAAATAGGAGTAGAAAACCATCAACAAGTAACTGCGAGTATTACCGGCTCGCCCGCTAAGAAGCTTATATCTGACTAAAACGATAACATAGATGAATGCCACGGCTCTTATAGCAGTGCCATAGAATTCGCTATATCCTAAAACGCTTGCGAACACAAGGACGAATGCCAACAAGTATGCTTTCACTGAGGAATTGTGGAGATCGCTGCTCACGGGGCGGGCTTCCCAGTCAGAAATAAACCGTAATTCATTGCGCTCCTTGACCCCGCCCGCAAGGCGGGCTTGCGGAGCGGTGCGGGTCAATGCTGTCGAATTCGCTCGTTCCATCCTTTTCTGAAGGTTCTCGTCCGCAATCGAGCTTCTGATGCCTCGTTTGATGTGTCTATCGTCTTGCTCTTATGCCGTCACGTGTAAGATGTGGTTGGCCACGCTCGCTTTAGAAGGCAATGACAAAAGGGCATCGTACAAATCCGTAAGCGCGGCAGCCTGCTTTACCGCCGAATAATTCTTTTCAACGTGACTGCGAGCCGATACTCCGAAATCTGAGATAAGCTTGGGGTTGATTATGAACTGCTTCACAGCCTCCGCTAGCATTTTTGCATCCATCTCATTTACGAGGAACCCTGTCTGCCCATGAATGATCTCTTCCGGGATATCACAGTGAAAAGTCGAAATAACGGGCATTCCCGTAGCCTGAGCATCTAGTAACACGACCGGCGCACCGCCTTCACAATCGCCGTCGGGAGCGGTGATACTGGGATGGACAAAAACATGATGCAAGAGCAGTTCGGAGTGTAGCTCGTTGTATGGAAGTTGATTGACAAATGCAACTCTCTTCCCTAGCTTATATTTTGCGACAAGATCCATAATCTTTTTTCTGGTCGGACCGTTCCCGATAAGTGTCAAGTGAAGCTGATTGCCGTATCCCTCTTTCTCTAAAAGTCTCATGGATTCTATTAAAACGGCGTGTCCTTTTTTCTCGGTAAAATTCGCTATTTGAACAAGTCGCAGATTATCGTTATGTTCCTTCTCGCGTATCTTAAATGGAATCGAGCCAACGTCGACTCCAAGATGGTGCACCTTAACGACCTCTGGTCTGCACCCCCTTTTGATCAACTTGTTCCGACCGAATTCTCCCTCTGATAGGATCAAAGCCGCTTTCTCGAAAAGCATTCGATACCGCCGTATCCAACTTGGGTTTCGATTCAATATCACGTCGTAATCATAGCCGTAGAAGGATACCACGAGCGGTATGTGCAGCAGTCTGGCCACACGCAAGTACCTCCAGGCAACATGCGCAAAATGCCCGTGTATGAGTTTGATCGACAGCTTTCTCCCAATCCAGGCAAAATATAGGCATCCGACCCCTGACTCAAACAGAGCAATTCGCAGAGCCCGTCCTATGAATTTCCGCAAAATGTTGGAGCCTTTTTTTTCATAACCAGGGCACATGTAAATCGAGTCGCGGGCCCTTAATGGAAATGCACTGTGCGACTCATAACACGCCGAATAGAAGAGCACGTCGAAACGGTCTATGTTTCTGTACATGTTATAAATCCACGTATATGTACTGGGCAAATAAGCGTCTAACGCAAACGCTATCCTTCTCTTCATCTTGCCTCTATGAAAATACCTTTACTGCACTTCACCTTCGATGCCATCGTTAGTTGTTATTTCATGAAGGAGGCGAGATCAGACCACAGCTGCATACCGTATGACTCCCGGTCAAATGGGGTGCAGTCAGCGATACCTGCCACATGGGTGCCCGGCTGCATGATCTTAAGCATAAAGTCAGGATCTCTTCTGATCCCCTCTCCAATATTTATCATAACTGTATCATTACTCTTGATAAAATTGTTCTTTAATGCATAAAAGAACCCAGCGATACCGATTGCAGCCGCGGGTCCGATTCGCACAGCGACTTCGTAGGACACAAGGCGACCCACTATAGGAGCTATTTCTTCAGGCACGCTAAATATCTCGCCTTCAGACGTTTTGACGCACTCTGCGACAACGGGATAGCCGGATGGATTGCCCGTTGCCAAGGTCGGAATATCTGTGACAGGATTGTCCAAGATGGGGTACCTTTTTTGCCATCCTTCCGGAAACCCATCTGCCTTTGATGATACCCAGGCATCAGCCATCGGCGAGCACCTATCTGATTGAACCAAAAGGAGCCTTGGAAGCTTCTTGATTAGTCCTGCAGCCAGCATTTCTTTGCATCCTTTCATGACGCCAACTGGACCAGTGCCGCCACTTAATGCCTGAATATATACGGTCGGAAAGTGTGCGGATAGTCTACGCCATTCAAAGGACATGGTTCTCTTCGCCTCTATCCTCATCGGATCGAACCCGGTAACTGCCGCCAATAACCCATTACTTTTCGCAAACTCCATCGATAGCTGTTTGGTCCTAGTATAATCTCCATCCACGCGGTATACTTTTTGTCCAAAGATAGAAATCTCTCCCTCTTTATATGACGGAGAATTCGAAGGTATAAACACGAGTACCTTGCCAGCAAAGTGAGATATATATCGAGCGAAAGCTACCCCTATATTGCCTGTACTCGCAACAACATACTGGTTTATGCCGTTCTCTTTCAAAACGCTTGCCAATAACGACCCCGCTAAATCCTTAAAACTTCCAGTCGGGTAATTATTATCCTGGCGATGAGCATATACCCGGCACTCAATCTTGTACCGATTTTGAGCAAACGTTTCAAGAAAGCCCCATCTTTCGACTGGCACCAACCCTTCTCCCGCGCTAATAATATTCTCCCTGGACATTAGTGGTAGAACATTAAAGTACCGCCACATGCCCTGGGGCGACTGATCCTGGTTTTCAAATACATTCGTAAGTTCTTCAGAAATATTAGCGTATACAACTTTGGCAACTATGCTTTCACAAGACGGACATCTCTGGTTTAAGCCAAACCATTTCTTGAAGTCGAAAGTGGCTCTACACGTCGTACATTCTAAGCAGAATTTACTATTATTCATTACACTGACTCCTATATCGATTCTTGTAAACCTGTTGAAGCCACAATTCCAGCGTAAGGATTCTGCACAAAACGGAGCTGTTATCACATTTTGCCTTCATGTGTTCCTCCAGCAATGCCATGCATTTGTCTTTTTGAAAGAAATCCGGGAATATAGCGTTTTCAGACATAAGGATATTCACGAAGACCTGTCTCGCCGGCGGCATCCTTATCCAGCGCGGGTAATCATGCATTGACACTTTCGGGGATTTCAGCAGAACGGGAAACTTTCTGTAGGCAAACCTCTCTGCTTTCCTCAAAACCCTATAGTGCCACGCAATAAATCGCGGGTAGGAGATGGCGCATCCCCAATCCGCATAGGGTATGGCTTTGAAATAATCCGGGAATTTTGTTAACAGGAGCTTATGATACACCTTGCCCCGTATTCTAAGGGCTGGAGGGATCGAAATAATGAATTCATTCAATCGATTATCAAAAAAAGGTAGCCTTTGATCAATAAAGTGACCCTCAAGTGCAACACCCATAACAGACCTTCCCACAATTCTCTTCTCAACAACCTCTATTTCCGTCATGTCCTTGTCGTGAAGAAATCCTCCGCCGATAAGCCCGCCTCCGATGATGCCGCTTAATACAACGTCCGCATTTTTCCTCACATCAGCCATAAACTCAATGCCGTGCATGTGCAGCAAATCAAGCAAGCCATCTGTCAGCCAGACACCCCTGATTCGATTGTCAAGCCAGTTAGACGAATTTAGTTCGAACACCAGATGTTCGCGACCCATCTTCCGAGCAACGCGCTTAGCTACGCTCACATCGTCACACCCCGATTTGCCAAAAGTATAAGCCGTGATGTGATCGGAATATTCATCGGGAATTGAAGCCAGTATCAACCTTGAGTCAAGACCGCCGCTGAGCGGCACGCCGACGCTCAGTTTACCTTTGACTCGTCTGTATACTGCGTCATGAAACAGCCGGGAAACTTCATCAACCACTTCGCGAACGTCAAGAGGACCACGCAAGGGTTCAACGGTTTGCCAGTCCCAATATTTTCTCTGAATCAGGCTACGCGACCGAAGATCAAATGTGATAACCGTCGAACCAGGTATTCTATAAACATTCTCAAACCAAGTCTTATTATCTGATAGATATCCGCTTGAAAGAAATTCCTCGGCCGTCTCGCGCGACATAATAGCTTGGAATTTCGCAATTTCCAGAAAGGCTTTAATTTCCTGGGCCCATGATAGATTCTTATTATCGAAGAAATAGAACAGTTGCCTGGAGGCCATCCTATCAGTGATTAGATGAAGGGTATCTCTCTCTTCGTCCAAAATTACCATCGAAAATTCTCCAGACAGCCCCTGAAGAAATCCCCATCCCTGATTCGACTTCATCGCTTCACTGTAGATAGCCCCAATCAATTCAATATGATTCGTTCCTGTAGAACCTCCATATCTCTCAATCGGCAGCGAGCAATCGTAAATCTCTCCGTCCAGCCATACCTTTACGGCTCCAGAACTGACAGGCATAGCGATAGGCGATATCTTCCCTAAATGGATCCTCGAGCACGCTACTCTTGCTCCTATATAATCCAAATCCTTTCTGTAGAAACTCTCGTGTTTTAGTAATTCGCACATTTTATACAAATCTCTCTTGGCAATCTCTTCTTCACCGCGCTCGTATGTAGTACCGAAAATGCCTGGCATCTCAACTCCGTAACATGCCAACTAATTGGCAAAACTTTTTTTTATCTAAAAGCCAATAGAGAAATACGTAGACGGTTGCTCCCGTAATTAATAGCCATGTCAGCCATTTTAGACTCGGAAGCATGCCAAGCCGAAGTCCGCATTGTATAAACATTACCATTCCAATAGATGCCACGACGACACCGGCTGAACCTCTCGCCAGCTTCCAGTAGTTGAGGTGACCTACCCGAATAAGCAGATAGTGCCATAAACAATCGAATGACAGTGTCGCTCCCAGCAAACTCCAGGCAACCGATTCAATGGAATTACCTATTTTAATTCCGGTGAAACATGCAACGATCAGGGCAGGGGTCCATACAAGTTTCCAGTAGAAGCTGATGTTTGCCTTACCCTTGGCGAGGAGCACCGCTCCACCTTGAAGGCCCAACGATTTGATAATACTCACGACGCACAAAATCTTGAGAGTGGTTGCGGCCGCCAGCCACTTTGGGCCGTACACGGTGCTGATGACTGGTTCGGCAAATTGCATTAACAAGATAAAAGCCGGAAGCAAAAACACGAGATTATAATGAAAAGCGATCGAATAACTCTCTTCAAATTTCGTTTTCTCTTTTTGTACAACGGATAAGACAGAATAAAGGACTCTTCCCGTGAGCCGCTCTATGCCCATGAACGGATAATTTACCAACTGCCGCGCAATAGAATACAGGCCTAGGGGAGCTGCTCCCACATACCGGCCAATCAATATATAATCAATGTTAGTAGTAAGCGTGTTCAGGAGGTTCTCACCTGTTTGAAACAGGCCGAAGCGAATGTGCCCTTTAATCACCGAAGCTTTAAAATACAATCGTGGCTTCCAACGCTGCAGCCCAATGTATGTCAGTATAATGGTGGTTGCCGTCGTAAAACTAATCTGCCAGAAGACGAGAGAGAGAACACCTGAGCCATCTAGTGCCAACCACACTGCAATCAAGGATGCAATTAGAGACCCTGCGATTTCTATCTTGGCTATAGTCTGAAACCTTAATTCTTTTTGTAACAAGACCCTGAATTGACGACCTATTGGAATAATCAGGAATACAGGTGAAAGCACATGAATTAGTCTTCCGAGCCTTGGTTCGTTGTAATATGTTACGACAAAAGAGGAAGAAAACCAGACAAGGAGAAAGAAAACAACTCCTGTTAAAATGTTGAACCAGTATAAGCTTGATAGCTCATGAGAAGAGCATTCTAGTTTCGATATGATTGAGTTACTCACGCCCATGTCTGCGAATGCTTGAGCAAATCCAATGATGGTCATTACCATCGCCATCATCCCGAAGTCGGCTGGCGAGAGAAGTCTTGCGAGTAGTACTTGACAAGAAAACTGTATGATACCGACAGCGAATATCGAAAGGCCACTCCATTTAACCCCAGAGATCGCTTGTCTTTTCAGTGACATCCAATTAGCAGGGTGTATAAGGGCAACAAGTTTTTGCGAGGGACCAATGTTCCTTATGTGACGGGAGAAAGTCTATTGTTTTCTCCCGGACATAATGGAAATTCGTTCACCGAGATCAAAATAATCCCAGAGATGCTTAAGGTTTGCGAAGCTACAGAGGTTCCGATATTTCTCCACGGATCTAAACTTCCAATAATCGCCGCTGTATTTATCTGATGTATTTTCAATCAAAAAAAGCAATCCACCTTTTTTGAGAACCCTGTCTATTTCCGACAACGTCTTGCATAGCTGCTGCTCATCTGTTATTCCCCCAAATACAAGACAGACCCAAACAACATCTACGAACGCATCATCGATATTTATGATATTGTTCTGCAATAATCTGTACTCTGTGTTTTCACTTTCCGGCGCTACACGTATAAAATACTGCACGGGATCCACGCCAATAGCATAGCCCCCTACGATAGAGGCTAGATCTCTTGTAAATCGTCCAGGTCCGCACCCAAAATCAAGTACTAAGTTTTCATTACCCGCAAGCGATTGCTTGAAAAAAGGGAATATTACTTCTTTCTGTGTTCGTGTGACAGCCGACATGTCCTCTTCAGAATGCCCTAAGTTCAGCACAGCCCTTTGCCCATACTCTCTTGCCCTTTGCTCCCAGTATTCGGTGGTGGTCAGCTTTCGCTGCTTTTTTGCATAACTCTTCTTTGCTCTTCGGAGGATTTTCTTTACCAAGGCCCATGGTGCCCGCATATACTCCCCGTTCGATCTATATTCTTCGAAGGTCATCTAATGTGAATGCAACACCCTTCGCACTGCCCCAACCACATCTTCTATATCCTCTTCCTTCAGCTTTGCCGAAATAGGAAGACTAACTGTCTGCCGTCCGATCGCCATGGCGTTCGGATATTCTTCCGGCCGCCAGCCGAATACTTCCTGATAGTATGGATGCTCTGGGATGCTTAAATAGTGAACTCCTACGCCAATATTCTGTTTGGTCATAGCATCCAGAAATTCATCCCTGCTGATTTTGGCTCTGTCCCCGTCCACTAGAATCGTGTACAAATGAAAGGCGTGTCGGGTGCCTGATTCAGGTTCCGCAGGCAGGCCAATGGGAAGGCCAGCGAAGGCTGAGTTATATTTTTTCCAGACCTCCCGGCGGCGCTGCCAATAGGATCCAACTCGCTGCAATTGATGTATGCCAATCGCTGCCTGCAAATCCATCATGTTGTACTTGAAACCGCAACCTACTACATAGTAATGCTTATATCCTTCATCGCTGAACCGCTTCCAAGCATCTTTGGTCATCCCATGTAATCCAAGAATCTTGATGAGGGCAGCATCTCCTTCACGTTTTGCCAGAACCATTCCGCCCTCTCCCGTAACGATATTTTTTGTCACATAGAAACTAAAGCACCCGAAATCTCCAAATGTTCCAGCTTTGCGTCCTTTGGATTCCGTCTCTATTGCATGCGCGCAGTCTTCGATGATCTTCAAATTATATTCTTCAGCGATGGCGCATATCGTATCCATGTCGCATGGCCGACCGGCAAAGTGCACGGGAAGAATCGCCCTGGTTCTTGACGTAATCTTGGTCCTGATCTGCTCTGGATCAACGTTCATGGTGTTACGATCGATATCGGCCAACACCGGTGTGGCACCAGAATGAATGATGGCGTTGACGGTTGAACAAAACGTCATGGCGGTAGTAATAACTTCATCACCAGGCCTGACTCCGGAGGCGAGAAGGCTCAAATGTAGCGCGGCCGTGCACGAGTTGAGCGCAACAGCATATTCCGCTCCCTTGTATTTTCGGAAGTCCTCCTCGAAGCGAGCGACCTTTGGGCCTGTACCAAGCCATCCGCTCTTCATGCTTGCCACTACTTCCCGTATCTCGTCATCTTCAATGATCGGGGAACCAAAAACAAGAAAGTTATCTTTTGCCCGTGCCGGATCTTTCATGTTGTTATCTTTTACCTTCTGACCAGTTTATGCAACATTCGCCCTGGCGCATCCGGACTGCACTATCAAACCTCCCTGTCAACGTGTCCCATTCTATATACAATTCCTCCTATACACAGTCATCTGGGAGTATAGTACGTAATGTGAAGGTTAAGGCTGTATGTGTGCCTTATAGATATCCCTCGTTCTATCACGTCTCAACTCTCCTATGATAGGTGCCGCCTCCTTATATTGCATAAGAGGTTCCATCGGAAGACTCAATACCTCCTCTGCTGCCCGTTCCGCCTCTGATAGCTCACCATTCACGATGCACCTTCCACTAAACACCCTCATTTTATGCAAAGGTATCGGGTAGTAGACCATGCTGTCAATGCTTGAATCACGTAGGTGCTGCTGAAGGACGTCGCGCGGGCCGTCAGGGACGCGGAGGGTGAATTGGTGGAAGACATGGTCGATCGCGTTTTGAGTTTTGAGTTTTGAGTTTTGAGTCAAAGGCAAAACGATGCCGGGTAGATCCTTTAGACCTTCAATATATAATTGTGCGATACGGCGGCGACGGGAGTTGAATTCATCAATATATTTAAGCTTGGCGACAAGAATAGCTGCCTGGAGCGTATCAATGCGGGCGTTGTACCCGATATGGTCTACGTTATACTTGTCTTTGCCGCCGTGTTTGATCAACATACGGATCAGGGCAGCAATTTCTTCATCGTTTGTTGATACCATCCCTGCATCGCCAAACCCGCCGAGGTTCTTGGAAGGGAAAAAGCTGAAAGCTCCGCAGGTACCGATGGAACCCACCCTTCTGCCGCCATAGATAGCGCCGAAGGCTTGGGCAACATCCTCAAGGACAAAGAGACCATTCTCATCCGCAATCGACATTATTTCGTCCATCTGGCAGGGCTGGCCGTAAAGGTGAACGGGCAAGATGCCTACAACTTTCGACGGGCTAACGGCTGAGGGCGAAAGGCTAAGGGCGGACGCTTGAAGACATTCGCGGATACGTTCCGGATCGAGGTTGAAGGTTGCGGGGTCGATGTCCACGAAGAGGGGAGTTGCGCCGGCACGGAGGATCGCATCGCCGGTGGCAGTAAATGTAAAGGGCGTAGTGATAATCAGATCGGAGCGGTCGAAATATTCCTGCCCTTTTGTTTTGATCGCAAGGGCGCGCAGAGCGAGGACGAGGGCGTCGGTACCGGAGGAGGTGCCGATGCAATATTCTACATTAAGATACTCGGCAACCTTGTCTTCGAACTCCTTTACCTCCGGCCCAAGAATCCACTTCTGATGGTCAAGGCAGCGGGCAATGGCGGCATCGATATCAGCTTTCATATATTCGTATTCACGTTTGAGGTCAAGCATGGGAATGTGGGTCATAAATGCCTCTGGGCTAAGGGCAAAGAGCTAAAGGCAAAGGGATGTGCGCAAAGGGCGAGTAATTTTTACGCTTCCTTTAGAATAGCGAATTGGCCATTATCCAGGGCATATTCATTACCACAGTGCGTGCACTTTAACGTTGTTGTACCCTTAGCCCTTTGCCCTTTGCCCTTAGCCGCATTTGTTTTGCCATTACCCCTCAAGGTCGTTCCGCATTTGCACACCCACCCTACTTGCCGGGCGGGTATGCCTACCATTATGGCGTAGTCGGGGACATCGGAGCGGATCATGGAGCCTGCGCCGATCATTGCGTACCGGCCTATGGTGGAACCGCAGAGGATTGTGGCGTTTGCGCCGATTGTGGCGCCTCGCTTGACGAGGGTCGGTCTGAATTCCTGCTTGCGCTCTATAAAAGCCCTGGGATTATAAACATTGGTGAAGACACAGGATGGACCGCAGAAGACTTCTTCCTCTATGGTGACGCCCGTGTAGACCGATATGTTGTTTTGAAACTTGCAGCGGTTCCCTATGGTAACATCCGGGCCGATCATGCAGTTCTGCCCGATGATGCACTTAGTGCCGATTTTGGACCCGCCGAGGACATGGCAAAAATACCATATTTTTGTGCCTTCACCGATTTCAACATTATCATCGATGTAACTGGATGAGTGTGCGAAGTATTTGTGATCCTCGTTCATTGCCCTATGCCCGTCGCCCCTGCCCTTTAGCTTTCAGCATTAGCTTTTAGCCTTTAGCCTGTCCTAGTGAATTATCGTTTTGAGAAAAGGATGGTAATAATTGCTCAGTGGCGCTTGCTGTGCATTTCTGATTTCATAGACCGTTTCGATTGCCGGGCGGACATCTTCGAGTCCAAAGCCTTGTCCTGCAAGTATTCCCTTATAGGTTTCCGTATGGAGTTCCGCAAAGCCATCTGAGAATTCAACTTCTTCGCCATTTAGCAGAATTGACCTGTAGGTAGTTTTACCAGTATTCCTTGCCGCCTCCGGGAGATCCCTGTTATCGACAGAAAGAAACCACCTTACCCTGGCACGCTCGAATTCGAGGAACCCCGCCGCCTTAGTCGGTTGCGAGAGATGGACGATGTTGAGTTGCTTTTTCCCGAATATCCATTGCAGCATGTCAAAAAAGTGGACTCCGATATTTGTGGCGATCCCTCCTGATTTACTTATATCCCCTTTCCATGAAATGAGGTACCACCGTCCTCGGGAGGTAATATATGTAAGATCGATATCCGCCTTACGGTCCTTCAGTGTTTCAGCGACCCGTTCCTTGAGTGCAATGACCGCAGGGTGAAGCCGCAATTGAAGAACAGCGTTGACCTTTCTCCCGGACTCTTTCTCTATTTCATGCAAGGCATCGAGATTCCATGGGTTGAGTACAAGAGGTTTTTCGCAGATTGCGTCCGCCCCGATGCGAAGCGCAAATCGTATGTGTGCATCGTGAAGGTAGTTGGGTGAAGCGATGCTTACGTAGTGGACCTTTTTTTCGTCTCCCATCCGCCTCAGTTTATCAACATGCCTATCCAGCCTTTCGAATTCGACAAAGAAGTCTGCCTCCGGGAAGTAGCTGTCTATGACGCCAACCGCATCATGTCTGTCCATGGCTGCCACAAGATTATTGCCCGTCTCTTTGATGGCTTTCATGTGGCGGGGTGCGATATAGCCTGCGGCACCGGTGAGGATGAAGTTTTTCACATTTACCGCCTATTTTTCCGCTTGGTTGTTCGCGTTGCCGATAACCGTATCAAACCCTATCCGACCAAGGGGAGAAGGTTGGTACTGAAATCCGGGTCTAAGAGTATCAGGTAAGCGGCGGATTTGACCTGGAAGCTCACTCGCCTCCAAATCTTCCTGCCTGGTCCCCCTGCCATTCTCGATTTTGGAATCCTCCCGCCTGGTCCCGCTGTTCTTTTCGATCCTGCCCTGGATTCTCTTTGTATCTCCGTTGTACTCAATTTTATACTTGTTGGCCTTGACGGCATGATTTGTATCCGTCTTAAGCTCTCCCTGTGTGTCAATTGCACGGCTGACAGAGTCCAATTTGTTCAAATCCAACTCTCCCTCTGGAGAGTCTGATATCGTTCCGCCTACCTCGTAGTCATTTTGACCTGAGGGGAGGTTCGGGAGGGAGGGTAGCTTATCTATCGGCCGCCCGGTAGTAAGAAATTGAGCTAAGCAAGGCGTGGAGAACAGGCAGAAAAGCAGCAGGGAGCAGAAAATGAGCAGGGAGCAAGAGAAGCAGCGCGGAGCATGGAGCAGAGAGCGAGGGCGGGGAAGCAATGAGCAAAGTGCATGGAGCATGGAGCGGAAAGGCAGCATGGAGCAAAGAACATGGAGCATGGAGCGAAAGGGAAGCAATGAGCAGAGAGCAGAGAGCAGAGAGCGACACAAGCGACGTGCGCAGTGTTGAGTGCTGAGTTTTGAGTTTTGAGTTATCATTTTTAACCTACGGCGTAAGGAGCAGCATAGAGCAGAGAGCATGGAGCATGGAGCGAAAGGGAAGCAATGAGCAGAGAGCGAAGGGCGAAGTGTTGAGTTATCCTTAAAAACAGTGTTGAGTTTTGGGTTAAACATGAATGCTCCCTTCGGTGCGTCACTTGTTGGCGGTCGGCTCTATGAGGCCGAGACGGATCATCTTCTGAGCAAGTGCGTAGATGTCCTTTTTGTCTCCTTCCTTGCGGATCCCCACTGCCACCACAAGAACGATAACGGTCGTGGCCTCTACCCGGTAAAGAATTCTATATCGTTGCCCTGCGGTACGCATACAGCGGTATCCCCGCAGCTCGCCATGCAGTTCTTTCCCCTGTTTCTCAGGATCCTGGCTCAACTGGTCGATCCTTTTTTGAATGAGCTCATTGACGCGTCTGTCTCTCACGCCTCTGATCGTTTCAAGGGCCGTAGGCGTGATCCGGATTGCGTAGGTCAAGCCTGGAGTTCTTTTTTCGCGCTTTCCCACGGAATCGTTTTGCCCTCCTGGGCTTCCTTGATGCTCTGGCGCAAGGGCTTCATCAGCTCTTCATCGCCCATGATCTCAATGGTTTCATAAAGGGCCTCAAAAAACTCCCATGACATTATCGCCAAGACCGGCTTTCCCCTCCTGGTGACAGCTACGGTCGGATCTTCCCCCTGCGTTTCCAGTTCTTCGGGCAGCGACGTCAATTTCTTTCTTGCCTCTATCATAGGTATTGTCTGCATGGTCCACCTCGTTTATAAGGTACTGCTACCGGTACATTGTAGCGTACGTATGAGAGGAAGTCAAGGCGGAGGAAGCAAACAGCAAAGAGCATGGAGCATAAAGGCAGCATGGAGCATGGAGCGGAAAGCCAGCATGGAGCGGAAAGGCAGCATGGAGCGGAAAGGCAGCATGGAGCATGGAGAGTTGAGCACGTAGGGGTGTACGAAAGTGTACGAAAGTGTACGTTTTTAAAGCACACTGCCTTTTGGGGCCGCTTGCCAAATTTTCTCTCAATCGACTTTCCCTGTCAAAGTGACAACCAGGGCAGTTTTGTTAACCCTTCCGGCCGTTCGTTACTCTATCCTCCCTGCCGCTTCTACTCGCTCTTTGCTCTATGCTCCATGCTGCGGCCTTTTCGTTCAATGTTCGATGTTCAACGTTCAACGTTAAAACCCCATCTTTTCCGAACCTTGAACCTTGAACCTTGAACCTTGAACATTGGTATAGAGTTCCATCACCTTTCTTTTCGCTTCCTGGTTTGCCGGGGAGAGCTCCAGGGCTTTTTCAAAGCAGAGGCGCGCTTCGGTCCGGCGACCCAGCCTTTCGTAAACGCCGCCGAGAGCGAGCCTGTAGTCGGCCACGTTGGGCCGCGCAGTAACCAGCCTGCTCAGCTCCCGTTGAGCAGAATCGAGCCTGCCTTGAAGGACATCTATATCGGCGCGCATAAAGCCAAAATCCGGGTCCGGGTACTTATTCAGCTCCGAAGAGATCGTCTGGATACGGGCAGAAGAGAGATTTGCGGGAAAGAATATATTTCTCCACGTGGAGACCGCCTCTACCCGCTCGCCGAGGGAAAAGCACAGGGCCAGCTTCTTGATGGCGAAGGACCAGTCGGCCGGGGGCTGAAGGACAATCCGCTTCACCCAGAAGACGGCAGCGGGGGTGTAGCCCTTCTCGGCCATGATCGTAGCCAGGGCCAGGCAGAGGCGCGGGTCCTGCCAGAAAGACTCGTCCAGATTGAAGCTGAGGGCAAGGTCGAGCTGCGCAAGGTTGCGGAAGAAAACCCTCCTGCCGGCCGGTATGGCCGGCAGGGCCTCGAACAGAGAAAGACCGGCGTCAAAATAGGTTGCAGGCCGGGTGGGGTTCAGGGAAACGGCCCTCTCGAACTCCGCCAGCCCTTCGTCGATGCCGCCCCGCTTCATCTTGAGCATGCCCGCCAGGACCCGGTTCTCGGGATCGGCGACGCTGAGACCCGTCGCGGAGCCTATCCATTTCTCCGCGCCCGGATCACCCTGTAATATCATGCATCTGGAGATAAGAGTCCTGTAATCGGGGGATAAGGGATCGAGCATCGCCAACCGCCGCATGCTTGGCAAAGCCTCACGCCCGTATGTACCCAGGGCCGGTGCCGCCCATAGAGAGCTCGCGTCCGTGGGGACGACGAACTGGCCGACCAGCCTCACGGCCGAGAGGTAAAGCAGGGGAATCAAGAGCAGAAGAAGACAGTGTTGAGTTTTAAGTTTTGAGTTTTGAGTTGTCACAGTGAAATTATGATTTGAAAAACTGTTTTACTTTAGTTTTTTCAGATTTTCCATCAGGCGTTTTGCGGCAAAGAGCGCGTGCTCGGCGTCTGTTCTTGAGGGCTCCCCGTGTGGCAACAATCCCTCGTCTGTCAGGTATCGTCCTTTGTATATGCTGTTCAGATAGACTGCGTCTTCCGTGGACAGCCCCGTATCGAATCCCGTTCCGGCCACCGCGTGAAAAAGCTCAACGATGTCATGTGTTCTCTCGGGTTTACTACCCCGCTCTATAATAACAGCTTTGAGGCCCTTTTCGACGGATTGTTGGCTGTGGTAGCAGGCAGTTCTGTATTTTTCATGTTCGTATAGCACGCTTGCCGACTCAAGCTCCTGTTCGGCATCCCGCAGCCAGGCCATCGTTACCTTTCTCATGTAAAGTAGCCTCCCTTTCTCCATTACCTCTTCTATGAAAGGACTTCCCAAAGAATAGAGATGGCGGACCTCGTCAGGGGTATAGACGAGCACGTCGATCGGGACCGACCTATCCGACAAAAGAGTCTCGACCTCGATCCTTCGCTCCAGCGGCCTCTTCTCCGTCTCTTTCACAATGAGCAGATCTATGTCGCTGCCGGCACAATCTTTCCCCTCAGCCCGCGAGCCGAACAATATAATCTTATCCGGATCGTACTTCTCGATGAGCCTTCTGCTTATCTCGTCCAGTTCCCTTAGCATGTCAATATTATAACACCGGGGTTAAGAGCAGTGTTGAGTTTTGAAAACTCAACACTGCCTTTATGCTCTTTGCTCTTTGCTCTTTGCCCTATGCCGAGGCCTTTTCGTTCAACGTTCGATGTTCAATGTTCAATGTTAAAACCCCCTCTTTTCCGAACCTTGAACCTCGAACTTTGAACTTTGAACATCTCCATGCTCCATGCTCCGTGCTGCTTCTGTCGCTCCATGCTGCTTCTCTTGCTCCATGCTCTATGCTCCGTGCTGCTTCTGTCGCTCCGTGCTGCTTCTGTCGCTCCATGCTCCATGCTGCTCTTCTGCTCCATGCTGGTATTTACCACTCGCCACGTCAGACCCATCACGAGGAAGAGGAGCATGGCGTTCGCCGGGATCTGGAGATTGAAGTCCGCCAGGGAGTGGACGAGCAGCGCGACAGTGGCTGCGAGGCCCCCGGCTCCGATAAATATGGAAAAGGTATTGCGCCGCCTGAACCAGGCGCGGATAGTAAAGACCAGAAACAGAAGAAAGAACGCGAGCCAGGGAATGAAGCCGGCCAGGCCGACCTCCGAAAGGAACTCCAGGTAGTCGTTGTGGGCATGGTCCACGATGACCGCGCCGAGCTTATCGGGCTTATAAGGGGGGTAGGCAAGCTCGTAGGTGCCGAGACCGGTCCCGGCGAGCGGAAAGTTCCGGAACAGCTTGATGGTGCTCTGCCAGATAATGGAGCGGTCCTCATAGCTCGCCTCGATCGTCTTCCAGCGTTCCTCCACCGGCCCCAGGCCCTTCCACGTCCCCCATAGGCCGCCCAGGCAGAGGACGAGGAGCGACGCGATAACCAGCATGCTGCCCCTTCTCCTTCCCCTCCTGACGAGGGAGGCGATATAGAGGGCGCCGACGAACACGATGCCCGCGAACAGGCTGAACTGCCCCATGCGGGACATGGAGAAAATGAGCCCGAGGACCATAACGACGAGACCCAGGAAGAGAAAGTAGAGGGAAAGGGCGCCGTAATGGCCCGCCCTGGATCCGATACGTGTTGCAAAGAGGCCGAGAGAAACAGGGATGCAAAGGCTCATCAGCCCGGCGAAGTGGTTGCGGTTTATGTACGTACCCGTCACCGAGTCCAGGTAGTACTTCTTCCTGAACCACAGCAGATAGTCCGATTGGTTCAAATATCCGGAAAGTCCGTATACCGCCTCGGCAAAACCGACTACAAATAAAGCGACGATCAGAGGCAGCAAGGAGCGATGGGGTGGAAAGGTGGCCGCGAGAAAGAAGACGGAGGCATAAGCGAACCATTTCAGAAGAGCGGTGCTCGTGGCGGAGAGGCTGAGGGTCAGAGGCAGCAAAGAGCATGGAGCATGGAGCATGGAGTTAGGAGCGTGGAGGTAGGAGCATGGAGCATGGAGCATGGAGCTAGGAGCATGAAGAGAAGGAGAAAGACCGAGGCGCGCATAAAAGGCGGTGGTACCCGGTGACAATTTCTGAAGAAAGGAGAGGGGCAAAGGGATCATCTGGAAAAGGCAGAACATTAAGAAAAGGAAGAGAGGAACCATGAGGAGCAGTGTCCCGCGCAGGTAAGTCGCTCCCTGCTCTATGCTCCGTGCTGGCCAAAAAACCGGGAGAATATCCCGCGTTTTTTGGCCAACGGCAAAATCGGTTGTCCAGAGATGGAGGAGCAAGAGGGAAAAAATCAAAAGCTCCATGGCGGAATAAGTGACGATGTAGACGGAGCCGACCGCTATGGGGGCGGCAACGATAAGAACGATCATACCGATGAGAATGATCTTAGGGGAGGTGTTGTTCAAGGTTCAAGGTTCAAGGTTCAAAGTTGTAAAAGAACTCAGACCAAACGGATCTTATCTTTCTCGTTTAGACGTTTTCAGATACCGGATAAAACCATTTATAAGATTGCTCGCCGTCATGCATCGGGTCGATAGAAGTTCAAAATCGTTTTCTTTTAAATAAGCAAGGTCAAAGCCCGCATAAGACAGACTTTTTACTTCAGCCAAAGATCCTCGTGCAACTATCAGGAACTGTATAAACTCCTTGTTGCTGCCGCGGTCGAAACCTTCAGCGATGTTCGACATCACAGAAAGTGCCGCCCTCTGGATTTGATCTTTGAATCCGTAGTCTTTGGTAGCCGATAGTAGCTTGTATACTTCCCTTACTAGAAGTCGCGCTTCTTTCCATGCATCAATGTCTTCAAACCTTTCTATTTTCATCGGCCCTTTCTTCCAATTCTTCTAACGTTGAACATTGAACCTTGAACCTTGAACCTTGAACATTACCGTTGCCCTTTCTTCCAATTCTTCTAACGTTAAACATTGAACCTTGAACATTGAACCTTGAACATTACTGTTGCCCTATCAACCTCAGGAAGAAGTTTGTCTTCTTCCTGAGAGGCTCCGGGGCGTAGAACGGTTTGCCTGCGACGATAGCGGCGGGGTAATCTTCAACAAGACAGCGGGCACTGTCGGGACCGATGATCTGTGATGCCGCCCGGACCGCCTTCGAGAGCTTTGGGGGCCGCCTGTCGGCCGAATGGGCGTCGGACGCAATGATGTGGACGAGGTTGTACCCGAGAAGCTCCTCGGAGCACTTCCTTATCTCCGGACCGAAGTCCCCGCTGATGCTCATGGCGGTAAGTTGAACCAGACCGCCTTTTTCGACCCATTTCCTCACGATGTCCGTATTACCGTTGACCGCCGTGTTGCGCTCGGGGTGCGTGAGGATGGGGGTAAGGCCGGCGAGGGTGAGACGGAACATCCATTCGAGGTAGTTCGGCGGGACCACATGCCTGGGGAATTCGACCATTACGTACCGCATGTTGTCATTGACCGTCAACACCTTCCGCGCCTGTACGAGATCGCCCAGGCGCTCGTGGACGTAAATGTCGGCGCCCGGTAATATCCGCACGGGTATGTCTTTCTCTGCCAACCGTCCGTTCAGGTCCCCGACTGCTGCAAGGATGCGGTCGGGGCTATTATCGTAACTGCCGTTGCCCGTGTGGGGAGTGGCGACGATGTCGGTGATACCGTCCTGGCCGGCGACGAGGCACATAGCCAGTGACTCGTCGAGGTCCTTTGCTCCGTCGTCGAGGCCGGGCAGTATATGGGCGTGGAGATCAATCATCTAACTACAGCGCGGAGCGTGTGACTACAGCATGGAGAGGGAGCATGGAGCATGGAGCGGAAAGACAGCAAAGAGCATGGAGCATGGAGCCTAATAAGGCAGCGTGGAGCATGGAGCATGGAGTTATGTGTGTATTTCCTCTTTGCTCTCTGCTCTATGCTTCTTACCCCACGGCAGTCTGCGCTTGCGGGAGTGCTTCTTTCCGTCCCCCCCATCACCGTAGTAAGAGTAGTAATGGTAGTAATAATGATAGTAGTGAGAGTAATAATAGTTCTCCCTGCCGATGTCTATGTTGTTCAGGACTGCGCCTATTACCTTCGCGTCCACGTCTCTCATGATCTTCGATCCGTGCATGGCCGTTTCCCTTGTCGTCATCCCCCCGTGGACCACGTAGATAATGCTGTCCGCCAGCCTGCTCAAAACCACTGCATCCGTCACGGAGCTTATCGGCGGCGTGTCGATCACCACCTTGTCGTACCTTCCCTTCATCTGCTCCATGAACTCGGCCATCCTCTTCGAGCCGAGGATCTCGGCCGGGTTGGGCGGGACAGGTCCGCAGGTCATGACGTCGAGCTTTTCATGCAGGATCGACTTGTGGATGGGGGGTTCCTCTCCCATGATGACGTTGCTCAGCCCTTTCCGGTTCTCGAGGTCGAACATCTTGTGGAGCTGGGGCTTGCGCATATCAGCGTCCATAAGCAGGACCGACTCCCCGGCGTAGGCGATGACGAGGGCGAGGTTGACGGTGATGAAGGTCTTGCCTTCTTTCGGGATGAAGCTCGTGACGAGGATCGTTTTCGGGGGGTTGTCGGGGGAAGAGAAGAGCACCGCCGTGCGGAGGCTCCTGAACCCCTCCGCAACCGTCGACTTCGGTTTATGGTGCACGATGATCTCCGGGCTTATTACGTTCTTCCCTATCTCCTCGGCAAAGTTTATCGTAGGGATGAGCGCCAGGCACGGGGACCCTACATATTTCTGGATATCGTCGGGCGTCTTGATCGTGTTGTCCATGTACTCGAAGAAAAAGGCAAGGCCGCAGCCCATGAAGGCGCCGACTACCAGAGAGAGCAGTATGTACTGCACCGGCCTGGGTCGCGCAGGAGACCTAGGAACTTCCGCCCGGTCGAGTATCCGCACGTTGGTGGTCCCAAGCTCGCTCGCCACGCTCGTCTCTTTAAGCCTCTTCAAGAGGTTCTCGTAGAGCTCCCTGTTCTTCTCTACTTCCCTGAGGAGGACGCTGTACTGTATGGACCGCTCGCTCAGCTTCTGGGTCTCCGCCTTCTGCCCTTCCACCGCGTTGCGCGCGTTGGCCTCCCTGGCCCTTGCAATGGCCAGCTCGTTCTTTATGGAAGTGAGGACGTTCTGCGCCTCCTGCCTGATCTTCTGCCGGTTGGACTCCAGCTCGGACCTGAGCTGCACCATCCTGGGGTGTTTTTCACCGAACTTCTGCGACAGCTCGGACATCTGCGTGGAGAGCCGCGCCTCGTTCTCCTTGAGCCGCATGATCAGGTAATTGTCCATCACCTGGGGGATGGACTCCAGCGGGGTGCCTTTTGCGAGGAGGTCGTGGACCTCCCTGTGGCGCGCCTCTACCTCGACCCTTTTTGACTGCTCGTCAACAAGTCTTCCGGTCAGGCCTCCAAGCTTCTGCATTGCGATATTCTCTTTCTCCTTATCGCCTGCCAAAGGGGTCAACTGGACTATGCCGTACTTCTCCTTATAGTTCTGCAGGGCCTGCTCGGATTCCTCAAGGGTTTTCTTCTGCTCTTCTATCTGCTTCGTGAGGAAATCCTTGGCCTCGTTGGAGGTCTCGCTCTTCCACCCCATGTTCTGCTCGATAAAGCCTTTTGAAACCATGTTGGCGATATCCGCGGCAAGCTGCCGGTCGGTGCTGTCGAAGCTGAGATCGACGAGGCGGCTGTTCCTTATGGGGTCGACTTTCAGGATCTTCACGAACTTCGTCACCAGCCGCGCTTCCCTCTCCTGTTTGGTCAGCATCAGGTCTTTCTTCGATTTCTTCGGACTAAAGACAGGGTTCTCCGACAGGTTGAGCGCCTGGATGACCCGGAGGGCCAGGGAGCGGCTCTGCAGGATCTTGTACTGGGTCTGGTAAAAATCGGTGCTGACCATATCGATCGGGAGCAGCTCCTGCATGTTGAGCACCTTCGGCGCCTCCCTCTCGATCAGTATCCTGGTCGTCGCCCTGTAAACGGGCGTCATGACTAAGGACGCTACAGCCACCGTGCCCACTACGATTATAAAGCAGACAATGGCGATGCGGCGCCACTTGTAGAGGGTGCGGAGATAATCGTAAATATGGGTTTCCTGAGTTTGGCCGGGGATATTCATTTAAATAGGACCTCCAGAAGTTCGTTCAAGGTTCAAAGTTCAAGGTTTAGTTGGTCAAGGTCATCAATAAAAGGGGCTACTCGAGTCAAGACAGCTATGGCGGGTCAGAATTGTTTTTTCAGTATTTCGAACTTTGAACGTTGAACATTGAACCGTCTATCACCAGAAGCTTTCCTTTACGACTATCGTGTCGCCCGGCTCGATGAGGTCGTCCATGGGAAGATAGAGGTCCACTTTCTTGCCCTCTTTTTCCCTCACCGTCTTCACCTTCTTCTTGGCGGCCTTTTCCGTGAAGCCGCCGGCAGTGCTGACTGC
>Ga0208689_1000023_pt1 | contig 170545 bp, 160 predicted proteins | sample June2015DPH_8_15_FD_184700 | JGI IMG/M metagenome (GOLD analysis project Ga0208689, IMG submission 184700) | Peatland microbial communities from SPRUCE experiment site at the Marcell Experimental Forest, Minnesota, USA - June2015DPH_8_150... | ecosystem: Environmental > Terrestrial > Soil >... | reverse complement strand
CCGATGGCACTCCAGCTCCGCTACCTGCAGACGCTGATCGAGATATCGACGGAGAAGAATTCGACCATCGTATTCCCTCTGCCCATCGACCTCATAAAGTTCTTCATGGATAAAGTGAAGCAGTGAAGGCATGACCCTATGTGAATAGCAAGGAAGGCGCACCCCGCCCAATGACTGGAAGATAGAATTCTCAAGGAACAGGGGGGCCCTATGAAGTTGTTATTGATCTCACCTTCCAACAGACCTGGGAGGAAGGTACTGAAAGCCATCAGAATTCCTCAGTTGGGCCTTCACATCCTGGCTTCGTTAACACCCGACGATGTTGACATCACCGTGATGGACGAACAGATAAGAGAAATAGATTTTTCCCTCGATTTCGATCTGGTCGGGATTACCTGCATGACCGCGACAGCAAACCGGAGCTATGAATTGGCCGAGAGATACAGGCGGAAGGGCTCGAAAGTCGTTCTCGGCGGGGTCCACCCCACCATACTGCCGGAAGAAGCCATACGGCACGCCGATGCGGTCGTCTTCGGCGAGGCGGAAGGCTGTTGGGCGGATGTTGTCGATGATTTCAGAAAGGAGCAACTCCAGAAGTTTTACCGTGCGCCCGCCCCCGATCTTTCAAAGTACCCGGCCCCCCGGCGGGGTCTGGGCATCGATAAGACGCTCTTCAACTGTGTGGGCCTTGTGACGACCAGGGGTTGCCCGTACTCCTGTGAGTTCTGTTCGGTGACGGACCTATACGGGGGGAAGATCAGGCATAGACCCGTTTCCATGGTTGTCGAGGATATCAAACAATCAGGCTCGAAGACATTCCTGGTCCTGGACGATAATGTCGCTGGCCACCCCGAATACTCCAAACAGCTCTTTGAGGCGCTCATACCGCTGGGTATCAGGTGGGTAGGACAGAGCTCTATATCCCTCGCGAAAGACAGGGATATACTGAACCTGTGCCGCCAATCCGGCTGCGCGGCCTTATTCTTCGGTGTTGAGTCCGTATCTCCGGCAAGCCTTGCGGGAATGAAAAAATCTCTCAAATCCATAAAAGAAACAGAGGAAAGCGTTAAGATTATCCAGGACCACGGCATTGCCTTTCATCCCTCCATTATTCTGGGGTTCGATACGGATACGGATGCTGTTTTCGATGATACCCTCGCGTTTCTTGCGAGGACCAAGCTTCCTACCATGGCTCTCAACGTGCTGACTCCCTATCCCGGGACACGGATACACCGCCGGCTTAAGGAACAGGCACGGATCATATCCGATGATTGGAGCCATTACGATCATCATACAGTCGTATTCAAACCAAAAAACATGACGCCCCAGGAACTGGCCGAAGGGCACCGTTATGTGCAGAAGGAGTTCTATTCCTTCTCCTCAATCCTTCGGCACATCCCTTCTCTTCTGGCTGTGACGCCTGTGGACTTAAGGCGTGCCTTAGTTTTCCTGTTACTCAATTTTGCAGGCAAGAGCGTCGCGAAATACATTGACACATCGCTTGATTGGGCCGATAACAGGGAAAAATGGCGTGCTCCTGAGATACGGGAAAATGAAGCCGCCACAGGCGGCGCACCATCTGGGCTCACCGGCCGTTGACTATGTTATGCGCCACATAAAGTTGAGGACTTCCCATCAAGGTCCTATATTTAATGGGTATTCCTGGAGATGATACTGCTGAAAGAATGATGGCCTAAAGGCACGATGGCGAAGATGGATCACCGTATCCGTTCCTCTCTGGTCGAGAGATATGCGAAAGAGTTGGAGGAGGTAACCTGCTACACAAGAAATAGGGCCGGGCCGAACTCATAGACAGTATATTTTCGATGCCAGGTAGCCGGCGAAATCTGCGGGCCTGTATCGTAAAGATGATGGGGAGAGTATTATGCGCAAACGGATAATGAGTCGAAGCTCGAAGGAGTCCCTACCTACCGATCAGGGCTGGGTGGATTTGGAGCGTCTCGCGCAGGTCGAGATCACGTCGGAGGAGGCGGGACACCCCGTGGAGTCGGCGCTCACAGCGGGCGGCGGGCCGGGCTGGCTGGCTGGTGCTGCCGGGGAACAGACGATTCGACTGGTGTTCGACGAGCCGCTGCCAATCAGGAAAATTCAAATAGTATTCGAGGAAGAAACGAAGAAGCGGACCCAGGAGTTTGTGCTGCGATGGTCCGGGGATGCCGGTCGATCTTTTCGGGAGATTCTGCGCCAGCAGTACACTTTTAGCCCGGGCGGCACTACATGCGAGGTCGAAGAGTACGACGTCGCTCTGAATGGCGTGACGGTGCTCGAGCTGAGGGTTATACCGGACATAAGCGGGGGAGATGCCCGGGCGTCGTTGGCCCGGCTGCGGCTTGCGTGACTCCGGGCCATTTTCAACCCCATTTTAAGCCTCAAACGGCCGGCCCGCCTTTGATTTTGGCCTGCCCCTGTGGTACAATGTGGGCACTATGGTAGGGAATTTACTCAAAAAAATAATCGGCACTAAGAACGAGCGGGAGCTGAAAAGGATCGCGCCTCGCATCGAGGAGATCAATGGCTTCGAGGAAAGGATGCGCTCCTTCTCTGACGAGCAGCTTAAGGGGGTTACGCCCCTTCTAAGGGAGCGGCTCGGCAACGGGGAAGAGCTCGATTCGCTCCTGCCCGAGGCCTTTGCAGCCGTGAGAGAAGCCGCGAGAAGGACGATCAACATGCGCCACTTCGATGTCCAGCTCGTCGGGGGCATAGTGCTCCATGAGGGGAAGATCGCCGAGATGGCGACCGGCGAGGGCAAGACCCTTGTGGCAACCCTTTCCGTCTACCTCAATGCTCTTGGTGGAGAGGGCGTCCACGTGGTTACGGTGAACGACTATCTCGCAAAGCGGGATGCAGAATGGATGGGACCTATCTATTCCTTTCTCGGCATTTCGGTGGGCGTTGTAGTGCACGGTCTCGACGACCCGGAACGCAAGGAGGCCTACGCCTGTGATGTAACATACGGCACGAACAACGAGTTCGGCTTCGATTATCTCAGAGACAACATGAAATATTCCCTGGACGAATTCGTCCAGAGGCCGTTCAACTACGCGATTGTCGACGAGGTCGACAGCATCCTCATAGACGAGGCCAGGACGCCCCTCATCATATCGGGTCCAGCCGAGGAGTCCACCGACAAATACTACAAGATCAACAGGCTCATCTACCAGCTCAAGAAGGAGGCGGATTTCAAGGTGGATGAGAAGGCCAAGAGCGCCTATCTCACGGAAGAAGGCGTGGCGAAGATCGAAAGGATCCTGAAGGTCGACAACCTGTACGATCCGAAGTACGTCGAGTTCCTCCACCACATCAATCAGGCCCTGAAGGCGCATCACCTCTTCGCCAGGGACGTCGATTATATCGTGAAGGACGGCCAAGTCATTATCGTCGATGAATTTACGGGCAGGCTTATGCCTGGAAGACGGTTCAGCGACGGCCTCCACCAGGCCTTGGAGGCGAAGGAGAACGTCAAGATCGAGCGGGAGAACCAGACGCTCGCCACCGTGACCTTCCAGAACTACTTCCGCATGTACGCAAAGCTCGCGGGCATGACGGGCACGGCAGACACGGAGGCGATGGAGTTCAGGAAGATATACAACCTGGACGTCGTGGTAATCCCCACCAACCGGTCTCTTATAAGGACGAACTTTCCCGACGTAGTGTACAGGACCGAGCGGGAGAAGTTCAAGGCCGTCGTCGGCGAGATCGACGATCTTTACAAAAGGGGAAAGCCGGTTCTGGTGGGAACTCTCTCTATAGATAAATCGGAGCGGCTGTCCGAGATGCTCAAGAGAAAGGGCATACCTCATCATGTTCTTAATGCGAAGATCCACGAACGGGAGGCTGAGATCGTCGCACAGGCCGGAAGGTACAAGGCAATCACCATCTCGACGAACATGGCCGGAAGGGGGACGGACATACTCCTTGGCGGCAACCCCGCTTTCCTGGCCCGCATGCTGGCGAAGGGCAAGGAGGACAAGGAGACTTGCACAGCCGCCCTCGAAGAAGCCAGACAAATCTGCGAGAAGGAGAAGGCGCAGGTCATTGCGGAAGGAGGGCTCCACATCCTCGGGACGGAACGGCACGAATCGCGCAGGATCGACAACCAGCTGCGGGGCCGCTCCGGAAGGCAGGGCGACCCTGGCTCATCGCGGTTCTATGTCTCCCTCGAGGACGAGATCATGCGCATCTTCGGCTCCGACCGCATTTCGCCCCTCCTCGGCAAGCTGGGCATGGAAGAGGACATGCCTATAGAGCACCGCCTGATCACGAAGGCCATAGAGAACGCCCAGACCAGGGTGGAGGCGCACAACTTCGACATACGAAAGTACCTCCTCGAATACGACAACGTGATGAACAAGCAGCGCGAGACCGTCTACGGCATGCGCAAGGAGATTATCAACGACGGCGACATGAGGGAGCGCATAGTCGACCTCGTTGACGAGATAATAGAGGGCTTCGCGAACGAGTATGCGCCTGAGAAGGTCTACCCGGAGGAATGGGACATCGCCTCCCTCAAGAACCGGACCTACGAAACCTTTTTCTTCCACATCGACATCGGCGATCTTGACTTCAAGTCGATCACCCAGGCGGGTCTTGTCGAGAAGGTAAGGACGGCGGTGCTATCCGCGTACGAGGCAAAAGAGAAGGAATTCGGCGAGGTGCTCCGGAACATAGAGCAATACCTTGCCCTGAGCTCCCTGGACGGCCATTGGAAGGAGCACCTCCTTTCGCTCGACCACCTGAGGGAGGGCATCGGCCTTCGAGGCTACGGACAGAAGGACCCCTTAAGGGAATACCAGAGGGAGAGCTTCGACCTTTTCCTCGATATGCTGGACAGGGTCAATCAAGATACGGTGCAGAAGGTTTTTGCCATCCAGCCCGCCAGGCATGAAGATATGAAGCCGGAGGGACCGGTGATTTTCTTTAACAGGGGCGAAGAAGAAACACCCGCCCAGTCGGGGCGCAAGACAGGCAGAAACGACCCCTGTCCGTGCGGGAGCGGCAGGAAGTACAAGAAGTGCTGCGGCAGAGGTTGATCTATTGAAGGGCGTACGGTTCTCAGGCGTAGCGTCGGGGATTAAGGCCGAAGGGCTCGACCTCGGTCTCGTCTCTTTTCGGGAGGCCGTGCCCGTCGCCGTCCTCTATACGCGCAACAAGGTCAAGGCGGCCCACATCCTTTACAATAAGAGCAAAGCCGCCGCCCGGGTGCGCGCCCTCCTGGTGAACAGCGGATGCGCCAACGCCTGCACGGGTCGCGAGGGGGTGGAAGACCTCTCGGTCATAGCGGGGCGGCTCGCAGGCCATCTCGGCATAGCAAAGAAAGAGGTCCTCTTTGCCTCGACAGGGGTAATCGGCAGGCGTCTTCCGGTGGAAAAGGTCGTTGCCGCTCTGCCGGGGCTCTTAGCCGGGCTTCACGAGGAAAACCTCGGTATCTTCGCCCGTTCCATAATGACGACCGATACGTACCCGAAAATCGTAGAGGAGACCTTGCCGGGCGGGGCGCATCGCCTTGCGGGCGTCGCGAAGGGCGCCGGCATGATGAACCCGCTTTTTGCAACGATGCTCGCCTTTGTCTTTACCGACTACCCCATCGATGGCGGCAGGCTCCGCCGGCTTTTGCCGGCCCTCGGCAGGCAGAGCTTCGAGCGCATCAGCGTTGACGGAGATACAAGCACTAACGACACGGTCATGGTCTTTTCCGGCGGCGAGGACCGAGACGCCGACGTCGGTCCTTTCAGGCGTGTCCTCTCGAGCGTTATGAAGGCCCTCTCGCTCCTCATCGTCAGGGACGGGGAGGGGGCCACTAAAGTCGTCCATATCACCGTGAAAGGGGCGAGGCAAAAGGCGCAGGCCGAGAGCATAGCCCGCAGAATTGCCGTTTCCCCCCTTGTCAAAACTGCTTTCTTCGGGTGCGATCCCAACTGGGGCCGGATCATCGCTGCAGCCGGAGACGCTGGCGTGCCTCTCGATCCGGCCAAGGTCGAGATCGCTATTCAGGGGCAGGTGCTTGCGCGGGGAGGGGTCGAGATGCCCTTTTCCGAGGACCGGCTAAAACAGCTGATGGATAAACGCGAGATCGAGCTTGTAGTCGACCTCCACGTAGGCAGGGCCGGCTACGACATTTACACGTGCGACCTAACGTATGACTACGTCAAGATAAACGCCTCCTACCGCACCTGAAGGTTTGCGCTCAAATCCGTCTCCTTTGCCTCGCAGCCTCGTAGGCCGATGCGGCAAAGGCGGATGCCACGTTTAAAGATGAAAAAGCAGCGGTCGTCGGTATCTTAAGGAGGAGGTCGCACCTCTCCCTGGTGAGCCTTTTGAGCCCTTCCTCGCCGCCGAAGACCAGGCACAGGGGGACCGTAAGGTCTGCCTTGTAAAGGTCCATGTCCGCCCTCTCGTCGAGGCCGAAGCAAAAAACGTTCCTTTTCTTGAGTTCTTCTATGTGCCGGGCCAGGTTCGCCACGCGGCTTATCCTGATGTGCTCGATCCCCCCCCTTGCGACGTTGATGACCGTACCGGTCACGCTGCACGCCTTATCGCGAGGGATGAAAAGGGCGTCGAGGCCGAAACATGCTGCAGTCCTGATCACATTGCCCAGGTTCTGCGGGTCGTACACGCCGTCAAAAGCCGCAAAGAACGGTTTCCCGAGGGAATGCACCTCTCCGAGGAGCGCGTCCGGGTCGGCATAGGTGAATTCCTCGGTCTCAAGGCAGATGTGTGATCTTACTTCCCTGAACCGCCTCCGGAACTGCTCCCCAGAGACAACCCGCACCGACACCCCGGCCTTTCTTGCCTCCTCTATGGCCCCCGCAGACGCCCCCTCGTGCCCCGCCTCGACCCAGAGCCTTGCGGCCCTCTCAGGATGGGCTCGCAGCTGCTCGATAATGCTATTCCTGTTGGCCAGATAGGGCATCGGCTATCTGTTCCTCCACAAAGGCGAGCGTTTCCACGGGGTCTTTCGCGGCAAGCACGGTCCGCCCAAGCACGATATAGGTCGCCCCTTTCCGGATCGCCTCGCCAGGCCCGGCGGTCCTTTTCTGGTCGTCCTTCGTATCCGAGATTCTCACGCCCGGCGTAACGATTACGAACTCCGTACCGCACGACTCCCTTATCAGGTCTATCTCCTGACCTGAAGCAACGACCCCGTCCAGACCAGCCTCTTTCGCTAGAAGAGCGAGGCGTCTTGTAAGCTCCCTCGGCGACATCCCGATGCCCATCCTCTTCAATTCCGCGTCATCGATACTCGTGAGCACGGTAACGGCAATAATGACGGGCCGTCTGACCGCTTGAGTTCCTGCTGCCTCTTCGACGGCCTCTCTCGCCTGGGCCATCATGGCAAAACCGCCTGAGGCATGGACGTTGAACATGTCGACGCCCAGCTTTGCAGCCTCGACGGCCGCCTTCGAGACCGTATTGGGGATATCGTGGTATTTCAGGTCAAGGAAAACCTTTGCTCCCCGGTCCTTCAGGAAATCTACGATCTTGGGGCCGCAATGCGTGAAGAGCTGCTTGCCCACTTTGAACATGCCCACGTGCCCTCCAAATCGGGAGACCAGTTCCTGTGCCTCGCGGAAGTTCTCGACGTCAAGGGCCAGGATCATCCTTTCCTTCGCGTTCATATCTTCCACCTCAAGCTCGATTGGGACTCTTTCCGCTCACCATCTGTTTTACTTCTTTTTTCAGGTCATGTAAAGGAAGGACGACTGGCCCGGGAGCACCCGGAAGGGAGGCGAAAGATTCCTTCCGGCTCACTTTTGCGGGGCCTTCCCATATACGTCCGGCGCGTCTTTCGAGCTTGATTTGTTTAAGGAAATCTTTTATTGTTTAATGACGCCGAAGTGGTGGAATAGGCAGACGCGCCGGACTCAAAATCCGGTGGGGCTCACACCCCGTGCGGGTTCGATTCCCGCCTTCGGCACCAATGATTTCGAGGGTTTACCGCTCATATCTCCCCGCTCACTTGTGCCTGTTTATTGAAATTGTGCCCGGAATTGTGCCCAACTGTGCCTGCTCCGTGACCTCTCTGTTCTCTTCGTAGAGAGCGGCGACTTGCTCACTGGCCTTCTTAAGGTCTTCCTCATTCGTGATGTTGTAGCGGTCGAATACGCTGCGCGTCTTGTGGCCGCTGATCTTCATAGCGACCTTCTCTGTCACCCCTGCCCGTACCATGTTCCTTACGGCCGTCCTTCTGAGGTCATGTAGCAGCTTACCCGGCATACCGGCTCTCCCACAGGCGTTGCCCCAGGCTTCCCGGAAGTCCTTTAGCCTCTGCCCCTCGCGGAAGAATACATAAGGACAGGCAGGATAGGCAGAGTCGCGGATCGTCTTCTGATTCAGGATCGCCTCGTATAGCTCCCCGGTGAGATAGATTATCCGGGCCTCGTTGTTCTTCGTGGTCCCGGCCTCAAGAGTGACTTTCCGCTCGAAGACGTTTACTTGCTTCCAGGTCAGACTTAATATTTCCTCTTTCCTCATCCCGGTAAAATAGCCCATCGCGAGTACAGGCTTGAGGTAATCGGGAAGCTCATCCATAAGCCTGACATACTCGTTGTACTCGAAAAATCCGGTCCGGACGTTGTTCTCTGCAAGATGCGGGACGTGTGGAAGGAATAACATCTTTGGGGGCGTGCTCTTCGCGGCAAGGGAAAACATCCGCTTGAGAGCCGACAACTCCCGGTTGATCGTGGCGCTCTCGGTGCCGTGGCCCTGCCGTTCAACAATGTAGTCCTTTATACGCTCAGTGGTGATCTCGGCTACCAAGCAATCAGTGAACGCTTTGTCAAGGTGCCCCTTACTGTCTTCTGCCCGCTCAAGGGATTTCTTCTTGTTTATCTTGTAATCTGTGATGAAGTCGGCCGCAATCTCGTCATACTTAATCCGATCGAGTTGCAGCCCTTGAAAGCGGCCCTCTACGATCTCCCCTTCCCGCTTCTTCAAGAGCCTTTTGGCCTCGCCTTCTTTGTCGGAATGGCTGCTCTCGCGGTAAGGCTTCCCCTTCCGGTAATACTTAATCCACAAGGTGTTTCCCCTCTTATAGATCATTCCCATTTACTTTCCCCCTTTCCCTTCGGTCCCCTTCAGGCCGAAAGCCTCATCCGTCACAAACTGTATGAGCACAACCGGCTTTCCGTTCTTTGTGACGGCTACCGGTTCCTTGGTCGCCTCGATCTCGGAGACGATCTGTGTTGCCCTGGCCCTTAACTCGCTTACGGTTATGAATTTCATAGGTTCGCTACCTCCTTCACTACTATTATAGCTGCTATTTTAGTAATGTCAAGAGATATTCTTATGGTTGAAACATCTTCACCATGGTAGCATGTGGGCAGAAGCACAAAACAAAGGGGATGGGCGGCATGAATCCAGAGATTTACGTGATCCTTGAAGAGATGAAACAAAAGCAAAATCAGGGTCCTGTAGGGAGCAGCGAGCATCAAATTCAAAAGAGCCTCTCAATCGGCATGGCCCGTCTTCTTGTCCTTCTTGCCGAGGAAGCGGAAGCACGGGGCAAGGAAGCGGAAACGCAGGGAGTTAGATTCGCGGAGCAGACGGAAAAACTTATTACATTTACGAAGGCGCTCACCTGGCTTACCGTTGGGCTTGTTCTTATTACGGCGTTTCAAATCTTTCTGATGCTGAAAAGCCTTTCTCATTAGCAGATGCGCGTGTATCAGACAGACAACAGCGGCTAGCCACAAGATGATACAAATGCCGGGATATATTCGGTCGCTAAGATAGTGGGTCATTCTTTCTTCATCCTCAATGGGGAAACCCCGTTTTGTTCCGCTCGATATAGCCGTCTAGGTTCTTCACGCCCCGATATCTAAGGCATGTTAAGGCCCCATGTAAGGGTTGACACCGCCCGGCCCGTAAATGGTGTTGTAAGCGGCTCCCGGATTTATGTTCATGTTCTTATTGGCCCAGGCGTACTGCATCCCCGACCTTCCCAGTCCCGTCAGAAAGGTAGACATAGCGCCCGTCGTTGCCGATGAAGCCGCCACTTTGCCGTAATATCTCTCAAGATCGGCTTCGGTCTCGCCGCTGTACTGAATCCTTTGCTGTTCTTCCGTTGCCTGTGCCGCCGTGAACGCTGCTATAAGGAGCGGGGAGCCGGAAGTAATGTCTACTCCCGCCTTGGCGTAAAGCGCCCGCTGCCGCCCCATGAGGTTTGCGTATTGAGCCTCGGAGGTTTCTTCGTGCTCCTTCATCTGCTCGAGGGTGACATTGGCGTTGTAGTCATAGGCCGCCTGCTGCGCCTGACCCTGCTTATACTGGGCGAAACCGGACACGGCGGAGCTTACCGCGCCCATACCGGCAAAAGCCATCGTTGCTGTTTGAGCTTCCATTAGAAAACCTCCTTGAAAATTTGAGAAAACATGGTTACATCCTGACCCTCTGGGCCGTAGGCTCTTAATCTGCCCTCTCTCTTGAAACCTAACTGCCTGAATACGTCGCCGTAGCCGTCGAAAGCAGTGGCTTGCACCCTTCGAAACTTGCACGAAATTGCAATCTCGGGGATGATCTGCTTCATCATGTCTAATGCGATCTTGCGATACTTCTGAAAGAGCGAAGAGTGAAGTACCCATACCTCGCCCCGCTTCCATTTGAGGTTGATGATCCCGCCACAAAGAACAACCATCCCGTCAATTAGAAACGTGCGGGCGGCGCTCCCAGGAGTCAGATACTTCTCAACCATCTCATCTACCGAGACGCTACTTGCCTGGCCCAGGCCCTCCGCTTTGTTCCGCTCCATGATCTCAACCGCGTGGTGTTTCTCGAAAGGGACGATTTCAGTTTTCATTGATTTTCCCTCACTTTTTACCCACAATAAGGCTAACCCGTTACATGGCGCTCTCTATATCTGATCTGACGATCCCGGTTCTGCTTCGCATTCTCGATCTCCGCGCATTCAGGACACCTTTCTTGACGATTGCTAGCTGGCGTAAACATCTTGCCGCACTGACAGGGCTTCCCCTTCTCTTTTCCGGCCGGTGTCTTCGTAAGTGGAACAATTGTTCCGGTTTCAAGAGCCGGTGCCGTAGTCGTAAGCCCCAGGTCTGCCGGCGTCTCACACATTGAACAGGATCGGCAGAGGTGCTCGTCGATTTCAAACCCCAGGACGCGGCAAGCAATCATCTTTATCACTCGTGAAACCATTGTGTGATGCGCGAGTAAAGCTCCTTCCCTCGCCCGGCTCCGTAGGGTCTCAAAGCGTTTCTCTGGTTCATCACACTAACCCGTGCGCCTGTGTCCCTTGCGTACTCGTCCAGGAGACCGGCCGCGCCGTCCAGTATGTCCATGGCCGCCCCCAAAGCAGCAAACGTATAAGCCTGCATGGTCGGATAGACCACGGCAAGGGCCTTGTTGGAACACGCGAGCTTTTCCTTTTCGATAGCCTGAAGGCGTTTATAGATTTCTTCGGCCCTTCCGGAAAGCTTTGTTACATTAGCTGTGACGGCCTCGATTTCTTGCCGTATGGCCGCGCCGGCCTCGATGTCTCCCGCCGCCGTCTTCTCATCATAGGTGCGCTCCAGCAATCGGATTCTCGCCTCCGCCACAGCGACAAGGTTGGGCGTGCTCTCGGCCGACTTCTGAAGCTCCGCGTTTAAGGCGACTTCTTCCTTCTCAAAGGGGGCTATTCTCGCCTGATATTCCATATTGAGGTCTTTGCGGAGATCCTCGATGTCAAAGACTCTTTGGTTGGCTTTTCTTTCCATGTGCCCGCCCTCCTGTTTTGCCAGTCTCAGGTCTTGCCAACTTCAGGTCAGAGAAGCCATCCATGGCATCGTCATCTTCCTTCGCCGCCCGCTTGTGTTCGAGTTCCTTCTTGCCTCGAATGACTTCGGCGTGTTGCGCTTGTGCGAGTGCGTTCACGTCTTCGGGAGACGCGCCGGGCAGTGTTCCGAAGTGTCTTATTACCGGCGAATCCAAGCTGATCTCGTGTTGTTCACCTCTGAAAAAAAGCCTCCAAAGCCTTAGGTCTTCACCCGCTGTTGCGGGGCCGTGACAATCTTTTTGACATTCTAAAAGCATACTGTGCCTCCTTATTGGCGTTTTCCAGGCCGAAGCCTGTCTACAATCTTGATGATGTCCGGGAGCACCTTCTCGTCGGCCTGGCGATCCCCGGAAACCTGCTTCCGTAAATCCGTGAGCGCCCGAAGGGAAGAAGAATCGATCAGGCCCAGGCCGTCGAGGGTCCCCAAATAGTGGCTTAAGGTTTTTCCAAGATGGCCGTACTTGTGGGCTTCAGTGAATGTGTCATGGAGAAACATGGGTAGCTCTCCGATCACCATCGAATCAAGCCCCATATTAGACCCGTATGCCTTCTCGCGGGGTAGCTCGACGGGCGTGTGGGGGGCATATGTCGCGTCGAGCTTTTCCTTCATAGCGGGGGTTTGGTTCGCGTCGCCTTTGGGGCTATTGGGGTAAAAGGTCTGTTCCGGTTCCACGTGTACTACCTCCTTAATCAGTTTTTGCTCGGCCCCGGATGGAGCCGGGTCTTCATGCTTCGGTGCTGGTTGCTGCGTGCGATGCTCGTCACTGTCTACCACGGGGGAGGTAGGGGCGAGAGATGTCTCTCCGCGTACCTCGGCCTCAAGCTTCTCGATGACGCCCTGGTAATCGTGGGCGAAAACGGGGTCCGCCGCCGCCATAGCCTTATGCCAAGCCAACAAATCACCCAACCACTCGGGGGTGTTCACTTCCGCCGACCTCCGGGGTGGAGCGGGCCGCTGTGCACAATTGTTCGTATCACATGGACGGGCTTATCGTAAGCCGGGACCGCTGTACCTTTGCCGGTTTGCCTGTCGCTGTCTGCCAATGCGCCGGGACTCGCCTTGCCTCCGCCCTTACTCTGATTGTTCGCCATAATGATCTATCTCCTTCCGCCCCGGCTGTGGGGTGTGTGAACCGGGATTGGCGAACGAGCCGCTTTCTCCATATGATTCGCCACGTGATCCTTTGTCGATGGTACAGCTGCTCGCCTCTCCGCCTCGATCTGTTGCGCTGGAGGGGGGAGCGGCCCTGTTCCTGCCGGTCTGGTGCTGCTGTTCTGATCTGTCATACGTCCTCCTTATAATATGGGCCGACTATCTGCCGCGCCCTGTAAAGCCTGTTTGCCCCGCTCGCGGACCGGAGTGGTATGTTCCCCCTTCATAATGACCTTTGACGTGCCCTGGGAGGCCGTAGGGCTTGCTGTGGCTGATTGTAGAGGCAATCTGCCGCTGCTCCTACTCATGGTTCACGTCCAGGCCAAAATCTAAGGGGTTGTAACCCGCTGTCTGAAGCCCGAAGCTCAATGGGTCATAGTTCTCTTGCCGGTCCTGCATCCTCAAGAGCATCTGTTCGGCTGGTGTTAGCACGGGCTTTTCAGATACATCTCTAATGGCAAGCTCAAAGTAATTGGTCGCATGGCGGTAATGATCCGCTGCGAGCTTCCGGTATCTGTAGACCTTCGTGCCGCGTCTCTCATCCTCTTCGAGCACCTTCGCTGTATTCGACATCTGAGAGGCGTACAATTCGACTTCAGGACAGCGCCGGGGTAGCTCATACGTTCCCTTCATTACTGCATTGTGGGTCATGTCGCAAAGCTCTGTCCGGGCATAGGTGATAACCCCGGCCTCTTCGTCAAGGCGTTCACCCGTCTTAATTTCGTCCATGTACTGACACCCAAAGACGGGAAATTTCTCGCCCTGCCTAAATTCGCGGACCTTGCGGGTTTCCGGGTAAAGGTCGATTACTGCCCTCGCTACATTGAAGCGGGCTGCAAGGTCGTGAAGGTCTGAAAATTCGGCTACCCTGCCGACATAGAGAATCTTCTTCCGGGCGTTCTCCATCTTCCGGCCGATAACAACATGAAGCTCTGAGCCTACATCAACACCCATGGCGCAGCGATACCGTTTCTCGTCTCGGGCTATCGCGTCCTGCCCGCAACAGGCGTACACATCTTGAGGGGTGAGGCGATTATCGGCTGCTATGTAAGCCATAGCAAGTTTGCTGTTATAGACTTCCTGAAGGTTGCCATTTGGCGGGTCCCGATAGAGCTTGAGGATAGACCCAGGCTCGACGTAGAGCGAATTAAGCTGACTTATCCAATACCCGGCGATCTCCCGACCGGGATACTGCGGGACCCATCGACCAAGACGCGGGTAAATCTCGGAACCGCACTTGAGACAAGCCCGGTAAACAGTGCCGTCCGGCTTCTGTTTCAGGCAATCGGGAAAGGAAAGCTCAAGACAGGTATCGGCCCCGCACTTCTCGCAGCGAATCATCCACACTCTTTGATCTGAGGCGTTATAGCGGGCGTCTATGCCGTAATCGGGTATGCTCGGGGTCGATAGATAGGCTTCCTCTTTGACCGCGCTGTGCGAAAGTCTTTCAAGGGCTTCATCGATCATTGCCGGGTCCATCAAGTCGGACTCGTCAAAGACGGTCTTATCTGCAGGAACAGACCGAAGCTTTGAGGCGTCTTTCTTCAAGCCCTCAATCAAGGTCGTTGCCCTGGCCGACCTGAGATAAAGCATCGAGGTCCCGATCTGCTTTATGTTCGTGCTATCGGTGTTCCTGACGTATCGCCCAATGGCAGCCGGGTTGTTCGTAATCAGGGGATTAAAGCGGGCACGTGAGAAGTCGGAAACATCGTCACCTGTCGGGAAGAGGTAAAGAACGCCGGTAGGATAGCGACCGTTGATCTGTCCGTGAAGGCTGCGAAGTACCTCCACTTCCGAAAAGCCCATCTGTGCGCCCTTCTTGACTACCCGGACCCTGGCCGTGCTCTGCATAGGCTCGATCTGATATTCATGGCCGGTTGTCGTGAAGACTCCGGCTTGCAGTTGAATCTTGTTTATGTGCGCCCAGTACCAGGCGTCCACGGCCGCAACATCCTTCGGGGAAAACTTACGCTTCAACATGGGGACTCCTATGGACAGGGGACTTTTTTATCGGGTTGGCATGGAGAGGAAGAGGTGAAAAATCGCCGGGCGGGGAGGGGGTAGGGGGGCTATCTGTCCGGGCATAAAGCATGCTTCCCCTCTTCGCGCGTGTATAGTCTTTACAAGCTTTGTTACCTCTTACCACTAAAGAATCAGAGCCTTTCTGCCTGGCTGTTCGATCTCGATTCAAAACGTAAACCTCGTCTTGTTACGCTCGATATAGGTGTCCAGGTCGGCCACGTCCAGGTGCACGCGCCGACCGTCCTTGATGTAGGGAAGCTTCCCGGCCCATAGCATTTCTCGAAGCCCGTCAACAGTGCGGCCCAGGTAACAGGCGGCTTCGGGGACACTATAGAGTCTCTTCGCCGGTCCCTTCGGACTCTTCCGGGACGCCTTGTACTCTGCCAATTTGATCGCGGCCCTGCCCATCTTACCTACACCTGACCCATGCTAACATCGGATATGCAATCCAGTGCGCCCTTGAAAGGGCTTGCTATTGCTTGTCTTTCCGCTGCCTGTGCCCATAACTGTGCCCGCGCCATTACTCTCCGCTCCCTGCCGTGATCGCTTTCGCCGTCTCGCCCAGCGCCCGGAGGCGGGCAAGCTCGCGCAGTTCTGTCTCTTCCTCTTCGGTGTAGGAAGACGGGCGAAACTTCGCGTTGATGTCGATGTCCTGGCGATCCGTCCAACCCATGTTCTTCAGGCAGAAAATCCCGGCCGCAGGGTTATTTGAATCCCACATGCGCTTTTCGTAGGCGTACTCGACCATGGCCTTGAGCTTTTTTGTTGCGTTTATCAATGCGGGGTTACTCTCTACCTCCTCATATTCGCAAAGGGTCTTTCTCGTTGTCCCGAGGGCCAAGGCAAGGCCGGTAATCGTTATCGGCTCTTTCTTTTGAACGCAGTCTTGGAAGTAGGCAAGGCCCTTTTCCATTAGGCTCTTAGCGGTGTACTTGAACGGTCTGCCTGGCTTCCGCTTCGCTATCTCGCCCATATCACCCTCCGAAATCGAGTTACCTTTCATGTTCAAAGTTACCTTTGTTACTCACTTTTATACTTTTCCCTATAGGAAAGTGAAAAAAAGGAATAATAGTAAAACCGGGTAACAAAGGTAATTGGTAACTATTCATATCAGGCATAAGCCTCTTCGCTCCTTCACGTTGCCCGTCCCTATCGAGGTCGGGAAACCCTTCTCTTCCAACACTTCTCCGAAGGTACGGCGGCCCAAAGGTTCCTCTTTGTTCTCGTCCGCCCAGCCGAGATAAGCCTGATAGAGGTCTTTAAATGCGGCTTTCTCCCCCGGTGCGACGTGGCATTTCTCATGCATGAAGTCACCCAGTACGTCCATGTCGGTGAGATACTGGCTCGTCGCGTCCCTTACGTCCTTGGACCAGCCTAGGCCGTCCTCTTGCCATTTCTGGCAACCCTCCACGGCCCAGGCGAGGATTCCGGGAAGTTCCTCTTTAATAAGGGTCTCGTGAAAGTTCAAAATGCGGCCTTCCTCGGGGATCGTGACCGTGAACGGGATAAGGCGTATCCGGCGCGACATGGCGAAAGTGGTGTCTTTAATGACGGGCTTGTGGTTCACTCCAAACCAAATCTTGAACGTGGGTTCAAACTCAAAATACTCACGATGTAGAAACCTGGCGGCCATTTCATCCCCCCCGGTCATGGACTTTATCAGTCCCTCCGCAAGTTTTCGGCCTCTCTCCGTCTCTATGGCAGAGACAAAGCGGCTGCCGTTAAGCCGGGCTACATCGTTTGGTATCTGACTCCCCTTTTTGCTTATGAAGGTATCCATTCTGCAAGTAACGGCGTAGGCGTCGAGCATCTTGGTCACAACGTTGAGAAAGGTACTCTTGCCGTTCTGCCCGGTGCCGTATAGGATAAAAAAGCACTGTTCGCCCGTATCGGCCGTAAGTGAGTAGCCAACGGCTCTCTGGACAAAAGCAATCAGCGTATCGGACCCGGCAAAGATCGTCTTTAGGAAGGCCGTCCACTTCGGACAAGCGGCCTGCGGGTCATAGGCAACAGGGACCATCCGCGTGATATAGTCCTCTCTTCGGTGCAGTAGAAGCTCCCCTGTTTTCAGGTCAATGGTTCCGTTATCGCAATTCAGGAGATACTTGTCCGCGTCGAAAGTATCCTGAGTAACGGCCACTCCTGATTTCGAGAGTTCGAGCATGGCTTTTATCTTGCTGTGCGATCCCAACTTGAGCGCAAGAGATAAGAGGTCTTTCCGTTGTCGATCTTTCGTCACTCCCGCCAGTTGATCGAGGATGATCCCCTGCATGGCCTCGGCCTTCTTGTTCACTTCAAGCGTGTCGTCCCCCTGCCACACCTTGCTGTTCCAAACATGCCACTCGCCGGACCATAAGATGTCCTTTCCATGTAGGGCGAGAAACCGCTGGGCATTGCCCAGGTCGTCGGTTCGATATTCTTCAACGGGGTCCGACTTGTCGGAAGAAGGGGAAGAGGAAGCGCCAGCCCCGGTAGCACGGCCGGCTGTATTACCGGAGGTTTCATAGGGCGCTGCCCCCTCCATAAAAGGCGCAAGCCTGTCATTACCGCTTATCTTTTGCCGGGCCGCCTTCCATACCCGGTCCGGATTGCTTTTGCAGGAGTTATGAAAGCATTGATAGAGTAGTGCCCCGTCAGCGGTTTGAATGATCGCGGCCTCATTGCTCGTGTGCCCCTGGTCGAATACACAACCGTTGAGAAGTCCATAGATAACGGCTGTACCATTCGCTTTCTCCTTGTAAGGTATTCCATAACGGTTTAGGTATGCGCCTACATCAAGCCGACGACCGTTGCCGTTCGACGCCGCAATCTTTGGGGCTTTGGCCGGAAACATTACTTTTGCCTTTTCTATGGCCTCTTGTGATACCGGCGTGCCGTTCATTGATTGTCCCCCAGGTCGTCTATGTAGCTCACCCGGTACGGTCTGGCTTCTCTGTCCGGGCCTGCTGGTACTTCGTCGCCCTTCCGGGCAGCCGTGCCGTACAGTTTCCAAATCCGGGCCGGGTTGAAGCTCGTGCGGTCCAGGGAAACCTTGTCAGAAGAAAACCGCTCCGAAAGTCCCTCAAGGGTGCCCTTGATAAACTGCTTGTTTTCGTCGTTGACGGGAAGATCGGGAAGCCTGAAAAGAAGATGTCCGCCGTTGCCCGACATGGCGCGAATGGGCTGCGGGAAAGACATCTCCTTGATGATCCATTCAGCTACAATGTCCCTGAGCTCAAGAGCTGCTTTCAATTCCCGATCACTTGACGAGATACCGGCCGGTCTTTCAGGATCTAGGTCTACGGGCAGCCATCGGTAAAACCGGACGTTGTTATCTGAGGTCATAAGGTCCGAGGGCTTCAGGCGATTAAATGAACGGGCGATCAACCGGGAGTCTATGCCTTGCAGGGTGAAATAGATTCCGCCGTGAAGGGCCTTGTCTGCTTCCTTGACTGCCCTGCAGAAGGCTTCGAAATCGTCAAAGTACCCTGAGACTGTGCCCCGCGCATACTCGTTGCCCCAGGCTTCAGACTTCCCCAGGGCCTTCAATATACGGACTTCAACGACTTCGCCGAGCTTAACAAATATCGGGAAAACTTCAGGGTCAAAGAGGGTCTTTTTCATAACGACCTCTCGGTCTGGCCCTGGTAGACCCGCTCTCGTGCCCTGGCCGCCGCCTTTAGCACACCGATACGACCATCAATGAAGTCAACAACAACCGCCTTGTCCTTGCCTGGTGCGGGCCTAAGCACGCGTCCCACGTATTGAAGCAATCGACCGTCAAAGCGAATCGGGGTTGCAATGTAGAGAGTCGTCAAACCCGGACAGTCGAAGCCCTCTCCTATGAGCTGCCCGGTTGCGATCACGGTTCTTATCTCGCCCCGGTTCAAGCGGTCAACTATGGCCTTCCGCTCCCTGCTTGTCCTGTCGCCTGTCAATACTTCGGCGTGGAGGCCCCGCCTCTTCAGGAGTTTTTGAAGTGCTTCGCAATGGGCTTTCCGGTCTGTCAGCACAAGGGAGACACCCCGGCCCCGGCTGTTGGTCTTCACGGTATCGGCAATCAGGCAGTTTCGCTCTACGTCCTCGGTGAGTTCTGAGAGCATCCTTGTATATTCCGCCGAAGGGTCATAGGCCGATTCAAAGCGGGTTTCCTTGGTCACTACCTCGAAGGACAGGACATTGCCGGTTTCAATCAGGCCCGGCCTCTTGATCTCGTGTACCACGTCGCCCACAAACCAGAAGATGAGACGGGAAAGCCCGTCCCGGCGCCATGGGGTAGCAGACAGACCGAGCATGTACCGGCAATCGAAGGCCCTCACAACCTCTGTAAAGGTCCGGCTCGGGCAATGGTGACACTCATCAACTATCAGGTGCCCGACATAGGGCGATACCTTGTCGGCAATCTTCACAAGGGTTTGCACCATCGCAACGGTGATCTTCTCGCCTACCCTCATCTTACCGGCGCCGATCACGCCTATTTCCTGCTTCGGAATGTCGAGAAAGGTTTCTATCCTGGCAATGCATTGATTAAGAAGTTCTTTTGTGTGTACTACGAGCAAGGTGGGTTGCCCGCGCTCTGCAATGAGGTAAAGCGCCATGATCGTCTTGCCGCTGCCGGACGGCGCTGATAGAGTCCCGAAGTCCTTCTTGAGCATCGTCCCGGTCGCCTCTTCCTGAAAGGGCCGAAGTTCGCCCGTAAACGTGAAGTGAACGGGCGGGAGAGTCCGGCGCTGATCCTCGATCTGAAAACGGATGTCATGCTGGCGAATAAGGGCTATGGTCTGCCCGGTGAAGCCTCGCGGGAGAATAAGGGCGCTCGTGGAAGACTCACGGTAATAATTCAGAAAGCGCGGGGTGTTCCCGTTCCAGCGCCCCATCTTTTCATTTTCAAGATAGACAGGGTTCTCAAGGGTGAGTCTCTTTTTGATCTCGTCGCGGATTGCCCCAGGCGCACCCTGCACGGTAAGGGTATTGGAGAGGGTAAGCTTTGTCTTGAATCGTGAAGGGTTAGGCGGTGTGCATACGTGTTCCATTCGCCCCGTTCCTCCGTTCACTCTCCCCATTTCTTACGGCCAGCATACGGCCGCGCAGGTTCTTCAGAAAGCCCGCGAAGGTCTTTACACCCACTTCCGCATTGTTCTCATAGAGAGAGAGGATTTTATAGACTTCTTCATCGGCCGGTGCCTCGAAGATCACTCTTCCGCTGTCATGATCTTTCGTGAGAGTCAAATTGATGGAATTGAGTTCGAGAAATGCAGCTACTTGAATGTCGTAAACGGGGATTTTTCCCATCGGCTCCGTTCTCCTTCGATATCGTTGAACACAATTCTAAGCGAGGATTACGGAGTTGGTCAAAACGGATGGTAATTCGTTTCGGTAAGGCAGCTATTTGGCGCGGCGGAATTTGGTAGGAAGATGTTTATCGAGCGAGAAGGGTTCCTTTATATCTAAAAACCGGCTTAAACCCAAAAAACGATTGTCTTTGTAGCCGACGCTGTGGGCTATATCGACAAGGAAATCAATAAACCCCTCCGGGATGATAGTTTCGGGCGGGAAGATCGTTTCCTCTGAGGGTCTTGGTTCCTTGTAGGTGCTGCAAAGTTTTTTGGCGCAGTCGTGTATCTCGACAAGCCTTTTCGACTCCCTGCAGCATTCATGCAGCACGTCCAGGCAATCGTAAATATCCGTAAGGTTGATCGCCTCAAAGTGATTCTTGAGCTTGTAGTAATCGTGTCCTGCTGCTTCCGGTATGCGCTCTCTTTTTAAGATTTCAAGGACCTTGGTTATTCCCCGGCTCCCGCCCCGGTAGTATCGCATATCCATGATAAGGGCGAAAAGCAACACATTAAAGGCCCAGTCCTTTACATGCGTCCCCCGCCGATTGGTGCGTCTTTTGCGCTGCTTACGTGGTGGTGGAGAGTCTGGCGGTGGAGAGTTCGGATACACGATATCGGACGGCCTCGGCGGACGAGCGATAAACTGCCGCAACGAATCAAAAGCATCCGGTTTCTGTCCCTCCCTTTTCTCGTATTTCTTGATTAGGTGGTAAAGGTGAAGATAGGCTCGGATGTTGTTCTCGGGAAGTGGTTTTTTCCGGGGTAGCACTTCGGGCACGGAAGATGCTCCCTCCAGCTTTTGCCGGCCGGTAACCAAGTCAGCTAGTTTCTGGAGGTCCTTTGTTTGCTCTACGTATTGCCGGAAGACGAGTTCGGAGAGGATGCAAACATGGCGATTGATCTTCTGCAAGGCATCGAGATAATTTCCCCTGTCCGAAAGCGGCAGGTGTTGCTCAAGTATATCAACTACCCTTTGTCGTTCCACTCCGTTTTTCATTCCCGCCCCTCGCGGTCCCTGATTGAAGAGGGGAAGGCCGGTCAGGGAGCCGGCCTTGTCGCCCTGCAGAGGCTATCCCCTGGTTCGATTATACCGTCTCCCCTAACTCTCGACAACGTTCTTCTTAAGGTACGCCTCCAGGGCCTTCCGGCTGTACTTGATCCTATTCCCGGTCCTGGTGTACGCCGGACCCGTCTTGAGTTGGCGCCACTTTGCCAAAGCGTGAATACTGACCTTGAGAAATGTCGCTGCCTCTTTAGGTGTGAGTAGTTCTGTCACAGTATCACCTCCTTTGATGATATAAGCGAAAGCCGCCTTTGCTGTTTAGCCGCGGGAGCTACCTTCTCAGCTTCGCTTTTCTTTCTGCGGTTCGATAGGACGATCTCCGCGAACAAAAGCACGTCCTCAGCCCCTTCGAGTGAAACTTTCATAAGTTCTTTCATGACGAGCATCAGTCGTCCCTCTGTCTCAGTCATCGTGATTCACCTCATAAGCTTTCCCTCGGTCTGATCGGACACCCCCTATTTTTCTTTTGAATCCCGGATGTCCTGTATTCTCAGTATGGCTGTCTCCAGCCGGTCATGAGTGAGTTTCAATCCCGCCTCGATGTAGCACCACGGTCTTTCGCCGCCCGCGTTTTCCTCGGCTACAGAGTGAGCCAGGCCGCTAACGGCTTGTGTCTCGATAAGGTCCTCTATGATCTCGTTCAATTCTTCCTCGCTGGTTTGGATGGTCTTGTTCTTTTCCTCAGCCATTGGCCACCCCCGACACTATTTCCGCGTCCGTTATCTCTTCGATCCGCGCGTGGATGTCCCCGAGTATCAGGCCCAGCCCTATCCGCTCGTTCTGACTGAGCTTCAGCGGTTCCTCCGCTCCCTGGGGAAGCATTATTGATTCCAGAAAAGCGTCCTTGCTCCTGATCGGCCAGAGCTTGTCCTGCACGTCAATCACGTCCATCTGTTTCTTTTCCTCTTGCTCTGCCATGGTCCCGTTCTCCTTTCCCGTTCTGTGCTCCCCCGGCATGTGATCGGATTTACCGAAGGCGTGGTACTCAATAGTACAACACAATCATACTCTATGCAATAGTATATAATAACATACCATAGTGTCAAGATATTCTTTGGGCCTCGTTCTTTTCTGTCGTGCCACAAGGGGGAGAGATTTCCCGGTTGGACGGATTTGTATTGTGATTTACCGATTCGGATAGTATGATTGGGGAATGGAAGAGGCCCCTAGGCTCCTCACGGTAGATGAAGCAGCTAAGATGCTTCGCATATCCCGCGGCTCGCTCTACACCCTCATGAAGAATAAGAAAATCAGAGTCACCAAGATAGGCGGTAGGACGTTGATCGATAGGAAGGATATTGACGACTTCATAGAGAAGTCAAAAACGGAAGTAGAATAACGTCCATAATCGTACAGTATTGTCTATGTGGCTTCGCGTCAACGGCTGCCCCTTGCGACTTTCACTCTTCAAAGGGTGGTAGTGGCACCCCCCGCCCGGAAAAGCGGTTGTAGGGCATCGTAGGGCTTGTTTATCAGACCTCGAAGGGGTAAGAGGCAGCCCAGGCGCTTTCGGGCTTTCATCCTCTCCACGGTGTCCTGCACATGCTTCGCCGTCACCTTGCCTTCCGGGGCGGTATCGACGGCTTGCTGGTAGACTTCCTTCTTCTGTTCTGGCAGGAGTCCGGTCAATGGACGGAGACGGGATTCGGGAATTTGCCCAATTGGGCAATTTTCGGGGTCTTTGATGCTGGTGAGAGGGCGGGTCTGTTCTATATTCTGAATGTCTCCGATCGGAGACACGGCCTTTATTACTTTTGCCGCTGCAATCATCCGATATGCATGTGCACGTTCGATTCCCCAGCGATTCTTGCAGTAAACTTCAAACGTGCCCTGAGTCCGATAGAGGTGCTTGTCCCTGATGCGAAGGAGGGCGCTTCCTGCCAGACCTTCTTTTGATCGTCGGCGGGGAGAGAAATTAAGGGCCTACTCTGGCGCAGACTATCAGGTTTGGGAACCACGGTTCCCAAATTGTCTTCGAGTTCTGCGGCGGGAAGAGAGGTCAGAGGGCGAGCTTGTGATTCAATGCTCAAGCTGTTACCAATTGGTAACAAAAATGTTACCCGTGGGTAACAAATTGTCTCGGATCTCTGCCGCCTCAATCATCCTGTGAGCATGAATACGACTCATATCGGGAAGTGTGCCAATTGGCACGGTTTTAATTGGGATTCTGTTTAGGGTAAAACGGTTGCAATTGCAACCAAAAGGAATTTTGTCTACATTTGTAGACAAAGCCTTCGCTGTGCCTATTGTGCCCGTTTTTGTGCCCATGCCGGAATGTTGCCGACCGTTTTTTACCGATTCTTACCGATACATGGAAGAGAGCAAATCGACTGACTATCAACGGATTATAAGGAAAGAGAGGGGTTTTAAAGCCCCCCTCTTTTCCCCCTTTTCGGACTCAAAATCCGGTGGGGCTCACACCCCGTGCGGGTTCGATTCCCGCCTTCGGCACCACTTAACTATCTGATAATAAAGCGGTTTTATCACTCCTCAGACCCTTCTGGGGCGACGCTCTAGTTTACGGATGTTATTTTTGTGCTTGATTTTGGTGGTTTTCATGGACGCCAAGATCGTCCTTTTTCTGCTTACATCATGATGTGCATAGTGCTTTTTCAGCATCTCAGGGGAAACGCAAAGCAGTTCACCTATCTCTTCAAAGCCGAGACCCATATTAAGGAGGATGGAGGCGACGCTGTGTCTCGTGACGTGATACAACTTGACCGAATCCTTAATGTTGAGCCTCTTTCTGATGGACCTCCACAATCTTCCCGCCGCATCCTGGCTGTATGCCCCGCCGGTTCTAGGATTAGGGAACAGCCATGCATCGGGATGTGAGTTCCTGACCCTTTCCAAAATATAAGCCGCCAGTCGGGGGCAGTCGTCAGGCATGATCGGCAGGTCGCCGACTTTCCCTTTCTTGGCGGGACCATCGACCAAGACGTTTTTCGAAAAGTGTCTACGGTTCACGGTAATGGACATATCATTTAAATTAACATCCTTGCATAATAGAGCGCGAGCCATACATGGCCTGTGGCATAGTATAAGAGGTATTCGTACATTGGTTCTCTGCTCTCGCCTGCCAGCACTTCCTGCTCATCACGATCCACCCATTCAGGCATGTCAGGTGGCTGTACTTCTATTCTCGGAAACTCAGGTGGTACGAACTTGAGTTTTTTGCCTGCCCATATCATGAATGTGTTGAAGTCATCTACGTAATTCCGGAGGGTTTTCGCCTTCCAATCAGGATGACACTTCTTGAGGTGCTTTACGTACCTGTCGATATCGATGTCGTCAAGGGTATGCACTTCCTGATCCGGGAAGAAGTCTGCAGCCGCTTTTATATGTCTTTTATAGTCGGCTATAAAGCTAGGGGCAATGGTCCTTTCGTCAAAGAAGTCTTCGCTCAGGCCAGAAACGGTTCTTGACATGTACCCCTTCTGCTTGTAACGGTCGGGTCTGAATTTATTCGCACTGATGAGGGCGTCAATTTCCTTTTGCACGTCATAAGCCTGCTGGAACGAGGTCAACGGCTTCCCGTGCGACTCGCAGTACACCTTATCCCACCTTCTGCCGAGGTCCAGGTAGTACTTCCCCGGCCTTACGTTGAGGTGGTCCGGGCATACCTGTGCGCTAATGCGGGTAGATATTGACACCCCCACCAAGAAAAGGTTTGAAAAGCTGGGCTAACTAAAATTGCCGCAAATGTTGCGTGCAAAGTATCTGGTTGTCTTTAGAGAAAACGTACGAAGCAGAGATGGGAAGACTTTTCGGACTTAGACCGGTTTACCGGGTTCCGGAATAAATCTTTCCAGCTCCTCTCGCCAGGTTCAAAAACCACTATTTCAATCTATTCCATATTCCTTCCACCGTTTCTCGGTTAACTCATCATTTTCTTTAGAGATTGTCACCGAAGATGGTGGATAAATGTCATTTCCCCATTCAGGAACCTTTTCGTAATCCCAATTCCGCGTGGCGTCAATGAGGACTCTGGCCCATTTTCCCGTTCCAAATCTAACTTCGTTTCTGTCTCTCACCTTCGTACTTGGGTCTAACACTGCACCAAAACTACCAGGAAAGATAACGATATCGTTTTCTTCAGCATTTACCCGATATGAAATTGCCTCCTCAACAGACCTTTTGTTCCAGATATCGGTATCATCCTCAACGACAATAACGAATTTAAACAGATATTGGGCTGCAGAAGATCCCCACAGGGCGGCAGCTACCTGTTTTGCATGCCCCCTGAAATGCTTCTTAATTTTTACTAAAGTGATCGGAACGGCACTAACTTCAATAACCCCCGGCACACCTTGAGATTCTAATATATTCTTTGCGACTGCAGATAGGCTCACCACCAGAACCGAACTGTCTTCGTTAGGATTCTGATAATTCATGCCTTCCAGTGTTCCCCGAAAGATAGGGTTATCCCTGTATGTTAGACAAGAAACTTTAATAATTGGCCTTTTGGCCGACTCTCCATAATAGCCGGTATATTCGCCAAATGGACCTTCCATCTTATAGTCCCCTGGATTCGGTGAGATATGCCCTTCTATCACCATTTCGGCATCGGCAGGTACTTCCAAATCCACAGTTTCACATTTGACGAGTTTCAGTGGTTCCTGCAGCAGACCTCCGGCTATTTTATATTCCTCCAGATCTCTGGGTAATGGGGTGGCGGCAGAGAAAACTATTGATTCATCGCACCCATATACGACCGCTACAGGCATCGGTTTGTTTAACGCCTGATATTTTCTATAGTGAATACCCCATCCTTGAGCAGGCACCAATAATACTCCGATTTCGTCTTTATCGACTATCATACCCCTGTAAAGCCCGACATTTGTTATGCCGGTATCCGGGTCTTTTGTTACAACAGCGCAGAATGTATTTATATACCTTCCTCCGTCGCGATCGTGCCATTTGGGGACAGGAAATTTATAGAGATCTATCTCCGACTTCAAGATGTTTTGTTTAACCGGTCCATCCTTGACCATTATTGGCTCTATCGGATTTTTGAAACGACTCCTTGCTACCTCCACCAGATCTCTCATTCGGATATCTTTTGGTAGGTCTAACATCAAGGCAATTCTGCTTTTTGTTGCAAGCCCGCCGGTAAATAGTTGAGTACAGGGACCATCTTTATAACCTTTTATATTTTCAAAAAATAGGGCCGGCCCTCGTTTTGTAAACACCTTTCTCGTTATGGCGCCAATTTCGCCCTGCCAGTCAACTTCCGCCTGCACATGTTTGAGTTCTCCTTCGGATTCAAGTAATTTCACCCATTCTCTTAAATTTTTGTAGCCCATATTCCCCTCCTCATTAATTTTTGATTAGTCTTCCACATTTCATTGAGAATCAAATTCTATACTTAATGTCGATGCACCTTCGTCCATATCTGATATTTCAACGTTGTTATGCAATTGTCATTCCTAAACTATCTCCCTTTTCGCACTTTTGCGTATCTCTTTGCCCCCATTTATAACTTCTGTTCAAATGACCAACAGTGGCACACTAATTGCATGTATCCAAGAACAATTTGGTTGAGGCAAATAATTTCCAACGAGTACTGATGACGGAAATAGATCGACGATGCAGAGCGGAAAGTGTGTCGGAGAGCTTTCTTTGCATTCTATAGGCAAAAATGACGCATACAAAAACAAGGAAGGTTCACGAGGGAATTGAACAGTTGAATTGGCAGCCCGCTTGCCCTCTGCAGTCGCCGGAGGGAACCAAATGAAAGGGAGGGGGGATGAGGGAATTTAAGAACATTTGCAAAGATGAATGGATTCCCACTGTCTGCGGTCGCTGTTACGCTAACTGTGCGATACGCGTTCACCGCGTGAATGGCGTCGCGGTAAAAATTGAGGGAAATCCGGAAAGCCCTATGGGTTCTCGGGGTGGAGTTTGTGCGAAAGGCCTGTCCGGGCTTCAGGTGCTCTACGATCCTAACCGCCTCAACGTACCCTTAAGGAGGACAAACCCGGGAAAGGGCTTATTTGTTGATCCTAAATGGAAAGAAATCACCTGGGATGAGGCCCTGACGGAGGTTGCCGCCCGCCTGGAAAACGTGATCAGCGATGATCCGAAGAAGCTTCTCATTCAGGCGACAACCGTGCGACCAAGCTTCATGATAGCCAATATTTTTCCACTCAAAATTCTGCTTGGCCAACCCAATTATTATCTGGGCGGAGGGGGCCTACATTGTGGTCAAGGTGCGCATGGAATTGCGGGGCTACAACATGGTTCATGGTCAGTAGTTCCCGATTTCAAGTACTGTAACTACGTGATATATTTTGGAGCGAATAAGGGTAGCGGTTCCGGCCATTCCGCAATGATAACTACCCGGCTCGCGGCCGAGGCCAGAGCCCGAGGCGTGAAGTTTGTGGTTTTTGATCCGATGTGCAACGAGGCAGGCGGCAAGGCCACAGAATGGGTCCCGATACTTCCCGGTACCGATGGCGCCGTCGCACTCGCCATGTGTAACGTTATAGCCAACGAATCGAGGCTATTCGATGACGTATTTCTGAAAACTAAGACGAATGCCCCTTATCTTGTGGCATCTGACGGCAAGTACGTGAGGGATAAAGATTCGGGAAAATGTATAGTGTGGGATGCCAAAGAAAAGGCCGTCATGCCTTACGATCATAAAGTGATTCCCACTTATGAAGCAGCATGTGAAATCGATTTTGCCTTGGACGGAGAGTACGAGGTCGAGGGAATAGCGTGTGTTCCGTGTTTTCAGTTGGTCAGAAAACACTTGGAACAATACACTCCTGAAATGGCATCGCAGATAAGCGGTGTGCCTGCAGATACGATTCGTCGTATAGCCACCGAATTTGCGGAAGCTGCAATGGTCGGAAGCACCATTAGCATCGATGGCAATAGGCTCCCATTCAGGCCAGCCTCCGCGGTCCTCTTTCGCGGCGGTGAGGGCCATGAGAATTCCTACCACACCTGTTTTGCCGTGTCGCTGCTCGATATGATCGTGGGCTCCGCCGATGTTCCTGGCGGCACTCTCGGATGGCCAGCCAGATGTCTCGGTTTTCCAACGACCGGCAAGCTTGCCACCTCTCCTTTTATGGGTAAGGATGGTTTCCTGGCGGTTGAACGTTTTGGTTCCTCCAGCGGGTCGATCAAGAGAAAAGGCCCGTGGCCCGAAAAGCCTCCGGAGCTTCGGGGTGATCCATCGATATTAGATATTTTTCCCGCAGCCCACTTCTCCTTCGTTTTCGCATCAAGCGACCAGGAGGAAATATGGCAGAAGATCGGGTGGCAAAACCGTATCGAGATGATGATTTCGTGGGGTTGTAATACGGTATTAAGCGTTGGAAATAATGATATAGTGGCGGAGACACTTAAGAAAATACCTTTTATCGTTGTGTCGGAATTGTTTTCCACCGAACTGGCCGAAGGCTTTGCCGACATTCTTCTACCCGATACCTGTTATCTGGAAATGGCAACGTGGGCTGAGGGCGCGGGCATGAACTTTAACTACCCGTTTGGCTCCGAGGACTGGACGTTTCAGATAACACAGCCAGTGGTTATGCCGGCGCATGGGAGAAGAGATTTTTTTAGCGAGGTTGTGCCGGAACTGATCGACAGGATGGGGAAGAGACAGGAGTACAACGCGCTGCTTAACGAACTGTATGAGCTTGATGAGCAGTACAAGTTGGCCTCAGACGAAAGGTTTCCCGCTCAAGAATTAGCCGACCGGGTACTAAAAAACTTTTTCGGTGAGGATCGGGGCTGGGAATGGTTTAGCCCGCGCGGCTTTTTCTCCTGGCCGAAGAGGGTGGAGGAAGCGTATTGGAGGTACTTTGTCGATTGCAGGGTCCATGTCTATCTGGAGTTTTTGATGGAAGCGGGAGACAGGGTAAAAGAGATCGCTCAAAAGACTGGCCTGGAGATCGACCTTAACCAGTACGTCCCATTGATCTCGTGGTTTCCATGTTCAATTCATCAGGACAGTAGTCCCGAGTACGACCTTCTCTGCTTTTCTTACAGGGATGTCCTTCACACCGGTTCTCATACGATGGAACAGCCCTGGTTGGATGAAATGAGCCAGTTAAATCCTTATACATACAATATTGCCGTTAATGCAAACTACGCCGAGGAAAGAGGATTAGAAGACGGCGATGTAGTGGAACTGGAGTCTATGAGCGGACGTAAGGTTAGAGGAAGTATTAAGGTGATGGAAGGAATACAGAAGCAGACTGTGAGCATAGCGGCATGCTCCGGCCACTGGGCCAAAGGTATGCCCATTGCGCAGGGTAAGGGGGTTAACTTTGATACCTTGCTTGAAATAGATTTAAAGCACGTTGATCCTATTTCGCTAAATCTCGAGACAGCCGCAAGGGTCAAGCTCAAAAAGGTAGAGTAGCACCCATATATTGATGCAACAAGTCGCCTGGTAACAAAAAGGGGCCCTTGTCTTGGCCCGAAGGATGCCTTAAGTGTCTATCTTCAAAACTTTCCGCACGTTTTCTTCAAAGATCTTATTCTTGTCCACCTCTGGGATGGTCATAGCCTCTATGGCTTCTATCGTTTTTCTCGTGTAGGTGTCTCCACACTCGGCATCATAGGGAAAATCGGTTCCAAAGAGGAGCCGATCCGCGCCAAAAAAACTATAGGCACACATAAGCCCGGGCGTATTACCGTAAATTGCAGTGTCGTTGTAAAAGAGCCTGAAATATTCCAGCGGACGTTGCGGGAGCTGTTTCGTGAACTTGACATTAAGACTCATCTCATACCACTCACAAGAGCCTTCAATCCGACCAGCCATAAAGGGTACCATGGCGCCCGCGTGGTGAGTGATCAATTTAAGGTTTGGCAGCCGAGCCAGTATCCCGCTGAAGACCAGCCGGGCCATGCAGAGTGTAGTTTCATAAGGCCATCCGAAACACTGATTGAGGCAATATTTTGAGCTCTTTTCGACCGTGTAATCTGGCATCAAATATTCCCGCCTCGGATGGATCCAGATAGGTAAATCGAACCGGGCCATCATTTCGTAAAGAGGTATAATATCGGGTGTATCCAAGGGCTTCGTTACGGATATGCTCCCGCCGAATCTTGGTGTTACCAGCAATATCCCTCGAAGATGGAGGTCCCTTATTGCCCTTTCCGCCTCCTTCAGTGCGGCGTCCATATCCTGAAGGGATAATATGGCGACTGCACCTAGAAACCTATCGGGATATTTTGCGACTAGCTCGGCCATTCCGTCATTGTATATCCTTTCAAGGTCAATAGCCGTCTGTCCGGATGCCACGAGATCCAGCGGAGGCCCAGTGGGGGTCAATATTTGACATAATCCTTCATACTTGTCCATTATGCGAAAGCGCTCATCGAGGTCCAAGAGCGTTCTTGTTGCCTCGGTGCCATTTATTTCTCCATCAAGCAAATCAATTAATCTCTTGATACCAACACGTTCTTTCAGGGCCGACCAATACTTTTTGGGTAAGATATGAGTGTAGCAATCAATCTTTCTGCTGGACATATTGCTTTACCTCCTCCTCAGATAAGGTTAGAAAGAGCCACCATATCGTAACTCGTCAGCAATCATAGACACCGGAGAGGCAAGAATGCATTCTCTGAGGACCGAATTGTATGCAACTTTTGTGCCGATCAAAAAACACAAGTTAAAATCTATCGCTATATTATATTTTTCTTGCTACAATAGGAACGTGTCTATTTTTTGGACACAATAAGCAGAAAGGAGAAACTATTTGATGAGCCGAATCAACATTATTCTGGAGGTGTTGGATGAGGCCGGGCTAACTCCCCTCATTGCCCGAGCGTTAAGATTTGTTTTAAGAAACCCCTATGATAGCCTCATTGTGGTGGACAAAGATGGAAGGGTAGAATTCATGGACAGAGGCTCAGCAAAACTTTTCGGATTGGACTCCGGCGGCATAAGAGGCGCTCGCTTCCAAGATTTATTCCCGGACTCAAGTCTACCCAGGGTCTTAGAAACGGGTATCCCTATTGTGGGAAGAGTTTTCGAAATAATGGGGCGCAGCGGGATCGGCTCCGCTTATCCGATTATTGCGGACGGCAAAATAATTGGTGGCCTCTCGCGGCTTACACGCTATTCCCTGGAAGAAGTACAGAATCTAAACAGGGAGATAAGTAGGTTAAAGAAACAGGTTCTGTATTTTAAGGAAAAGGTCCAGAACGAATATGATGCCATACATGTCTTCGACGATATCCTTGGCACAAGTTTTTTAATCAGGGATTCCGTAGAGACAGCAAAAAAAATATCTTTAATAAACAGCGACGCACTGATAACTGGAGAGAGTGGGACAGGTAAAGAATTGTTCGCGCAGGGCATCCACAATTTCAATAGCAGTGATAAACCGTTCGTGAAGGTCAATTGTCCCGCCATTCCTTTTGACTTGGCAGAATCGGAATTATTTGGTTACGAAAAAGGGACGTTTTCTGGTGCCCTGACATCCGGGAAGATAGGAAAATTTGAAGCCGCGAACAAGGGCACGATATTCCTGGACGAGATATCGTCCCTACCGCTTTCGATTCAAGCAAAGCTGCTAAGGGTTGTGCAAGAACGAGAACTGGAAAAACTGGGCAGTACTAAAGCAAAGAAGATAACCTTTAGGCTTATCGCTGCGACAAATAAAGATCTAAGAATCCTGGTAGAACAGGGAAAATTTCGGGATGATCTGTATTACAGAATAGCGAAAGCGATCATCCGTGTCCCTTCCCTCAGAGAGCGAAGAGAAGATATCCCTATATACCTGAATCATTATTTGAAAAAGCTGAACTTGGCATTTCAGAGGGAAATCGAAGGGGTAACGGACAAGGCAATGCTCGCCTTCATGGACTATGACTGGCCCGGAAACGTGAGGGAATTAATCAATATATTGGAACAAACCATACTTAAAGCCTGGAATAATAAGAAAATTGACGGAGAATGCTTACCGAACGAGCTTCTTTCAGTTGTCTCCCAATCAAAAAAAACGAAACCGGCACCTTATAACAGCGTCAGAGAAAAAATAGTAGATCAAGAAAGACGACTCATCATGGCCGGATTAAAAAGTATGCATGGTAATAAAAAGGAAACAGCACGATTCCTGGGTATGCCAAGGTCCTCTCTCTACAAGAAGATGAAAAAATATAACATTAAGATCTAAAGTGAAGGAAAATTTTCTCCGAAGCGGTTCAATAGTGGACACAATCCTTTGCGGTGAATCGTATCTTTTCTTAGTGATACCAGGATCTTGTACATTCTCATGTCACATGAGAATGTACACATCGTGGACACGCAGGGTCATGGAAATCGGTGTCTCTCTCCCACGCGGTCGATAGTGGTCACAAGCTTAATTTACGGCTAATCGTAACTTTCCTTCATTATAACGAGTGGTCCATTTATCCGGGGACATGTCCATTTTGTAGACACGCACGTCTATGGCGCGAATGAGACAGTCCCTTTATTCGCATGATCAGAAGTCTCCGAAGAATCACTACGTGTCGGAAATACAGGGACAAAAGAACCTGCGAGGGTCACCCGTTTCAGGGAACAGGGACCCTTCGGGACTGTCGGAGGACGCGCCTCATGGCCCGAGCTCCAGACGGCTCGATCCCGAGAAGGTTCGTGCCGTCGTGGAAGCCACCCTGCATACCATCCCCAAAGATGCGACCCGGTGGTCGACACGAACCATGGCGAAAGTGCAGGGCATCAGCCATGCAACTATACAGCGTATCTGGGATACTCACGGATTGCAGCCCCATCGCGTGGAAACCTTCAAATTATCCAAAGACAAGCGGTTCGTAGAAAAACTCACCGATGTGGTCGGCGTCTATTTAAACCTGCCGGACAAAGCGGTGATACTCTGCGTGGATGAAAAATCCCAGGTGCAGGCATTGGACAGAACGCAGCCGGGGTTGCCGATGAAAAAGGGACGCTGCGGGACAATGACCCACGACTCCAAAAGAAACGGCACTACTTGTCTTTTTGCCGCCCTCAATGTTCCTTTTCAAGTATCTGCTCTACCTTCTTAGTCCAGACAAAGGGTTTAGAGTCCTCGTTCTTATAACGAATATATTCCTCTATGGCAGCCACAAGCTCCTGTACGCTTTTGAAGATTCCCCTGCGAATACGTTTGCGTGTGATCTCCCCGAACCAGCGTTCCACTAAATTAAGCCGGGAAGAACTCGTGGGTGTAAAGTGAAGGTTGAAGCGGGGATGTTTTTCAAGCCATGCCTTTACACTGGGGTGATTGTGAGTCCCGTCGTTGTCGAGGATCATATGGATATCGAGACCCTTGGGTATTTCCCGGTCTACGGTGCGCAGGAACTTAAGGAACTCCGTATTCCTGCGGCGGGGGGTAGCAGGACCCGATGACTTTCCCTTTCAGGAATTGTTGTGTTATTGAAACACCGCACGAGGAACGGCGTAGGGTCTTTCCGTCAATGGCGATAATTCCTTTCGTGACCGCCTGTATGGCCGCCTCCACCCAGCCGAGAAAGGTCTGCTGGAATTCTTTGGGATTCGTGCTCGCAAAGATCCGGGCAAAGGTGTCGTGAGCGGGAATGCCGTGGGGGAGCTCCAGAAACTGCCGGAACCACTTCCTCTTGGTATGACCGAACTCCTCAATCTCCTCCCATGTATCGGCGCAGCAGATCACCGCGGCCAGTGCTATGGTGACAATATCAATGAGTTTGTGTCGTTTATTCGACTTCCGAGGTTCAGTAAGGTCCGAAAGGAAGTCCCCGATTGAGTTCCTGGTGTCCATGTATACCTCCATCTGAGAACGTTAATAATTTCAGGTTGTGAGCGACGAGGTTTTTACCCCCATAACCGTCGGCAGTAGACCCTCCCGTTGGTCGCCGGCTTTGAGCCTGGTGATGGCTCCGGCCGGCCGCACACCTGTGAGATGAAAACCCTCTCTATAGGCCCGGCGTCAAAGACTCTCAAAAGCCGCTATCATAGCAGGAGCCGTATGAAAGTGCGGGGCAACGGGTGAGAGCGCACCCGGATCTTGCACTTTTCTCTTGCAAGAACTCGCCTATTGGGGGAAGATGAAGCATATCATCACGAGTCTCGATTCACCCCACATGGAGTACCCGATGGAGGAAACCCTATAGGGGACGCAAAAAGCCACAGAAGTCCGGAAATGTTGAACACTGCTTGTCGGGTGAGACAGGCTCTTCCCGAATCTCAAATCGATGTCTGAAAGGGGTAAGGCTCATTCTTTCGTCGGTTTTGGGGGTGTGCAGGCCGTCAGAAATGAGGGCGAATTGAGCGTCGCCTATACAGGTAGAGAGTACATGTACCATCAAATGTCTAGATATTTATGCTAGTTAGGTGATTTCCAAATGCTACTTGCCCTGGGTCAAACCGTCATTCTCTCCTGAATGTCATCCATGGCACATTCATTGCATCAATTGTAGACAATATTATCGGGGGGAAAGCGATTATGACCGTAGCTGGTGGCATACTTCTCCTGGCGCCATTACAAACTGCGTCAGCGAAATGGTTGCTGCAAGGGGACGGTTGTTCTCCCTTTTTCTATCGCGACCAATGGCGAAAACGACGAGATTAACCCCGAAAAGCCGCTGGGAATACGGAATGGTGCAAAATCTTATCTTTAGCGAGGGACCACATGATAAGGGGAAATAAGTCGTCTGTCTTAACAAATGTTCGAGTCTTGGATTTGTCTCGGTTTTTAGCCGGACCGCTATGTGGAATGCTGTTGGCTGACATGGGTGCAGAGGTTATAAGGGTGGAGCCAATAGGGGGTGGGGTGGATAGAACGTGGGCCATATTAGGTCCAGACGGTGAGACCCTCACGTTTAAGATTCTGGGGCGGAATAAGAAATGTATTACGTTAAACCTATCCACCGAGAGGGGAAAGGCAATTTTCCATGATCTCGTTAAGAATTCGGATGTGGTCCTCCATAATTTTCCGCCTGGAACGACCTTAGCCAGTGAACTCAGCTATGAAAAATTAAGGAAGGTAAAGCCTTCAATTATTGTGTCTGCTCTTTCGGGTTACGGTTTAGATGGACCAGATGCTGAAGAGATTTGTTTTGATTTTGTGACTCAGGCCAGAGCAGGAGCGATGGTACTGAATGGGTTTCCTGGTTCCCCTCCGTTAAAAACGACCGTTCCTTATGTCGATTGCAGCTCGGGGATAGCAAATGCATTAGGTATTATGTTGGCGCTTTATCACAGGGAAAAGACAGGCGAAGGCCAGTTTGTCGGGACCGCCCTGTTTGATATGGCTTCTTACATCACTCAGCACGCAGGTGCGCTCATATACTTCACGGTATATGGTGAAACACGAACGCAAGTTGGTAATTGTGGTTTTGGGAGCTACATGAACTGCCTTAAGGCTAAGGATGGCTGGGTAATGTTTGTTACAGCTAGCAACGATATTTGGAAAAGATTTACAAAGGCTATCGGTAAAGAAGAACTAAATGACGATCCCAGATTCAAAAATGACATGGTTCGCGCCCTGAACGCACCGCTTATTGACCCGATAGTTCAGGAATGGGCTGACGAGAAAACAAGTGACGAGATAATGAAAACGCTCCAGGCTGCCCGTGTGGCCTGTGCCAGAGTAAATACCGCAGACCGTTTGTTGAATGACCCTCAATCAGTGGCAAGCGGGATGGTAGTTCATGTTAACTATCCGGACATCGGTGAAGTCCCCATACCCGGAGTTCCTGTGAAGCTCTCCCGGACTCCAGGGTCCATCAGGAGCCTGGCCCCTAAACTGGGTGAGCACAATGAAGAAATCTATTCCGGTCTTCTGGGGCTCAATGGAACAGAACTTTCTCAGTTACGCAAAGAAAAAATCATTTAAGGTGCCGACGATGAAGAGTGGGCTCACAGAGATTAAGCTGCGGGGATTTGGCGGCCAGGGTGTTGTCATGGCGGTAGAAATCCTCGCAGCCATCATGTCTAAGGCAGGTTACGAGATCCAGTCGTTCTCTCAGTATGGGGCTGAAAGACGGGGTGGTCAGGTGGAGAGTTATCTCCGGATATCAAAGGGGCCGATTGTCAACCATTCCAGGATCTATGAGGCCGATTATCTTGTCCTTACAAGCAAAGCACTCTTCAAAGAGGCTCAGATCATCCCGAACATAAAAGAGGGGGGCACTCTCTTCGTGAACGCCCGACGGGCCGATACATTTTCTTTGTCCGGCAGACACGTGGAAGTCGTTACACTGGATGCTGACAGCATTGCCGCACACCATGGGGTGATCCTTCCAAGCGGTATGCCCGTGATTAATACCACAATCGTCGGAGGTCTGATAGCACTATTCCCCGATGTCCCTTTTGACCTCGTCAAAGAGGTGCTGAAAGAGAAGGAGATTCCGGCGGTGGAAAAGAATATTGCGGCCGCCGAGGAAGCGTACCGGTATGTGAAAAAGCCCACGAAAGGTTTCCCCATAGTGCAGCAAGAAGGCGGAAGAGAGGCTCTACAACAAAAAGAGAACCCGGTGTTTCGACCCGGGGCATCGCCCTGTGAGGTCGAGTGTCCCGCGGGTGTGCCGGTGAGGGAGATTGTTACCTGGGTACGGCAGGGAAAAATTCACAAGGCATTAGTGGCACTTAAGGCTGAAAACCCTCTCCCGGGCATTTCCGGCCGGGCCTGTTTCCATCCCTGCGAAACTGCATGCAACAGAAATGAATTTGACGAAGCAGTCGCCATCAATGCACTCGAACGGACCGTCGCTGATCGGGCCCGAAATGTCGTTCAAGTGAAGAAACCGAGGAGGACGTACGGAAACCACAAGAAGGTGGCGGTAATCGGGTCCGGGCCTGCGGGACTGAGTTGCGCATACTTCTTACAGATGATGGGTCATCGTGTGACGGTCTTTGAGGCACTACCTGTTGCAGGAGGCATACCCCGGGTTGGTATACCGTGCTATCGTCTCCCCCGCGATGTGGTTAATCAGCAGATCAAGAACGTGATCGACACTGGGATTGAGTTGAGAACGGGCATGGAGGTGGAGAGAACACTTTTTGAAAAGATTATGGCTACCTACGATGCGTGCTTCGTGGCAACCGGCGCTCATCAATCTACGAGACTGAAAATCCCGGGGGAAGAGAGCCCCGGCGTGATGTCGGGGCTCGAATTCCTGAAGCGAGTGGCTCTCGGAGAACAGGCGACGGTGAGGGAAAGGGTAGGGGTGATCGGTGGCGGCAATACCGCAGTCGATGCCGCGCGGACAGCAAAAAGACTTGGTGCCAAAGAAGTCTCCATCATCTATCGGCGCTCCCAGGAAGAAATGCCTGCCCATAAAGAAGAAGTGGCTCAGGCAAAAGAGGAGGGCGTCTCGATAGAGTACCTGGCTGCCCCGGTTCGAATTCATGGGAGCGGCAGGCGTATCAACCATCTGGAGTGTGTACAGATGGCCTTGCTTGATACGCACGAAAGGGAGGATGGCCGCAGAGAAGTGCGGCCGATCGAAGGAAGCACGTTTACGATGAATGTAGAGGGTGTTATCACCGCAGTTGGCGAGGGCATCCATGTCCCCTTTTTGCCCGATACAATTCGTAAAAATGGTTCGCTCGTTAAGGTCGACATTTTCGGAAGGACATCGCTCAGAGGTCTCTATGCGGGGGGCGACGTGGCCACTGTATCCCGCTCGATTGCCCACGCTATCGGGTCGGGCAAGAGAGCAGCGATAGGGATAGACCTGTTCTTCAAAGGGAAAGATGGAGCAGAGAAAGAGTACCGTTCCATAGCCGCCTATCTCTCACGCAACGATACCAAGGACGTTCCAAAAATAGTCTCTGTCTCGGATTTGAATCTGCACTACTTCAGGAAGGCGTCCAAAACGAGCTCAAAGATGTTGTCCCCGGAGACACGGGCCGCCCACTTTAATGAGGTGAATGGAGGCCTTTCTAAAAATGAGGCCATAAAAGAGGCAGAACGGTGTTTCCGCTGCGGTACCTGCGTCTCATGCGGGAACTGCTATATCTTTTGTCCCGATATCGCGGTTCATTTTGACGAATCGATGGCGTTGCCAACAATGAGTCAGGACGTTTGTAAGGCATGCGGGATCTGCATCAATGAATGTCCTCACGGGGTGATAGAATGGGGAAAAGGCTGATCCTTAAGGGGAATGAAGCAGCTGCATATGGTGCACTCCTCTGCCGTGTCGAGGTTGCCGCCGCATATCCCATTACCCCTCAGTCGGAGATACCTGAGACATTAGCGCGTTTCTCCGCTCAGGGACTGTTCAAGGGGAAGTTTGTCAACCCCGAGTCAGAGATGGGGGCCATCGGGTATGTGGCGGGAGCGGCCGCAGCAGGAGCGCGTGTGTTTAGTGCTACCTCTTCGCAAGGACTTGCCTGGATGCACGAAATGCTCCATTACGCCGCAGGGGCTCGCCTGCCCATTGTACTTGTGGATGTGAATAGGCCCCTGGGTGCCCCGTGGAATCTAAAATGCGGTCAGATCGACAGCTTATCCCAGCGGGACACAGGCTGGATACAACTCTACTGCGAATCGAATCAGGAGGTTCTTGACACCATCATTCAGGCATATAGGATAGCCGAATCGGTGAGTCTGCCCTGCATGGTCTGCATGGATGGCGTCTTCCTCTCATTCACTGCGGAAAGCGTCGATGTTCCGGAACAGGCGGAGGTGGATGCATATCTGCCGCCTCATAAGACAGTGGTCAGACCGCACGCAAATAGATATAAGTTGTACGAGCGTGAGGGCGAGGTGCCCGAGCCCTACACCGAAGCAATGACCATAGAGTTCGGTTTCATGCTGGATCGCTATAAACTGCACCATCTGGAAAGTCAATGTTTGGAGACTGTCCTCCGCGCGGATAGAGAGTTCCGGGAGGTATTTGGCCGTGGATACGCTCCGGTGGAAGAATACCGGTGTGAGGATGCGGAGGTCATCGCGGTCCTGTCGGGAAGTGCTGTGGGGACAGCCCGTCAAGTCGTTGATACGCTGAGGGAGAGGGGATATCGGGTGGGATTGGTCAAGCAAAAGATGTTTCGCCCTTTCCCGGTCGGTCTGGTCAGGGATGCCTTAAGAGGAAAAAAAAAGGTTGCCGTTATTGAGAGAGATTTATCCCCCGGGCAGTGCGGGATCTTCTATCAGGAGATTAAGTGGGCCCTCAATACGGCGTGGAAGAACGAGTTTGGGGTTATATACGGATTTGTCGCAGGATTAGGTGGAGCCGATATCACCCCGCAGTTGATCGAGAAGGCAATACTTTTCACATTCGAGAAAGAAGAGCCCGCAGAGGAGGTAATCTGGCTGGGTCTGCCAGTAAATGAAGGTGAACGCTATGGAACTATCATATCCTAAGGAAGAATACTTTCACTCTCCCCATATGGCATGCCCTGGATGCTCCATACCCCTTGCCTGGAGGTATTTTCTGAAAGCCATGGGAGATGAGATAGTCCTTGTCACACCGGTCGGATGTTCAAGCGTGATCGCCAGTCTTCCAGACCGGAGACTTCACCGCCAGGGTAAGCCTATAAAATTACTGAGCATTCCCCTTGGCTCCACGGCAACCTTCGCAGGGGGTGTAAAAGCCGCCTTTACCGTGAGGGGTGACACGTTAACGCAGGTAGTGGCGTTTGCCGGAGATGGAGCAACCTTTGATATCGGTTTCCAGGGGCTGTCTGCATCTGCAGAAAGAAACGAAGATATCATTTACGTCTGCATAGATAACGAGGCGTACATGAATACGGGAAACCAAAGAAGTTCAGCCACACCAGGGTATGTCGTAACTGCAACCAGTCCCCACCAGGCTCCAAAAACCGAAAATAAAAAGGACATCGCGCTGATTCTGGCGGCACACAATATACCGTACCTGTGCACTGCCACTATTGCCTATCCGGACGATTTCATGAGAAAGGTAAAAAAGGCAAAAGATATCAAAGGGTTCCGGTTTATCCACGTGCTCTGCCCCTGTACTACTGGTTGGAGGTTCGCTACTGCCTTGACTGTCGAGATATCCCGGCTGGCTGTGGAAACCGGGGTCTTTCCTCTTTTTGAGGTCGAGAATGGTGTGAATTTCACTATCAATGAAGGGCCGAAAGGTGTGCCTTTGGGAGAGTACTTGGGGATACAGGGACGTTACAGGGCGCTCACGCCCGAACAGATAGAGCAGTACCAGAAGGAAGTAGAGGGCAGATGCAACAGATTACAATGGATGGCCGGTTACCGCAGTACGCAACGAAGTAAACGTGGAGGGGCGAAGGGGAGATGAAGGACCAGCTTAAAGTCTCCGATGATGTCTGGATACCTACCGTATGTGGCCGCTGTTATGGCAATTGTAATATTCGGGTCCGTGTGGTCGACGGCGTGGCAGTGAAGATCGAAGGGAATCCCCACACACCTATGGGTTCTCGGGGTGGAGTTTGTGCGAAAGGCTTGTCCGGGCTTCAGGTGCTCTACGATCCTAACCGCCTCAACGTACCCTTAAGAAGAACAAACCCTGGAAAGGGCTTATTTGTTGATCCTAAATGGAAAGAAATCACCTGGGATGAGGCCCTCGACGAGATTGCTCCCCGACTGAAAAAGATCATAAGTGAAGACCCTAAGAAACTTATGATTCAGGCGACGACCGTGCGACCCAGCCACATGACGACGAACATGTTTCCCTTGAGAAAAGTTCTTGGGCAGCCAAGCTATTACCTTGGCGGAGGGGGGCTCCATTGTGGAAACGGCGCTCATCCTGTAGCTGGCATAGTATATGGTGCGTGGTCCATAGTACCTGATTTCAGATACTGCAATTACGCAATCTACTTCGGAGCTAACAAAGGCAGCGGTTCCGGCCACTCTGCCATGATGACGACAAGACTCGCTGCAGAGGCTCGGTCTCGGGGCATGAAATTTGTGGTCTTTGATCCCATGTGTCATCAGGCTGGGGGAAAAGCGACGGAATGGGTTCCCGTCATCCCGGGCACGGACGGGGCGGTAGCTCTTGCCATGTGCAATATTATAGTCAACGAACTGGGAACACTGGATACTGTGTGCCTGAAAACCAAGACCAATGCTCCCTACCTAGCCGGGCCCGACATGAGGTATGTGCGGGACAAGGAAACAGGTAAGCCCTTGGTCTGGGACGTAAAGGAAGGGAAGGCCGTACCCTATGATTACAGAAGTATTTCTTCTTACGAGGAGGCATGTAACATTGACTATGCACTGGAGGGAGAGTATGACGTAGAGGGGGTTAAGTCGGTACCTACCTTTGTACGCGTAAGGGAACATTTGAAGACGTATACACCTGAGATGGCATCTGCGATAAGTAATGTCCCGGCACAAACTATTAGCCGCATTGCCACAGAATTTGCGGAGGCTGCTAGGGTTGGGAGCACCATCACGATCGATGGTGAGGAGCTCCCGTTCAGGCCCGCATCAGCGGTCCTGTTTCGGGGCGGGCAAGGCCATACGAACTCTTATCATACGTGCTATGCGGTGGCGCTACTTGATCTCATCGTAGGGGCCGTGGACGTGCCGGGTGGCACCTTGGGCTGGCCGGCGAGATGCCTTGGTTTTCCTGATACGGGTAAGGTGTGTACATCCCCTTCAATGGGTAAAGATGGTTTTCTGACAGTCGAGCGATTTGGGTCCTCCAGTGCGGGAATGAAAAGAAAAGGGCCGTGGCCCCCGAAAATGCCGGAGCATAGGGGTGATCCGTCCCTGACTGATATTTTTTCGCTGACACACATGAGCTTTGTGTACGCAGCGAGTGATCAGGACGAATTGTGGCAGAAGACCGGATGGCCCAACCGGATCGAGATGCTCATTTCATGGGGATGCAATACGATAATGAGCGTTGCAAACAGGGATATCCTGGCTGAAACACTAAAGAAAATTCCTTTTGTCGTTGTGTCGGAATTGTATTCAACGGAGCTGGCAGAGGGCTTTGCAGATATATTGCTGCCGGACACCTGTTACCTGGAGATGGCGACGTGGGCCGAGGGGTCGGGCATGAATTTCAATTATCCCTTCGGCCTTGAAGATTGGCATTTTCAGGTAACGCAACCCGTAGTAGCTCCCAAATATGAGCGGAGAGAGTTTTTTGGAGTAGTTATACCGGAATTGATGGATAGGATCGGCAAGAGAGCGGAGTTCAATAGCGTTCTTAACGAAGCGTACGAGATAGACAATAACTTAAAGATCAAACCGGACGAAAGACTGGCTCCCCACGAGGTGGCCGACCGAGTAGCGAAAACGCTTTTCGGGCGGGACAGGGGCTGGGAATGGTTTAAGGAGCACGGTTATATAGACTGGCCCAAGAAAGTCCAGGAGGCATACTGGAGGTACTTCGTCGATTGCAGGGTGCCGGTCTATTTAGAGTACTTGATCGACATGGAGGAAGCGGTAAAGGGCATAGTCGAAAAGACCAAGATCGACATTCATTTGGATCAGTATACGCCTTTGATTTCGTGGTTCCCCTGCCCAATTCACCAGGATAACGATTCTGCCTACGATCTCTACTGTTTTTCCTATCGGGATGTCGTTCATACTGGTTCCCATACCGTTGAGCAGCCATGGCTGGATGAAGTGAGCCAGATGAACCCGTATACGTACAATATCGCCATGCATGCAAGGACTGCTCAAAGAAAAGGACTGAAGGACGGTGATCTTGTAGAGTTGGAATCTTCTGCAGGGCGCAAGGTTCTGGGGAGGCTCAAGTTGATGGAAGGGATACAGGAGCAAACAGTGAGCATAGCGGCCTGCTCTGGGCATTGGGCAAAGGGTATGCCCATTGCCAGAGGCAAAGGAACCAACTTCGATATTTTGCTGGAGTTAGATTTACAGCACGTTGACCATCTTTGCCTGAATATGGAAACGGCCGTAAGAGTCAAGATCAGCAAACAGAGTTAGAAGGGGTGTGCTCATGGCCCAGTGGGGAATGGTGATAGACCTACAAAAGTGCATCGGTTGTTACGCCTGCGTTGTGGCATGTAAACAGGAACATTTCTTGCCGCCCGGCGTATTCTGGAGCCGATTAGTGATCAGCGAGACAGGGAAATACCCCACGGTTACAAAGATCATGTATCCAGTGCTCTGCAACCACTGTGAAGACGCAATTTGTGTGAAGGTCTGTCCAACCGGTGCCACTGTAAAAAGGGAAGACGGGATAGTCTCGATAGATTACAACAAATGCGTTGGCTGCAGATATTGTGTTGTTGCTTGTCCGTACCAACAAAGAACTTACAACGCCAACAGCAATAGGGAGTACTTTCCCGGCCAAGGACTCACTGAATTCGAGCTTATTGGCCAACGGCTCTACCCGCTTCAAAAAGGAACTGTGGTCAAGTGCACTTTTTGCCTCGAGCGAGTGGACGAAGGTCTCGAGAAAGGGCTACGACCAGGCGTTGATCGGGAGGCGAGTCCAGCATGCGTCATTACATGCCCGGCTAAAGCAAGATATTTTGGCGACTTGGACGACCCACAGAGCGAGGTGTCGCGTTTGATAAAGGAGAAAAAGGCAGCTCAATTTCACCCTGAATATGGCACTAATCCATCTGTTTACTATATTTCGCGATAAGGAGGCGCCCATGAGGCCCTACGAATGGATGGTGAAGTATACGTCTCAGACTGAATGGATAAAGGGGCGGGGCATGCTCTTTTGGATCGCCTTCTTTTTTGTCGAATTGGGGGCTGGGATGTTTCTCATCTCATCCCTGTTCGGAAATGTGATAGGAGAGGTTATCGGCTGGCTCATTTGTGCCCTGTTAGGCGGCGGCTTTCATCTCCTCTATCTGGGACGCCCCTTCAGGTTTTACCGCATGCTTTTGAAGCCCCAGACTTCTTGGATTTCCCGAGGTTTTCTCTTCGTATCCGGTTTCTTGGCGCTGGGAGCAATCCACCTCGCTCTGTCTTTCTGGGCGAGTTCTAATCTCGGTCTTCTGGTTGTGGTCGCCGTCTTATCTTTCCTGGCCATTATATACGGTGGTTTTGCCATGAATTATGTTAACGGTATTCCGCTCTGGAACTCCGCACTCCTCCCGGTATTGTTTGCTGTGGCAGGGCTTTGGGGAGGTGCAGAGCTTAGTGTCGCCGTGCTGTTGTTAGGGGGCGGCATGAATGAGGGGCTGGAAAGGCTTATCCAGATTTTGCTGGTGGGCTTTGCCCTCATTTTACCCATGTATCTCATAAGTGCACGTTATGGTTTGCCGGCGGGGAAGATATCGGTGGGGGAAATCGTCCGAGGAAAATGGTGGCCCGTCTTCTGGGGAGGCGTTGTAGTGTTGGGGATAGCACTTCCGCTGATTATTACTCTGGGCAGCCTACTGGCTGGCCTACTGGTAATTCCTGTTGAACTCCTCTATATCTCGATTCTCTTTGGCCTTCTCGGTGACCTCGTCCTTAGGTACCTCATTCTGAAGAATGGCTTCTATAATCCGCTGGTGCAAGCGAGCCTCAGCAGACATGGCAAGCATGGGTAGATTCCGCAGAAGAACAACGGGTGGCGAAAGTTTCAGAGAAGGGTGGTTCGGGAGAGAATATTTGGACGTAGGATGGGGAGAACCCAAATAAATAATCTCCACGAGCAATTACTGAGAAAAAAGGGGAGAGCAGCATGAAAAGAAAAAGTCTCACGTGTGTGGCCATAATTGTAGGACTACTTATTCTTATTCCGAGTTACTCGAATGGCGCGCCAAAACAAGACCAGAAGCCCGTGGCCCGGGAGATAAAGTTTTTCTCGGGCAGTCCGGCAGGGGGAGGGGTCTGGTATATGATATCTGTCGGTATTACGCAAATTTTTCAGAAATCGATCCCGGGTCTATCCACGTCTTTAGTCCCCGGAGGCGCCGGTGGTGGGCCTATGGTCGTTGGGGGCGGCAAAGCCGACGCGGGTTTGGTCAACCTTGGCCCCCTCCTTGATGCTCAGGAAGGCCTCCCCCCGTTTCCAAAAGCGTACGGTAATCTCAGACTCATAGGCAGCCTCTATGATCATGTCTTTCAGATCATCGTCCTGAAGGACTCAGGCATCAACAAGATTCGAGATTTAAAGGGGAAGGTAATCTCGCCCGGGGTCAAAGGCCAGTGGACCGAATTTTGGTTCAAGAAGTTGGTGAAGATATACGGTCTGAACCCGGATAAGGATGTCAAGATCGTCTCTCTCGGTTTCGGCGATACGGTCTCGTCGATGAAGGACAACCGCGTAGATTGTCTGGCGACGGCAGGTCCCCTCATGATGGCGGCTATGGAGGACTTGGCGTCATCCAGAGAGATTAAATATTTGCCCATAGACGGGCCGGAACTTAAGCGATTATGTGAAACGGTGAATGGGTTTCGACCAGGAGTAGTCCCGGGCAATACGCTTGTCCAATCGAAGGTGTTCCCCGACCTGGTAACGGCCCTTATGCCGTTGTCTGTAATGGTCAGAGCCGATCTGCCGGATGATCTCGTATATAAAATGACCAAGGCATTAGCTGAACATATAAAAGATTTACAGCAGCTTACTCCCCCGATGCGCGGGTTTGACCCTAAAAATCTTGCTCGCAGCATAAGCCCCAAGGTCATATTCCACCCAGGTGCCGAGCGATATTATAAGGAAAGAGGATGGCGATAACAACGGAAAGGCTGCGCCGTACCCTATTTGCAGGTGTAGCAATTGCATTTTCGGTATTTCAATTGTATATGGCCACGGCCGGCCAGTTGGACCCTTATCTGTTCCGCATCATTCATCTCTATTTTGCTCTGGTCTTAACATTCCTCGTTTTCCCCAAGAAGGGGACCGAGTCCCGTAAAATAAGGATTGCAAACTATATCTTCTTAGCCTTCACAGTATCCACCGGTATATATCTGGTCCTGATGTGGAGCCGTCTTGTTGAAAGGTTCCCTCTTATCCAACCTCTTCCAGAGGGTGGGATGATCTGCGGGCTGCTCTTTCTTCTGGTCCTCTTAGTGGCTCTCCACAGACACGCCGGAATGGAGTTGGTCTATGTGGTGGCCGTTATCCTATTGTACGTACTGTTTGGCAACTGGATGCCTGGAATTTTCTATCACTCGGGTTATAGCCTGTCTGATATTGTGGACGTTAGTTACCTCAGCACTGAAGGTACCTTCGGTGAAACTCTGGGTTTATCAGCAAACTACTTGTTCCTATTCATTTTGTTTGGCGCTTTTCTCCTCAGGACTGGTGCAGGTGACCTGATCCTTGCATGTGGCAGAGCGGTGGCAGGCCACTTGACGGGAGGGGCGGCGAAGATAGCTACCATAGCCTGTGCAGGTATCGGGAGTATCTCAGGCTCAGCAGTCGTCGGGGTGGCGACCGTAGGGAGTATTACAATACCGCTTATGATAAGTAACGGGTACCCTGCCTATCTGGCCGGAGCAGTGGTAGCAGCCGCTGCCTCCGGGGACATCATTATACCCCCGGTGATGGGCGCCATTGCCTTTCTTATGGCGCAGTATCTTGGAATGCCTTATGGTAAGATCATCGGTTATGCGCTTCTCCCGGCACTGATGTATTTTTTTTCAATTTTTTGTGCGGTTCATTTTGATGCGAAAAAAAGGCGGTTTCCCGTCATTCCGAGAAAGGAGCTGCCTCCGGCGCTCCCCATTATCAAGCAAAAATGGCACCTATCGATACCGGTAGGGGTATTGATATACTTTCTCATAAAGCAGTATTCGTTAAGTTTCTCCGTTTTGACCCCCATCTACATACTCATGGCGATGCTGCTGATAGTTTCCAGAAAAAGTCTGAAATCAAGGTGTCTCGATGTTATAGAAACGCTGAGAGACGGGGCGAGGAACGCGCTGTTGGTCGTCGTATCGTTGGCGGTTGCCAGCGAGATTGAAGGTCTGCTTAGTATAACCGGTCTTTCGTTAAAGATAAGCGCAGTATTGGTCCAAATATCGCCAAACGTTTATGTTCTTTTGGGTCTGTCAGCCGCGACGCTGTTTGTTCTTGGATTGGCCTTGCCGTCTTTTGTCATATACATTACGTCGGTGCCCATTTTAGCGCCCCCGATGATACAATTTGGTTTAGATCCCGTTGCGGTCCACTTTTTCCTGGTCTATTGGGCGCTACTCTCCATGGTCACCCCCCCGACCGGTATCTCCTTTTACGCGGCTGCCGGGGTAGCGGGGGCACCAGTCATGAAAGTAGGATGGGCCGCCACGCGTATTTGTGCCCCGGTTTACCTGTTAACCTTTTTCTTGGCTCTCCACCCGGCAGTTGTGCTTCGAGGCTCCAGCCTGTGGGAAACCCTTTACTACCTTACGGCTGCAGTTTTTGGGATAGTGTGCATATCTTCGGCAAACTCTGGTTATCTGTTGCGTGATCTGAATTTAGTTGAAAGGATTTTACTTATCATTGCGGGAGTTCTCCTCATATATAGTCAACCTCTTTCATTTGCCCTGGGCGCCTTTATTCTTGTAGCTGTCGCGGGTCATCAGGCTTGGATGAAAAAAAGGGGTCAGATTATCGTGGACAAGGAAGTCGGAAATGAAGTTGGCTGAAGGTGTACAAGACGTTTTCGGCCGCGATCCCGACCTATATGATGGGATCCGACATTCGTTCTGCACGCAGATAGTGCAAAATCGAGAAATCTTTCCATCGGGCAGGCGGCCCTGAGACGGCCGTCACATCCCCTCTTGCACCCAGACGGAGCCTCTAAAGGCGACCGAGCCTCCCGCCGAGGAATTGACCCACGAGAAAGGACCCGGCAAACAACGGAAATGTGACGCTCTGCCAGCCCACACCGGACAATAAGCGCAGGGCGATGACGAGAGGTACTGGCAGATGAACGGCAAGAAACCACTGCACCGACAGTTTCCGCGCGTGCGACCGCCAGTAACTAATGAGGAGATTAAGCAGGATAGCGACGCCTGAGAGGAACGCGAGATTCATAAGCTATACACAAGCATATTACTCCGGCGTGCAAAAATCCGAGGTAACCCCGTAAATTTGAAGCGTCCAGGGACGCGAGCCCTGCCATCGTGTCAACACAAGTCACACAAGCGATCCGGTCACGACGACCGGCAGGGAGCCTTGACGATTGTACATCGAGGTAGCTGAGTTAATTCCGATCTGAGATTATTTACGGTTTCCAAAGTAGACCTTACGATGGGCATCCGACCCCCTTTGCCCCGGCCGGATACAAAAAGGGGCTCGCCATTCGCGGCCCCTTCTTCTTTGCATCCCTCCGGATACCGTTCAATACCGAGCGGCCTCATAGCGGACTCAACAGCATGACTCCTTATGAATTTGCTGAAAGAACGGCACTGACAGGATGAATATGCAACCTCTATTCTCGGCCTGTACTAAAAAGGGGGTACGGTCACCAGGAGTCTGATAATCCTTGATGTGCCGGTTGACGCCAGGAGAAGCGGGCAATAATTTCAAGGAAAGCCTTCTCCCATCGCACTGGAGAGGAGACGTTCGAATCCCTCTCGTCATACGTGCAATTAACTCCTGTATCGAGTCAATGACCCTTATGGCTGGAGTGAAAATTTTAGGATCGCCCCAGTTTTGAGGGGTCTGAGAGTGGCTTCAAACAAATACACTTACTTTTCTCAATCGGCGTGCCTCTGGGGCGACATTGGGGCGACGTTTTTCGGGGTCATTGAGCCAGAAAAGCCTTGCAAATACACAACTTTTGCTTAAAATATTGCGGGTTAGATTCCCGCCTTCGGCACCATAAACTCTTGCAAACCTTACCTTTTTCCATCCCCTTTTTTCTCCGGTGACAGTCTGGCGACAGTTCCCTTCCTTTTCAACGACAGCCCGCATAAATCTGTTCTTAAAACCTCTAAATTCCCATGCACATACCTATCCGTGGATCTGGACGCCTTGCTATGCCCCAAAGCTTTTTTCGAGCGGATGCTATCACTCATTGAGTACCAGCCGGGACAGACTTTCTTCCTGAAAGGGTGCGTCTCTCTCTTTTTTTCTCTCTATACTCCATTACATGCCGTAATCATACCGCCCTGATTCCGCAAGAATTCGCTTGCGCCCCGTAAGACGATTGTGATAGAAGAAACCGACAGCCTGCTGAGAAGGTCTTCAGCTTTCACAGAGCCGGACAGCCTGCCAGCCTGTTTCTTATCGAGAGGTTCTATGCGTGTCCGCCTTTTTAGCCTGCTCCCGGCTCTCATGTTTATTGTCCTTCTCGCCGGCTGGTCGGGCAGCTCATCAGTAGGAGGCGACCCAACCCTTGTCGCCCAATTTGAAGGAGGCAGCCTCTACAAGGCCGGTCCTGTCTCTGTTTTGCAACTGCACGGGACACATTACGAGATGGGCAGGCAATACGGGATGCTGCTCAAAGACGATCTTAATGCCGCTTACAACCTCCTGATTGCCACGTGCAGCCCGTCCTTCCCCTATGATCGCATGAAGCAAATTGCGGATAATGTTTATGGTCGTTATCCGCAGCAATATCAAGACGTCATTATCGGCATGGCGGAGACTTCCGGGCTGGGGCTCGAAAAGCAGACTATTCTGAACGCGCTGGAATGGATCCCGAAAATCGATCACTTCGTCCCTCATTGCTCCGGAATTGGAGTATGGGGCGATTATACCACCGATGGCAGCCTGATATTCGGCCGGAATAACGACGATGATCTTGATACCTACGGTAATTTCGGCGCGTATGTCGTCGTAGCGGTATTCAACCCGACCGACTCGGGCATGCCTGTTGCAATTATAAGCTATGCCGGGGTCGTTTACGCCGCGACCGCTATCAACCGTGCCGGCATCTTTATGGAGCTGAACAGCGGAAACTGGCAAGGTTACGACGTAAATCGGCCACTTTTGGTTTCGACGATGTTTTCTTTTCTTGAAGCTTATTCTACCCAGGACGAGATGAACACCGCGCTCCAGACAGTCACGGCCGACATTTCCTCCATTGTAAACGTGGCAGATCCGGCCATTGCATACAGCTTTGAAAATTCCCTTGAACGGCGTCAAGCGCAGACCGCCGGACGCAAGCGGATTGCTCGCCGCTACCAACCATTTTGTAGACCCCTCGTGGCGAATACCGCCTCCTCAGCCGGATAGCGCGAACGGCTGGACGGTATTGAGGCGTAATAATCTTTTGGCATTTGCCCAAGCCAATAAGGGCAGTCTGAATGTCGATATGATAAAGCAGGTCATAGCGACCCCGATAATGGACGGAGGAGTTCTTGACGTGGGAACCATATACCAGGTTGTTGCGGTCCCGAAAGATTTGACGATATGGCTCAGAACGCCCAATCACTTTGACTGGCAAAAAATCGACCTGAACAGTGTCTTTTATTAGGATCCGGCTTTAGAGCTTCCATTACGAGGCCACCCGCCCACCAAAAAACCCTTTCAACTTTTCCCCATCCGGGCTACAATCGAAAAGACGGCCCTTTCGGGCCCGACGCATCAAGGTCGACGCGAAGCCGGTCTCGTTGCGGTAGGGCGGACGAGAGCCGCGGGCAAGACCCTGAGCACGTAATACGGAATCGGTTTTGAGGCGATGGAAGTAGCCGTCAAACTCTTTGGAAACCTCGGACATTACTTGCCGAAAGGGGGCAACAGGTTCTCCCTCTCGAAGGCGCTCGACGACGGGGCAACGGTCGAAGATTTGCTGAGGAGCCTTGACATCCCCGGGGAAGTGCCCGTGATCGTGATCGTCAACGGCAGGCGCGTCGAGGGTTTTCACGTCCTGAGCGATGGAGATGAGGTGAACCTGTTCCGGCCGATAGGCGGCGGATGAGGATTGTTATGAAACGAATCGAGGCCATACGAGCCGAGCTTGAGAGGAGAAGAGCAAAGGCATTGCTCGCAGGCGGGCAGGAAAAGATAGATAAGCAGCGTGAGGAAGGCAAGCTCACTGCCCGCGAAAGGGCGCATCTCCTTCTTGATAAGGGGACCTTTGTGGAACTGGACCGGTTCGTGACCCATGCCTGCAATGATTTTGGAATGGCGGAGAAAAAGATTTACGGTGACGGGGTCGTCACCGGCTATGGGAAGATCGAAGGTCGACAGGTCTTCGTGTTTTCACAGGATTTCACGGTCTTCGGCGGCACCCTGGGGATGGCCTTTGCGGAAAAAATATGCAAGATCATGGACCTTGCGATGAAAACCGGCGCCCCGATCATAGGACTGAACGATTCGGGAGGCGCAAGGATCCAGGAAGGCGTGGAGAGCCTCGCCGGCTACGCCCACATCTTCTTGCGTAATGTCCTGGCCTCCGGTGTAATCCCCCAGATTTCCGCGATCATGGGACCCTGCGCGGGCGGCGCAGTCTACTCTCCGGCGATGACCGATTTCGTCTTCATGACCAAACATAAGAGCTACATGCACATCACGGGTCCCGACGTCATCAAGGCCGCCCTGAGGAAAACCGTGACGAAGGAAGGGAAGCCGATTACCTCGGAGCTCCTGGGCGGTCCCGGCGTGCACATGACAAAAAGCGGAGTGGCCCATTTTGCGGGTGAGGATGACGAAGACACGATCAGGCTTGTCAGGGAGTTGATGCTGTTTCTCCCGCAGAACAACAAGGAGAAACCGCCCGTCATGACATGCAAGGACGACCCTGACCGCATGGAAGAGTCCCTGAAGACCATTATTCCGGAAGATTCGAGGAAAGCCTACGACATGAAGAAGCTGATCTTGCAGATCGTGGATGAGGGCTATTTCCTAGAGGTGCAAAAAGATTATGCAAAGAACATAGTCGTCGGGTTCGGCCGGTTCGGCGGAATGCCGGCGGGTATCGTCGCCAACCAGCCGAACTTCATGGCCGGCGCCCTGGACCCGGACTCGTCGGTGAAGGCAGCGCGCTTTGTCCGGTTCTGCGATTGCTTTAGCTTTCCTATCGTCACGTTTGTCGATGTCCCGGGTTTTATGCCGGGGGTCGATATGGAGGAAAGGGGCATTATCCGCCATGGAGCAAAACTCCTCTATGCCTTCTGCGAGGCCACTGTCCCAAAGATCACGATCATCGCGAGGAAGGGTTACGGCGGGGCCTATGATGTGATGTCAAGCAAGCATATCAGGGGAGATGTGAATTATTGCTACCCCACGGCCGAGATTGCAGTCATGGGGGCGGATGGTGCAGTCAACATCATTTTCCGGAACGAGATCAGGAATTCCTCCAACCCTGAAGAGACCAGGAGGCAGTTGGTGGACGAGTATCAGGAGAAATTCGCGAGCCCTTACAAGGCAGCCGAGCTTGGGTACGTTGATGAGATTATCGAGCCTGAGGAGACCCGGCCCAGAATCATTCAGGCCCTGAGGATGCTCAGGACGAAGGTCGATGCCAACCCCTGGCGGAAACACGGAAACATACCGCTTTAGAGAGACGGCGGGGAAGGCGGGCGTGGGCGATGGACTGGGACGGTCGGGCCGAATTTGAGCGTTCGAAGAAGACGACGCTGGAGAAAGCCTTGTTAAAGGCTAAAGAACGGGCGCCGAGGTTCGAGACGACCTCGGGTATTGAGATCAAGCGGCTTTACACGCCGGAAGACGTGGCTGAAGTCGATTATCCGAGAGACCTCGGTTTTCCCGGTGAGTACCCCTTTACAAGGGGGGTCCAGCCGACCATGTATCGCGGGCGCTTCTGGACGATGCGGCAGTATGCGGGGTTCGCCACTGCCGAGGAGACGAACAAACGCTACAGGTATCTGCTGGACCAGGGACAAACAGGGTTGAGCGTTGCATTCGACCTTCCGACCCAGATCGGTTATGACTCCGAAAACCCCATTGCCGAGGGCGAGGTGGGAAAGGTGGGTGTGGCCATCGATACGCTTAAAGATATGGAGGTTCTTTTCGATCACATCCCCCTCGACAAGGTCTCCACATCGATGACGATTAACTCCACTGCGGTTATCCTCCTGGCCATGTATCTGGCGGTGGCGGAAAAACAGGGGATAAGGGCGGGCGACCTTCAGGGTACGATCCAGAACGATATTCTGAAGGAATACGCGGCCAGGGGCACCTATATCTTCCCGCCTCGTGAATCGATGCGCATCGTTACCGATATCTTTTCCTTCTGCAAGGATCACGTGCCGCGCTGGAATACGATCAGCATAAGCGGCTATCACATCCGGGAAGCGGGTTCCTCGGCCGTGCAGGAGGTGGCCTTTACGCTGGCGGACGGCATTGCTTACGTAAAGGCGGCGATCGAAGCGGGGCTCGATGTCGATGCTTTTGCATCCAGGCTCTCTTTCTTCTTCAGCTCCCACAATAATTTTCTTGAGGAGGTCGCAAAGTTCAGGGCCGCCCGAAGGCTCTGGGCAAGAATCATGAGGGAACGTTTCAAGGCCGAAAGCGACGATTCCTGCACGCTGCGGTTCCACACCCAGACAGCCGGCTGCACCTTGACTGCCCAGCAGCCGGAGAACAATGTGGTGCGTGTTGCCCTGCAGGCCGTCGCCGCGGTACTGGGAGGGACCCAATCCCTCCACACAAACTCGAGAGACGAGGCGTACGGCCTGCCTACCGAGGAATCAGTGATGATCGCCTTGAGAACCCAGCAGCTCCTCGCCTTTGAGAGCGGTGTTGCCGATATGATCGATCCTCTCGGGGGGTCCTATGCCATCGAATCGCTCACCAATGAGATCGAGAAGAAGGCAATCGATTATATTGAAAAAATAGACGCCATGGGAGGGGCAGTCGCGGCTATAGAATCGGGCTACGTCCAGCGGGAGATAGGTGAAAGCGCTTATCGATATCAACAGGAAATCGAATCTAACAGTCGAACCATAGTAGGAGTCAACGCGTTCCGGATTGCGGAAGGGCCGTTCACCCGTTTTCTCCGCGTCAGCCCGGAAATCGAACGGCACCAGAAGGAGAAGCTCGCAGCGGTAAAGAAGGAGCGGGATGACGGAAAGGTCATGGAAAGTCTATCGGCTGTGAAAGCGGCAGCTCAGGGGAAAGATAACATTGTCCGGCCGATTCTCGAAGCGGTCCGCCTATACGCAACGGTCGGCGAAATCTCGGACACCCTCAGGGGCGTTTTTGGGGAATACAAAGAAGCGTAAGGGAAATGGGGGGATGATGGAGCGTAGGATCCGAGTGCTTATCGCCAAGCCGGGCCTCGACGGCCACGACCGCGGCGCAAAGGTGATAGCCCGGTCTCTTGCCGATGCCGGGATGGAGGTGATTTACACAGGGATAAGGAATACTCCTGAACAAATCGCAAATGCGGCCATCCAGGAAGGGGTGGACGTGGTGGGCCTCTCCTGCCTCTCCGGGGCGCATAACCACCTCTTCCCAAGGGTCGTTGAGATATTGAGAGAGAAAGGCGGGGGCAATATCTTTGTGGTCGGGGGAGGGATCATCCCTGCAGAGGATATACCGGAATTGAAAAAAAAGGGGATCCGGGAAATCTTCTCACCCGGTGCGCCGCTGAAAGAGATCGCGGCCTTCATCGAGAAGCTCATGGAATCGAAATGAACGGCCCGGCCTACCGGACGGAGCGGAAATGCCCTGACATGGGGAAAGGAGCACGGACTTGATAAGAAAGCTGCACCACATAGGCGTGGCGGTCGACAACATCGAGGCGGCCGCCAAATTCTACGAAGAGGTGCTGGGCCTCACGCTCGCCCATGTTGAAGTAGTGGCGGCCCAGAAGACAAGGGTCGGCTTCCTAAGATTAGGAGAGACGGCCATCGAGTTGATACAACCTTCCGGGCCCGATTCCCCCCTCGCCAGGTTCCTCGAGACGAGGGGCCCGGGCGTTCACCACATATGTCTGGAAGTCGATGACATCGAGAGAGAAATCGAGACCCTCGAAAAAAAAGGCGCAACAATGATTGACCGGGCAGCCAGGGCCGGCTCGCACGACGCTAAGGTTGCCTTTATCCATCCCAGGTCCTCAGGGGGCGTGCTCATAGAGCTTTTCGAGCCTCCGCCAGCGTGAACCCAAATCCCCCGGGGCTGTCCTCATGACCGGCCCTACGACGTTTAACCATTTCGATGGAGGTGGCCCATGAGGGTCCTGGCATTCAACGGAAGTCCGAGAAAGAAGTGGAACACCGCCACGTTGCTCGAAAAAGCCCTGGAGGGCGCCGCTTCACAGGGGGCGGAAACCGGGCTTTTCCATCTATACGATCTAGCGTTCAAGGGGTGCGGGAGCTGTTTTGCCTGCAAGATGAAAGGCGGCATGAGCTACGGGAAATGCGCCGTTGTGGACGATCTCTCTCCCCTTTTGCAAGCGGTCGAGAGAGCGGACGCCCTTGTTCTCGGCTCTCCGATCTATTTCGGGACGGCTTCCGGAGCGATGCGCTCCTTCATGGAACGCCTGTTGTTCCCCTATCTGGCGTATACCGATCCTTACCGATCTCTTTTTCCCCGAAAGATACCCACCGCCTTTATCTATACCATGAACGCGGGCCCGGACCGATTTGAAAAACTCGCGAGCCAGCACGTCGCGGTAAATGCGATGTTCATGCAGATGACATTCGGGTCCTCGGAGTCGCTCCTTTGCTTTGACACGTGCCAGTTCGAGGACTATTCCAAGGTGATGGCGGACCGTTTCGATCCGGTAAAAAAGGCGGAGAGGCGGCGCGACGTGTTCCCGGAGGATTGCCGGAAGGCTTTCGAAATGGGCGCAAGGCTGGTGCATCCCTGAGCCGGCCGCCTTTCCCTGAAAGTCAGCGCCCCCGTCCAAAGACGCGGCCGTATGCGTCTGCCGCCTTCAAGGCGTTCAGTATGTCTCCGTGATCGTAGAACCTGCCCTGCTCGTCGCGCTCCTGCCGCGCGCCGGTCATGGACTGCATCAGGATGTCCCTGGAAGCGACCAGAGCCACCTTCTCAAGGGCTTCGTCCGTGACCTCCTTCAGGGTGAGCTCCGCAAAGGTGGTAGGCAGACCCACCGCCCTGCAGAAGCCGAACACCTTGTCGAGAAACTCGGGTTTTCTCTGCTCCATGATCAGTTGGGTAAGGGTCCCGAAGGCCACAAGCTCCCCGTGAAACGGCGGCGCTGCCTCGAAGTATTCCGGGATGTGAAGGAAGGCGTGTCCGACGGCATGGGACGCGCAGAGACCGCCGCTCTCGAAACCGAGCCCGCTTAGAAGCACGTTTGCCTCAGCAATTGCTTCGATTCCTGGACCCGGGACCTTAGCTTCCGCTTCTGCCTTGGCCTGTACCCCGTACTCCATGAGGAGATCGAAGCAGAGCCTCGCCAGCGCCTGGGCGGTACGCGTGCTCTGTGCGCGCGTCTGAACCGATATGCTCGAAGTCCGGTAGGTCATATCCGCCTCAAAATACGTTGCCAGCGCGTCTCCCATACCCGACACGAGAAGACGCACGGGCGACCTGGCGATAATGGTGGTATCCACGAAGACCATGGTCGGGTTTGTGGGGAAAACCATGGTTGCCTCGAGTGTCCCCTTTTCCGTGTACACGAGGGAGACCGCCGATGTCGAGGCGTCGGTTGCGGCCACAGTCGGGACGTTGATGCACGGCACGCCGGCGCCGAACTTGGGGAAAAACTCGGGCGGCTGCTTCTCCACGTTCATGGCAGGTCCTGTAGCGGCACAGCGGCCCGTATCCAGGGTCTTGCCGCCTCCGCAGCTGATGATCGCGTCGTGGCCTCCCTGGATGCAGGCGTTCTTGGTCCGCTCGATCTCCTTCCACGTGCAGTGCCCACCGAAATCGACGAAGGCGTAGCCGATGCCTTTCGACTCGAGTCCTTCTATTATGGTGGGGCCGACCGCTTTTTTCGCGCTGGGTGAGGCCAGGACCAAGGGGTTCTTGATACCGAACACCTGTAGCTGCTCTCCCATCTGCAACAGGGCGTTAGGACCCTGGACATACCTGAGAGGGGCCATTAATACTTTGAGTGCCATATCACTCCTCCTTTTGTTTGGACACTACATGCAGCCCAGAACGGCGCGCTTGATCATGGCCTTTGCCAGGGGCACCATATAGGCGTTGTGGGACATGGGCCTCGCATCGGCAGCAGCAGCGGCCGCAGCCGCTTCCGCGTTTGCCTCGCTGATCGTCCTGCCCAGGAGAGCAGCTTCCGCCTTCGCAGCCCTGTAAGGTCGCACGTACACCGCGTTGAGACAAATCCTGGCAGAGCTCACCTTTTTGCCCGACAGGGCTATCATGCTTGCGCAGTTGACGATAGGGAAGTCGATCGTCTTTCTGAGGGCGAACTTGACAAAAGCGCTCCTGCCGGCAGGCTTGGGCACCTGCACCTCGGTCACTATCTCGTCGTGATCGAGGATTGTGGTCCCGGCGACGGAGACCTGAAAAAAGTCCTCCGCCTTGACGGTCCTTCTCGTCGTCTTTATCGTTGCGTCGAGGGCGATGAGGGCGGGCGCAACATCGCTCGGATGAACGGCACAGCAGCCTTCCTCGACGCTCCCCCCGAAGATGGAATGGTACCTGTTGTCCCCGTCCAGGGCATAGCACCTTCCTCCGCCCTTGCGCAAGCAGGGGAAGCGGTTGTTCGGATTACGATAGTACCAGCACCTGATGTCCTGACAGATATTGCCGCCGATTGTCCCCATCTCTCTAAGGTGGGCCGATGCAGTCCTGGCCGTCGCCTCTGCCAGCCCGGGATAGCCTGCCTTTACGGCCTCGTCGCTCGCGATGTCTTCAAGTCTCGTGAGAGCGCCGATCTTGAGGGCCCCGTCCTCGACCGTAATGAAGTCGAGGCCGGGGATCGTCTTTATGTTCACCAGGGCCTCGGGGTAATCGGGCAATATCTCGTCTTTCATCTTCCCCAACAGGTCGGTCCCGCCGGCAATCAACACCGCCCTCTTCCCGTAGCGTCTCAAGGCGGCGACGGCCTCGTCGAGCGTCCGTGCACTCACATGGGCAAAGTTCCTCATCTCGACCCCCTATATTTTCCCCAGCGCCTTCAACACCTTGTCAGGCGTCGCCGGCAGGTCCACCCATTTTCCGACGGCGTTGTGAACAGCCGCGTAGAAGGCGAAAGGGACCACGCTCGCTACGTCCTCGCCCACGCCTACCGAGCCATAAGGCCCGTAGCCCATGCCGGTTTCGATGATGCGCGTGCCGATAGGACCACAGTCGAGCATCGTGTTGATCCTGTAATCGATGAGGTTGCCGTTCAGGACCACGCCCGTCCTGGGGCAGTAAACTACCTCCTCCGTCCTCGCGCGGCTCACCCCCATCACGGAACCGCCGTACTGCTGCCCTTCCACCGCGTCCGGATTGACTGCCTTACCCACGTCATTGGCGTTCACGACCCTGGTGACCTCGATCCCGCCCGTCTCGGGGTCTACTTCCACCTCCACAAAGTGGGCTTGCCTGACGAATATTGGTCTCGGCCCCGGAGGTCCTTTGATGTCGTAAGCCCCCTGCTGGTTCTGCCATCCATACGCAAAAAGCGGCTCGGTGGAACCCACATCCATTTTGCCCATGAAGAAGGCCGGTCGGACCAACCCGGCCATTGTAAGTCGTTTCGAAGGGTCCTTTTTCACGTAGACCACGCTCTCCTTGATGTCCAGATCCTCTGGTTTGTAGCCCTCGAAGGGAGGAATGTAGCCCATTTCGGGCCGTTCAGTGATCCTCGGCATCGTGGCCACCTCGAGAATCTTCTTTTTCAGCTGGCGGGCGGCGTTTCTGACTGCCCACCCGTTAACGGCGAGGTTCGTCGAGGAGTCGGGCGTCATGGGCGTAAAGCCGGCTTCTTCGAAAGGCCGGTACTGCACGTCTTCGTACCGGAAGCCGAGCTCGTCGGCAGCGATCTGGCAGTAGGCGGTCTCTGCGCAGACGCCGTTGTCGCAGCGCATCCCGAGGACTCGCGCAGTTCCATCGTCGCGCTCGATCCTGATGGCTATTGCAGCGGAGCCGCCTGAGTCACCCCACTCGTGGGCCCAGCTCATGCCGAGCCCGTGCATCCTGCCGTTCGCCAGCTTTCCGGCGCCCGGCAAATGCCACTTCTTATCCCAGTCCATGGCCTTCTTCCCCGCCTCAAGGCATTCCCTGAGGCTGTCCCTGTCCTTGAACCCCCGCTCGGTCTTCCACCCGGTAATATCCGCCATGGCGTGACCCTCGCAGCCGTCGTTAATGAGGGCGAGCTCGACAGGGTCCATTTTCAGCGCTTCGGCTACATGGTTCATCACTGCTGAAAAACAGTAGCAGTTCATGTTCTGCTCGCACCTGATTGCCCAGCCGGTGAAAATGTTGCAGATCGCTCCGTTCGACTCCTGGACGATATTGATGATCTTGCTGTTCTCCACGAAGTGGTCTGTGTGGGAGAGGCCTTCCCTGGAGAACCATGACGTGGCGTGGATGGCGGTGATCTCCCCGTTGTTCTTGAAGCCGACCCGCACGTGGTATCGGGCGTTGTCCATGCCTGCCCCGCAGAAGTCCTCCCTCCTGGTGAACTGCCACCTGACCGGCCTGCCCGTCCTCTTCGCCAGGATGCCGGCTATGATGTTCGGCTGCATGTTGAGCCCCATCTGGCTCCATCCGCCGAAGCTCGCGCCCTGGTAGAGGCAGTGTACGGTCACCTGGCTCACGCCTACCTTGAAGTAATCGGCGATCTGGCGCTTCGCGAGGTGGGGCCGCTGATGCTTGAGCCACGCCTCCGGGTAGTCGCCGTTCCACCTGAAGACGCCGCATGGCCGCTCCGGTCCCACCCACGTGTCCTGGTCCCGCCTCATGGTGAACTCGATCGTCCGGTCGGCCTCCTTGAAACCTTTCTCGATGTCGCCGTGGGTGACCTTTTTTTCGTGCATGAAGGGCAGGATAAAATTGCCCGACGGCTGCGACTCGGGGTTGGTGAGGGGCGCGCCGGCTTTCAGCGCCTCCACCGGGTCCAGGTTGAAGGGCCTCTGCTCCCAGACGATCTCTACGAGCTTCAGCGCCTCCCTGGCGACCTCTTCGGTGTCGGCCGCGATAGCAATGCCCATGGGCATGCCCTGCCAGTAGCCGCACCTGTCCAGGACCGGCTCGTGCGGCTGTCCTGCCTGGCCGAAGTGGCCGCTCAGGTCCGCCTTCTCGGGCAGCTCGGGGTCATCGTACCTGAGGATCGCCCTCACCCCGGGCAGCGCCTGGGCCCTCGCGGTATCCATGGTCTCGATGCGGGCGTGGGGATAGGGACAGGTGAGGACCCGCATGTGGAGCATGCCCGGCAACTGCACGTCCGAAGTATAGACGGCATATCCGCTCGCCTTCTCAAGACCGTCCTTGCGGCGCACGCGCCTGCCTATGGCGCGGTATTCCGGGAGGGGATGCCTGTCCGCCCTGACCCTGTGTTCCTGGCCGACCTGCCGCTCCATATCGCCCTTTGTCATTTTGACCCTCCCTGCAGGCGCCTTGCCGCCTCGGTCACTGCCAACGGGTGCTGCGGATAGGTCCCGCACCGGCACAGGTTGCCTGAAAGGGCTTCCCGTATTTCTTCTTCCGTCGGATCGGGATTCCTGTCGAGGAGCGCCTTCGCGGTGACCACAAAACCGGGCGTGCAGTAGCCGCACTGCATTGCGTGATGGGTGACGTAGGCCTCAATCAGAGGGTGACCCTTCGCTGCGATGCCCTCCGCCGTCTCTATGCTCGTGCCGTCGCATTCTATGGCGAGGGTCATGCAAGAGAGGACCGGTCTTCCATCCAGTATGACCGTACAGGACCCGCATGCGCCGCGGTCGCAGAACATTTTCACTCCCGTCAGCCCCATCCTGTCGTGGATCAACGTGTAGAGCGTCACGTTCGGCTCCACCTCGAACTCGTACTTCCCGCCATTGACCGTCAAGTTGATCAGCCCTTGGGGCCTTGGCAGCGGCTCCGTCCCGTGCCGGGCGACGACATGGGCCTTGAGCGTCTCGTGGGCCTCGAAGCTCGCCTCGCAGTAAGGACACAGGTATCCCGGTTTCATATGATTCCCCCTTATCGCAAGCTCCTCAAAAAAACCGATTGCTTGACGCGGTTCTCATAGTCATTTCTAAAATACCTGAGGGTGTCTAGGACCGGAACCGCCGCGGTTTGCCCGAGACCGCAGAGCGATGAGTCCGCCATCACCCGGGAAAGGCGCTCAAGCCTGCCGATATCCTCTTCTTCCCCGTCGCCCCTCGCGAGCCTTCCGAGGATCTCCATCATCACTTCGGTGCCCTCACGACAGGGCGCGCACAGGCCGCACGATTCCTCGCTGAGGAACTCCATGCCCCGGTAAACGAAGTCGATCACGTCCCGAGACATGTCAAGGACAGTGATCGCCCCGGAGCCTAAGACGGTTTCGTAGGAAAGGGGCGTATCGATCATGGAGACCGGAACGACCGCCCCGGACGCCCCGCCTACCTGCACCATTTTTGCCTTCCGCGCCCCGGCAGGGACGAGCAGGTCGTAGAGGGTTGTTCCCATGGCTACCTCGTAAACGCCAGGCCTTTCCACGTCGCCGCTCACGCTGAAGACCTTGGTGCCCGTGCTTTTCCCCGTGCCGATTGAGGCGAACCAGGACGCGCCCCGGGAGATTATGGGCGGGATGTTCATGAGGGTCTCCACGTTGTTGATTATCGTGGGCTTTCCAAACAGGCCTTTCGCGGGAGGAAAAGGTGGACGGAACCTGGCCTCCCCGCGCCTTCCCTCCAGGGAGTTCATAAGGGCCGTTTCCTCTCCGCACACGTACGACCCCGCCCCTTCCCGCACCTCGACGGCCACGCTTAAGAACCCTTTTCGGAGGGCCTGCTCGATGGCCCTGCCCAGGCCCTCCAGCAGATAGCGATACTCGGCCCGCAGGTAGATGTAGGCCTTCCCCGCCCCTATCGCGTGGGCGGCAATGCCGATCCCCTCGAGAAGGGAGAACGGGTCGTGCTCCATGATGTAGCGGTCTTTGAAAGCGCCTACCTCGCCCTCGTCGGCGTTGCAGATGACGTATTTCTCGTTGCCGGGTGCATCTCTCGCAAGCTCCCACTTGGACCCGCAGGGAAAGCCCGCACCTCCGCGGCCTCTCAGTCGGGAGGCCTTGATCTCGGCGATGACCGCCTCGGGACGCATTTTACGGGCCTTCCGCAAAGCTTCAAACCCGCCCCTTTTTACGTACGCGGCGATGTCACCAGGTTCGATGGCCTCGCAGTTTCTCAGGACGATTCGCTCCGCCATGGCTCACCTCCCTCCGTAGGACTTGAGGATGTCGGATATCCGCCCGGGGGTGAGGTTGCCGTAGACCGTATCGTTAATGAGCATGGCAGGCGCCGCGTCGCAGGCCCCTATACAGTTCGTCAACTCGAGGGAGAACCCTCCGTCCGGGGTGGTCTGGCCCGGCTTGATCCCGATACCCTTCTCCACCGCATCCACGATCATGGGCGCATCCTTGAGATAGCATGGAAGGCTCTTGCAGACCCGGATCACGTTCCGGCCTCGCGGCTTCGTTGAAAGAAAGGAGTAGAAGCTTGCCACACCGTAGACGTCGCTCACGGAAAGGCCGGTCTCGACAGCGATAGCGGACAGGTTGCGCTCGCTGATGCTCCCTTCGGATCGCTGCGCGGCTGCCAGGAGTCCAGGGAGTCCCTTCCTAACGCCGTTCTCCGGCAAGGGCCGCAAGCGTTTGGGCTTTGTCTTTTCCCTCAGGTTTGCTTTTTTCCTTGCCCTTTCCGGCCCCATAAGCGCACTGGTGGGGCAGTATTCGATACAGATGCCGCAGTCCTTGCACACCTCTCTGGTCAGGGGGACGTCCGTGTCCACCACCACTTTCGAGGCGAAGCCGCGGTGGGCAACGGCGTAAATGTCCTGCCCCGCAATCTCGCTGCACGCGCGGATGCATTTTCGGCAGAGTATGCACCGGGACATATCCCGCAGCACATAAGGGCCGGCGTCGGGAGCATAAAGCCGGGGCGTCTTAACGTGAAACCGCGGAGGGCCTGCCTCCAGCTCGGAGGCAAGCCGATGAAGCCCGCATTCCCGCGCCTGGATGTCGGTCACGCAGGCGCCCGTATGGCCGACGACAAGAAGCTCCACGGCAGTCCGCCGGGCCTCGAGTACGCGGGCAGAGCGGGTATAAACTACCATACCGTCGGCTATGGGCGTATGGCAAGACCCCACAAGGACGCGCGACCCCTCTACCTGAACGACGCATACCCTGCAATTGCCTGACGGCTTGAGCTTCTCATCGTGGCAGAGCGTCGGGATCTCGATGCCCGCCTTCCGGGCTGCCTCGAGTATGGTCATCCCCGATCGCCCCCTAATCTTTTTCCCGTCAATGGTAACACCCACGCTTCGCTTCATGGCTACCTCACCGCGTTAAGTTCCAGCATTGCAGCAAGCTTGCCGAATCAACCACCTGTCCAAAGAACGTATCGATGTTTGCGAGGGTCCACTTCTTGGCTTCCGCGCTTGTCCCCTCGGTCAGGTCGGAGGGTACTATGATGTAGTAATCCCGCATGAAGCCGTCCCTGGCGGTTGATTCTACGCAGACGTTTGTGGCAATTCCCGTGATCACCAGCGTCTTTATGCCGTTGCAGCGGAGAAACTGATCCAGGTAAGTTAAAAAGAAACCGGAATACCTGTATTTCCCTATTACCGTGTCCCCCTCCCGGGGGACCACCCCGTAGAATTCCGCAAAGGCAGGGTCGTAATTCCTCTCAATGCCGAGGCGCTCGTAAAGCTCGGCCGATGCCTCGGAGGAAAGGCCCGGAACCTTAACCATTTTCAAATGGATAATGTGTCTTATTACCTCCCGGGCCTGATCGAGAAAGACCTTCAGCCTTGCCGCAAGCCCTTGGGCGCAAGCAACGTCGTAGCCCCTTTTGTGAAAGGTCCCCCCTTCACAGCAATAATCTCTCTGCATATCGACGGTGATGACGGCTGTCGTCAGGGGGTCGGCCTTGGCCCGCAACCTCTGAAGGTCCATGACTGCACCTCCGGTGTCTGCTCACGCCCGTCGGCGGCGCTCGTTTGCTTCGTCGCCCTACTTATTGTCAATGAAGACTACGCCCCGGTCCCCGTCGACCCTTATCTTCTGGCCCGTCTTGATCTTCTGGGTGCCCTCGACGCAGCCGGAGACACAGGGGATGCCGAACTCCCTCGCCATGATCACGGGGTGCGAGAGGGCACCGCCGCCGTCGGTGACAAGCGCCTTGATCACGCTGAATACAACGGTCCAGGATGCGGAAGTGCCGGGTGCTACCAGGATGTCGCCGGGCTGCACCTGGGCAAGGTAATCGGAGCTCATAATGACCCTGGCAGTGCCTTCCGCGTAGCCGGGCGCGGCCGCTGCGCCGTAAAGGTCCGCCTTGAGTTCTTCCCGGACGATGGGAAGCTGGGTCGAGACGGAAAGGGTCGGGTCGCTCCGGAGCACGAGCTGGGCCTGGCTGATGTCGCCGAAGAAGGGAGCGGGCTCCATCTCGAGATACTGCCCGTGCAGTTTTTTCCTACGCTCGACATAGGGTCTGAGGTTGATCCTCCCCAGGGGCACGGCTGCCTTCCGTATCTCGTTCGGGTGCAGGTAGTGGATGTCCTCCACGTCGTCGATGCACCCCGCCTTTGCGAAGCGCCTCCCGAACTCCGTGAGTATCCACCGGCCCATGGCGCCGATATAGAGGTCGCAGTAGTAGCCGTGGTCTTCGCTCCAGTACCCCGATTTCTGGGCCGCCTTCATCAGTAGGCCGAAGGCCTCTCTCTGCGGTGCGGGCACCTTGACCATAATCTCTTTCTCGCCCTCCTGCCTCTCTCTGTTCACGCGCTCCCGGTTCGCGTCGAAGGGGAAGACGGGTTCCGACATCATGAACTTTATGCGGGCTATCCCGATACTCGGCTTCTCGAGCCACGTGGGGTAATCGTAGGCGTGCATGCGGTCCGCCCTCCACCCGTGCTCCAGGAGAAACTCGTGATACGCCTCAGACCACTTCCTGCCCGCCTCGCTGCCTTTGAGCGCCTCAAGCACGCCGGAATCGTCGGTCTTCTTGAACACGTCTTCCATCCCGAGACCGACCGCTTTTCTGCCCAGCTGCCATAGACCGCGGGTGAATGCCACGTCGGAGGCCTCGAAGCCCGGCATCAACCTGTGGTAATTGGGGTCGATTCCGGCCTCCTGGCCGAACATGTTCCGCCACATTTCCTGAAAGAGGCCGCTGATATAATAGGCGGCCATGAGCATGTAGAAGTGGGTCTCCCCTTCCTTCCGGTTGATGACAAAGGCAAAATCGAGGAAGAAGGACAGGAGCTCGTGATTGCTCAGCTTCTTTATGTCGTCCCATTCCTTGAGGCCCCGCGTCTCTTTAGCCTCTTTGTACGTCTTCAGGAGGTCTGCCTTGAGAGGGTCCCAGACGCCGTCGAAGTCTTCGAGGAAGGGTTTTATCTTCTCCCGGAAGATGGGCTCCCTCTCCCTGGCCTCTTCGGGCGTGGTGCGTATGGCGGTGATGTACGGGTAGCCGTTGACAAACCGGGAATCCCACCCGTGGGTCGTGGGAAGGCTCAGGTTCCCCGCGGCGTAGCGGATACCGTGGTAATACCAGTACCAGCCTATGCCGATGTAGGCCGGCTTCATGGGCGGTCTTCCGTGGACAACGTCGCACAGGAGAACACCGTACTCCTTCGCGTCCCTCTCGTCGTCGAATTCGTAAAAACTCAGATCATAGGCATCTCTCAACATAATTCCCCCCCTTTTTTCTTTTAAGGCAGTCCTGACCGGCCGCTCGCCGATCCCAATCTCCGCACCCAGCCATTCTTCTAGCTCCTGAACATGCCAAGCATCATATCGACGACCGCGTCCGCTGCGCTTTTCTTTATCACCACCGCAGGCCGGGCCTGGAGCAGCACGATATTCGGGAACGGCCTGTCTTCCGCGACCGCCCACTCTATGTCCTGGGGCACGCCGAAATGCCTCTCCAGGTGCATGGCGAGCCTTCCTATCTCGGCCAACTCGGAATCGGTGCAGCAAAAGGCACAGGCTTTCTCGGGCGGCGTCTCCCTTTCAACCGTTCCCGCGCTTATGAAGCAGGTCATTTTCTCCTTTTTTCCCAGAAAGCTCTCCCGCACTGCCAGCGTCTCCCTGTCGAGCACCCACCTGTCAGGCGTCAGCTCTCCACTGACGACGCTCTCGCCCAGCCCCCAGTTGGCCTCCACGATCATGCTCGTGGTGTCGCCCGTATTCGGGTCGACACTGAAGGCGATGCCGGCCGAGCGGGCCTTTACCATCTCGAGGACGGCCACGCCTATGGGCCCGCTCGCTACCGGAAGACCTTTCCGGAGCCGGTAAGCGAGAGAGCGCGCGTTGAAGGTACTGGCCCATACCTTCCTCACCTTTTCCAGCACCTCGGCCCCTCCTTTGACGTTCAGATAGGTCTCGTACTGGCCCGGATGACTCACCGCCCCTGCCGACCTGGTAGAGACGGCTGCATCGGCGCACCCGCACTTCTCACAAAGCCCGTTATAGTGGGAAAGGATGGATGACTCCATCGCGGCCGGGATCTTTTTCGATTCCACGAGGGCCCGGATGGCGAGACTCAGCCTGTTGACGCCTGCCACATCCTCGGCCGTCACGCTTGAGGCTTCTATGAGCGCCGCGATCTCCTGCGTCGCCCCTGTCTCGTCCATGAAATGGGCGTATGCGTGAACCGAAAGGGCAAAACCCCGGGGGACCGGTAAGCCGATCCTTGCCATCTCGCCCAGGTTGGCGCATTTCTTTCCTACCAGTTCGTTCTGTTCCTTACCCAGGTCCTCCAGCCAGTAAAGCCACTTCTCCGCCATATAACCCCCCCCTTATTAAACACTGTGGCGGCTTGAGATCGAACCGGGGGTTCCCCCCCGGCCCGGCCTATCGTTCAGACATTACTTCTCCTCATAGAGCTTCCTTATGAGCTTTGCCTTCATCTCGTACCGGGGCAGAGTCCCTTCCGGCACGAGCTCGACGTACGGACCGAAAAGGAGCCTGTCGTGCAGGGCGCCCTCGATTTCTTTCTTCAACCCCCCGAGGTCGGTGTCGCCGGGCGTGTATTCCACCTGAATGTGAAGGGGCGGCTGCACGTTCGGTCCGGCCTTCGAAAGGAGCACAAGGATCTCCCCGGTCGTTCGCGGACGGAACGAGGTGACCACATCCTTTATGGCGGACGGGAAAACGTTCACCCCCAGGACGATGAGCATATCGTCCGTGCGGCCAACGCATCGCACGCGAAAGCTCGTCCTCCCGCATCCGCATTCCGAAGTCCAGACATTGACCCGGTCGCGGGTCCTGAACCTCACTACGGGGGAGCACTCGCGGTCGATCAGCGTATACACGAGCTCCCCCTGGGCGCCGTCCTTCATTTCGCGGACCGCCCCTGTGTCCGGGTCGATCAGCTCGCAGACGATGAACTCCTGCGCGTTGAAATGCATGCCTTGCTGCTCGGGGCACTCGCCGAAGATGACGGGCGCGGCATCGGAGTTCCCGAGGCCCTCGGTCACCCGGGCGCCGTATTCCTCTTCCAGCTTCCTTCTGATCTCCGGCACGCCGCCGCCCGGCTCGGCCCCCACGGTGAGCTTTTGGTATCCCAAATCGCGAGGCTCCATCCCGTACTTCTTCCTCACCCATTCGGCGAGGTAGAGGGCATACGAGGGCGTCGCGTGAATCACGTTGGCCTTGAGCATCCTCGTAGTCATCACGACCCTCTCCGAGGCCCCTGTGCCGATGGGGACGAAGGTCGTGCCGATATACTCGAAGGCGTCCTTGCAGGGGAGGCCCCCGACGAAGAACGTGAGCCCCACGGCATGGATCAGGATATCGCTCTTCCTGATGCCCTGGGTGAAGAAAGAGCGCGCGGTGATCTGTGTCCAGACCTGGTGGTCGTGGGCGGTTATGCCGACGAAGGTGGGGACGCCGGTGGTGCCGGACGACGAGTGGAGCCGGATGATGCGCTCTATGGGCACTACGACGTGGTTGCCCAGCGGCGGGTGCTCCTCCTGACTTTTGCGCAACTCGTCCTTTTCCGTAAAGGGCAGCTTCGCAAGATCGTCCAGGGTCCTGATGTCCCCCCTTTCGACGCCGTGGGCCCTGAACTTCTCCTGATAGAAGACGGACCCCTGCCACACGTAGTCCAGCTCTTTAAGGAACTTCTTTTCCTGGAGCGCCCGGAGCTCGGCCGGCGCCATGGTCTCCACGCGCTGGTTGAGGTATTCCTGTCTCATCCTCTCGCCTCCTTGAATATCCTGTCGAAACTATCCACCAGGGCACGGGCAAACTCGGGGTCCTCCAGGTTGCAGTCGACCTCCTCTATGGGGATCGCCGTTGTCAGAAGGGCCTTCAGCTCATCGAAAAATGCCCTATCCTCCCCGGGATTGTGCAGGATGCTGCCGGGTTTGTCAATGGAAGACCAGCCCCTGAGCGGCACGAGGAACTTCACCGGGCCTTTGGCGCGGTTCAGCTTATCGGCGTACAACCGGGCGCCCTGCCTCATTTCGTCGGATGTGTAGCGGGTCATGAACCGTATCTCGTCGATCTGCAAGCGGGGCCGGTTGATGAAGCGCTCCCGGTTCCTCCGGGTGGGGCCGGCGCCCGTCGTATTCAAGGTGCAGGGGGCGAGGACCAGGGGCATGCCCCTTCCGATCGGCGCGTCCAGCCTATCCATGCCTGCCGCCCTGTTTCCCTGGAAAAGCTCTTCGATAAGGCCTGCGGGCACGATGTCGATGAGGCCGTCCAGCAGGCCCTGGGCTATGAGCCGCTCCATGCTCCTGTCGCTGATGCCGTTCGCGTGGAAGGGATAGACATGGTAACCCCGCCCTTCGAGCAGCCTCTTGACCTCGGCGGCGCACTCTTCGTTGAACCCGATCTGTGTTATCGCCACAGACGGGTAGGGGAGCCTGAAGGCGGTACAGTCAACGGACTCCTCGACCATACCCGCTATAGCCCCGGCTACCTGGACGATCACGGCGGAGAGCAAGTCGTACATGCCGGCGAACTCCATGATCACCTGCATGACCACCACGTCAAGGGAGCCGAACCACTCGGAGATGTAGGTGGGCATGGCCGCCGGGGTGGCGATCACCTTCGGGACGCCGAAGGGCAGCTTCGACATGATGCGGCTGCCCATGAGGGCCATGGAGGCGCCGCCCATGGCCACGATGCCGTCTATCCTCCGCCCCGACAGGAGGTCCAGCACCTTCTGTTGCGCGCCGGCGATCATCACGTCGGTAGAAGCCGACCTGTCGCGGGTCGCCATCAGCTCTTCGACGGTGCGGCCGCCGAGCCGGGCGATCTCGGAGGCAGGGATGTCCGCGGGCAGGGTAGGTATAGCGCCCATGCTCAGATCGATTATCAGGGCCTCGTGCCCTCTCGCCTCTATGGTCTTCTTCAGGAGGTGGAGGTGCTCCCCTTTCGTATCGAGCGTGCCTAGGATGACGATGCTCTTTTTCATGTCGCGCCCCGACCGTACATCTCCATGGCGAACGCGGCGCCGGCGATGGCCGCTATCCGCTTCCTGTCATCCACAGGATGGGGCATCCGTTCCTCCAGCGCCTTCTCTCGCTCCGTGACGACCTTCATATCTTCCAGCAGCGAGGTTTCCCGGTCGATGAAATGGGTCCCCAGCTCTCCCCTCACAAACCTCGGGTTCTCCATGACCGCCTTATGGAAGGGTATGTTGTGCTTCGTCCCAAGGATGACGTATTCGTAAAGGGCCCGCCGCATGCGGTCGATCGCCTCGCCGCGGTCACGACCCCAGACGATGAGCTTCGATATCATGGGGTCGTAGAAAGGCGGTATCGTATAAGAGGCATAGACGCCCGAGTCCACGCGGACCCCGGCTCCCCCCGGCGCATGGTAGCCCTTGATCCTTCCGGGGGTGGGCACGAAATCGTTCAGGGGGTCCTCCGCGTTGATGCGGCACTCGATGGCGTTTCCCCGCATCTTGACGTCCCTTTGGCGCATGGCGAGCGGGAGGCCCGCGGCGATCCTTATCTGTTCTTTTACGATGTCGACGCCGGTCACCATCTCGGTCACGGGGTGCTCCACCTGCACACGGGCGTTAACTTCAAGGAAGTAGAAGCGACCATCGGCAAAAAGGAACTCCACCGTGCCCGCCCCTTCATATCCCACAAACTGCGCGGCCGCCGCCGCGATCTTTCCCATTCTCGATCGCAGCCTCGGCGAGACCGCCGTGGACGGGGCCTCCTCGATCAGCTTCTGGTGTCTCCGCTGGATGGAGCACTCCCTCTCCCCGAGATGGATCACGTTCCCGTGGGCATCTCCCAGTATCTGGAACTCGATGTGGCGGGGGTTGTCCAGGTATTTTTCGATGTACACGTCGCAGAGGCCGAAGGTGGTCGCGGCGATCGCCCGGGAGGACTCGAGGGCTTCCCGAAGAGCCCCCTCGTCCGCCACAATGGTCATGCCGATCCCCCCTCCTCCGCCGGAGGGCTTGATGATCACGGGATAGCCGACGCGGCGCGCCATATGTCGCGTCTCCTCTTCCCCGGCCACACACTCCTCCGTGCCCGGCACCACGGGCACGCCCGCCTTTATCATCTCCCGGCGGGCAGCCACCTTGTCGCCCACGAGCTCGAGAACCCTGCTCGACGGTCCGATGAATTTTATCCCCTCCTGCTCGCACGCCCGGGCGAAGCCGGGGTTCTCCGCCAGAAAGCCGTATCCCGGATGGATCGCCTCCGCGCCGCTTCTTTTAGCCGCCTCGATCACCTTTCCTATGTCGAGATAGCTCTGGCTCGCGGGCGCAGGTCCGATAGGACAGGCCTCGTCGGCATACCGGGCGAAGAGCGCCTCTTTGTCCGCCTCGGAGTAGACGGCAACGGAGGCGATGCCCATCTCGCGGCACGCCCGCATGACCCGGATCGCTATCTCGCCCCGGTTGGCCACAAGGAGCTTTTTGAACATCTCAGGCCACCACCATCAGCACATCCTCTGCATCGACCATATCGCCTTCCCGGACCCGGATCTCCTTCACCACCCCGCCGTGGGGCGCGTTGATGCGTCTTCGCATTTTCATTGCCTCGATCATGGCCACTATCTCGCCCGGGTTGACGCTGTCCCCTACCTTTGCCTCGATGGAGAGCACGAGCCCCGCCATACCGCATACGACCGAGCCGGGAGGCGCCTCCTTCGGCCGCCTCGGCTTGCCGGGCGCCCCCCCGGTCTCAACAGGCCCGGTGGCCTCGGCTTGCCCGCCCCCTTGCGGAGCCGGGGAGATGCGCACGCTGAATGTTTCGCCGTCCACCTCCACGTTGAACGCCATGGGGAGCCCAACGGGCGCGCCGGTTTGGGGCCCCGGTCTCGCGGTCCCCGGCCCGGCCCCCTTTTTCACTTCGGCCGGCCGACCCGGCTGTCCTGGAATCAGTATCTTAAGCAGGAGGTCGTCGTCCGAGAGATCCGCGCCCATCTCCTTTCGGAACTCTTCAACGGACTTGAGGTACCCTTCAGGGCGCCAGTCGGCGAATTCCTTTGTCCTCGGCAGGCCCATTATACGGTCCATGACGTTCGGGTCTACAGGCACTACCGGCTCCCCGTAGTAGCCGAGGACGTACTTGATCGCCTCATCGGTTACCTGTCCGTACCGCTCGCCGGAGACGACGTTCTCCACTGCCTGGGCGCCCACGATCTGTGAGTAGGGCGTTGCCATGACCGGATATCCGAATTCCCTGCGCACCACCGTCACTTCTTCCAGGATCTCGGACAGGCGGTGCTCCATGCCCACCTCCCGAAGCTGCCGCGTCAGGTTAGTCATCATGCCGCCCGGCACCTGGTGCTCGTAATGGAAGAGGTCGTATTCCACGGGCGCGCCCACGGGAAGACCTTCTTTCTCGGCGATGGCCCTGAAATGGGAGGAGACATCGGCGAGGGCGTCCTCGTCGATATCGGAGGTAAAGCCGAGGCGGCGGGCATTCCTCAAGAACGTCTCTGCAGCGGGCAGGGAGGTGCCGTTGGCGAGAGGGGCGACCGCAGTGTGCACGCAGGAGACTCCTTCCTTGACCGCCTCCAGGTAGCACAGGGGGGCAAGGCTCGAATTGCAGTGGGAATGGAATTCGAGGGGTATGCCGTCGCTGTTCCGCTGGACGACAGCTACCAGCTCCCGGGTGGCCTCGGGCGTGATTACGCCGGAGGCGTCCTCGATCATAATCCGGTCGATGCAGTCCCTGGCTGCTGCAAGGAGCCGGGTCTTTCGCGCCCAGTGGTCGCTCGTGTGGACGGGGCTCGACGTGTACATGAGCGCCGGCACGACCTCCGCGCCTTCGGCCTTTGCGATGCGCGCGAAGTAGACGAACTTTTCCATGTCCGTCTGGTAATCGCAGATCCAGAAGCTCTTAATGCCGTTGGCCACCGAGCGTTTTATCCAGAGGGTGATGATGTCCCGGGGCGTGCCCAGGTCGAAGGAGGAAAGACTCCCGATCTGGTACGAGCCCCGGATGGGCGTTTTCGTTATGAGCCCGGACAGGACCCGGATCCTCTCCCACGGGTCCTCCCTGAGGGTGCGCACCTGCACGGTAAACGCCTGAGAGCCTACGGTGGCAATGGCACGGTACCCGACGTCGTCCATCCTTTTTGCGATGGCCCTCATATGGTCCGTCCTCATGGTAAAGCCCCACAGGCTCTGCTGCGCATCCCGCAGGGTCTGATCGACAAGCTGGATCTTATTCATGTTTCAGGCGACCCTCCCTATTGCAGATAAAGTCTTTCCGGAAATATCATACGCGAAGATGTGTCTCTTCTCCCGTGGGTTAAATCTCCCGCTCCCCTACCGACATTCTCCGAGAGTTGAGATAGAACTATCAACATAAATTTTCTAATAAATTCATAAGGCGCGAGCACTTCCTAACAGACGAGCAGCAGGCCCACCGAGAGGGCGCCCCGGACCGCGCCGGGGTCGACGCTCCGGTAGATCGGATATATGTCCCATCCCACCCTCGCGACCAGACGAAAGACGTCCACCCCCATCGATTCGAGCGACGGCCTCGACCGGAGCGCATGGGCGCATCTTCTCCCCTGAAGCACCTGGCATCCGGTTTCGGGGTCGCAGAGCGACGCGAGGCAGCTGAGCTGGGAAAAGGCTGCTGCGAGATAATAGCCGTTTCCGAGGGCCATCGTCTCGAGCCTGCCCACTATTTCCATATTTCTCCGGGCCCACGAGTGGGCCGCCTTTTGCCCGGGGCTCCGGACCGAGAAGGCCGTCGGCGGGACAACCTCCAGGGCGAGAAGGATCGCCCGGCGATAACGGCTGAAAGCGCTGCGGATGAATGACAGCTCCGGCGCGCGGGGTGGACAATAAGGGTTCCTGCCGTAGTACCCGCACATGGGCACAAAGCACTTGAGCCTGACCCTCTCGTCAACCTCAACCCAGGAGGCGGGTACGATCTCCGCCATCCCCGCGCCCATCTCGATCGCCTTCTTTCTGAGGGCCTCGAGGTCTTCCTGAAGCACATCGTCCGATACCGCGAGGGAGATCCGCCGCGCGGGTCCTCCTACCCTGTCGTCGGTCCCCGGAAGCCGTGACCCATCGTGCTCTTCCACAGTCCCTCCCCGGCCTTCTCCGTAAAGCCCGCGTTCCGGGTCTCTTCGAAGCCTTGCGGCGCGGAATAAAAGCCGATGCTCCAATGCTACTACTATGCTGCCACAATGACAAATCAAAAAAGTCGGTATGGGAAAGCGAACATTTTTGCTTGACACGGCTGTTAACTTCCGGTTAACTTGGTTAACCCCCGATGGACGAGCTCAAGATCGTAAAGAACATCCGCGCCATTCGTCTTCAAAAGAAGCTCACCCTTCAGCAGGTGGCCGAACGGACAGGGTTTACGAAGAGCTATCTTTCCATGGTGGAATCGGCTAAGAAATCTCCGCCCATTGCGACGCTCATCAAGATCGCCCGGGCCCTCGAGGTGGATATTACGGCTTTCTTCCACGGGAATAATCCGGAGGACCGCATCACGGTCGTGCGAAGAGAAGAAAGGGAAGTCGTGGTGCGGGACGGAACCTCGTGCGGGTACGTTTACGAGTCCGTGGCCCCGGCAAAAAGCCAAAAAAAGATGGAGCCCTTTGTGATCACCCATCCCCCACACATCGAGGGGGGGCTGTTCGATCACGAAGGGGAGGAGTTTCTCTACGTGCTGGAGGGAAAGATCCGCTTCTTTTACGGCGACAAGGAATATTTGCTGAAGGAGGGCGACTGCGTCTATTTCGACGGCAGTATCCCCCATCGAGGTGATGGGGTCGGGAGGAGACCGGCAAAGACTCTGGTGATAATATCGCAGTCCTTGTACTCTTCTTAGATTTTTCCCGCGAAAGGGGGTGAGCGGAAAGTGAAGGGGAAGTCTCGAGCGGCAAACAGGGACCAAAACGATCCAAAAGGAGGTGCCCAATGGGAAATACATCCGAATCTCAACGCGTGAGGGCAAAAGGAATCGACGATTTTCTCAGACCCGATCATCTCGTATCGGAAGAAACGAAGATGTTCAGTAAGACCTTGAGGAGGTTCGTAGACACCGAGATATTGCCGCACGAGGGTGAGATCGACGACTACTGGGACTGGTCGGAGCGGAAAGAGCACACCTTCGTCCATGATATCTGGAGGAAACTGTTCATCGATTTGGGGCTGCAAAAATCTTTTGTGCCGCCTGAATTCGGAGGGTTGGGCGGGGCCTCGACCGTGGACATGCTGGTCCTCGTGGAAGAGCTTTCCAGGGGCGACTATGGAACGGCCACCACTGGCTTCATCACGCCCTGGTCCATTGCGGCCCTCACGCTCCCCACGCCGAACGAGACCCTCTTGAAGAAAGTCGCTCCATTACTGATGGGCGACAAGGAATACGTGATCTGCAGCGCCATTACCGAGCCCCATGCGGGCGGGTCGGTGGAGGACGTGAGGTTGAAAGGGTCCCAGGTGAGGACGCGGGCCCGCCTTGAAGGGAACGAATGGGTGATCAACGGGCACAAGCTGTGGCCTTCCGCTTACAGGGAGGCGCACATGTACCGGGTCCTCTGCACGGTAGAGGGGAAGGAGTTCCCCAATATTGCACAAATATTCGTGCCGGCCGATGCACCCGGCGTGGCAACCGGCAAGCCCTACCGCAAGATGGGGACCAGTATCGATACCAACGGGGATATATGGTTCGATAACGTGAGGGTCCCCAGGGAGAACTGCGCCCACGAGGACCCCGAAGAGGAACTGAAATCGGTCATCGCGAACATAACCATAGGCCGGCTCATCTCGGCCGCCTTTCCCATGGGCATCATGAAGAGGGCCTACGAGGTGATAAGGGATTACGTGGACAACAGGGAGATAGCCGGAAAGCCCATGAAGGAGCATGGCGCCATAGTGCACGAGCTGGGACAGATAGCCAGGGAGATCATGGCCGCCGAGGCCTTCCTTTACTATGTGGGCGACAGGATGGACCATCCCGACATGTACGGCTTCCCATGGGAGCACAAGGCGCTTGCTTCGGCCAGCGCCGTCCAGAACACGGTGAGCGACCTCGGATGGAGCATGGTCAACCGCTGCCTCGATCTTATGGGCTCCTACGGCTATTCAAGGGAGGGAAGGATCGAGAAGCTTGTCAGGGACCTGAAGATCACGCAGATCGTGGTGGGCGGACCGATCCTCAGGCTCACCGAGCTCGCACGGTACTATTTCGGGACGGAGACGATATAAGGGGGAGAACATGATACTACAGGGAAAGGTAGCACTCATCACCGGGGGAGGCACCGGCATAGGCGCTGCGGTAGCAGAACGGTTCGTCAACGAGGGGGCAAAGGTCTGCATCACCGGCCGCCGCCAGGACGTGCTCGATAAGGTCATCGCGTCGCTGCCTGCAGGCGCCGCCGCCTCATGTGCGGGTGACGTGTCGAAGGACGAAGACGTTTCGCGCATGGTCAGCGCCGCGGTCGCCTTCGGAGGGAAGCTCGATGTGCTCGTGAACAATGCCGCCATAAGCGCCCAGGGGCCCGTGGGTGAGGCGGACCGCGCCGTCTGGCGGAAGGTGATCGACGTGAACCTCAACGGTCCCTTCCTGCTCATGAACGAGACCATACCGCACATGATCAAGGCCGGGGGCGGCTCCATCATAAACATCGCGTCCGTCGGGGGGCTCCGGTGCCTGCCCGGCATGTCCGCCTACTGCAGCTCGAAGGCGGGCCTCATCATGCTGACGCAGCAGGCCGCGCTTGATTACGGCCCGCAGCATATCCGCTGCAACGCGGTCTGCCCGGGCGGCATCAAAACGGATATGACGGAGAGGGAATTCGGCCAGTTTGGAAAGATGCTCGGCATGGACCCCGATCACTTCTTTGCCATGATATCGTCGGAGCTGCCCCTTCACCGGTTCGGGGCGCCGAAGGAGATCGGGGGGGTCTGCACGTTCCTGGCGAGCGACGATTCATCGTTCATGACCGGCTCTGTCCTCGTGATCGACGCGGGGACCTCCATCGTTGACGTGGTGGGCGCGTCGATCATGGGTGCCCTCAGAAGAGGGGGGATCATCCCCGGCGGATAAGTAAGGATGGAAAGGACTGCTCGCCCCGCGGGAGAAGCAGTCCTTCTTTTTAATCGCAGAAAAGCTGACCGGTTGCGGCTAGCCCTCGGGCGCTACCGCAGGCTCCTTACCTCTGAAAGGCCGCAGCAGATGGTCGTCGTGCGTCGGTTTTTTCGCCATTTTCGCAAGCTTCCCGGGCGCCGTTTCCACGTACCCAAGGGAGACCAGCATGATGACGAGTCCCGCAATCGCTGCCATCCACATGGGCGCGTAGAGGCTGAAGGCATCGGCAAGGGCGCCGGCGATGGTCGGCATCACGGCCGCGCCGATGATCTCGCCCACTGCCGTGGGAACACCTACCGCGGTGCCGGCAAACTCCGGTGGTACGGCTTCGGTAGGCAGCGTGCCCAGGTAAAGGGGAAAGGAAGCGCCACCGAACATACCCCAGAAGAAGAAAAGCACACAGAAAAGCACCAGGGGGGAGCCGACGGGCAGGGCAATGATCGAAAGACCGGAAAGACAGCAGAGCAGCCCCGAGAGGATGATGGCCGTCTTACGCCCTATACCGTCCGACAGCCGGCCCATTACCACCATCCCGACAAAACCCCCCAGACCGGAGGCGGCCATGGCAAGACCGATCGCTTCCATGGGCAGGTGGTGGACCTTGGCGAGAAAGAGCGCGGAAAAGCCGCTGTAGATCCAGAGCCATGCCATGACCGGCACGCTGTTGACCGTAGAGACGATCACGTTCTTGTACTTGAGGACGTCGCTCAGCTTCACCTTGTGGCCCTGCTGCATCACGACCCTCTTCTGGCCTGACTTCCGCGCCTTGATGCCCGCTGCGACGGAGGCGGGCTCGTGCATGAAGAGCGCGGCGATAATGGCGAGGATAATGCCGGGTATGGAGATGATGTAGAAGACCGACCGCCACCCCATTTTCTGAAGGATCTGGACGGCGACTATCGGTCCCAGGCATACACCGATAAGCATGAAGGCCCCGGGTATGAGACCAACCAACCCCCCTCTCTTCTCGGGTGGGGCCTCTTCCGCCACAGTCGCCACTGCCGGGCCCCAGGGCCCGCCCTCGAAAAATCCGAGGACGCCCCTGACCGCCAGCATCTGGCCTAGGGAGCCCACCATGCCGGTCATCCAGGAGAAAATGGAAGCGAGGATTCCGCAGAACACAATGACGGGGCGGCGACCGTACGTGTCGCCGATGCTCGCCCATATGATCGTGCCGAAGGCCCAGATAAGGCCTGTGATGGATATGATCATGCCCACGTCGGTGTACGTGAACTTCATATCGGCCTGGATCGCCGGCATGATAATGGCGATGACGATCCGCTGAATGGCGATGAAGCCCCAAATCAAGCCCAAAAGTATCGTTAGCTTCTGATAATACTTCATAAGCCCCCCTTTTTTCTTTTAGCCCCACATCAAGATCCGGTCGTCACACACCCTTCGTCCGGGCGGTCCGTCTTTCGAAGGCGCCGCAAGTCCATGCAGGGTCCGCATGACCGGCCAAAGCAGTCCCCGGTCAGGTTTATCCGGGTCGGAACAGCACCGTCTTCTCTTCGGTTGCTGCGATCACCTCCTTTTGGACGCGACTTCGGTCATGACTCAGAACCGTCCTGTTCGGAAGCGGGCTCAGGTTGGCCGCTCAATCACTTTTTAGCTGAGGGAAAAACAAAATGCAACATATTTTTTCTACCATCCTGCCCCAGCACCCCGGTAAGCCGGTATGTACCGTCACGCAACCCCCTTTCGTCAAAAAAGTCAAAGACAGGTCCCGGAAGGCCGGGACCTGTAAAAAAACAGCTATTCGTTCCCCAGGATGACGCAGCTCGCGATCCCCATTCCCGGGTTTCCACCGAGGTTGTGGGCGAGCCCCAACCTCGGGTCTTTCACCTGCCTGGGACCTGCCTTGCCCTGCAGCTGCTTATAGACCTCGTACATCATCCGGAGCCCGGTCGCCCCTAAGGGGTGGCCGAAGCACTTTAGACCCCCGTCCGTATTGACCGGCAGCTCTCCCGTGAGGCTGAAGGCGCCCGCTTCTATATCCTCTCCCGCCTTTCCTCTCGGACTGAAGCCAAGGTCCTCGTAAAGGACGAGCTCGTGACAGGTAAAACAATCGTGCACCTCGGCAAGGCTCAGCTCCTTGCGCGGGTCCCTTATGCCCGCCTGCTCGTAGGCGGCCCTGGAGGCGCGCACGTTCTCTTCGATGTGGACGTAATCGTAGTCCTGCCGCATGCATCCCTGGCGGGCGCCTGCCGTGACTGCCAGGGCCTTGACGTAGACGGGATCGCTCCTGAAGTCCTTCGCCATACCGGCGCGGACAACGATAGCGGCTGCGGCCCCGTCGCTCACCCCGCAGCAGTCATAGAGACCGAGGGGCCAGGCAATTATAGGCGCCCCCACCGCCTGCTCAACCGTCAGCCTGTTCCGGAAATGGGCCCTCGGGTTCAAGCTCCCGTTATAGTGGTTCTTCACCGCGATCTCGGCGAGCAGGCGCTTGCCGTAATCGGGCGCTAGCCCGTATCGATGGAAGTAGCGGGTGCCGAGGTAGGCAAAAGAGGCAGGGGCGCTGAAGCCGGAAGCAACGCCCGAGGTCCCGTCCGGGTTGTCCCCCACGATGGCCGGTCCCTTTACGCCTGTCAGGCCTGAGTCCTTAAGCTTCTCTACGCCGATGGCGAGGGCGATGTCGCAGGCGCCGGCGGCTACCGCATAGCTCGCGGCGCGCAAGGCCTCGGAGCCGGTGGCGCACATGTTCTCCACCCTCGTCATGGGGATATACTGCAAGCCCAGAGGGGACAGGGTAATGGCCGTAATGCCCGAAAAGACCGTACCTAGCCATGCAGCCTGCACGTCCTTCGGCCCTATGCCCGCGTCTTCGAATGCCTCGTAGGCTGCCTCGACGAGAAGGTCTTCCACCCCTGCGTCCCAGCGCTCTCCGAACCTGGTGCAGCCCATTCCGACAATCGCCACCTTGTCTTTCATGCTTTCCACTGTAAGCCTGCCCTTCCCTCGATAAGGTCGATTCCCCTTTCACTCCACGATCGGCCTGGCCTTCCAGAAGTAGTTGACGGGGCCTTTCCCGTCGGAGAACCTTCGAAACGTCATTTCGACCGGCATCCCTATCCGCACCCTCGAAAGGTCGTAGTCGGTAAGCTCGCAGAGCATCCTGCCCCCGTCCTCGAAATCTACGACACCGTTCAGTCCCGGCGGGTTCCGCGTGGGCTGGAGGTGATCGACCGCGTAGGTGAAAAGGGTCCCCCTCTTGTCGGCAAAGCTGTACGGCTCGAAGGCGTCTTTGGCCTGGCAGGCGATGCAGACGCGTATGTTCTGCCCGATGGCGTGCATCTGCGGCGTCCCGCAGGCGGTGCACCTGACGCCGTAAAGGGCGGAAATGAACTTGCGCTCCCTCCAGCGGCTCGCCAGCGACGGCTGCGGCCTTTCGGGGAGGCCCGAGACCTCGAAGGGGACAAGATCACGCCAGCTCAAGTAGGTGCCGTAGTCGATGTTGCTCTTGCGGCCGAGCCTCTCTTTGAGCAGGGGATGCCGCCGCGTCTTTTCTATCCGGTCGGTTGCCCGCAGCGTAAAGACGTCGGCCCCGTCGCCGTAGCCCGCAAGGAGGATCCTCTCGCCCGGCCGCGCTTCCTCCAGGGCGGCCGCGAGCATGATGAGGACTGCCGGGGCGCCCGTATTGCCGATGGCGCTGAAAAGCGGGTCCTGCACCTGGCCTGGTGCGAAGCCCAGCTTTTCTGCCAGGGCCGCATGCTGCCTTTGATCGGGCGCGTAAAAGACGACCCGGGCGAAATCCGAGGCAGCGGCCCCGCTCCTCTTCATCATGGAGGAGACAGCGTCAACCATCGTGGGCATATAGCCCGCCTCCTCTATGAACCGGCCTTCGCCGGAGCGAAGGAAGGGATCGGCGTCGGTCCTCCAGACATCGGTGAACTCGCTGTATGTGGAGCAGCTCTCCTCGATGTCCGCCACGCACTCACGGGAGCCGACGACGAGCGCCCCGGCGCCGTCGCCTAGAAGCTGCTCAAGCCTGCCCCTCGGAGCGCCAATCCTGCAATCGGCCGCAACGACGATGCACTCATGCGCCGAGCCTGCCTTGACCGCGTCGAGCGCAGCCCTAAGGGCGGTCGTCCCGCCTCTTAAGGAACAGGTTATGTCCGCTGTATAGGCCCCCCGGTCAAGATCGAGCACGCCGGCCGCCAATGCCGCGTGCTGCTTCTCCCTGTATGGCGCCGTCGTGGTAGCGAAGTACAGGGCATCAATCTGCCCCGGCAAGCCGGCCTTACATTCCCGGGCCGCTGCGACGGCCATTGTAACGGTATCTTCGTCGTAACCGGCAACCGCCTTCTCTCCTACCGGTCCCCGGACATGCCACATCCTGCCTATCTCTTCCAGGGCAAGCCGGTAGACGGGGATATAAACGCCTATCGACTTAATGCCGGCCATATCCTCTTTCCTTCCCCCCTGGATCGACCCCCCGGCCCCTGGTTTCGCCCGTGTGTAAGCCCCTTCCGTTCATGCAGGCCGGTCTTGCCGCTTTTTCAGACTGCACCTCGCTCAATTATTGTTTTAAACGGGAACCTTTGCAACATAATATTTTTTATGAATTCATAAATCCTTTCCGTAACTTTGTCTGGACGAAGAAAATGAAAAATTGTAGTATAGTAAGGAACGTGAGACTTCCCCAGATCAATGTGCAGCAATTGATCTCCTTCTATTTCGTGGCCAAGGAAAGGAGCTTCAGTGCCGCCTCGGAAAAGCTCTTCATCACCCAGCCCGCGGTAACCCAGCAAATAAAAGCCCTGGAAGGACAATTCGGCGTCAAGCTCATCAATGTCAAGAGGAAGCGGGTCCATCTCACAAAAGCGGGCGAGCGACTGGTCAACTATGCCGAGGAGGCTATCAACCATGTGATGATGGCGGAGAATTTCTTAAGGAGCTATCACCTCGGAAACCTGCACATCGGAGTAGCCACCACCCTCACCCTTTACCTGACGCCCCTTATAGACAAGTTCAAAGAGCTCTATCCATCGGTGAGGGTGTCGGTCAGGGAAGGCCCTTCCCTTACGCTCGTCGACGACCTGCTCGATTTCAAACATGATGTCTGCATAGTCGGCACCCTTCGAAAGATCGACAAGAAATTGCAGATCATCCGTATCCCTGAAGTGGAAAGGATGGTGCTCGTTGCAAACCCTGATTACCCTCTCGTGCAAAAAGCGGAGGTGAAATGGGAAGACCTGGTCGATTATCCCCTTATCATTCAATCGGAAGGGTCTACTGCGAGGGAGGCCATCCTCGAGCATTTTGCCAGCAGAAACCTCACGCCACTGGTGGGCGCCGAGGTAGACAATGTGGAATGCGCCAAAGAGCTGGCCAGGCAGAAAAAGGGAGTGGCCCTGGTGTTCCTCCCCTATGTCAGGGAGGAAGTGGCGCAGCACCGTTTGACTATTATCCCGTTGATCGATGGCGCAATACGGCTTGGCATCGACATAGCGACCAATCGGGAGGTGGAGATCTCACCCGTCCTGAATGACTTTCTGGGGGTCATCGAGAAGCACTTCGAGCCTGCCGGCCGGCTCAGGGTCGTCTAGCCCGACTTCGCGCGTTCGGGGTCTTAAGGCTGTAAGTAGTTGATATTGTCCGGGATAGACTTGCTCCGCAAGAGGGCTTACGCTTCGGGCCCTATCATGTGTCGCGGCCGAAGCGCCGGTGCACCAGGAACCACTCATCGGGCCGCTGCCTTACTATCTCTTCCAGGAATGCATTGACTTTCCTCGCATTTCTAATCATAAGCTCATCGAGAGGTGCTCCCTTACGCTCTATCGGAAGGGGTTCGTTATAGACTATCGTGTAACGCAAGAAACCGTCCCTCCTGGCATAGACTGGGACAATGGGCGCCCCCGTCTTCATCGCTATGGCGACTACGCCTTTGGATGTCGGCACCTTTTGCCCGAAGAGATCCACCCAGACGGCCCTTGATCGCTTCTCCCTTTGATCGCCCAGGAATGCAACGATACGGTTTTCATTCAGAAGCCTTACTACGTCGCGGGCAGTTTCCCTGTTCGGTATGATCGTCAGGCCGGCCCGCCCGCGGAGGTCGTTAAGAAAACCGTTCAACGCGGGATACCCCTTGAGCGGGCGCGCGAGGGCAATGATCTCCCTGCCCAGAAGGAAAGAGCTTACGCCCGTCAGTTCCCAATTGGAATAATGGAAGCCGAGGGCGATAACGCCCTGGCGGCCCTTCAATGCCTCATCTACGTTTCCCCTCTTCTCGAGCCTGAACCGTATGTCATATTCACCTTTCGGAACATAAGGGAAGAGCAGCGTCTCGAGGAGGTTGACTCCCAGCTTCTCAAAACAACTCCGCGCCAACGCGCGAGCCTGAGACCGGGAAAGGGCCGGGGAGATCCTCTTTAGGTTGGCAACCGCCACGCGCCGCCTTCCTTTGAGAAGGAGAAAACCGAGCCTGCCCAGGACCATACCTGCTCTCCTGCATGCCCTTTCCGGAAGGGCGCGGAGAAACTGCTGAAAACCCTTTATGAGGAAGATGAGAAGAAAGTCGATCATATGCAAAAAGGGTGGCCGAGACGGCTGTTCCGAGCGCCGCCGCCTGGCCGCTTTTCCGGAGGGCAGCGAAAGAATGCCTGTCCGTCCTACTCCTTGACCTGTAAGGCCTCGTCAATAAGCATTATAGGTATGTCGTCTTTTATCGGATAAAGCAGATTACAATGGCGGCATATGAGACCGTCCCCGGAGGTCGTCACTTCGATATCCCCCTTGCATTTGGGGCAGCAGAGAATCTCAAGCAGCTCCTTCTTTATCGGCATCGAAACCTCCCGTAATCAGTTTTAGCTTCTAGATGTCGTTGTCTCTGTTGTTTTTTTTCATGGCAGGTTCAAGGAGGTCTCCAAGAGTCGAGAAGGCGCGCGCCTCTTCCTTGGAGAAGCTGCTGACCTCCTTTTTCTCCTCAGCTTTCTTGAGCGCCTTCGTCGAAAGTCCTATCCTCTTGTCCCTCTCGTCCACGTTTATAACCATGGCCTTCACTACGTCATCGATAGCGAAAAGCTCCGAGGGGTGCTTCCCTTTGCCGCTCTCTATCTCGGATAGATGGATCAGCCCTTCGATGCCCTCTTCGATCTCGACGAAAACACCGAAATCGGTAATGCTGGTCACGTAGCCTTCGACGGTATCGCCCACACGGTAGCGCTCCAGAAGCCCCTTCCATGGGTCTTCCTTAAGCCTCTTGATGGACAGAGAGAACTTCTTTTGCTCCCCGTCTATATTGAGGACCAGGGCATCCACCGCGGCCCCTTTCTTGTAACTCTCGGCAATGACGTTCTTCCTGCGGGACCAGGATATCTCCGATATATGGACAAGTCCGTCTATGCCGTCGTCCATACCGACAAAAAGGCCGAAATCGGTGAAATTCTTTATCCTACCTTTCACTACGGAACCGGGGGGGTATTTTTGGGCAAGCTCTTTCCACGGGTCGGGCCGGAGCTGCTTCAGGCCGAGGGATATTCTCTTCTTCTCCCTGTCGATGTCCAGGATCTGGAGATCGAGCATATCGCCCTTCGACACGAGTTTGGAGGGGTTTCTCATTTTCTTGTCCCAACTCATCTCGCTCACATGGAGAAGCCCTTCGAGACCGGGCTCGAGCTCTACGAAGACCCCGTACTCCACGACGCCGACCGCCTTGCCCCTGACGCGCGAACCTATGGGAAACTTCTCGTCGATGTGAAGCCAGGGATCTCCCTTCAGGTCTTTGATGCTGACGGACACTTTGTGCTTCTCGTAGTCGACGGTCATGACCTTGACCTTGACTTCGTCGCCCAGCTTCAGATACTCCTTGGGATGGGTAATCCTGCCCCAGGTAATGTCGTTGACATAGAGAAAACCGTCAACGCCCCCTAGATCGATGAACGCCCCGTAATCCGTAATGCTCTTGACGAAGCCATAGATGATCTGCCCTTCCTTTACATTCTTCCAGAACTCTTTTCTTTTTCGCTCCTTTTCCTCTTCTATGAGCATGCGCCTGGATACGATCACGTTTGCCTTTTTCTGGTTGACCTTGATCACTTTATATTTCAGATGGCGTCCTATGAAAGAGGCGGGGTTTTTTACCGGTTTTATATCGACCTGGGATATGGGGAGAAAGGCATTCACGCCTATGTCGACTATGAAGCCGCCCTTAACTTCGGAAACAATCGTGCCTTCAACGGGGGTGCCTTCTTCGAGGGACCTGTCTATGGCCTGCCATAGTTTGATGCCGTCTACCCGCTGTTTTGAGAGCGCGAGAAGTCCGTCCTTGACTTCCCGGCCCATTATCATCACTTCCACTTCGTCGCCTATGCCGATAGTAGACGCACCCGATTTGTCAAGAAATTCACTCAGGGAAACCCTGCCTTCCGACTTCAGCCCCACGTCGACGATAACGGAATCGCCATTTATATCGAGCACTCTGCCCTTTATGATATTCCCTTCCTGAAGGTTTTTCATAGAGGTTTCGTAGAGTTCCTCCATCTCCTGCTCGGTTCCTTCTTTCTGTGCGCTGGTATCGACTGTCTCTACCATGCCAGTCCCCCTAAAGATTTTTTACACGCCTCTCCACTTTATCTATTATTACTTCGGGGGTCGACGCTCCCCCAGCTATTCCTACGCTTTTCACGCCCGTGAACCATTCCGGCCGTACTTCGTCCTCCGTCTCGATATGGTACGACCGAGGCTGTATACGCTTGACCGCAGTGAAAAGCTTCGTAGTATTCGAGCTGTTCCTGCCCCCCACGACCAGCATTGCCCCCACCCGGCCCGCCAGGGCCATCGCCTCATTCCTTCTCACGCTGGTGCTCTCGCAGATGGTGTTATAGACCCTCAATTCCTTGGCGCAGCGCGCCAGCGAACTTACCACCCTCGAAAACGTCTCCTCATCTAAAGTAGTCTGGCTCACTACACCTATCTTTTTGGCTGTAATCGAGTACGAATTACCCAATACAATACCATCGTTCCCCAAATAACTCAACACACTTTTTACTTCCGGGTGCCGCTTGTCGCCCGCAATAACGACCTTGTATCCGTTCTTCAGGAGGTAAAGGGCGCGGTTCCTGACCCTCTTGACAAAAGGGCAGGTCGTGTCGATCGCCAAAAGGCCCTTGGCACGTATGTACTCCTCTTCTTCCTTCATGATGCCGTGGGATCTGAATGCAACGATTCCCTTTTCCAAGCCGAATACGTCGTCGATCGGGACTACTCCCTTTTCCTTTAATGTCTCCACAACCTGTGGGTTGTGGAGAAGGGGCCCCAGGGTGTAGATCGTTTCTTTCCTGGCCTCGGCCTCCTTGAGCACCCTCGATACCGCACGGTTGACACCGAAACAGAAACCGACATGGCCGGTTTTGACCACCTCTATCATTTGCTCGCCCGCCTCACGTGGTTTTCAAGGACCTCCACAACCTCTTCAATGGTTTTTCCCGTAGTATCAACGTAAAGCGCCCCTTCAGGGCAGACAAGCGGGGCTATATCCCGTTCCGAGTCGGCCCTGTCCCTCCGCTCCATCTCCTCCCTCACCCTCTCCAGGTCCCCGCCGCGACCTCCGGCGGCAAGCTCCCGGTGTCTCCTTCTCGCCCGCTCGGCGATATCGGCATCGAGGTAGAATTTTACTTCCGCACCGGGGAAGACGGCCGAGCCCGTATCCCTTCCTTCAACCACTATCCCCCCGGGCTCACCTATCTCCCTCTGCATCCGCGTCAGGTAGGTTCTGACCCGCCTGTCCTGTGAAAGGGAAGACGCGAGAAGGGAAACCTCCGGCGTTCTTATTCGCTCCGTAATATCCTGTCCGTTGAGGGAGACCGCTGCTTTCCCGTCAAAGCGGAATTCGAGCGAAAGTCCCGCGAGAAAGGCATCGAGGTCCGTGGGCCTCTGCCTTGAATAGGCATAGGCCACGGCGCGATACATGGCGCCGGAATCGAGATACCTGTAACCCATCGATTGGGCAAGCCTCTTTGCCACGGTGCTCTTACCCGCCCCTCCGGGCCCATCTATCGTAATGATCGGGTCCCTTCTCTTCAGGCGACCAACCTCGCGAGCGCCTCGGCAAATACCTTGTTCTCCTCCATAGTCCCCACCGTAACCCGTATGTACTCCGGAAGCCCGTATCCGCCGAGCCACCGCACAAGGATTTTCTTTTCGAAGAGCTTTTTCACGAGGCTTTCGGCCTCAGCCCCGATCCTGACGGTGACGAAATTTGCTTCGGAGGGTATAACGTCCAGGCCCAGTGCCTTCAGGGTATCGTACAGGTATTTTTTTCCTTTACGGGTATTCTCCAGAACGGAGGCAAGGTGGCGTTCGTCGCCGAGAGACGCCCTGGCCGCTATAAGCGCCATCATGTTGACGCTGAAAGGTTGTTTCGTGCGTTCGAGGAAGGAGACGAGCGATTCTTCGGCCATCCCATAGCCGACGCGCAGACCGGCCAGCCCGTAAGCCTTCGAAAAGGTCCGCATGACCAGGACGGGATGCCGGCCGATATAGCTCATCGACCGGGGGAATTGCTTGTGGTCCGAGAATTCGGCGTAAGCCTCGTCAACGACTACGAGTACCTCGGGCGGCAGTGATTCGAGAAAAGCGCCGAAGGCCCGGTCGTCGAAGATCGTTCCAGTGGGGTTGTTGGGGTTGCACAGAAAGATCACCCTCGTCCTTTCGTTAACCATGGACGCGGTGCGGACGAGGTCGAGACGGAGGGAGTCGAGTGGTACGCGTACGGGGTCATAGCCGTAAATACAGGCGGCGATACGGTAAAAGGCGAAGCTGGGGTCGGCAACCAGCACTTCCGTCCGGTCCTTTATCTTCAGGGCCTTCAAGGCCGTCTCGATCAGCTCATTGGAGCCGTTACCTATCAGGACATTCTGGGGCTTCAACCCATATCTATTGGCCAGGAGGCCTTTCAGCTCCGACTCGCTCTCCGGGTACCTGTTCACGTCGAGAAGTCCCGATGCCATGGCCTCGATGACCGCAGGTGAAGGCGGGTAAGGGTTCTCGTTAGACGAGAGGCGGACCCATCCCCCGTCCGCTCCGTACATAGCCGCCTTCGGATAAAAGGGCACCCTTTGAATCGATGGGTCTATGGAAAGCTTCATACCCTCCCCTGGACGGCCCTCTTGACCAGATCGACCGCTTGCTGCTGCATAAGGGAAAAATCTTCCGCGGAAAGGCCCGCTCCTTTCACGATCTTCCGAGCTTCCTCTTCGGGTGTAAGATCGGAGGGGCTGTGAGAATCGCTGTTGTAAATGAGGGAGGCCCCCATCTTGAGGCCCACCCTGGCGACGTGGCCGTTCGCGAGGCAATGGCCCTTCCGGGCACTGATTTCTAAAAGGACCGATCTTTCGGCCGCCAGCCTCGCATCTTCCTCCGTAATGAGACCCGGATGGGCAAGTATGTCGGCCCCTGCGAGGATCGCCTGATGGTTCGTGCCCTCTTCCACGGGCTCGGCGAGTGTTTCTCCGTGCACCACGACGTACATTGCGCCCAGCTTCCGAGCCTCTGCGACCAGGTCGGCAATCAAGCCCTTCGGTGCATGGGTGATCTCGATGCCCGGCACTATCGTAATGTTCGGGTAATACTCCATCCTATCCCGGATCCTGAGGAGCGCCTTGATAATCTCCGGCAGGTTGGAGGAGTCGGCATGGTCGCAGATGCCGATTATCCTGTAACCTTTCACCTGTGCCCTTCTTGCCAGCTCCGAGGGGACCAGATCGCCATCGCTCAAAATCGAATGGGTATGGAGGTCTATCATCGCATCGCCCGTCACATCTTATACTTGCCGAAGTCGTCGGGAGACAGGTTCTCCAGAATCTCCTCCCATTCCGTAGTGTCCACCACCACCTTGTCCTCCTTCTTAGAGAGCTCCACCTTGGCCGATTTCTTGATCACGTTCTCGTCGACGAATATAGACGCGCCGACCCTGAGGGCAAGCGCTATGGCGTCAGAAGGCCGCGCATCTACGACCAGTCTCTTCTTCTCTATCTCCAGATGTATCATAGCGAAATACGTATTGTCCTTCAAGTCGTTGACCTCGATCTTGACGACCTTAACGCCGAGATTGTCGAGAACGTTCTTGAGCAGGTCATGGGTCATGGGCCTCGGCGTCTGCACGTTCTCCAGGGCGGTCGCAATGCTCGACGCCTCCAGCAGACCGATCCAGATCGGGAGAACTTCCTTCTCCTCAAGATCCTTCAGGATCACGATCGGCGTATTCGTGAACGGGTCGACGGTGATGCCTGCTACTTTCATTTCCTTTAACATGCTATGCCTCCTTGAGTCTGGGCCCTGCACCGCGAAGGGAGTTGGCGTACCCCTTCACGATTTCCAGATCGATTAGTTTTCCTACCATGTGTGCAGGACCCCCGAAGTTCACGATCCGGTTCGTCCTCGTCCTTCCCGCAAGCTCCTCCCGTGAGTTCTTGCTTGACCCCTCCACCAGCACCTCGACCGTCATGCCTTCCTGCCGTATGAGCTTCTCGCGGGTGATCCCCTTTTGCAGTGCCTGCAGACAGGCGAGCCTGTCCCGTGCGACGGTCTCAGGCACCGTGCCGGGCAGGTTTGATGCCGGCGTGTGCCTGCGGGGAGAGAAACAGAAGGAGAATATCCCATCGAAGCCAGTCCGCTCCACAAGTTCCACGGTAGACCTGAAATCCCCCTCGTCCTCTCCCGGAAAGCCTACTATGCAGTCGGCGGTGATTGCAATGTCCGCGCATCTGCCTTTCAGCTTTGCAATCTTCTCTTCATACTCTTCTCTCGTGTAGCCCCTGTTCATGAGGCGCAGTATCTTGTCTGAACCCGATTGAAAGGGAAGATGGATGTGCTCGCACAGCTTGTCGACCTGACCGAAGCAGTCGATCAGCTCACCCGAAAGGTCCCTTGGATGGGAGGTCACGAAACGTATCCTCTCTATGCCGGCGATCCGGTCTATGGCCTTCAGAAGGTCGGGAAAGGACAGGTCGTCCCTTTCTTTATTATACGAATTCACGTTCTGGCCGAGGAGCACTACCTCTCTCGCTCCCGTGGCGGCGAGCTCCTCTATCTCCTCGAGTATGTCGGCGCTTCTCCTGCTCACCTCGCGACCCCGAACATAGGGAACCACGCAGTAGCTGCAGAAATTATCGCACCCTTTCATGATCGTAACGTAGGCCTTTACCCTTCGGTCTCTATTCCCCGGCCTCAGGTAAAGGGTAGAGGCGCAGCCGTTGTCGGAGAAATCAAGAAACCGCGCACCCCTGAGGCCGGCCCTAACCGCCTCGTCAAGAAGGTGTACGCTCCCGGGACCGAGAGAGAAATCGACGAAAGGAAGGCGCTCCACGATCGCCTCCTTTTCGAGCTGGGCGATGCATCCCATGAGGCCGAGGACAAAGGGCCTTTTTCTCTTGAGGCTCCCGAGCCTACCCATGAGGCTGTAAAACTTCTGCTCGGCCTTCTCGCGCACACAACAGGTGTTGACTATCACCAAACCCGCCTGCTCCGGCTTGTCGGCGGCTTCAAAGCCGGACGACCGGAGAAGGTGGACCGCCTTCTCCATGTCGTGCTCGTTCATCTGGCATCCAAAGTTCGCTATGTAGTAATTCAGGCTAACCTCTGATGGCGAATTTCGGCGCCAGTTTGTTCATCTTCTTCACGATGCCGCCGTACTCGAGCTCGGAGTAAGGGAGCATGGCAGAACCCGAAAAGCCCTGGCGCCTGAGTTCCGTCGCTTTTCTCGACACTTGTAGTCTCACAAAATCCCAGTAAGGATGGGCGAAGGCGTCGGCCGGGTCGGTCAGCTTGCCATGGTGGACGCAGAAGGCGAGAGCGGAGACCACCGGAGGACCGTCGAAGAAGGAGGTACCCGTGTTCATAGGCACAGGCATCAAGGGTCCGGTATGGCTCCCCCTCATAAAACCCGCGACGTAGTGGCCCAAATTGTAGGGCGACAGTACCTCGCCCGTGGCCGGGAATGGACCCTGGCACCGGACGAGCATGACCGGGTCGTCCTTGCCTGTGTACTTGCCCGCAATGTTGTGAAGCCTCGTGGTGCTGACCGAGGCTGCGATTTCGCCTGTCTCCCTGGAATAGACCGATTCGACTACGAACCTCTCGTTGTCCCTCAGCAGGGCCGCGATATCGTAGAGATCCTCAGGCGCGTTCAACTCTATAATCTTGTCGCCCTCCGTATTGGCCACGTCCATGATTACGAACTTGAACCCCTTTGCCATGTTTGGGGAGAGGATCAGGCCCGAGTTATACATGGGGTCGGCGAAGGCCAGATAGAGGGGCAGATTATAGGCGCCGGGATCGGTCTTGTCCGCCGCAAAAAAGAGGAACGGCTCATTCGGCCTCTCCTCGAACTCCATTTCGGCAACGGCAGGGCCCATCCCTTTCACATTACCCGAAAAGGAATCCTTGAGCAGGTCCTGGCCCGCCCCATAGAGCCCCTGTTCCTTGGCGCACTCCGTGCCGTCCACGAAGGCGTCCCACGCGAGTTTGTGTATCTCGCTGTTCTCTACACCCTTTTTATGGGCCGCGAGTATGGCTATATCGTCTCCCGTATGAGAAATGAAGAAATCCTGGATCAGACCGGCCCGCTGCTTCTCGACAAACTCCTTCACCCTGTTGAGCACCTGCTGACTCGGGCAGAGATGCCCGCCTATGCTACCTATATCGGCCTTGAGGATCGATAATGTTGTTTTCACGGCGTCCTCCTATAGGAATATTTTTTTGTATTCACCCATACTCGTATAGGCTGTCAGGTCCCAGTGGAGGGGGGTAACAGAAAGATAGCCCTGATCGACTGCCTGGAGATCGGTCCCTTCGATGGACTCGAAACTTTCGCCATCCCCGGCGATCCAGTAGTAAGTGCCGCCTCTGGGGTCCGTTCTAGCGATTATATTACCATTATATATCCTTTTCCCGAGGCCTGTCACCATAAGGCCCTTTATCGCCTCGTAGGGGATATTGGGGATATTCACGTTCAGGAGCGTGTGCGTGGGAAGGCCGGCCGCGCCAATCTTGCTCACGATATCGAGGACCGAGCGACAGGCGTCGCGAAAAAGAAAGTCGGTCCTTCCGTTAAGGGAGACCGCTAAAGATGCAATCCCCACAAAGGCGCCCTCCTTTGCCGCAGCCACGGTCCCCGAGTAGCTGACATCCTGCCCCATGTTCGGACCCTTGTTTATGCCCGAGATGACGAGGTCCGGTTTCCTGCGAAGGACGACCCTCAACGCTAGTAGCACCGAGTCGGCAGGCGTCCCGTTCGTGGAGAAGATGCGGTCACCGAGGTCCTTGATGCGGAGCGGCTTGTGAAGAGTGATAGCATGACCTATACAGGTCCGCTCCGCCTCCGGCGCAACAACCCACACCTCGTTGCCGGGCGCAATTGCTTCCCTGAGCGCAAGCAGTCCTTCAGAATCTATGCCGTCGTCGTTCGATAGGAGGATGAGCAAGAGGAACCACCAATTCCAAAAAGCAATCGGGGCGACTGGATTCGAACCAGCGGCCACCAGCACCCCATACTGGTGCGCTAACCAAGCTGCGCTACGCCCCGACTATCAGTTTTTTATTATAAGACTTTTTTCGGAAATCCACAAGCCGGGGACTGGGGAAATCCAAGGATATGCGGGGATCGCGCGGTCCCCGAGTCGCCCGCACGGGGCTTGCGGCCAGCCTTGCCGGACCCTTCGGGAACGCCCTTGGCGCGCTTCCCGCCCGCTGCCCGCCTCGCCGACGCCTGCGGCCCGAACCATCAGGGACTTATGTTTTTTATAGAAAAAGAGGCGGGTTTCTGCTATTATCATTGATTCAGGTCCCATCGTCTAGGGGTTTAGGACGCCGGCCTCTCACGCCGGTAACGCGAGTTCGAATCTCGCTGGGACCATTTCATATACGTGCGGCCGAGCACCGCCCTTCTACCACCTTTCGCGCATTCCTTCAGGAGGGTCCCCATGATGCCCATTGCCCCTTTGATGATAGAGCACAGGCTGATCGAACGCATGATCAAAGTTATGAAGGCCGAGGTTGAAGCCATGAGCAAGACGGCCAGGGTAAGGCCCGAGTTCATCGACCAGGCGGTAGACTTCATCAGGATCTATGCCGATCGCTGCCATCACGGAAAGGAAGAGGACATCCTGTTCAAGGAGTTATCGGCAAAGACCTTGTCCGATCAGTACAGGGAGACGATGGAAGAGCTCATACAGGAGCACGTTCGGGCAAGGGAGATGACGGCCCGGCTCCTTGCCGCAAAGGACCGTTACCTCTTGAGCGACAAGACCGCTTTGGACGACGTCGTGGCCGTGATGCGGGGGCTCGTCGAATTCTACCCAGTCCACATCGAGAAGGAGGACAGACATTTCTTTATCCCCTGTATGGCCTATTTCAGCAGGCACGAGCAGGACGACATGCTCGATGCGTTCTGGGACTTCGACAGGAGGCTAATCCACGAGAAGTACAGGTGGGTGATAGAGAAATTCGAGGGTAGAGGATAAGGCGGGAAGGGTCACTTCATAGAATCGAGCAACCGCGCCAACAATTGGGACCCACCGCAGCTCCCGGCGGGCTCGTCGGCCGCCTCGCCTGCGGCGGAAGGAGGGGCCGCGAGATCGGTCCTGTCAAGGCAGGCCATGACATTGGCCGCATCGACGAACCGGGACAGCCGGTTGAAGGTATGTATCCCGTTGTCGCGCCCTTCATGATGGACAAGTACGCAGAGGGACTCCCTGGCCCTTGTTATTGCTACATAGAGCAGGCGCTGCTCCTCTTCAAGCTCTTCCGTGTCGCGGGTAGTATAGCTTGAAGGCAGGACGCCGTCGACTGCACCTATGAGGAAGACATTCCGCCACTCCAGACCTTTAGCCGAATGAATCGTCGATAGTATGAGAGGCCGCTCCCAGACCGTGTCGTGAAAATCGGAAACGCCTCTTTGGGGAGGCTCGATCGCGAGATCGACCAGGATGTCCCGAAGCGATTCGTACCTTTCCGCTATTTGGGCCAGCGCTTCGAGGTCGTTCTTTCGCAGTTGCCAGTCGAGGTCGAATCTCTCCCTCAGCAGGGGCGTATAGTATTCGATGATTGCCCCGCATTGCTCGCCCGGCCCCGCCTGTCGGGCGCCGGCCATAAGCGACGCGAGCCGGCTGAGACCTTGTGAATAGGCCCTCCCTTGACCGTGCTTTTCGTTGATATGGCGGACGATCGATTCAAGGTCCTCTAAGACGGAGAACTCTTCGAGAAGCTTTTCCGCCGTCCTCGGCCCTATGCCGTCCACGAGAAGGAGCACGCGGCTCCAGGACAGGAGGTCCTTCGGGTTCGCCAGAATCTTCATGTGGGCCAAAACGTCCTTCACATGGGCGGTCTCATAGAACTTCAGCCCCCCGTAAACGGCGAAAGGGATATTCCTCCTGCTCAATTCGGCCTGGAGGGGGATGGTTATATAGGCCGACCGGAAAAGGATGCACTGGTGCGAAAGCTCCATTCCCTCGTCGCAGAGCTCCTTGACGCGCCCCGCTACCCAGGCCGCCTCGTCGTAAGCATCCTTGAAATAAATGAGACAGGGCTTGCTCCCGTATTCTTTCTTTACCGCCCTCAGGCACTTTTCGTACTTTCTGGCCATGTTGTCGAGGACGGCGTTGCCCAGGTCCAGGATCGCCTGGGTGCTCCTGTAATTCTCTTCCAGCTTGATGATCCTGCAGCCCGGAAAGAGCTCCGGGAAGCGCATGATGTTCTCGTGCGCGGCGCCCCGGAAAGAGTAAATCGACTGCGCGTCGTCCCCCACTACCAGAATGTTTCTGTGCCGGCGCGCCAGCTGGTAAGCGATCTGTCCCTGCACTGCATTGGTGTCCTGGTATTCGTCCACCATGACATAGCGGTACCTTCTCGACAGTCGGTCCCGTATTCGCTCGTTCTCAAGGAGGATTCTCAGATAGAGGAGCAGGTCGTCATAGTCGAGGCACCGGGAGCGGACCTTGTACTCCGTATAAAGCTCCCTGAGAGCTTTGATCTCTTCGAGGTACTGCATGAATGGGGGATAATGCTTCTCCAGTACGGATGCGATGGCCATTTCCTTGTTTACTGACATGCTCAGGATCTTCCTGAGCATGTCCTTCCTCGGCCGCCTGCCTTCCTTGCTGTAGAAGCCGAGCCTCGCCGCGCACCGCTGTATGGCCTCCTCGGCATCCGCCTCGTCGTAGATAGTGAAGCTGTCGGGGAGGCCGAAGAATGTGCCGTATCTTCGCAGCATCCTGTTCGCAAAGGAATGGAAAGTGCCTCCCTCAACACCCCGGCACCTCGGGTCGAGCGCCGACGCCCTCGATATCATCTCCTTCGCGCTTCGTCTCGTGAAAGTAAGAAGGAGGATCGACGCCGGGTCGACGCCTGCCTCCACAAGGTGGAGCGCGCGGAACTCGATCACCCTCGTTTTCCCGCTTCCCGCGCCGGCTATAACAAGCACCGGCCCTTCCGTGGCCGTAACCGCCTCGTACTGGCGGTCGTTGAGTAGCTCTCTGGTGCGCTCATTCATGGTTCGGCTTGGCATAACAGGCCGTTGAAAGTCCGGCGACGCCCGCGCCCGCGATCAGCATGCTCTTACGCTTCAGAGTCGCCACATCTTCACCTCGGTCGCGCTGCTCCGTTCAGTTCATCGGCGCCTTTTGATGCTTGAGCAGTGCGGCTATCACTTGCAGGCTCATTATACCACGGAAAATCGAGAGCCTTTCATGGAAGAATGGACCCGAAGCCGATACGGGATTTCGAGGCATCGTGCCGGCGGCCGTTTTTAGGCTGCTGACTGCGGCGCGGAAAAAGTGCGACAGGGGCTAAGCGCCTATATGTTTTGCGGTCACACCCCGGTCCTCGTTTTACGGGGGAAAAATGGCGGAGGGAGAGGGATTCGAACCCTACTCCCTCTTTCTCTTTCCTCGGTTTCCGGACACTTCAGAAGTGAATAAGAAGTAACAGGCTCCCCCTGCCCATGGGCGGACACGCGAGACACGTTAGCTCTCGTGGTCCGTTCAAAGGGCATGGGGGTAGGTGCAGCGAGCTCTTTACCACAAAAGACACATCCGCTCCGGTGCTCCACTATTGCCTTCATAGCTTTTAATCCTCGTCCTTCAGGGAGCCGGGTAGTGTTTGAATGTATGCTTTAATCTCGTCACGAACACGCCGGTAATGGCGCATAGCCTCCTCCTCGTCTCTCGCACTCGCAGCTAGCCATGGCGGATCGTCAAAACCATGATGAACAACGGCCGTCTTCGCGGGGAAGAAGGGACATGTCCGCTGTGCGTCATCACAAAGGGTGACAACATAATCGAACTCCATATCCCCCAGCTGCCCGACGGATTTCGAGTGCTGTTGAGAGATATCGATGCCTACTTCCGCCATGACCCTCACGGCGCGAGGATCAACGTCCTTCGGTTCCGTTCCCGCTGAATAGGCTTCAATGGCCTCCCCTTTTAGGTGTTTCGCCCACGCCTCAGCTATCTGACTCCGGCAGGAGTTACCCGTGCATAGGAACAGCACTTTCAGCTTGGTACGAGGGTTCATAAAGCTCCTCCGGCTGCCCGTGGACCTTCATCCGGTAACAACCGCGACCGCTCTTGACATCTTTCCACTTCCGCGATATTCATATATATGTGCATAAACGATTATACACATGAAAGGGGGGCTTTTGCAATGGAGCAGTTAGCCCAACTGTACAAGGCGCTCTCGGAAGAGACGCGCATCCGTATAATGATGCTGCTCACGCAGGGCGAACTCTGCGTGTGCGATATCCAGGCGGTGCTCGACGAACCGCAGTCGAAAGTGTCCCGACACCTTGCTTACCTGAAGCATTCGGGGCTGGTCAACAGTAGGCGCGTCGGCATCTGGATGCACTATCTCATAAAAGACACCGCAGACAAGACGTGTAAGGCTCAGCTGACCTTTATGGAAGAACATCTGTCGAAGCTCCCGCAATTCGGCGCTGATAGGAAGAAGCTCCAGGAGTTTCAAAAACAGAAGGGCTGCGACACGCTCCCTCCGCCCGAAAAAAAAGACAAGAATGCTGCGTTAAAAACGGGTGAGATGCGTGCCGCAGCCGTAACGAATGTGAACACCGAGAAGGCAAGGAGGAGGTAACAAATGGCCGACGAACGGCTTGGCAAAAAGCTCTCTTTCCTGGACAGGTTCCTCACTGTGTGGATTTTTCTTGCCATGTTCGTCGGTGTCGGCTGGGGATACGTTTTCCCCGGCGTCGTCGATTTCTGGAATCAGTTCCAGAGCGGAACTACCAACGTGCCGATTGCAATAGGGCTGATTCTCATGATGTATCCGCCTCTCGCAAAGGTGAGGTATGAGGAGCTTGGCGAGGTATTCAAGAATGTGAAAGTCCTCGGTCTGTCTCTTGTACAGAACTGGGTGGTCGGCCCTATCCTCATGTTCGTCCTCGCCATCGTGTTCCTGAGAGGTTACCCGGAATATATGGTGGGTCTCATCATGATAGGGCTGGCCCGCTGCATCGCCATGGTCATCGTATGGAATGATCTTGCGAAAGGCGACACGGAGTACTGTGCGGGCTTGGTTGCCTTCAACTCGATCTTCCAGGTACTCTTCTTCTCCATCTATGCCTACATCTTCATCACGGTGCTCCCTCCGATGCTCGGCTTGAAGGGAGTGGTCGTAGACATCACCATCGGCCAGATCGCAAAGAGCGTCTTCATCTACCTCGGCATACCTTTTATTGCTGGTGTGGTCACTCGGTTCATTCTCATAAACGTGAAGGACAAGAAGTGGTATCACGAGAGGTTCATTCCGAAAATTAACCCTATCACCCTGATCGCCCTGCTCTTTACTATTCTCGTCATGTTTTCCCTCAAAGGCGAATATATCGTAAAGATTCCCCTAGATGTCGTCCGTATAGCGATCCCGCTTCTCATCTACTTCGTCGTCATGTTCCTCGTTTCTTTCTACATGAGCGGCAGAGTGGGCGCACACTACGGTCAGGCGGCGACCCTCTCTTTCACCGCCGCCTCCAACAACTTCGAGCTTGCCATTGCGGTTGCCGTCGCCGTCTTCGGCATCAACTCCGGTCAGGCGTTCGCAGCCGTCATCGGGCCTCTCGTCGAGGTGCCGGTGCTCATCAATCTGGTTCATCTGTCGCTCTGGTTCAAACGGAAGCATTTTCCTTACGCTAAAGAAACGCCAATCGGGGTGTGCTACTACACTTGCAAACAGTAACGGCTGGACCGCTGGTCGAGAAGAAGGTCGTGTACCGTTGCAATGGGAGCAGGGTTTTTCAAAGAATTGGTCCACTAGAGCAATTTGCAAAATTAAGTATCGATTCGAGAGGCGCAACCATGTCCTGAGCGCAGCATCGCGGAAGTCTCTCGGTTGCGGCCCGCCTGTGGACGGCGGGCACCCCGCATTGTTGCCTCGCGCCGGAAGAAGCGGTGCGCGGGTCGCGCAGGCCGAGGCTGTCTGAGGGCCAGGCCGCCGGCAGCGCCGGGTGCCCGGCCGTAAGGCTGGGTGGCCGAGTTCCGAGGCCAGCGCAAGGGAGGCGCTAGGGCGGGTGAGAGACGAGAGCCGGGGCACCCACCCGAAGGGTGGGTCGCAGGGAAGGACATGGTGAAGCCTCGAAGCAAACAGGAATTATTTCTGCAAAAGTCTCTAATGCAAGGCCATCCGGAATTTGCTTGCCTGTCGATGTCCCAGATAAAGAAGCAGCAACGGGGATGGTCGCATCGAATGAGCCTCCCCCTGGTACTGCTCGCTGCCTTAAAGACCTTCTTTCGTGCGGTAATGTTGTATTGGAATCGGTCTACTTCCTCGATGTAAGGAAATTTGCCTGAGTAAGAGCAATACAGCCAATCTTACCTTCGTTCTTCCCGAGCGATCATAAGCCATGAGCTTACGGCACTCAAGACCGACAAAAGAGCCGCGGTGGCCATTACCCACCTGAACCCGGCCACATAGGATTCGAAGATATCATGCTTGATGCCGGCGGCGAGCCGGGCAGGTGTGTCTAGAGGAACGGTTATCGCGGCCAGTCTCATTTTTTGCTCGCTGATCGACTGGCGCAAGCCCGGGTCTACGTCGAGCTTCGACAGGTTCTCGTCCAGGTGCGAGCTGAAGATATGCGCGAGGATGATCCCGAAGAGGGCAACAGCGAGGAGTGCGCCCACCCGTGATATGGCGTTATTGATGCCGGATGCCACACCGGCCTTGTCGGGACCGGCCGCACCCATGACCGTAGTGGTCACGGGAGCGACGCTCACGGCCATTCCGAGTCCCAGAATACAAACGGGCGGAAAGAAGGTGCGCCAGTAGTTTCCGCCCAGCTCCGGCAAAGCAAAGAGAGCGAAGCCGAACGCAGCGATCAGGGGACCCACCACGAGGGGGAGTCTCGATCCGTACCGGTAGACAAGTCCTCCCGTCCATCGCGAAAGGAGGAACATGAGCAGGATGAACGGCAGGAGGGCTGCCCCGGCCGCAGTCGGCGAGTACCCCTGCACCTGAATGAGGTTGAAGGGCAGAAAGAAAAGCGCTCCACCCAACGCAGTATAGAGAAAGAGGGTCACAAGGTTTGCGCCGCTGAAGTCCCTCGATAGGAAGAGCCCAAGGGGCATCATCGGTGAGCGCGAGCGGTCTTCCCGTATAACGAATGCGGCGAGAAGGGCGAGGCCGGCGAGGCCCGCGCCGAATATCATGGGACGGCCCCACCCTCTGCCGGATGACTCGATCAGACTGAAGACGAGTAGTCCCAGGGCGAGTGTCGCCAATAGGGCGCCCGGCCAGTCGAGGTTTTTGCCCATCTCTTCACTGCGGCTCTCAGGGACGTGAAAGTTCGCAAGTACAATCACCACGGTAGCTATGGGAAGGTTGATGAAGAAGGCCCATCGCCAGGACAAATGCTCGACCAGCCAGCCGCCCAGCACAGGCCCGACGCCTGCAGTTATGGCGGTGAACCCCGACCACGTGCCGATGGCCCGTCCGCGGTCTTCTTCGTTGAAGGACGCGCTGATAATGGCGAGGCCCCCAGGCACGAGAAGGGCAGCGCCTATCCCCTGGATTGTTCTTGCCAGGATAAGCTGATGCACGCTCGTTGAAAGACCGCACCAGGCAGATGAGGCGGCGAAGATCAAGATGCCGGTCACGTAAACACGGCGCCGGCCGAAACGGTCACCCAATGAGCCGCCGAGCAGAAGGAGCGCCGCCAGGAGGAGCGCATAAGATTCGATGACCCAGTGGACCTCTGCCATGGTGGCCCGGAACGCATTTTGAAGCACAGGCAGGACAACGGTGACGACGGTACCGTCGATAAAGGCCATACTCGATCCGAGGATGGTGGTGGCGAGTATCCAGGAACCATGGACGCTTCCCTTCGGGGCTGCCCCGGCCCTGAGTGCCATACCCTCTTCGCACGGGTTCTTCATCATTCTGCGTGCCCGAGCTTATCCGAAGCCGGCTCTATCTCTCCTGTGCCTTGCCGTGGTACTTGATGAACGTGCCATTGCGATACTCGTCGAAGGCGAGTTGTAATTCCTCCCTGGTGTTCATCACGATCGGTCCGTACCACGCTACCGGCTCGCCTATCGGTTTTCCCGAGATGAGCAAGAAACGGACGCCTTCCTTCTCGGTAGAGACGACCACCTGCTCGCCGTCTTCGAAGACCACCAGACTGTTGTTGCCAATCGCCGGCTTCCGTTCCATGTCGAAATAGTTTGCGCCCTCCATTTCATAGCTAAAAGCGTCCTTCTCATGGCAGAAGTAGCCTTCTCCTCCGATAACGTAGGCGAAGACCGTATAGCCGGGTTTGGTGGGATGAGTGAATTCCGAATGGCCGGGGACGGTGACGTCGAGGTATTCAGGCTCGGTGACGATATCAGTGACAGGCCCTTTCGTGCCCTCGATCTCGCCGCACATGATCCTGACCTTTACGCCGTTCCCAACCGGGACTTCCGGTATCTGATCTTCCGTCAGCCCGCGGTAGCGGGGGTCCATCATCTTGTGGGACGCAGGGAGGTTGGCCCAGAGCTGGAAGCCGCCCATGTAGCCGGACTCATCACCTTCGGCATCTCCTGGTGAATGATGCCGCTCCCTGCTGTCATCCACTGGACGTCGCATGCGGCGATGACACCTTTGTTGCCCATGCTGTCCCCATGCTCCACCTTGCCCTGAAGCACGTAGGTGATGGTCTCGATGCCGCGATGGGGGTGCCAGGGAAAGCCTTTCAGATAATGTCGCGGATCGTCCGAGCGAAAGTCGTCGAGAAGCAGGAACGGATCGAACTCGGGGGCGTCTCCGCCACCGAAGGCCCGTCTCAGGTGGACCCCCGCTCCCTCGATAGTCGGCCTGCTCCTCATCACCTTCCGTATCTTTCTATTGGTCGCCATTAGCGTCCTCCTTGTAGCTGATCGACGGTATCTGTATAAGCCTTGGTCAGAACTCCCCCGATGCTCCCTGACTATCTCGTCATTCTGTAAATCCCATCGCTGGTCTTCGGTAGAGTCTCCAATCCGCAATATAAGACTCATACTGATGAAGGGGTACTGGTCCTCGGGGTCGGTTAGCAACATCCTTTATCTGGGTCGGTTGACAAGGCATCGATACGTGGTCTTATTGTACCTATAAGGAAAATAGCAAATCTCGCACCGGGGACAATGATTGACATGGCCACGTAAACAGAGGCTCTAAGTCTTCTCCCAAAAAGAAAGGAGTGCATCACATGCCCACGATCACGACGAAAGACGGCACCGAGATTTACTACAAGGACTGGGGCAACGGGCAGCCCGTCGTCTTCAGCCACGGTTGGCCGCTCTGTGCCGACGCCTTCGAGGACCAGATGTTCTTTCTGGCCTCCAGGGGCTACCGCTGCATCGCTCACGACCGCCGGGGTCATGGCCGGTCGAGCCAGCCCTGGAGCGGCAACGATATGGACACCTATGCCGACGACCTTGCCGCCCTCGCCGAAGCGCTCGACCTGAAGGATGCGATCCACGTGGGCCATTCTACCGGGGGCGGTGAAGTAACCCGCTACATTGGCCGCCACGGCACGAAACGTGTGACCAAGGCCGTTCTGATCAGCGCGGTCCCACCGCTGATGCTGAAGACGCCGTCCAATCCGGGAGGGACACCGATTGAGGCGTTCGATAAGCTCCGCGCAGCAGTTCTTGCCGACCGTTCACAGTTCTGGAAGGATCTCAGCATACCGTTCTACGGATATAACCGGCAGGGAGCAAAGGTCTCGGAAGGCGTGCGCGAGTCTTTCTGGCTCCAGGGGATGATGGCAGGCATACCTGCGTCCTACTTTTGCATTAAGGCGTTTTCCGAGACGGACCTTACGGAGGACCTCAAGAAGATCGACGTGCCGACGCTCATCCTCCACGGCGATGACGACCAGATCGTGCCGATCGGCGCCTCGGCAATGCTATCGGCAAAGATCATCAAGAACGCGACGCTGAAGGTGTATCCAGGGGCGCCGCACGGCATGTGCACGACCCTCAAGGATCAGGTCAACGCCGACTTGCTCGCGTTTTTTAAGACGTAAACGATCAAAGTCGGAGCAACGGAGAATCGAACACTCAAAGGTCGATCGCGAGAATGCGGAACCGCCGCAGGATCGTGTCGTCCCCGGCCCGTTTGCCCGGGCACCTGTTTGGATCGGGGAACGCTTTATGGATACCACGACCTCCCCACTGCGGCAAGCAAATGCGCCGAGATGCTCCTCTCTCATGCGGGACCGAAAGCGATAACTCGACCGGAAATGGAGGGCCGCCATGTTATAATGGTATACGAGAGAACGGCTGAAGGAATTGAAGAGAACGGGAAGCGTCGTTCAGCAGAATAGGCGCTTCGTCGTCAAAAGTGACTGAAGGGAGGGTCTATGGGAGACGTGGTTCACACATCGCGTATCAGGATCGTCAGGGAGAAGGGCCCCACGAGAAAAGCCGTCATCGAGGGGTTCAGCGAGCCGGTCTACTACGGCGTTCATAGCGGCATCAAGCGGTTCTATGGTGTTGAGCCGGAAAAGGAGTATCCAGCCACCCTGGACCACATGATCGCCGCGACAGCAGGCTGAATGATGGGAACACTGGCCGCGGCGCTGGCCAGAAAAGAGATCAAGACGTTCGAGGACCTTTACCGGGCGGAAGTAGAGGGCGATATCGAGAACGTGAACGGCGTGCTCAAGATCACCAGCATCCGCGTCGACTATCACTTGACCTTGGAGGAGGAGAAGGCAGATGCAGCCCGCGAGGCCTTCGCATCTTACCTTGCCTCCTGCCCTGCCGCCCAGAGCGTGATCGGCTGCATCGGCATCAAGGACAATCTCCTCCTTCACTGGAGGTAGCGTTTCCGCCGGCTAACGCTGCGAAGTGATCAGCCGGCCTATGTCATCCGTCTTCATCCAGGAGCCTTGAAAGGAGGTCACGAAAGATGGAGAGATCTATCTTTGTGATCTCCACGGGCACCTGGACCAGGTCGAAAAACGATAGCGTCTCCTCGTCGGAGAGCGGCTCGATCCCGGCGTCGACGATGAGTATGCGTTCGTACCTTCCCAGATTGATGCGCACGTCAACTTCATTCCATCCCAGGGCTTCCATGATGGCCGGCCACGCTCGCACCCATCCTAGGGTCATGATCATCGTTTTCGTATCCCTGATCTCCGGCGCGCCCTTGCCGAGAAGGGCCTCGATGCAGTTCTTCACGGGAAAGGCCTCCACTCCCTGCTTCTCAAAGAAGGATTTCATCTCCGGATTACAACCTTGCCCGTAGAGAAGATACACCTTTCGCTCCGAAGGCTTCGCCCTTTCTATAGCTGCACCGAGTGCCTCTTCCAAACGAGGCAGATTCGCGTGTAGTCCGGCTTCGACCCAGACAACCTCCACGTCCGCATCATCGGGGAGTGAATGGCGGAGCTCCTTTTCCAGCACCTTGCAGGCTATCAAGACAGTCGGCACGTTTGCCCTCTTACAGCCAGGCCTATATGGACTTCTCCCAGGCCTGCCCAAAGTCCGCAAAGGGCCTGACCTCCTGAACTTCGAAGGTTATTGCCGCATGCATCATGTTCGCGGCTGCCTCTCCGGCCTTTGCCCTGAGCTGGGCCTTGAGGGAGTCAAGCTTCTCACCCGACGTTTGACACTCCGTCATCTTGAGATAGACCCTCACCCCCTTCCATTCGGGAGGAGTCGGCCCCGGCTCCATTATCATGAAGACTGCGTTGGGGTTTTCCTGGAGATAGGTAAGGGTCCTGTTCTTGCCGCATCCCATGAAGACCGTCTTTTCGTCGACCATCCGGGCCGAGCCGAAGTAGGCGACGTCGACCTTCCCGTCCCTGCCCGCTGTGGCAAGGGCCCCCAAACGGGGCATCTTGTTGAAATACTCTTTCAGGTCCTTTGACATGGATTCCTCCTTGAAGCTAATGGACTTCCGGTCTTTTCCAGACCTCTTACCGATATTATAATCCCGGAAAAGCCGGCCGTGTCTGTAGCGATTGTTACATCGATGATTTTCGAAAGCCTATTTCATAATATTTTAGGTATCAGGTCCCCGCCCTGAAGGCGCGGACCGCGGACACGAGCGCTCCCCGTCGCTTGTCAGGACCTCTCAGATGCCGGCATACCACTCGTATCCCCGGTCCTCCCAATAGCCGCCTTTACCTCCGGCTATCCCGGAGAAATCTTCGACTATCTCAAGGCGCATGACATACTTCGCCATCTTGTAGCCTAGCTGCCGCTCCAGCCGCAAGCGAAGCGGCGCGCCGTTCTTGATTGGCAATGGTTCGCCGTTCAGCTCATACGCGAGTATAGTCTGCGGGTGAAAAGCGTCTTCCAGGTCGATGCTCTCGTAATAGAGGGAGCCCCCGTCTTCCATCGGGTCTGCGCAGTAGACAACCACATAACGGGCATTGGGCTTAAGACGCACTGCTTCGAGCAGCGCGCTGAGGCGTGCCCCCTTCCACTTGCCTATTGCGCTCCACCCCTCGACGCAATCATGCCGCGTTATCTGGGTCCGGCTGGGAAGCTTTCGAATTTCGGGAAGCGTTAGGGTCACGGGCCTTTCCACCAGACCGCCTACCTCGAGGCGATAGTCCGTAAACCCTCTGGCTGCCAATGCCCTGTATGTTGGACTACTCGGCATAAACGTCCCGTTGCTGCGAAATTGCGGCGACAGCTCGGTTGCCGGGAATTCCTGCGCCATCGCTTTGCGCGGAACGACCAGTCTTTGAGTCTTATACGTAGCCTTTTCCCCCAGGCCCAATATCTTGGGGAACCAGGTGGTCTCCGAAAGCCTTTCGCAGCCGCCAAGCACCAATACGCTTGCGCTCGCAAGAAGGCGCGTTATGAGACCGCGCCGGGTCAGCTTGTCGTCATTACTCATGATCCGCCTCCGATTCGACCCTGTAGCATCCCGTAATCATCGAGCGAAGGTTGTTCCAGAAGCCGCTGACGATTACCTCAAACACATGAACGATCACGAACAGCACCAGCGCGAGAGCGACAACGAAATGGATTGTTCTTATGGATTGCCGGCCGAAAAAGATATCTACCCAGCCGGGGTGGAATGCGTCCAGCGCCGGCGACATACCCAGTCCCATGAGGATCATAAGTGGGAGAAGGAAGAAGATCACCCCCAGATAGGCGAGCTTCTGCAGCACGTTGTAGCGCTTGGCCGCCTCGCCTTTGTGAAATCGAAAGCGCAGATGATCGATGATCGATCTGCCTATCGAACGCCAATCCTGCCTCGTGGGAAGAAGATCATAATGCAAATGCCTGCTCACAATGGAGTAGGTCACGAAGGCGATGCCGTTTGCGACCAGCAGCCAGGCAAAGAAAAAGTGCCATCGCCGCGCCATGGCAAGCCATTGCAAGCTGGGTATGGTAAGCCAGGACGGGAAGCCGCGTTCCGTTAGTTCTCCCTCCGGGTCTCTGGAGGTTCCCAGGAACCCGGTTGTATCGAAGTCGTGGCCTAAGATGCGTGTGACGCCGGAGATTTTTCCTTTATCGTTTTCCTGGTCCCTTATCTCCAATATAGGGGGAACGCCGCTGTAAGACGACTTGCTCCAGTAGAGCGCCGGATGGGCGTTGAAAATATTGAGACCGCTCATCAGGAGTATGGAAAGAAAAACGACATTGCTCCAGTGCATGATGCGCACCGGCAGCGAATGCCTGTAATACGGATATCCACTTGAAAGGGCGCGGCTAAAGTCTTTCGCAATTTTTCTCAGCCTGCCGTTTATTGTCTTGTCTATTCGTCTCGCCATTATTTATCGCTTTTAAGACCCCGCAGGAGATTCTGACGCGATATTGTTTCTTGACGATTTGAATTTAAGACAAGCGAATCCACTTTTCCAGGGTCAAGTCCTCTTTTTCGGCGCCACCACGTTACCCCTTGTCCATCCGGCAAGCAACCGTCTCGTCGTCGTGACCTTGCCGCAAACGTTGTGTTAAACCGAGAGGTCTTTCTTTCCCCTGGCTATCCTCAGAAATTGTGGAACGTGGAAAACCACCAGTTGGCGGGTGCTGTCGTCACCCCGTTCTTCCTAAAGTGGTGGTATTGGTAATTTCCCGAGAGATGCCCGACTTCAAGTGTTAAGGTGCGACTTTCTTGTCGTTATGGGCATTATCATTCTGTCGCTCGACGTTTGGTCTCGCCCGTAACGGGCGGAGATCATTTGCAGGTTGTCCGGACTATGGGCATAATAAAGATATCCATGGAGCCACCCGTAATAGACGTGAAGAATCTCGTAAAAAGGTACGGGGACAAGACCGTCGTCGCCGGCATCACGTTCTCCGTGGCGGAGGGCGAGATATTCGGCCTCCTCGGTCCCAACGGAGCGGGAAAATCGACGACGATCTCGATCCTTTCCACACTCCTCGGCTTCGATGAAGGTGAGGCGAAGGTTGGAGGACTCAACCTCAAACGCGAGAAGACCGGAATTAAGAAGATCATCGGTTTTGTGCCCCAGGACCTCGCTATCTACCCGGCCTTGAGCGCCAGGGACAACCTTTCGTTTATCGGCAGAATCTACGGCCTCTCGGGTGCTGTTCTTGCGGGTCGGGTCAACGAGGTCCTGGAATTGACGGAGCTTACCGACCGGGCCGACGAGCCTGCCGGGAACTTCTCAGGCGGCATGAAGCGTCGGCTCAATATAGGGGCCGGGCTCATCCACAAGCCCCGTATCCTTTTCCTCGACGAGCCCACGGTCGGCGTAGACCCCCAGTCCCGCAACTTCATCTTCGAGCACATAGAAAGACTCAATGAAGAAGGCATGGCCATCGTCTATACGACGCACTATATGGAAGAGGCGGAGCGTCTCTGCGGCAGGGTAGCCATCATGGACGGCGGCAGGATCCTCGCCATCGACACGGTGCAGGGGTTGATCGGCCTCGCGAAAGACGGCATTATCTTTCTCGGGATCCCCTCCGAGTCAACGGAAACAGCAGTGAAGCCCTTTCAGCCTATGGACGTACGGTCCACTATGGCACCCGACGGGCGGCTGAAGTTAGAGACGCACCGCGTCGATGAGAGCCTCCTTAAGGTGATCGCTGTCTGCAAGGAGCAGAACATCGCTATCCTTTCCCTGGAGTTGCTCAAGCCGAACCTGGAGACGGTTTTCCTCCACCTGACGGGAAGGAGGCTACGCGATTGAAAAAGATGGTGGTAAACCAGATATTTGCCCTTACATGGAAAGACCTGAAGCTCTTTTTCAAGGACCCGAAGGCTATGGCCCTCATCTTCCTTCAACCCTTCCTCTTTATCGTCATCATGAGCTATGCCCTCGCCGGTGTCTTCGGGTCCGGAAAGCCCATCAGAATACTTGCGGTCAACGAAGATACGGGGAAAGAGGCCGGGAGGGTTATCGAGGACCTGTCCCGGCTTTCAGGGATAGCCGTGGAGACCGCCTGGGAGGGCAGCCCCATTACGAGAAAAAAGGCAGAGGAGCTGATCACGAAGGGGAGAAGGACCCTTGCCGTCATCTTTCCTCCTGATTTTTCTTCCGTCCTGGAGCAGAGTCCGGCGCAAAAGGACCGGCCGTCCACAAAGGTGCTCCTCATGGTAGACCCCGCCACGCCCGCCTCTGTGACGGGACCTGTGCTCGGTGCCATTCAGGGGATGACCGAGCGGACGGCCTTTACCGCGCAGATGCCGAGGGGCATAGACTACCTTTTCGACCAGTACGATATGACCCAAGTGGGCATCAGCCGGGACGCGTTCAAGAGGAAGGCCCAGGATTCCATCTCCCGCAGCTCTTCGAGTGGCGAGGACAAAGCCGTCACCGTGGAGAAGACGACCCCGAAAGCCATGAAAATGGAGCGGTTCCCCGACTCCTTTCAGCAGAACGTGCCGGGGTACACGATCTACGGCGTCTTCTGGATCGCGAGTCTGCTTGCCACTTCGGTGCTCAGGGAAAAGCGGGAGGGCACCTTCACGAGGCTCGTGGCGGCGCCGATAGGCAGGTCCGTCGTGCTCGCAGGCAAGCTCATCCCCTATTATCTGATAAACGTCCTTCAGATTGCCATCATGATGGCTGCTTCGGCGCTGCTCTTCAAGATGGTGTTCGGCCGCTCGGCTTCCGGCCTTGTGGTAACAAGCCTCGCCCTGGCGGCCTGTGCCACCTCGCTCGGCATTCTGATATCCGCCCTTGCCAGCACGGAGGCGCAGGCAAGCAGCCTAACGGTCCTGCTCCTCCTTATGCTTTCCGCCCTCGGCGGCTGCTTCGTCCCGCGCTTCCTCATGCCCCCGGCGCTGAAGACCATAGGCCTGATCACGCCCCATGCATGGGCCCTCGACGCGTACCAGGACCTCATCGTCAGGGGCTACGGCTTGACCGACGTAATGCCCAAGGTAGGCGTGCTGGCCGGGTTCGCGCTCATCTTCTTTGTCGTCGGCGTCCGGCGCTTCCGCTTCGAATAGGACCGCCTTTTTTAATGCTTGCGAGGTTCGTTCCGGCATATGCGAATGAGGGCCGGAGCGAGCTGCACATGCTGATCTTTTCAAAGGGGGCGCGCGAGACTGATAGGTTTCGGATGCCTTGACTTCTCAAAGCCGAAGCGCAAGATTAAGAATAACGGGGGCGCGTGTCCGCCCGAGCATACGCGATGCAACCAGAGCAGAACGACCTGACGGTCTGTAACGTCACACGCGGCCGCTTGCGGCTCAAGGTAAGATCGCCGAGGTCCATCGCAAGCCGCTTCCAGGCCCTTGAGGAATGGCTCTCCGGCCAGGCAGGTGTTGTGAGGGCTGACATCCGGCCCTTAACGGGGAGCATTATCCTCTTCTACGACCCAGAGAAAACCGGTACGGGCGCGCTCGTCGCCCTTGTGACGCACGGGCTCGACGCCGTTTCTGCAACGGAGCCCCGCCCGGCCATACCGGCGAAGCCCCGGGCAGGACGGGTTGGACTTGAACGCTCGCTCCTCGGCCGCCTGTTGTGGTTTATCGCCCTCACCGGCGTATTCGCCTTTAGCCTGGCGCAGAGACTCTTCTTCAAGTCTTTGCCCTTCCAGGGCCCCTTGAGCCTTATCGGCGCAGCCGCCCTGGTGGGCGCCGCTCCCCTCGTTCGCCGCGCCCTCCACGACATCAGGGAGCGCCGGGGCCTGACGCTCTTCCCATTCCTTGCCGGCACCTGCATTCTGGGCGTCTTCATGGGGAAGGCCCTCACGGCGCTCGAGGTCATCTGGGTCACGGAGCTGAGCATGCTCCTCGAGGACTACGTGACCGACCGTTCGCGCAGGGCCATCCGGCAGACGGTTCAGGTGGCGGCGAAGAAGACCTACGTCCTGGAGAACGGCGCGGAGGTCGAGGTCCCGGTCGAAAAGGTCAGGCAGGGGAACATGGTCATGGTCCACACGGGAGAGAGGATCTCCGTTGACGGCACGGTGGCCGAAGGGGAGGCCATTGTGGACGAGGCCCAGATCACCGGGCGCGCGGAAGCGGAGCTCCGTAAAGCGGGTGACACGGTCTACGCGGGCACAATCGTCCGGCAGGGCCTGCTTTTAATCCGGGCAGAGCGGGTAGGCGAGGAGACGTATCTCGGGCGCGTGCTCCGCCTCGTCGAGGAATCTCTGGCAAACCGCGCCCCCGCGGAGCGGAGGGCCGACGTGCTTGCCAGAAGGCTAACCGGCCTCGGTGCACTCGCAGTCGCAGGCACGTTCCTTTTCACGCGGCAGTTCGTCCGGGCCTTCACGGTGCTCCTTGTCGTTGCCTGCCCCTGTGCGACGGTCCTTGCTGCAGAAACCGCCGTTACAGCAGCGCTTGCAACGGCCGCCCGGAAGAGAAGCCTCGTCAAGGGCGGCCTCTACCTCGAGAAGATAGGTAAAGCGGATACGTTCTGCTTTGACAAGACCGGGACGTTGACGGTAGAAGCGCCGCGCGTGGCCAAGGTCCTCGACCGCGCGCCCGGCCGGGACACCGGGCGGGTCCTGGCGCTCGCCGCTTCCGCCGAGCTGCACAACCCGCACCCTGTGGCCAGGGCCATCGTGGAAGAGGCGGGTCGGCACGGCATCGCCCCTGCCTCTCACGGGGTGAGCGAGTTTGCGCTCGGCAGGGGGGTGCGCACCCGGATAGGCCCAGATTCGTTCCTCGTCGGGAACGCGGAGTTCATGAGGGAGGCGGGGATAGACGTCGGCTACTTCCGGGCAAGGGCCGGGAAGCTCGCCGACACCGGCCACACGGTTGTCTTCGTGGCGAAGAACAACACGGTCCAGGGCATAATCGCCGTCACGAACCCGGTCCGTCCCGACGCGGAGGGCCTCGTTTCATGGCTCAGGACGGACCGGGTTTCGTCGCTGCACCTCGTAACCGGAGACACAGAGCCGGTCGCCCGCGCCGTTTCCGAGACGCTTGGCCTTGACGACTACGCGGCGCAGTTGCTGCCGGAAGAGAAGGCCCGCTACGTCGAGAGACTGCGCGCAGAGGGTCGAAGCGTCGTCATGGTGGGGGACGGCGTGAATGACGCCCTGGCCCTGTCGAGGGCCGATGTCTCGGTAGCCATGGGCGCGGGCAGCGCCGAGGCGGCGATAGAAGCCTCCGATATCGCGCTCGTCGCGAGCGACCTCGGAGGGATAGCTACCTTAAGGCAGTTGAGCCATCAGACCCTGCGGGTCATCGAGCAGAATTTCTGGCTGGCCGTTTCCACGAACGCGGTCGGCATTGTCCTCGGGGCCGCCGGCCGTATAAGCCCCATCACGGCCGGTCTCATCCATGTCCTCCATACCCTCGGCATCATGCTGAATTCCAGCCGTTTGCTCAAGTGGGAGCCCGGCGTTACCCCGCCTTCTTCCGATGCCCGACCGACCGGGCCGGTTTGATAGTCTGCCCGGGACGCAGCTTCATCGGCTTAGCCGGGGCTGGTCTATCTATCAGACGCCGTAGGGACGGTGGACAAAGACAACCGCCATCCGACGTCCTCAATCAATTGAGACCAAAGGCTCAAGGATCGGTTCAGCGTGATGAGATCCGGCCCCGCTTCCTGGCACCTGGCATTGGTCGTCTCTCATCATGAACAACAAAGACTGTGCGAGGCCCGAGGATGGTACTCGTAAAGTTACGGAGCAGTGCCGGGTTGAGTACACTATGGCGCAGGATAGACCGTAGGAACGGACGCAACCGTCAACCTGAGAAATGTGTGAAGCAACCCACGGCGCTTAAGGCTCTTTCGATCCTGTCCGAGGTGTTTACGCTACCTCATGAGGAGTCCCAGCCGGGTGCCCGGGCGTCTTTTCCTCGATGGGCCTTCCCTGGCTCTCGATTTCGCTCCGGGCCTCGGCGACGAGGTCAGAAAGAGACTCTCCCGCTTCGGATACTCCCTTTCTTCCTGCTTCGTAAAGGAGGATCCCGCCCTTGATTGCAGCCTTGGCCACCGGCTTCACAATGCCCCCGATAACAGGGATGATCACGGGACCGAGAATGAGGGTACCGAGCCCGATAGCTAGGCCGGTTCCCAGATTGCCCTTGAACATATCTTCGACAAAGCTCATATATACCTCCTAAATGATAATTGGTACGATACAGTATCGTGTCAATAGCCGGGAAGTGGGAATGGAATTGGCGCGGAATTAACCATAGAGGGCACAGGTCGCGCCAGGACAATTTACCGGCCAACAGAGACCGGTAGGCACCTTGCCTTTCGATATGACCTCACGTGCCGCCGAGCATCGGCTCGGCTATAAAGCGTCACTGCGCTCCAGATAACCGAATTTTCTGAATGCTAACCGGCACTTCATGCGCGCTTAACATTCAGGGACCATAATTCTACTAAGAAAGACTGACAGAACAGATGAGAATAACCCTCGTACGTCTCTTTACCGAGACTGCCCTATTGACCTGGTACAGAACAAGACTAATATTGGAGGATAAGCGCAAGCCTGCCCGATTTTTCAGTGGGGGCTCGCCTTCGACGATGACGGCAATGAACCGGTACTCGACATTTTTGTCCGCGCACGATGTTGGTCCTCGACATTTCCGTGTCCGGTCGGAGAGGGCACTGTCCGGATATGGGGAGTCTTTTCGTGTGGTTGCATTACAGACTCCCCCGGCACGCAGTTTGCTCTCTCACAATGGAGCCCCCGAGGGCTGATTTAAAGGATTATAATCATGTCTGCCACGATACCGAGCAGTAATCAAACCCGGATTGTCGCCCTCCTTCTCACATTGCTGGTCCTTTTTGCGGCGGCCAAGGTCAGAGCGGCCGAGACGCCCCGATCTGACGAAGAGTTGCGGACGTGCCAGTGCGATACTGACCCTGTTGCCGCAATCCCACACCAGTTTGCCCTCCAGGGCTGTGGGACGGCAGTCTACCTCTTATGTCCGGGCAGAGTGGTCTGCAGGGAATCACCGACTCTTTTCAGCCACGCATATCGGGGACCTCCCGCACTGTTCTAGTTCTTCGGCCCGGGCCTTGGCAAGAGCTTTTCGCCAACGCAGCTCACCGGGACGTCAGTCCGTAAACAGGTCAATAGGGACAAAATTGCACACCGCAGAGCCTTTCCGGGGGTGCGAGAAACGAAGTAAGACCAGGAGAAGGTTATGAATGAACATACTAAGATTACAAAGCCTGAAACCGCCAAAAACTCAACGGAGCACTTCGAGATGCTTCGTCATCGCGACGAGGAGCCGCAGTTTTCGGGGGGGATGGAAATGCCTACAAGAATCGCTGCAGATTTACGCCGTCACCTTGAAAGGGTGTCGAGAGCGGCGACAGGATATCAAAAAACGGTTCGCACGGAGACGAAAACAGATGACCCGATTACATGAATGTAGTATGCTCTCACACGCGGAGAAGAGGCCGGGAAAGGACCTCCTTGGCGGAAGACGAGCCGGCGGTCTGAACGTCAACGACCTCATCCGGGACGTGATGCAGGCCATGCAGGGAACCGTTGAGAAAAAGGTGAAGCTTCAAGCAATACCGGCGGACCGGGACGTACGAGTCATGGCGGACCGGGAAGATATGGGCCGGGCTCTTGAAACTCTTGTCGCGTACGGGAGTGAGATTATCCGAAAGGGAGGCACCGTGACGATGCTGGTTAAAATGCTGCCGATAGAGAACGCCCTTCTGAAAAGTAGCGGAGGTGGATGTGCTCTCCTTTCGGTCAGTTCTAAGGATGTCGATCGATCCTGCTCGGGCGCTAACCATATGGCGAGAAAGAGCCTGCGACGGGCGTTCCGCGTTATCCGCTCGGTTATCCTCGGATACAACGGCTCAGTCCGGGTCTTGAGGCAACAGGGTAGCGCGGCGTTCAATATCTATCTTCCCGTCCTGCGCGAGACGTGAGATCCGTACCTTTGAACGCCCGGATCTTCCGACCGGGCAGCTGCGCGCGAAGAATACGGAAGAGAGGAGACAACATGGAGTCAATAAAGACGATTGCTCTTGTGGCACACGATAACCGCAAGAGGGATTTAATCGAATGGTTCGAATATAATTACAGGTCGTTGGTGAGGCACAAACTCGTATGCACCGGCACAACGGGGAGACTGATTGAGGAAGTGATCCAAAAAAGGCTTGCAGAAGAGCAATTCGAATATCAAGTAGAGCGATTGAAGTCAGGGCCGCTGGGCGGAGACCAGCAACTGGGCGCCATGATCACTGATGGCAAGATCGACGCGGTCATATTTCTATGGGATCCGATGCAGCCCCATCCTCACGACGTAGATGTGAAGGCGTTGTTGCGGATCGCAGTTCTATACAACGTGCCCATAGCCTGCAACCGGGCAACGGCCGATTTTATCATGTCCTCTCCCTTGATGAATGAGACGTACGTGCCCGTGCAGCCGGATTATGGCTCCTACACCGAGAGACCCGTTGACATGTGAAATAGCCTGGTTCTTGAGAGGACATATAAGAAGGACAAATCAGGGAGATATGGAGGGGGGGACCCGGCCGGAGCATTCACATTGTGACGTGTCCCGCGCAGAAAGCTCATCGCTTATCTACACGACAATCAAGGCTTCGGAGGAAGGGCTGGCCTCCCCCCGGTCCGCCGATTGTAATCCCTCTACTTCATCATCCTGCCGCCGCCGTACGTGATCGACCTTATCAGTTTCTCCGTCTTGTCCTGGGCGGCCTTCGAGAGGGGGGCGTACTGCATGGGCTCCGCGTACTGTTGCCCCTCGTGGGTCATCCACCATAGAAGATCGACTACCCCTTTTGCTTGCTCCTCGGTCCGTTGTCCGTACTTCTGGTCTCTGTAGACGAGAATGAAGGTAAAACCGCCGATGGGATAGCCATCCCGGGAGGCCGTATCGGTGAGATCCGCCTTCATGTCGTCGGGCAGGCTGATCTGTGCGGCAGTGCTCGTGCTTGCCAGCGTCGGTCTTATAAACCTTCCGCTCCTGTTCCTGACCGTTCCGTAAGGCATCTTGTTCTCCAGGGCGTAGATCAGCTCGACATAACCTACACTTCCCGGCGTCTGCTTTACGAGCCCCGCCACGCCGGGGTTTCCCTTTGCCCCTAGACCGACCGGCCAGTTCAAGGCCGTCCCCGCCCCTACTTTTTCCTTCCAGTCCTTGCTCACCTTGCCGAGATAACTGCTGAAGATGTTCGTCGTGCCGCTGCCGTCAGACCGGTGCACGACGGTCATCTCCAGTGCCGGCAGGCCCATGCCTGGGTTCTGGGCGGCGATCCGCTTGTCGTCCCATTTCTTTATCCGCCCGAGGAAGATGTCTGCAATCACATCGGGGGTGAGCTTTATCTCTGGGTTTCCCGGCAGGTTGTACGTGATGACGACGGCGCCGGCACAGGTTGGGATATGAAGGACCGGCGCGCCGGCCGCCTTCGTCTCCTCGTCGGTCATTATCGCGTCTGAGCCGCCGAAGTCAACCGTCCTGTTTATGAGCTGGCGTATGCCTCCCCCGGACCCTATGGCCTGGTAATTGACCTTAACGCCGTGCTCCTTGCTGTAGACGTCGAACATCTTGGAATAGAGCGGGTAGGGGAACGTCGCGCCGGCGCCCGTCAGCTCCTTCGCTGCGCCGAAGGCCGTGCCTGCCACGCCTAAGAGAACGGCCAGAGCGAAAGCAACTCTCATACTACACTTCATGTGGTACCTCCTTTTATTTTCCTGTCAAGATCCGGTGTCTTGCGAATCTTCAGACTCGCTCGTTACGTAGAACCTGCACGGGCTTCCACGTCCGCTCACGCCTCCAGTTTGTATCCTATGCCGCGCATGTTCTTTATCAGCGCCGCCGCCTTCCCCATCTTTTCTCTCAGGTTCTTGATGTGGACGTCGATCGTCCTGTCGAGGACCATCTTATCGTTTCCCCAGAGGTGCGTCAGTATCCTCTCGCGGGAGAAGACCCAGCCCCGTTTCGATGCGAGGAGCTGGAGGATGCGGAACTCCGTCGCCGTAAGGTCTATCCGCGTATTCTCCACCATGACCTCGTACTTCTGGGGATCGATCCTCACGAGACCGTCGATGTCGATCATCTCCGTCACTGCTTCCTGTTTGGATGTCCGTCTAAGCACCGCCTTCACCCGGGCTGTCAGCTCTCTGGGCGAGAAGGGCTTTATCACATAGTCATCTGCCCCGAGCTCGAGACCCAGCACCCTGTCGGTCTCCCCTGTACGGGCGGTCAGTATTATGATGGGGATCGCGGAATAGGAGGGCCTGGTCCTGAGGAGCCTGCAGATCTCGAAACCGTCCACGTCGGGCAGCATAAGGTCGAGAACGACCAGCATGGGAGGCTCGCCGTCAAGGGACCGGAGGAAGCCCGTTCCGTTCAGGAAACCCGTCACACCGAACCGCTCTTTCCGGAGGTGAAGGGAGACAAGCTCCATGATATCGACATCATCCTCAACCACCGCAATGTGCCTTCCGGTCTGCAAAGGGCCTCCTTCAGACGTGGCAACGTATCTGTCAATTCTAAGGGACGCCGGTTAAGGCCTTATGAACGGACGGTGAAAATTGTGTTAATTTTTCCTTCTACCGCACAAAAGCCGCCGGGCAAAGACGGCATAGGGCCCCGGTGAAGATGTAGAACAGGAGGTGGATCGACCACGTATAGACAAGGCCCTTATGGCAGCGGATCGATTCGCCGTACCTCGATGCCGGGTCAAACGGTCTGAGTTACGTGGTGGCGAGACTGAAAGGTCAGGCCCTTTACGGGCATATAATACTTGCAAAAACGATCAGGAGCGCCCTGGCCTCACTCGCCGCAGAGCTCCTTTAATGCCTCTTACGAGGCCAGGTCCCTCTGTGTCCCCTCGTGGTACCCGAAGAAGTCGGCGGCACCCTCCTTGCCCATGTACCGGTCGAGAAGCCTCCGGTCGCACTTGAGGAGGTCGACGAGAATAAGGCCGTCCAGCCCGTTTCCGAAGGAATGGTCTATGTTGAAACCCATGAGCCTGCCCCCCAGCTTCACGTACTGCCTGAGCAGTACGGGTACCCCCTTCCTGTCGGCCTCTATGTCGGCCACCAGCGAAGAGAGGTCATCGATATCGGCGGGCAGGCGGGCGCAGTCCTCAAGACCCAATCGCCTCAAGGATCGACCTTTCGGGGGCGTCTTTGGCTTGATGAACCGGGCGAGGTCGGGCGCATAGTGATTGAGGGTCATGTAAGAGACCATTAGTTGCCTGGATAGGGCCGAATAGGCGCCACTGATGGTGACGGGACCGAATAGTAGTGTATACCGGGGATTGAGGGCGATGAAACGGGCGATGCCCTTCCAGAGGAGGAGCAGTGGTGAGTAGAGTTTCTGGTACTCGTCACGAACGAACGACCTGCCCAGCTCGATGCCGTGATCGACGCGGCGCAGAAAACCATCCTTGAGGTCGAAGAGTGCGTTCGTGTAGAGGCCGCTCTTGCCGAACCGCTCAAGGATCAGGTCGACCTGCCCCAGACGGTAGGCCCCGACGAGCTCTTTTCTTCTCGTGTTCCAAAGAAAAAGGTGCGTGTAATAGAAGTCGAAATGGCTGAGATCGACCTCTCTGCCCGTACCCTCGCCGGCCTGCCGGAATGTGATTTCCCGGAGGCGTCCGATCTCGAAAAGGAGGTTCGGTATCTGGTGCGCCTTCGCGTGGAAAACGGCAAACCCATCCGACTCCAGGAGGAGCTGCCGGGAAGGTTGTCTATCTCACGGACAATAGCGTAAGGTTCAGCGGTTTTCGAGACGACTTCTAATGTCGCAGAATTTGCCGTTGCCATGGTTCTCCCCCTTGCTGCTGCCCCCTGGCAGCGGTGCTTGAGCGCATATGTTCTCATGCGCAGGTACCCGATCAACTTTTCATCGCCGCCGAACGCCTCGAGTCTCCTGAAGGGAATAACGTTGCCTACCCTGACTTTTATTATCTTCTTGCCCTTGTTGAGCAGCTCGCGGGGAAGGAGGACCGTCCTGACGTTGGGGTGAACCATCCCGGCTATCTGAAAGAAAAGGCTGTTTGCGCCGCCGAAGAAGACAGGGAGGACATGGGCCTGCGATTTCTGCACTATCTTCGCGATGCCGGCATGCCACTCAGGATCGATAACCCTGCGCTCCCGCAGGTTGAGATAGGATACCGAGCCTGCGGGAAAGACGGCCAGCACGTGCCCTTCCTTGAGCCATTTCAAGGCCTCCCTCAAGGGCCTCGCGTTCTTCATTACCGCCGCCTTCGTTCCGAAGGGATCGACGCAAATCAGGATGTCTACCAGCTCCGGTATCCTGCCGAGCAGATAGTTTGCCATGATCTTCACCTCGGGTCGGACACGGAGCAGAAGGGAAGCGAGTATGAGGCCCTCTATTCCTCCGAAAGGGTGGTTTGCAACGACGAGCAGGGGGCCGGTTCCGGGAACGAGGGAGAGATCGGCCTCGCTCACGTCGTAATTTATCTTCAATTTTTCGAGGGTTTCATCGATAAAGCTCTTCGCCTTGCTCTTCTCGGCGATCTGACGATAGACCGTGTCGAGCCGCCTGAGCAACAGCAGGTTCTCGATGGCGCCGGACGCAGCCGCCGATAGCCTTCTGGGCAGGTAATCACTGGAAGGCAATGGAAACCCAAAGATCTTGCTGGATTCAGAATCACATTCGTTCAAGTATGCCTCCTCGCTGCAGTTTTCTCGTCTGCTCTTTTCTGCACATAGACTACGTCCGGTTGGTTAACAGAAAATGAGACTGCGGTGAAAAATGCGTTAAGGTTCTGACGATTGCTCCGGCTAAGGAAGGCCGGCAGCGGGAAAGACCGGGGCCGGGCAGAAAAAAGGAAGAAAACACGGACTGGAATGGGCCCGGATCCGGCCGCGACCATCGACGACGGCGCGGCTTTAGCGCGAATTAACACAAATCTTATCTGGAATTCACTACGACTGATTAGACTTCCTGTCGGGTATGCTCCATCGAGGGGCGGGTGAACCTTATACAAGATACAACGGGGAGGTGTGTAATGGATTTGCAGAGCGAGATATCGACGGTGGCTTACGAGATCTATGAGAGAGGGCCGGCTCGACGGCCGCGATCTCGACCATTGGCTCAAGGCGGAGCAGGTGGTCAAATCGCGATTGATCCGCGAAGAGGGCCGGGGTGGGCCGGAAGGCAAGAAAGAGGTTGGAAGAAAACAGAACAGCAGAAGAGATAACCGGCCGGGCAAGGAAAAGCAGACTTTACGAAAAATTAACAAGCGGCAAATACGGGGTTAACAAACAGCCGATAGACTGATTGATAACAGTGTAAAAGGAGTATATGATAATCGGCGACTGTTCCGAAGGACAAGATGGAGAGACGCGAGCTCGAAGAAGCCGTCAAGGTCGAAGAAGACGACGCTGCGTGAATGGAGGAGGGCTATGGGCTATTACATGCACGATTTCCCGGGAAGGTTGAGGATCAAGACACCCGTCATGAAGAACGATAAGGAGGCTGCGTGCGCCGTCGAGGCGCTGCTACTGGCCGTTGCAGGTGTCGGGAGCGTCGCCGTCAATACGACGACGGGCAGTTGCCTCGTCAACTATGACCCCAAGGAGGCAAAGTGCGACGACATTATTTCCGTCCTGATCCGCACGGGCTACTTCGACCCCTCAAAGGCGATCACGAACGATCAGTACATTCAGGAGATGTCTGCGAAATTCCTGTCGCTCGTAGCCGCCTTCATCTAAGCCGTCCCCCCATATCACTACACCCCGCCCGACCCGATAAGAAAGGCCCCCCTTTTCTCAGTGCAGCCCCCGCAAGATGAGAGAGGGAATAGATAAGCAGACCGGCAAATCCGCCCGTTAACAAAGGCGAGGCGGGGGCCCTTTTTCTTTCAGCCGGACCTCCGTTGACATGCGGGTGTACGGCCTCTTGAAGGTCAATACCCACAGATAGTTGACCGCATAGCGCAGGGCGGTGGCCAGGACCCCCTCCTCGGCGAGCCGGCGGCCCGAACTGTACATGGGGAGGCCGAAGGTGAACTTGATGCGGCCAGCCGCCTGCATGCGCCTGGCTATGTCCGTATCCTCGCCATAGAACTCGATGTCCGTGTTGTAGCCGCCTATTGTTTCGAGGGCTGATTTTCTCAGGACGAAGTTGCCTCCCTGGAGCATGCCGCCCGTTTTCAGGACATAGTGGGTCAATAGGTAGGAGACATAGGCGATGTAATAGAAGAACCTGGTGCAGAGCCTGCCGAGTCGGGAAAGATCATGGTAGACGAGCGGTCCAGACAGGGCAACAAGGCTGTCGTCCTTCGAGAACTCGTCGAAGACCCTTTCAAGCCAGCCTTCCGGCAGTAGGTTGTCGGCGTCGACGTTCGCGATCAGGTCGCCCGCGGCGGCCCTGTAGCCTGCCTGCCTCGCCCTCGGCAATCCCTTGGCAGGCTCATCCACGACCGTGACATCCGGGAAGGAGAGGCCTCTCTCCCTGGTTTTGTCCATGCTCCCGTTGTTGACGACTATGATCTCGGCATGGACGGCGCTCTTTTTGATCCGGCCGATTATGGACTCCAGACATCCACGCAGATACGCCTCCTCGTTGTATGCGGGGATAACGAAGCTGAGCTTCAATAGAGGAACTGCGCCGTCATCCTGCGGGGAGCGTCCTGTTCTATTGGGCATCGCTTCCACCGCTGCCATCAGGCGATCTTCTTGTCAACGTCGGGCCGAACGGGAAGGGCGTCTTCGAGCATCGATCCCATTGCCTCTTCCCAGTCGTAGTTGTCCACGACGTGTGCCCTCGCGTCCCCCCTCATCTTCTGATAGACGCCAGGAGATGTCTCCATGAGGCGAAGGACGAGCTCGATCTTCTCCACCCAGTCGGAAGGGTCGCCGGCCCTCGCCACGAGGCCCGTCTTGCCGTTCAGGATGATCTCCTGCGGGCCTCCCTCGTCCGATACGACGGCCGGCAGGCCGCACGCCTGGGCCTCGAGGACCGCCCTACCGAAGGTGTCCGTCGCGCTGGGGAAGACAAAGAGGTCCGAGGCAGCGTAGATGGCTGGCATCTCCCCGTGATCGATCTTTCCCGCAAAAACCACCCGGCCGGAAGACGTCTTCTTCTTGAGGTCGGCAAGATAGGGGCCGTCCCCGACGACAAGGAGGCTGAGGTCGGACCGCTCTTCGGCCAGGCGCCGGAAGACCTCGATCAGCAGGTCCAGACCCTTGTCGCTCGACACCCGCCCCGCGTAAAGGAGCGTCGTGCCGCCGGCGACACGGAACCTGTCCCGAAGGAGGGTGCTACCGGGGTCTATCCGGGGCCTGAAGACGTCCAGCTCTACGCCCCTCCTGAAGTGTCTAATTTTCTGCGGATCGAACCCCCTCGCCTTCAGCATGTCAACGTAGCGTGCGCTGGGCACCCTTATTTCGTCCACGGCACAATAGAACCATCGCGTAAAGGATTCGAGCATAGGCGGCACGGATGCATCTTCGACTATCTGCCGGGCCTGCAATGCAAAGTCCGTGTGGTAGAAGCCCACGCACTTCACGTTCATGAGCTTCGCCGCCAGCAGCCCGAGCATTCCGATCGGACCCGGCGTCGATATGTAGATCATGTCGGGATCGAAGAGATATATCTCCCTGAGCGACTTCAGCACCGACGGTACCTGAAGGCGATATGTCTCATAGTAGGGCAGTCTGAACTGACCGATGGACGGGATATTGACGACATTGGGGGGCACGTCGTGCCGGCCGGGATCGACCGAGGCGGCGATTTTGATGTCGAGACCGCGCTCGCAGGCGGTGCGGCAAACCTCCCGGAGCGTCAAAGAGACCCCGTTCAGGTCGTTTAACGTGTCGGTGAACCATAACACCCTCTGACCCTCACGGGTCGGATCGATACCGAGCGAAAAGCCGAGGTCGTTCACGACCTGCCTGTTCCTGTTGAGATGATACAGGGACAGGAAAAAGGGCAGGGACAGGAGGATTCCGGGCATGGACGCCTGGATGTTCTTCATGAAGGTGAAAAGATCGAGGGCTGACGTATCCTTTCTCACTCCGCCGAAGAGGATCTTGACGAAACCGTCAGAAACATCGGCCGTCCGCGAATAGACGAAACGTATCGCTTCTTCGAGGGTCGCAAATTTCTTGCGGCTGAGACCCTCGGCCAGCTCGTAAAGGGAGGCGTACACGCCGTGTTCACCCTTCTTTGCGAGGGATTTCAGCTTCTTGAGGCGCAACCGGTTCACGATGCCTACCGGCCGCCCTTCGAAGAGCATCTCCGCCATCTGGCCGGCGAGAGATGCCTTGTCGCTCCCCTGACGGGAAAAATCGTGCACCACCTTGTAGACGGAAAAGACGAGCGTCTCGTAGTCGCTGTACCTTCCCCTCGCAAAGGTCGCCTTGTTTTTCAGGGCTTCGAGAAGATCTTCCATGCGCCTCCCCGAGGCCTCCGTAAAGGTCCGTCCTATGAAGATTCCCCCGTGGTCGTCGGAGCCGCCCGTAAATCCCTTTATCCACGGCTCAGTATCAAAGGGCTCGAGAGAGTGCTTCCTGCAGAGGGAATGGAGGCGATCAGGCGTAAGGTTCCGGAGGATGTGGTGCCACATCGTGTTGTCCGTCCTGTTCCTTCCGCCGTTGATTACCTCGAAGGTGTTGAAGAGGCAGATGAGCTTCTCGAGATGGCCCATTGTGAGCCGGCCTGCCTCGACCGCATGGGTGGCGTGGGCGACGGAATGAGCCAGATTCTTCTCCCTGATATAGGCCCTCAGTTCGTAGATGTCCCTTCGCAGCGCCTGGATCTCGACAAACTCCCTCTCGCCTATGCCGTAGATCAAAATGTGCACCTTGCACCCGTCTTCGGGGAAGCTCGCCGTCGATTCCAGGCCTGTGAGCACGCTGTCCCCGTACCGATCCCTGAGCAGGAGGCAGCCGTCGATGCTGTTGTGGTCCGTGAGAGTGACCAAGGACATGCCGGCTTTAATGGCCTTCTCATAAATAGAGAAGGGGTCGGAATAGGACTCGGAAATGTTCCACCTCTCCATGAACCAGTCTGTGGAGGGCTCGGAATGATGGGAGTGGACGTGCAGATCGATGCGCATCGTTTCCTGGGGACTCTTACACGCGTTCAGGGTGGGCCTCCTTGGTTGGGAATTGTTAATATTCATCTATTTTGACTCTACCACCCCTGTTTTAACAGGTGATAAAAACGGCATGAATTTTCCGTTAACATCAGGAATCATGCAACAGCGCATCCTTTAACCTTCTTTTCATGTCTTCTTCATATCTCCTTAACCAAAGGACCGTATGCTGACTGACATGAACTGAAGAGGAGGTTCTTATGAAAAATGGTAATCTGGCAGAGGAGCTTATCACCGGTACAGGAGAAGATGCTTCGCGCTGTCTTTGCATCCCCTGTGCCGTATCTGAAAAGGACTTCAAGGAGCGCGTCGCCGAGAGCGGAGGCCTGTGGGACGGATCCAGCTCACCCAGGGCATGGATCAACGGACGGGCGTATAACCTTCTCTACTCCCCGGCGTCGTGCAAGGCGTACTGCGAAAAGTGCGGGCAAGAAATTTATTGGGCGTACCACCCGGAGACGGCAGAGCTACCCGATAGAGTGCCTGCGTATATGACGCGGCGGAATATACCGGCAAAACCGGATCCGACTTGCTCGACCGGACGGGGGATGCGGGATGCCGTCGACCTTCATAGAAGCGCTACCCGCCTGGCTCTGCTCCTTCGCGAGACCACTCTCGATGCGGTCCTGATACAGTCCTGGCACACGGATATATCCGGCCGGATCATCAAGGCAGGGGTACAGTCCTCTCCTTTTTCACCTCATCTTTCGTTCGAGACCGTCGAGAAGACCATAGCGGATGTCCTGCGAGGAGTCGAAACGCTCAGACAATGTATTCGGCAAATGGAAGAACAGACACGAGACCTGGAGGATCTGGCCCGGAACCCGGAAAACAGCACTAACGAGAACGGGCATCACGAGTGAAGAGAGACGACTAGTTGCGAATATACTGTTATTACAGAAGGCCGACTTCGAACAGCCAGAAAGGATGGCCGGGGCCGAGGAGCAACACCGGTGGAATCGCAACGGGAGTGGAATTGACCGTCCAGGTACCTTCTATGGGACTCATCGACGCCCATTACCCTGCATTGTTAAGATATCTTGGTATCTCCCGGTTACCCATCCATTTTATGGATCCCCCCTTGCCACGACCATGATCTGAGTATTTATGCGGGAAAAATGGCGGAGGGAGAGGGATTCGAACCCCCGGTCCGCTTATCAGGCGAACAACCGATTTCGAGTCGGCCCCGTTATGACCGCTTCGGTATCCCTCCGCAGCTGAAAGAACCGTTTGAGCAAGGCTTCACTCTTCTGACCCAGAACACCGCCCCGGATTTCGACCTTGTGGTTCGACGGGAAGGCGTTTGCGTCCATACTTCCGCCGAAGGCGCCCCTTTTAGCGTCGAAGCAGCCGAAGACTACCCTTTTTATCCGTGCCTCCTGGACGGCGCCGGCGCACATGAGGCAGGGCTCTTTAGACACGAAAAGCGTGCAGCCGACGAGACGATGGTTGCTCAGCGCCTCGGCTGCCTTCCCTATGGCGAGAAGCTCCGCATGGGCAAGCGGCGAGTTGAGGCTTATCGTGAGGTTGTGGGCTGATGCCAGGACCCTCCCGTCGCCCGCGACGATAACCGCCCCGACCGGAACTTCCCCCTCCTCAAAAGCGCGCATGGCCTCGTCCAGGCACATCTCCATAATGGGCTCGTCCATAACTTCTTAATATACCCGCGGCGGGAGTGAAAATCAAATGGACGACCAAAATCCGTCAAAGAGGGGGTGGCCGGAGGCGCCGACCTTTTCCTTCATTCCGACCAGGTAGTCGGGCCTGATGCCGGCCTTCCAGTTCGGATAGCCTCCTCCCCATACGTAGCGGAGGAGGTCGTGGAACTCCTCCCTGCTGAAAAGGTAGTCCCCGATCTCAACCGTAGAGCCGGTGGCATCGGCAACGACCGGCACAAGGCTGGCTTTTTCGTAGCGCTCGATCAGCTTTCTGACTATGCTTTGCGTGCCTGCGCCTTCGGGGTTTTGCGCGAACGCCTCCATGTCCCTGGGGAAGGGGAATAGGCGGTATACATCGCCGATGAAACCCCTCAGGTCCACGCCGTGGATGGCCCCCGCCAGGCTCCCTATCTGCTCTTCCTTGAGTCTGTACACCTCCCATTCCATCCTGAGGTCGCTGCCGGGCCGGCCCTCCGCCATTGCCGCCACATGGTTGCAGAAGTCGGAGGCGAATATGAAATAGGTATCGAGCAGGAGAAGGTCCGTCTCTATGTTGAAGAAACCGAAGGCAAGCTCGCCGTGGCTTATGGAATTGAAGGCAAGGGGCATAAGCAATTATACCAGCGGGGTATGTCGAAAACAATCCGATATATGATATAGTCATTGCAATGACAGGGCAAAAAAAGTACCAGGACCTCAAGGCCGGCCTCAAGAGCCTCGGCAGGGTCGTTGTATGTTATTCCGGGGGTGTGGACAGCACACTCCTTCTCAAAACCGCTGCCGACGCCCTGGGGAAGGAGAATGTCCTGGCCCTTATCGCAAGGTCCGAGACCTATCCGGAGCGTGAGATCGAGGAGGCGGTCGCTTTCGCCCGGGCATCCGGCATAGGCTGGGAGATTATCGAAACCGATGAGATGGGCGACGATTGTTTCCTCAGCAACACGAGCGAGCGTTGCTATTACTGCAAGCTGCATCTTTTCGGCCGGGCCTGGGAAATCGCGAGAAAGAGGGGCTTCGATCAGGTGCTGGAAGGCTCCAACGTCGACGACCGGACGGACTACCGGCCCGGCCGCCGCGCGGGTAAGGAGCTTCTCGTTGCAAGCCCGCTCCTTGATGCAGGCCTGACGAAAAGCGAGATCAGGGAGGTCTCGGCCGCCCTGGGCCTTTCTACCCACGATAAGCCCTCATTGGCGTGCCTTGCCTCCAGGATACCTTACGGGACCAGGATAGAGGCGAATGTGCTCAAAAAGATAGAGCGCGCCGAGGAATTCTTGCGCTCCCTGGGGATAGGACAGGTAAGGGTCCGATATCACGGCCAGGTCGCCAGGATCGAGGTTCTGGATGAGGACTTCGAAAAGGTGATGGCGTTGAGGGACGAGATTGCCGACGCGCTGACTGAGGCCGGCTTTCTTTATGTGACGCTCGATCTTAAGGGGTACAGGACAGGCAGCATGAATGAGGGGCTGATAACCGGATAGGCCTGCCTTCCGCGGAAGGGAAGTGTCCCGCGATCTTCGCTCTTACCTGCCTGTGTCCCGGATCTCCAGGACCATCCTTCTTGTTCTGCCCTTCCTGAGCAGAGTCACCTCGAACCGACTGGCCGACCGGAGGGAGCCCTCGTTCGCCGCAAAGGCCCGGGCGGGTATGCCGTTGACTGCGATGATCCGGTCGCCCGGTCTGAAACCGACATTTTCCGGGATGCTCCCCTTGTCCACCTGGACAAGCTCGTAGCCGGCGAGGTCTCCGTTCTTGTCCAGGCGCGTCTTGATCGCAACGGTGGACAGGACTATCTGATTATCCTTTTTCACATCATCGGCAAGGGCTCTTGAGACGACGATCGTCTTTCCCCGTCTTGTTATCTGCCGGGCGTAGGAATCGGCCTTTTGCTTTGTCCCTCTAGACGTTGCGACCTGTTTTGCCGTATCTTTCAGCCCCGCAGCAGGAACGTCCGGCGAGGCGAGGCATGTTCCTTTCCCTATGAGGCTGCATAATACCAGGGCGCATGCCGCAGGCGCGAGGTATCGCACTCTTGTCCATCCGATCATCTCAAGACCCCCGTAATGGTCCGGGAAGGCCGCTGGCGGCCCGTTTTTTTTGCACCCCGGAAATGCTATACTTCATAATACTAGATTTTAGGAAGGTTAGGGGCAACCGACTTCTTTCTATTCTATGGTGCCGAAGAGGGGACTCGAACCCCTACAGGCGTTCGCCTACCAGACCCTGAACCTGGCGCGTCTGCCAATTCCGCCACTTCGGCGCTCTTTTAGATTATAGAGAAAAGCCGCCCGATGTCAAGAGGTCAAGATGCGCGTATTCGAGTCGCTCGATATTGAGGAGAAGTTCAAAAATCCCGTGCTGACCATCGGAAACTATGACGGGATCCACATAGGTCACAGGCGGATCATCGAGAGGGTAAAAGCGAATGCCAAAGCCCTTTCCGGCACTTCTATGCTTATGACTTTCAACCCCCACCCCCTGCATATTCTCAGACCCCACGGGGAATCGGCAGCAATCGTTCCTCTCGCCGAAAAAAAGCGCCTCATTGAGGAGGCTGGCATTGAAGTCCTCATCATTGTGCCTTTTACAGTCCGATTCGCCCATCTGTCCCCTGAGACGTTCATCACCTCTATCCTTGTGGAAAGGCTGGCCATAAGGGGGCTCGTAGTCGGCTACGACTTCAGGTTCGGGCGGCAGGGGCGGGGCGACATAGCTTTACTGGAGGAGGCCGGGCACAAAGCCGGTTTCTTCGTCGAGACGGTCGGTCCCATCACCCTGGAGGGAGAGAAGGTAGGGAGCAATCGCATCAGGAGGCTAGTGGCCGAAGGGGACGTGTCAACGGCCGCGCGCCTCTTGGGAAGGCCTTTTGCCATCGAAGGGACGGTAGTGAGGGCGCTGGGCAGGGGCAGGGATATAGGGTACCCGACGATCAACCTCGAAACCGACTACTCTCTCATCCCGAAAAACGGCGTCTATGTCACGGAAGTGGCCTTCGAGGGCTCAAGGCACGGCGGCCTCACCAACATAGGTCACAACCCCACTTTCGAGAAGGGGCAGAAACGGTCGATCGAGACGTTTATCCTCGATTTCGACGGCAATCTTTACGAAAGGAGGGTACGCCTCCATTTTCTCGCCAGGATCAGGGACGAGATGAAATTCGAGACCGCGGAGGAACTGAAAGCCAGGATAGGCGCCGACGTGGAGATCGGCAGGGCTCTTTTCAAAGAGCGCGCAATGTAAGCGAAGGACCGGCTGCGCCCTACGTGAAGTTTCAGGCACAGTTCCCACCCTGCCTACCTGAGCCTGCAGCCTCCGGTGCCAACATACCATCTCTTTCTCTGAAGGCGGGCCGGGGGACATCCTGGTAAAATGAACGGCCCGTTTTTCTTTTATAAGGCGGATCGCTTCAAGCGTATCCGGAATGCCCTTGGACCCTACCCTTATGCTCCCTGTTGAAAGGATTTTCACATGCAATCTTAATAGTCGGTAGGCGATACGTGGCTTCGTATTCTCTAATCCTCCTCTTGAAGTGGAGGTTGTTTCTGCATTTCTTGAGCCATCCGAGCATGTTTTCTTTTGTCTCGTACTTCTCCGGCACGGACTCGCCTTTTATCCTGGCCCAATATTCGTCCGGCTCGTAAGATTGGCAGAGGTGAGCCGTTCTTACTTTCCAATTCTTGAACAGGCGTCTGACATCGCTCGCTACAGTCGCAACGTAGAGATCGCATTCGGGCGCTTCGGCGGAATCGTTCTTATTCAATATTACGGTATCATCAGGTACACTAACCCAATCGTCTGCAATCCTCCGGGTGATAAGAACTACCTCGCACCCCAGTTCTTTCAGCATTCGCACGTGTTGGAGAAAGACTTTTACTCCTCCTGAAATGCCGATGTTTCTGATGAAATATCCGATTCGCATTACAGTCTTATACCCCATGTCAGCAAGCAAGATCAACGGTCTCAGATCAATGGACCCGCCGGCTGCCTGACGACTATATCGAGCGCAGCAAGGCCCGCCTCGCCTATTAAATTCTTGTTAATCAGGTATTCTTGCGACAAATGTCTTCCTCCCGAACTTCCCAGGTAGAGGACGTCGAAAAAGTGAAGAATACAAGCTGCATCCCTACGACTCAGGAGAGGACGAGTTTTGCTATTCCCTCAAGCTATATGGAGCGCGCGACCGGGGGTTGGTCCGCCGACAACGCCCCCATCCTTCGGGCTACGAGGACGATGGAATAAGCGTAATCGATGGAGAGCAGACGGAACAGGAAATGTAACATATAGACCTTGAGGACGTACAAAGCTATCATTGAAGACCCTGAAGGTACCGTTCAACTCGAACCCGGTTTTGCCGAGTCAATATATCTAATGGCGGTCTTCAGCCCTTACAATCCATCTAAATTATTATGCCTGGGATCGGGATCGAACCGACATGGTGCTTTCGCACCGAGGGATTTTAAGTCCCTTGCGTCTACCTGTTCCGCCACCCAGGCCGCATCCCTAGCTTATAATAGGAACGGCCTGCATTGTCAATATAAACTAGCCGGCTTTTTTGGCCGCCTCCGCGATCTCGGTCTCGACGGCATCGAGCAGCAGCTTGGAGGAAAGGGGCTTGCTCAGGACCCTTTTGATGTTGGGCGTTCCCTGTACTGCGGCCAAGGAGGGGAAATAGGCGCTGATGAGGATCACCGGAATGCCGGCGTTGATTTTGAGCATCTCTCCGGCCAAATCATATCCGGACATTTCGGGCATTTTTATGTCCGCCACTACAACGTCTATCTTGGTCGTATTCATTTCGAAAAAGACGAGGGCCTCCCTGGGGTCGGTGAAGGCGGCGTATCGATAACCGTGCCTTCCCATGAGCGCCTCCAGGTACTCTTTGACAAGTCCTTCATCGTCAACGACCAGCACCAGTTTTTCTCTCATCCCGCCCCCTTTCAGGCCTTTTCGCAGTCGTCCGCTTCATGCCCTGTCCGTTTCAAAGAAAATATAAGACCTGCCCTGAGAAACGTAAATGCGAGACGGAGCGAGAAAAGAACTTCCGTTAGGGCGCCGACCGTCAGCGGATAGACGAGGGGACGGCTAGGAATGCGAACGGCGAGGAGTAGGCCGCGTTCATAAGCTCTCTCGAAAGGGAGCCGAAGATCCATTTCGAGAACGAGAAGGGCTTCTCCGTGTAGACAAGGTTCGGCTTTCCTTTGATCTTGAGTACAGCCTTGAGCGCATCAACCGTGTCGTAGAAATTCCCCAGGGCGTCCACCAAACCCGCGTTCTTTGCCTGGCTTCCCGTATAGATCCTGCCCTCGGCGAGCTTCTTCACTTTCTCGAGTTCCATCTTCCTTCCGGTTGATATATCTTTCATGAACTGCTCGTAAATATTCATGACTATGCCGTCCATGTACTCCCTTTCAGCAGGCGTCATATCCCGGAACGGCGAACCGACGTCCTTGAACTCGCCCGCCTTGATGGTGTTGCTTTTGAGCCCTATCTTCTTAAGCACCTCCTGGGCTATCATGAGATGCATGATCACGCCGATGCTGCCCGTGATGGTCGACGGGTTCGCATAGAGCTTCTCAGCGGCCGAAGCTATGTAGTAGCCGCCGGACGCGCACGTGGTGCCCATCGAGACGTAGACTTTCTTCTTCTCCCTGAGCTTTTCAACTTCCCTGTAAATTTCCTGCGTCGGGCCCACCGCCCCTCCGGGCGAGTTTATTCTCAGGATCACCCCCTTGATCGAGGCGTCTTCCTTGAAGCGCTCGATGTCGTCCATCACTTCCTTGGAGCCGGTTATGACCCCTTCTATCTCTACCACGCCTATCCGGTCGCCGGAAGGTCTGCCGGCGAGACCGGCAACCAGGGACACAACGAAAATCAGGACGATCAGCGAAAGGATGATAAGGAGTGCTTTTTTCTTTCGACTCCAGGGCATGGCTTCACCTCTTTTTTAGTATTATAGTCCCGAAGGCTCTCTTTTGCGAGAGAGCGGCCAGCTTCAGCTTGGCAATCTCCAGTATTGCGAGGACCGCCGCCACTCTCTCGCGCAGCTCCTGCTCGAGCCCCACCTTGAAGACGTATCTGCCGACGCGCTCCAGCTCTCCCTTGATCTCCTCAAGCTTCTCCTCGAGGGTAGGCCGGATTTCACCTATGGTAAGGAAACGCTCCTGCCTGCCCTTTATCAACTGGAGAAAGAGCGTGCACAGGGACAGCACGTCTTCCTCTTCCCCGACGTCCACCGCGGGCAGACGGGCGAAGGTGTCCCTGCCGAGCAGGGAGAGGTTGTCGAGGCTCTTCGCCATAGCCCTGATCTTCTCGTATTCTATGATCTTCTCGACAAGTTCCTCCCTCGGGTCCTCGCCTTCCAACGGAAGGAGCATCCTTGACTTGATGAAGATCAGGAGGGACGCCATTTCGATGAAGTCCTCCGCGGTGCGCATGTTCATCTCCCTGGCCAGATCGACATACTCCAGGAACTGCTCTGTTATCCAGCCGATGGGGATATCGAAGATGTCGATCTTGTTCCGCTTGATAAGCGTGATCAGGACGGGAAGCGGCCCTTCGAAGCATTCCATCTGCAGCTCGAGGGTCGGCGCTCGGAAAAGCATCATTGCACCTCCCCTGCAGGGATACTACGCTCCTCTGCATAGCTTCTTACGAAGGCCAGTTCCTCCTCCCTGGTTGCTAGGTTCCGATCGATCTTGGCCTCTTTGAGCGCGTCGAGAATCTCCCTGAACACCGGGCCTTCCTTGATGCCCATCTTTTTAAGGTCCTCTCCGGTCGCAATAGGCCGGAGGCTTTCGGCATAGGTTATGTAGCCCGAGACCGCCTTCTTTACGTCGTCGGAATGGGTCCTGGCCATGACGAAGAGGCGCCCTTCCTGGGTCAGGAGCTCAAGCTGCCTGAAGGCCTCGCTCTTCCTCATGAAGCGGATGCCTATAGAAAGCCTTCCCATGACCTCCCGCACCCTGGCCGCCTCCTGAGGAAGTTTTCTCCTGACCGATTCCGGAGTCCCTAGCCTTTTCGCGAAGTCACCCACTTCCGAAAGGGTCATGCGGTCGGAAAGACCGAGGAGGTAGTAAAAAACGCGGTTATACCTACCTTTGAACGAGAGATTGTACCATTTGAGGACCGTGTCCATCTCCTTGAAGAGCCTCTCTTTCTCCACGTCGAACACGAGGGTCGGGAAGATGAAGCGGAGGAGGTCAAGCTCCTGCAGTCTCTTCATGATCGCCCCAGGGTCCGCCTCAAGGAGGGAGAGCGAGAGCTCCCTCCATATCCTGACGCCTTTTATCTTCGAGAGAAAATCCATCTTTACCGCGTTCTTTATGAGATTGACGGTGAACTTCCCGATCTGGAAACCGAAGCGCTGCTCGAACCTGACAGCCCGGAAGACCCTTGTAGGGTCCTCCACGAAGCTCAGACTGTGGAGCACCCTGATGCTTTTTTCCTTTATGTCCCGCTGGGCACCGAAGAAGTCGATTAGCTCACCGAAGGTGTTCCTGTTCAGGGAGATGGCGAGCGTGTTGATGGTGAAATCCCTCCGATAGAGGTCAAGCTTCAAAGAGCTGTGCTCGACAATGGGCAGTGCGGCAGGGGCCTTGTAGTACTCGAGCCTGGCGGTTGCCACGTCAACCTTGAACCCGTCGGGGAAGAGTACCTTCGCCGTGCCGAACTCCTTATGTACCCGTACCCTGGCGCCGAAGCGCTTTGCCAGCTCTTCGGCAAAAGGGATGCCATCGCCCTCTATGACGATATCTATATCGAAGTTGTCGTTCCTGAGCAGCAGGTCCCGGACAAAACCGCCCACGAGATGGGCATGATAGGCCATTTCGTCCGCCAGGCGGCCCATGGCGATCAAGTGGTCAAGCATCGGCCCGCTCACGCGCTCCGCCATGAGCCTTTTCACATTCTTCCTCTTTTCGTAGACGTCGTGATAGTCAAGTTTGCCGAGCACGCTTTTCCTGATCTCGTCTTCCAGGACACGGAGCAGGTCCGTCCTCGTTATGGCGCCCACAAGGGCCCCGTCCTCCGTCACGGGGAGAAAGCGCTGATTGCCGCCGACTATGATTTCCTTCACCCGTTCTATAGAATCGGCGGGCCGGACAACGGAGAAATCGGTTACCATATACTCCCGCAGCGGGATTTCTTCCAGCCGGTGAAAGGCCGCCTTCTCGACAATCTGCCTGGTCATGATGCCGACCACCCGGTTTGCCGACGTGACAGGCAGGGAATTGATATTGTATTTCGTAAGGATATCGCGGGCCTGGCGTATGGTCGCATCCTGGTCGACCGACACTACGGGAAAGAACATGATGTCCCTCGCGGCCCACAGGGGTTTGACCATACTGCGGAGATGTTCGATAAGCCTGGATTTCGCCTCGACGATAGTGCCCTTTCTCAGGGTGGCCGACGCCGCCTCCTTGTGGCCGCCCCCTCCCATGGGCGCGAGTATCCGGCCCACGTCGACCTCCGGGATGCGGCTCCTGCCTATTATGTAGACCCTATCGTCCATGCGGAAAAGGGCAAAGACTGCGTTGAGGTTCTCCATATCGCGGAATTTCTGCACGAGGACGGCCAGGTCGCCCACGTAACTCTCCGTGCTGCCTTCGGTGATCACCACGTCCAGGCCGTTGACGTTGTGCACCACCGCTGCTTCTATGAGGTCGTTGAGCACGTGCACCTGCTCGGGCGACATCTCTTTTACAACGATATCCGCGACAAGGTCTACGCGGCCACCTTTCGAAAGGAGGAACGAGGCGGCCTCGAAGTCGCTCCGCGTCGTGGAGGGGTAGTGGAAGCTGCCCGTCTCCTCGTAGATGCCCAGCATCATGATAGTTGCCTCTTCGGGCGAGATGTCGCAGCCCTTTTTGCGCAGCAGGTCCACGAGGAGGCTCACGCACGCGCCCGACGAGCCGGTCACCCTAATCTCCCCCTCGATGTCGTCTTTTGAGGGCGGATGGTGATCATACACGTGGACCTTCACCCGCCCCTCCTCGACGAGCTTCGCAAACTCGCCGATCCTTCCCTTTTGCTTGGTGTCGACGACGATGAGCGTATCCACTTTGCGGGAATCGATATCCTTGATCTTTGCGATGTTCATAAAATAGAGGGTCGAGCGGATGAGGAAATCGCGGACCGTCTTTTCCTGGGAGCCCGGAAAGACCAGGACCGCGTCGGGATAGAGCTTCTTGGCCGCGACCATCGAGGAAAGGGCGTCGAAGTCCGCGTTGAAATGAGTGGTAATGACCTTCATTTGCAAAGATTAAAACAAGCCGATTTGCATGTCAATGCATAGGGCGCTCAGCCCTTGCAAATAGGGCACCGGTTGCATATCATATAGCATGAACGACCTTCTCGAATTTGCCGTAGACCTTGCTTTTGAAGCCGGCAGGATCCAGAAGAGGCGCTACAGGGAACGCCACTCGATCTTCCACAAGGGGGAGATCAATATCGTCACGGATGTCGACCTGGCGTGCCAGGAAAGGATGATGAGCCTCATCGCCAGGCGTTTTCCCAACGACCGCATCATAAGCGAAGAGAAAGACAATATATTCGACGGCGGCGGCAACAGGTGGATCATCGACCCCATCGACGGGACGACGAACTACGCCCACGGTTATCCTTTCTTCTGCAGCTCCGTGGCATATGAGGCGGGTGGAAAGGTGGTCTGCGGGGCAGTATACAACCCTATATTCGACGAGCTTTTCTTCGCTGAGGCAGGAAAAGGATCCTATCTCAACGGCCGGAGGCTCACGGTTTCGCGGACCGGTGAGCTAAAGCAATCCCTGCTCGTCACCGGCTTTCCCTATGACATTAACACGAGCAACGTGAACAACATCGACCATTTCGTCTCTTTCCTATACCGGGCGCAGGCCGTGAGACGCGACGGCTCCGCTGCGCTCAACCTCTCCTATGTCGCAGCCGGCAGGTTCGAAGGTTTCTGGGAGCTGAAGCTCAACTCGTGGGATATGGCGGCAGGAATGCTCATACTGACCGAGGCCGGGGGTGTAGTGACCGATCTGGCCGGGGGGCCCTTCAGCATATACGGCGGACAGATAGTGGCCTCGAACGGTCTCGTTCACCAAGAGATGCTGCAAGTCCTCAACGGAGGCATGCCTGCAGGTCTCGAAACGGAATGAAGGAAGGCGTCAGGCCTTCCATCCAGGCTCTGTTTATGGTATCCTACACCCTGTGATTTCCAGCCGGTCCAAGCATAAGAAGGTATAGTGCAATGAAATTCAGCGTCCTCCAATCCCGTCTCGGAAGTATCGCGCTATTCGCCCGCAATGACCATCTTGCCCAGCTTGATCTCTTTCCCTCGGGCGGTCCGGCGGACGCTAGAGCGTGGGCTGGCAAGGCGTTTCCCGGAGCTGAAGAGGACCCACGCCACTTCGAGCCGGTTGCCCGCCTTCTGGACAATTATCTTAAGGGTCAGGAGGTTGAATTTACCTTCCCCGTCGACCTTTCCGGGCTGAAGCCGTTCACCATGCGGGTTCTCGAGGAAACCAGGAGAATCCCGTACGGCAGGGTCGCATCGTACCGCTCTATCGCCCTGCGTCTCGGCCGACCGGAGGCGGCGAGGGCAGTAGGGCAGGCGCTGAAAAGAAACCCTATCCCCCTTGTCATACCATGCCATCGCGTAATCAGGAATGACGGATTACTCGGCGGCTTCACGATTGGACTCGATATAAAAAAACGACTCCTGTCGATGGAGGGCATAGAGGCCCACGAGCTACGGAGATCCGCGAGTTTCTTCTGATCGGCACGTCATAAGAAGGCTGGCTTATGAGACAGTGGTTTGTGGTGAACACGAAGCCGAAGAACGAGAATCGCGCATCCCATAACCTCTCAAGCGCCGGATACGACGTACTCCACCCAAGGCTAAGGGTAAGAAAATACCGGGACGGTCGGTTCCTCGATATCGTCGAGCCGATGTTTCCCAACTATATATTCGCGAAATTCCACGCCATAGAGGACTATCACATGGTCAAGTACGCCAGGGGCGTCAATAAGATCGTCACCTTCGGAGGCAAGATGGTCCCCCTCCAGGAGGAATTCATCGACTTCATCAGAGGCAGGCTCGTGGACGGCGTGGCGCGGGTCGAGAAAAGGCGGTTCAAGAAAGGAGAGAAGGTCTTTATCAAGGACGGCCCCTTCAAGGGACTGGGCGGTATCTTCGAAAGGGAGCTCGAAGGGGAAGAAAGGGCGATGATCCTCCTCGAAGGCATCAACTTCTACGCTAAGATGGTCATCGACAGCGACCTGATCGCGGCCCCGTAAGAACAAGGGCAGTCCATTCCGGAGGGATAGAGCTTACCGCCCGTATTTCCCGGTGATCGTCGCCGACCCCAGGACCTTCCCCTCCAGGGCCTTCTTGAAGGCAGGGAGCGTTGCGGCGGACGGCAGATCAAGTTTCCCGACGCTCAAGGCGTAGAGCGTAAACACATAGGGATGTTCCCCGGTACCCTTCGGGGGCTGGGGTCCTCCGTAGCCGACGTCACCGAAAGAGTTCTTCAGCTCCACGGACCCCCTTGGCATCTTTTTTTTGGATGCCCCCTCCTCCAGGGAGACGGTGTCCGCCGGGATATCGATCACGAGCCAATGGACCCAGTTTTGCGCCACAGGGTGCGGATCGACCATGGAAAGGGCGAAGGATTTCGTACCGGCCGGAACGTTCCTCCACGAAAGGGGAACTGAGACATTCTTCCCGCCCGCTCCAGGCATAACGTATTGGACAGGTATCTTCCCTCCGTCCTTGAACGCGCTCGACGAGATCTCCATGTCATTTCCTCCCGCTGCATTTGCCTCCTGAAAAACTAAGAATATCAGCCACAGGAACAGCCATGCCGCTCTTGAAACCTTCATGCGAACCCTGGAAGACCTTTCAACATTCATGATGAAGTAATTGTAAGCCATCCGTCCAACTGCCGTCAACCCGCGTCATCCTGTCTCACCTCCTTTTTCGCTAAAACTCCTGCCCTGCCGATCCTGTTTCCCTTCCCTTTTTCCTTGACACCCCGCACAGCATTTGTATATCCTGCATTTGGTTGCAGCGCAGCAAAACCGGTCGGGTCCTTTCCGATAAAGCACGGGGGGCAATGAACCTTATAGAGGTCAAAGGGGTCACGAAATATTTCGGGGGCCTGCGGGCCCTTCACGATATTTCTTTCTCCGTCAAGGCAGGTGAGATTTTAGGCCTGATCGGGCCCAACGGGGCGGGGAAGACGACCCTCTTCAACATCATCGCAGGCGCTTTTCCACCTTCCTCAGGTTCCATCAAATTCGAAAACATCGAGATTGCAAACAAGGGGGCCCGCCAGATATGCCGCGCGGGGATATCGAGAACCTATCAGCTTGTCAGACCTTTTTCAAGTCTCACCGTCTATGAGAACGTCCTGGTGGGACTCTACTTCGGCAAGGCGCGAAAGGGGGGAAGCGGTGCCGCTATCGAAGACCAAGGCGCTGAACTGCTGCGGTTAACCGGCCTTCTCCAGAAGGCAAACGTTCCCGCGAAACACCTCACCCTCGTAGGAAGGAAACAATTGGAGATCGCCCGCGGCCTGGCGACGCATCCCAAGGTTCTCCTTCTGGACGAAGCGATCTCGGGCCTCAACCCTGCAGAAACGGAAGCCGTCATGGGGCTGATACGGGATATCCGCAGCCGGGGAGTCACTATATTCATGATAGAGCATATCATGAAGGCGGTCATGGGGCTTTCCGATCGGATCCTGGTCCTGAGTTTCGGAGAACTGATCGCCGAGGGGAAGCCTGACGAGATTTCGATGAACAAGGACGTGATAGAGGCATATCTCGGGACCGAGGGAGTCGACGCACAGGTCAGGTGATGCTGAAAGTGGAGAAGGTTTCAGCCCAGTACGGCGACATCAAGGTGCTCTGGGACGCGACGCTCACGATCTCCCAGGGGGAGATGGTAAGCATGGTGGGGTCGAACGGATCGGGCAAGACGACCCTGATCAATACAATCATAGGCATGATCCACCCTACTTCAGGCAGCATCGAGTTTCTGGGCCGGCCCATCCATAATATGCCGCCCCACAAGACCGTCGAGATGGGAATCAGCGTCATCCCGGAGGGAAGGAAACTTTTTCCGGAAATGACGGTTCTGGAGAACCTCGAGCTCGGGGCATACCTTCCAAAGGCGAGGAAGAGGATCCCCGAAACGCTCCGCTGGGTTTTTTCGCTTTTTCCGAGGCTCGCGGACCGGAAAACCCAGCTCGCAGAAACTTTGAGCGGCGGTGAGCAACAAATGGTCACGGTGGGCAGGGGGTTGATGTCTCTGCCGCAGCTCCTTCTCATTGACGAGCCATCGATGGGGCTCGCGCCTATGGTGGTGGCCGAGCTTTTCCGCACGATCCGAAAAATCAACCGGGAGGGGGTGACCGTTTTTCTCGTGGAGCAGAACGCCAGGCAGGCTATGGAGATATCGGACCGGACGTATGTTCTGGAAAACGGTCGGGTCGTGCGGGAAGGGTCAAGCAAGGATCTTTTGCGGGACGATGAGATTCGCAAGGCATATTTAGGCCTTTAAAGGGGGGCCTGATTAAAACGACTCCGTCATAGGAGGATTTGGGGGATAGCAATGAAAAAGGCGTGCGTGATTTCCATTCTGGCAGCGGCGATATTTTTGTCGGCCATCCTTCCGACTAATGCCCAGGAGAAGAAGGACATCGTGATAGGCATGACCCTTTGCCTCACCGGAAAATACGCGGTCGATGTGGGGACCTTCGACAGGATGGTAAAAGCTTGGGAGAACTACGTAAATACGAAAGAGGGCGGGCTCTTCGTGAAGAGCTACAACAAAAAGCTCCCCGTCAGGACGATAGTCTATGACGACAAAAGCGACCAGGCCACAGCCGTCAAGTTCTACGAGCGCTTGGTGACGATCGACAAGTGCGACATCCTGATCGGCCCCAAGTCAAGTCCTATCACCTTCCCCGTGACTGCCGTATCCGAAAAGTACCACGTTCCCATGATCCTCGCGACCGCCAACACGCCGCAGATCTTCGAGCGCGGGTTCAAGTGGATGGTCGGCGTCAACAACCTGTCTACCGCATGGTCCGACTCCTACTTCGAGATGCTGAAGGACGAAAAACGGGTCAAGACCATCGGTTACGTTGCCGAGGACACGCCCCACACGCGCGAGGTTTATGAGGGGGCCGTCCCGATCAATGAGAAACGGGGCTTCAAGACCGTGTTCAAAGAGATCGCTCCTGCAGGAACAACCGATTTCACGTCCATCCTTGTCAAGCTGAAAAGCGCGGACCCGGACGTCATCTACGTGTCGGCTTTTACCCCCTTTGCGGTGACTTTCAAGAAACAGGCGAAAGAATTCGGATTGAAGCCGAGGGAGTGGCACTTCACCCATGCCGATAAGTCTTTTTCAGACGCCCTGGGAAAGGACGCCAACTACATCACCACGGAGTACAACTGGCTGACCGGTATGCCTTACGGCAACCTGAAAAAATTCCATGAGATCCTGAAAGAAGCCAAAATCGACCCGGACGAATATATGGACGTTTCCCTTCACTACGTTCCGCTGGAGGTGGTGGAGGTGGCGGTCCCCAAGTCAGATTCTCTGAAACCGGAAGATCTCATGAAAGCGATCAAGGCCGTTAACTTCGAATCCGTCATCGGGCCGATGTATTTCGACCCGAAGAAAGGCCACTCCGTTGCCTTCAAGCAGTTGGCCGTCCAGTATATCGACGGGAAGTACTACATAGTCGGTCCGAAAAAGATCGCGACCCACAAGCACATCTACCCTACGCCTTAAAGGCCGGACCTAAGGGGCAGGGGCAGCGTAATGGCCGAGCTGCAGATCTTCATCCAGCTTGTCCTCGCGGGGGTGCTCCAAGGCGGCACTTATGCCCTTGCCGCCTTCGGGCTCTCCCTCATCTTCTGCATTGCGGACGTGCTCAACATAACCCACGGCGAATTCCTCATGCTGGGCGGCCTGGTCACCTACATCGTCTATGCTGCGACAGGCTGGAACCCTTTTCTCATCCTTCTCATGGTGATCCCCCTTTTCGTGCTCGTGGGGTTCGCCTATGAGAGGGCATTTATCAAGCCCATCCTGAACAGACCGCCAAGGCAGCTCCTTTTCTCGTCGATCGTCGTCACAGTCGGCATTGCAACGGCCATCGAGGATACGACCTCCTTCATCTGGGGACCAACTGTCAAGGGCGTTTCCTTCGCCATGCCCGCCTTTATCGTGGGGGGCGTCGTCGTCTCGTCCCTCCGCCTGATGATCCTGCTGTCGATAATCGCTCTCACGGTCTTTCTCCATTACTATTTAAGGAAGTCATTCATGGGTAAGGCCATCCGGGCAATACTCCAGAACCGGGAGGGGGCGATGGTCATCGGTATCAACGTCCCCAGGGTAGTCACCTTCGTTTTCGGGATTGCCATCTCCCTTGCAGCCGTCGCAGGTGTTTTCTACGTTCTGCAGTTTACGATCGGTCCTTTTATCGGTCTCCCTCTGACCATCCGCTATATCGCCATAGTAATGCTGGGGGGGTCGGGAAGCCTCGTTGGCTCCCTTGTGGGCGGCCTCATTCTTGGGGTAGCCGAGACCTTTGCGGGTTTCTTCCTGGGCTCCCACTGGTCCCTTGCCGTAGCCTTCTTTACCCTAGTCCTCGTGCTCCTCCTGAAGCCCGAAGGGTTATTCCGCCATGTTTAATAAGGCTGCAACAGCCTCCAATGGATTCTGGGTCCTCGTGCTCGCGGCCCTTTTGTTGGCGCCAAGGTTTATCGACCCCTACTGGGTCGTTTTCCTGCTCCTCCTTTTCATGTACGTAGGCATCGGATCGAGCTTCAACATCACGGCGGGGTATCTCGGATACGTCAACCTGGGACACTACGCTTTCTTTGGCATCAGCGCGTACGGCTTTGCCATCCTTTACGCGAAAGGCGCTCCCTTTGCGCTCTGCATGGCAACGGGCGTCATTTCGACCGTTATTTTTGCTGCCCTTATCAGCTACCCCTTCCTCCGGTTGAAGGGCGGGTACTTCGCCCTGGCCAATTTCGGTCTTATCAAGCTGTTCGAGCTGGTTGCAGGCAGCCTCCGGGAGTTTACGGGGGGGACCCAGGGCATCTCGCTCACGCCGGGATACAGGCCACTCCAGACCTATTACATGTTCCTCGCGGTGGCCCTGTTCACCATTGTCGTCTGCTACATGATCCCCAAGTCGAGATTCGGCCTCGCCCTCTTCAGCATCCGGGAAGACGAGGAGGTGGCCGAGGCCTTCGGGATCAATGTCAACAGGTACAAGATGGGCGCCTACATCCTGAGCTCTATATTCCCCGCGCTGCTGGGGGCCGGTTACGCTTGGTACGCCGCGTACATCGACCCTGAGATCGTATTCGGAACCGACAAGGCCCTCCTCCCGGTAACCATGGCCATGCTGGGCGGGACGGGGACATTCCTCGGGCCCATCTTCGGCGCGGTTTTTATGCTGATCATCGAGGAGTTCCTCTGGACGTCGACTTGGCTTCCCCTCTGGATAAAATCTCTCCACCTAACGATGCTCGGCCTTATCCTGGCAGCCGTGGGGATCTTCTCCCCGGGTGGCCTGGTAACGCTGACTCCTATTGCGGCCGTGTTCAGAAAAGCGGGGATGGGCCGCTTCCTGGGAGCAGCTCATAAAACCTTGAAGGCCGACTGAGCTAACGCTTTCAATTTTTTTGGATGGACGTCTCATTTTCTGATATCCTGTAAGAAGAATCAAAGGCCGACCAGCGGCGGTTCGACATGTCGAAAGAGATAAAACTTCCGAAGGCAAACCGAAAAGGGACGACCTCGATAGAAGAAGCCCTCAACGAGCGAAGGTCGGTTAGAAGTTATTCCGGAAAGCCCCTAGGGATGGAACAGGTTTCCCAGCTCCTCTGGGCAGCTTCAGGAACCAACCTCTATCGCAGAACGGCCCCTTCGGCCGGCGCCACTTACCCCCTTGAGATCTATCTCGCGGTGGGAGAGGTGGAAGGATTGGGACCGGGGGTCTACCATTATTCCTCTTCCGGGCACAGCCTGGAGATAATAGGGGGGCAGGACGTGCGAAATAGATTATCCCGGGCTGCCCTTGCCCAGGAAATGGTCGGACAGGCCCCGATCGATATCGTCATTGCCGCAGAATATGGCAGGACGGCCGGTCATTACGGCCAGCGGGGCATCCGATACGTCCATATGGAAGCGGGCCACGCGGGGCAGAACGTCTCTCTCCAGGCTGTCGCCTTGGGCCTTGGCACAGTGATGATCGGGGCTTTTGAAGACAGGGAAGTCAAAGAAATTCTGGGCATAAGGGAAGAGCCCCTTTATATCATCCCTGTCGGCAAGACATGAGGAAATGTTGCCTTCGGCGACATCGCAGGCCGACTAGGGTTTCACTGTCGAGAGGGCGCCCACGACTTCACCATCCGGAATTATTGTCGATATGGGCAACGATCGAATTGACCGGCCGGACCTTGACGAGAACCGTCCCGACGTGATAGATTAAGGCAGAACATAATAGGAGGACATGTTGAGGAAGAACAAATCCGCGATAAAGAGGGCGGCCCAGGCGGAAAAGAGACGTCTCAGGAACTCCCACGTGAAATCCACGATGAAGACCCATTTGAAGAAAGCGCTGGCCGCCTTGAACGAGAAAGGCAAGGCGAACGTCGAGGAGGCCACTAAGACCGCCATTGCTTATCTGGACAAGGCTTCTTCCAAAGGCGTGATCCACAAGAACCAGGCCGCCAGAAGGATATCGAGGCTCGCCAAAAAGACCAACAAGGTCCTGACCGGTTTATAGTCCGCTACGAAAGGCGGCCGTGGGGACGGCGCATCGCCGTCCTTTTCCGTTTTATCTATCTGACGCATTCCCCCGTAGAGTCAGGCTTGCACATTTTCCCATCCACCCAGAGCGCATCCGACAGGTCTGCTCCTGAAATGTCGGCTCCTGACAGGATTGCATTGTAAAAACGCGCCCCCGTCAGCTTAGCCCCCGAGAGGTTCGCCCCCGTGAGGTTCGCCATGTTGAGCTTTGCTCCGGTGAGATTCGCCCCCGAGAGATTCGCCCCCGAGAGATTCGCCTGGCCGAGCTGGACTCCGGCCAGATTTGATTGCGAAAGGTTCGCCTTCTGCAGGTTTGCATAAGCGAGGTTCGTGCCTGTCAGGTCAGCCCCGGAGAGGTCGCAGCCGGGACAGCGGTACACGGCCTTGACCCTTTCGAGATCGGCGGGCCGGAAGGCGAGACAGACGCCGGAGAGGGCCGCAGAAAATAAAAGGGCGCAGGAAAAGGCGGCCGTGACTCTCTTCTTCAAGGGTTCTCCCCCGTGATAGGCGACCCGGAATCCATATTGAGGAGGCAGAAGCGGCGGCGGAGGGTTTTCTTGTCAGTCCTGCCCGTTATGAAGTCCCATGGGAAAATCTCGTCGGCCCGCCTTTCCCTCGTTGCATAAAAATTGAGATTGACCGGGCTTTCCCTCATGATGCGGGACAAGGACTCGCCTCGTGCGAGGGCGGCGATCGTCTGATTGAGCCTCCTGTCCCCCCTGGCAAAGACGGCCTGAAGAAAGCTGTGCTTGACCGATTCGTGAGTGAAAGTCGTGTTCGGAACCTTCCCGAGCCCTCTTTTGAGGATTGACACCCTCTCCTTCAGCTCTTTGGTCTCCTCCATGGCGGCCCATTGAAAGGGTGTCGCCGCCTTGGGCACGAAGGGACTCCCGTGAACCGTCACCGCACCGATCCTTCCCTTCTTACTCGCTTTTTTTATGAGGATGTGGAGGATGTGCTTCACGAGATCGACGATGGCATCCACGTCCTCCCTGCGCTCGCCCGGTAGGCCGACCATAAAGTAGAACTTGAAGTGGAAGGATTTCATTTCGGCTATAGCTTCGATCCGCTCGGAGATGTCCCTGTCCGTCAAGGGCTTGCCGATCCGCCTCCGGAGGGCCTCGGTCCCAGCCTCTATGCCGAAGGTGAGCGTCTTGATCGTCCCGGCAATCATTTCTATAACCTCAAGGGGCACCTCGTCGAGCCGGAGCGAGGGGAGATGGACATTATAGCCCATCGAGCCCAACCTGCTTACGGTCTCGGCCAGTCTCGGGTGGAAGGAGACCCCCCCGCCGATGATGCCCACGTCCTTCACGCCGCCGCCTATGTGATCGAGCCTGTCCGCGATGAAGGGGTATATGTTGCCCGCTAGACAAAAGGCGCAAGCCGAGGGGCAGCCCCTGGCGCCCTCCACGAGGAGCATGTCGGCGAACTCCGTATCGCTGCTCGTGATGCTCGAGGCGGCAAGGCATTTTCCCCGGTGGCGCTCGACCTTGACGCGAAAACCGGGAGGCGTGAACCCGTCAACCGAGCCGTCTTCCCGGTAGGCGACAGCCAGACGGGTTGGTTCATAGACCCATTCGAAGGAGGCAAGCTCCTTTATCGCTTCGGTCCTTCTCTTACCTCTTATCCGGAGGTACCGCTCTATGAAAGGAGGCAGGCATGACTCTACATCACCCAAAATGAAAAGGTCGAAGAAGCTGGAGAGGGGTTCGGGGTTTGCCATGGCGCAGATGCCGCCCGCAACGACGATCGGCCCATCCTCGCCCCTGTCGGCTGCTGCAAGGGGTATGGAGCTACTTTCCAGCATGGCGACTACATTGGGATAGTCCATTTCAAAGGAGAGGGTGAAAAAGACGATCTCGAATGCGCCCAGGGGTCTTGCGCTCTCGACCGAAAGGGGCTTGCCGGGCCCGCCGAGAAAGGCCCTTTCGCAGACCATTTCGGGACGGCTGTTTATTGTCTGGTAGAGCAGATGGACGGCCAGGTTCGACATGCCGACATAGTAGGTGTTCGGATAGACAACGCAAACGGGCGCCCTGTTCGTCCACTTCTTGACTATGGTCCCCCGCTCGCGCGGCCTGGCGCACGTTTGAAGACGTGCGCTCGCCTGCCTGCGCACGGGATTTGACGTCAATCGGCTTGCTTCCTTAGGAAGGTCGGGATGTCATACCGGTCGTCGTCAAGATCGATGCTCGCCGGTTTCGGGCGCCCGTCCCTCGCCTCCGTTTTAGGGCCCCTTCTCAGCAGTGAGGGCACGGACCTTTCGTCGAAGAGCTTCTCTGTCCGCTTCTCGGGCTTCTCCTCCTGCACTGCCGCCCTCTCCTCGAAACCGGTCGCGATCACCGTGATCCTCACCGAGTCGTCCATGGACTCATCAAAGACAAGGCCCCAGATGACGTGTGCCTCTTCGTGCGCCTGCTCCTGGATGAGCGTCGACGCCTCGTTCACCTCGTGGAGGGTCATGCTCGAGCTGCCCGTCACGTTGATGAGCACGCCTCTGGCGCCGTGGATCGAGATGTCTTCGAGAAGGGGGCTCGATATTGCCTTCTGCGCGGCGTCTACGGCCCTCTTCTCACCGGACGCCATGCCGACCCCCATGATGGCCAGCCCCTTTTCTCGCATCACCGTCTGGACGTCCTTAAAATCGACGTTCACGTACCCGTCCGATATGATAAGGTCCGATATGCTCCTCACTGCGTGAAGGAGCACCTCGTCGGCCTTAAGAAAGGCGTCCTTGATCGTCAAATGTTTGCCCCCCACCGATAGGAGCCTCTGGTTCGGTATAGTGATCAACGTATCGACCTGGCTTTTCAGCCTCACAAGGCCGTCATCCGCCTGGAAGTTCCGCATCTTGCCTTCGAAGGCGAAGGGCTTCGTCACGACCGCGACGGTGAGGACGCCCAGTTCTTTCGATATCTCCGCAACGATAGGAGAGGCGCCCGTGCCGGTCCCGCCGCCGAGACCGCACGTGATGAAGACCATATCGGACCCCTTCAGGTGTTCTGATATCTGCTCCGCGTCTTCGAGGGCCGCCTGCCTCCCTACCTCCGGGTTGGCGCCGGCGCCGAGTCCTCGCGTCAGCTTCGTGCCTATCTGTAGCTTTACAGACGCTTTGTTCGCATTGAGGGATTGGACGTCGGTATTGACGGCCACGAACTCCACGCCTAAAAGACCCGCCTCGACCATGTTGTTTATGGCGTTGCAGCCGCCGCCTCCGATGCCCACGACTTTCAGCTTTGCTGAAAAACCATTGCTCTCGTCCATGTAGAACATGTCTTCCTCCCTCAAAAGATCTCGTCAAAGATCCGTTTTATCCTTCCCAGTCCTTTCTCCCTCAATTTCTTGAATATCTCCCGCCTTTCGTAGTTCTTGCCCTTCCCTCCGCCCAGGCCGTGGAGGACAAGGCCGACCCCGGTTGCGTATATGGGATTGTTAACCACGTCGACGAGACCGCCGACGCCTATTGGCACGCCCCTTCTCACGGGCAGGCTGAAAACACCCTCGGCCAGATCGACAATGCCCTCCAGGTTGGCGCACCCCCCCGTGAGCACGACGCCGGAGGCCAGGAGTTTTTCGTACCCCGATTTCTTGATCTCTTCATGGACAAGCGAGAGTATCTCCTCGACCCTCGGCTCTATGATGTCGGCCAGGGTCTTTCGCATGAGCGTCCTCGGTTTTCTCCCACCCACGCTCGGCACCTCGATCGTCTCATTGGCCCCTACCATTTTGGAAAGGGCGCACCCGTACCTCTTCTTTATCTTTTCCCCTTCTTCTATCGGCGTGCGCAGGCCTATGGCGATGTCGTTCGTGATGTGCGCCCCTCCGAAGGGGAGGATGGCCGTATGCCTGATGCTGCCGTTGGCATAGACTGCGATGTCGCTCGTCCCCCCTCCGATATCGACGAGAGCAACGCCTATCTCCGTTTCTTCCGGGGTCAGTGTCGCCTCCGCAGAGGCTAGCTGCGCCAGGATGAGGTCTTCCACCGTAAGACCGGCAAGGTAGCAGCACTTGACGATATTCTGGGTCGCGGTGACCGAGCCGGTCACTATATGCACCTTCACCTCCAGGCGCACGCCGCTCATGCCCAGCGGGTCCCTTATGCCGTCCTGGTCGTCCACGATGTACTCCTGCGGCACTACGTGGATGAGGTCCCTGTCCGCCGGTACGGGCACCGCCTTGGCTGCATCGATGGCCCGGGCGACATCGTCCTTGCGTACCTCTTTATCCTTGACGGCCACGACGCCGTTCGAATTGAAGCTCTTGATGTGGGCCCCGGCGACCCCGGCGAGACAGCCGGCGATCTTGATGCCGGCCATAAGCTCAGCTTCCTCGATGGCCTTCTTCATCGAGTTGACCGTGCTGTCGATATTAACGACTACCCCCTTGCGCAGGCCCGTCGAAGGGTGGGAGCCTATACCGGCGATGTTGACCTTATTGTCCACGATTCTGGCTACCACCACGCAGATCTTCGTGCTGCCGACGTCAAGGCTGACAAGAAAAGTTCCGTCATCTGTCATGTCATCCCTTCCTCTCCTTAACGATGGCGCCATTGTCAAAACGGGCGTCGATGCACTTGATGAGGAGCCCCCTCTTTTTCGCGTCCTGGAGCACAGCCATGGCCCGCTTCAGCCTGCCGGCCCGCTCCTCCTTCCCCAGTATGATCTCTACCCCGTCGCTTAGGCTGAAAAGGGTTACATCCCCATCATTGTAAACGACCTCCGAGAGATCGTCCTTTCTTACGATCCCCTGCCTGTCCCAATCTGCGACCTCCCTGAAGACGCTCTTCGCTCCGGCCTTATCCATTGCGCTGACCACGAAGAGATCGCGGGTTTTCCCCTTTCCGAGACCCCTGTACGGCGCCCCGTCCTCGTCCAGGATCTGTATGTCGCCCCCCGGTCCTACCCAGAGCGCCGAAGGCACCCGTTCCTTCACCTCGATCAGGATGGAGAAGGGAAAAACCCTCTTTACCCTGACATCCTTGACGAAAGGATGGGAGGTGATCGACTCCTTCACCTTCCCCATGTCGGTCCCGAAGATGCTGTCCTTGAGGAAGGGATATACCCTCGAGAGGATCTCCGATTCCGGCAGCTGATCGGCCCCGGTTATCCTGACGTTCTTCAGGAGAAAGACCGGCTCCGTCCGTGAGAAGAGATACATCGCGGTAAGCACGGAAAGAAGAGACATAGGAACCAGGAAGAGAATGTAGTACATGGCTCGTTTCATGCTTTCAAAGCCGCTCCCTGCAGAATTTCCTCCACCAGCCCGTCAAAGGTTTTTCCCAGGTGTCCCCACGCCTTCGGCACAAGCGACGTCTCCATCATGCCGGGGGAGGTATTGATATCGATAACCAGGGGGACATCCCTCTCCAGCATTATATCGACTCTCACGCAGCCCGAGAGCTCGAACTGCCGCCACACTGTCAGCGCCTCAAGGCGCGCCCTTTCTGCAATATCCGCACCGATCTCGGCCGGTACGAGGTACTCGGTCATGCCTTTGGTGTACTTCGAGGTATAGTCATAGAAGCCCGATTTCGGCCTGACCTCAACGATGGGCAGCGCAAGGCCGTTGACTATGCCGACCGTTATCTCCCTGCCACTGACGTAGCGCTCGATGAGCAGCTTGCTGTCGTACTCGAAGGCGGCCCTGATTGCCTCATCCCGCTCCTCGCTCTTTCTGACCACCGATATGCCGACGGTAGAGCCCTCTCTCGCCGGCTTCACTACGAAGGGCAGCCGGAAATCGGACTCTTTTTCCGACCGGCATATCCTGTAAGCCGGCGTCGGGATCTCGAGGCTCATAAGGAGGAGCTTCCCTAAACACTTGTCCATGGCAAGCGCCGAGCCGAGGACGCCTGAGCCCGTATACGGTATGGCCATCGTCTCAAGGAGACCCTGGACCGTGCCGTCTTCGCCCCACCTGCCGTGCAGGGCTATGAAGGCGACACCGACCCGTTCCTTCCTCAAAATCTCGGGCAAATCGGTTCCCGCATCGATCCCTACGGCCTCGTAGCCCGACCTGAGCAAGCTCGCGAGGACCGCCTGCCCGCTCTTAAGCGATATCTCGCGCTCCGAGGAGCGTCCGCCCATGAGGACGGCAACCCTCTTTTCCTTGAAGTCTTCACGCTCGGTCATCAAACCCCCAGAATTCCACCTCTTCCTCAAGGGTGACGCCCGTCGTCTCGCGCACTCTCGTTTTTACCGTATCTATGACGCGCTTCACCTCCGACGCCGAGGCGCCGCCCATATTCACTATAAAATTCGGATGCTTTTCTGAGATACAGGCCTTGCCGATCGAGAAGCCCCGGAGCCCCGCACGGTCGATATGCCTCCAGGCGGGCCCGTCATTGCCGTTCTTGAAGACGGAGCCGGCGGAGGGCATACCCATCGGATGCTTCTCCAGTCTCCGGCGCCATACGTACTCCATCTCCTCCTCTATCTGCGACCGGTCGCCCCTGGTGAGTTCGAAGGTCGCCTCGACGATGCACTCCCTATCACGGACCGACGAGCTCCTGTAGCCGAAGGTCATCTCTCTCGATCGCATGTTCCGCGCGGCACCCCTTTCATCGAGGCAGACGACTGACGCCAGGCAGTCCGAGACGGCGACGCCGAAGCTTCCCGCATTCATCTTGATCGCTCCGCCCACGGTACCCGGAATACCGTAGAGTCTCTCCAGACCCGAAAGCCCCCGCGCCGCGCAGGCCTTGATGAGGCCCATGAGGGGCAGGCCTGCGCCTGCCTCGACGGATGCGCCTTTTTCCGTCTTCTTGAAACGGAGGCGCTTCAGCCCGGTTGTCCGGATAACCCCAATGGGGGACCCCTGGTCTGACACGATCACGTTCGTCCCTTTGCCTAAAAACCTGAAAGGCAGGTTCCTTCCTGTGAGCCAGCCGATAGCTCCCGCCACAGCCGCCGCATCTTCGGGATAGAAGAGGTAAGGGACAGGGCCCCCCACCTTCATGGACGTGTACCTCTTCATCGGCGCATTTCTCACCAACCGGCCCCCTACTCCTTGCGGCTCCACAGGTCTGAAAGCTCCTCCGCAACTTTATATACGTCGCCTGCGCCGAGGGTAACCACCATATCGCCCGCGCATGCAACACCGAGTATACGACTGACTGCCTCCTCTTTCGTAGGAACAAAGATCACGTTTGGATGCCCCCCCGACCGTATGTGCCCGGCCAGATACTCCCCCGAGACGCCATCTATCCTGTCCTCGGAGGCGGCGTATATCTCGGTTACGAAGAGGACATCGGCGTCGGCAAAGGACGCGACGAATTCTCCGAGGAGAGCCTTTGTCCTCGAGTAGCGATGAGGTTGAAAAACAACCAGTATCCTCCCCTGCCAGAGCTCGCGCAGCGCCCTTAGCGTGGCCCTTATCTCCGTAGGGTGGTGGCCGTAGTCGTCAACCAGTTTGACCTCCCCGTCCCATTTCAACTCCAGCCTTCTGTGTATGCCGGAGAACTGGCCGAGGGCTTCCTTCATAACGTCGAAACCGATATCGAGCTCCATACCTACGGCTATCGCGGCAAGAGCGTTCACTACGTTGTGCACCCCCGGTATGGCGAGGTTCACATCTCCCAGGTTCCTGTCCCGGTGAAGCACCCGGAAGTGCGTGCTGAAGCCGTCGTGACGGAGGTCGACCGCCCTCAGATCGGCCTTTTGCGAAAGGCCGTACGTCATATACCTTCTCTTGAGCGAAGGGATGAGGCTTGCAAGGTTGCCGTTGTCGATGCAAAGAATGACCAGGCCGAAAAAGGGCACCTTGTTCATGTACGCAAGAAAGGCGCTCTTGATATCTTCCATGTCCTTGTAAAAGTCTAGATGTTCGCGGTCCACATTGGTCACTACCGCTATAGTCGGAAAAAGCATGAGAAAAGTGCCGTCGCTTTCGTCCGCCTCGGCAACGAGGTACTGGCTCGAGCCGAGCTTGGCGTTGGTGCCCAGGCTGTTGAGCCTTCCTCCTATAACGCAAGTCGGGTCCAGGCCGGCGCTTCTTATCACAGACGCGACCAGAGAGGTCGTGGTCGTCTTTCCATGGGCACCAGCCACCCCTACGCTGTACTTCATGCGCATCAGCTCGGCGAGCATCTCGGCCCTTTGGATTACGGGTATGGCGAGCGTTTTCGCCTCCCGAACCTCCGGGTTGTCCGCCCTCACCGCCGAAGACACGACCACGACATGGGCGTCCCTGACGTTCTCTGCCCTGTGGTCGTAAAAGATCCTTGCCCCGAGCTCCGCGAGTCTGCCAGTAATGTCCGTTTTTCTCAGGTCCGAGCCGGTCACCCGAAAACCCAGGTTAAGGAGCACTTCGGCTATGCCGCTCATCCCTACGCCGCCGATGCCGACAAAATGGATATTCTTGATCTTGTTAAACACTTTCCTGAATCCCCCGCATTACCCTTTTTTCCGCGTCTTCAACGTAGATGGACCCGATATTCTCTCCCATGCGGCGTAGTTCCTCCGGATGATCCCGCAGCTTTTCGAGGGCCGCAGATAAGCTTTTGCCGGAGACTTCGCCGTTCTCTATAGTGCAGCCGCCGCCTATGGCCGCGACGTAGGACGCGTTTTTCCCTTGATGCCCGCCTGCGGCATAGGGATAAGGCACGAAGACGGCCGGCTTCCTGAAATAGGACAGCTCGAAGATAGTCGAGGCCCCCGCTCTCGAGATGACGACGTCTGCCAGGTTGTAGTATTTCTCCATGCTGTCGGTAAAGGGAAATACCTCATGGATCGTGTTCGAGGCGGCGTAGCCCGCAAGGACGCGGCTGTAGTCCTCGGCCCCCGTCTGGTGGTAAAGCGCCGTGGATCTGCCGTTTTCGAGATAGGTCAGCAGATCCAGGACCGCATCGTTGATGCTCCTTGCCCCCCTGCTTCCGCCAAAAACGAATATCGCGAAAGGGGAAGCCTCCTTCGGCTGCCGCCTGCCCCGCACGGTCTTCCTGATTGGGTTGCCCGTGTGGACCACCTTTCTGGCGTTGACGTATCGGGAGGTCTCCGCAAAGCTTACGAAGGTAGCGTTTACTTTTCGTGCCAGCAGCCTGTTAGCCATACCGGGGAAGACATTCTGCTCGTGGATGAAGCAGGGAACCCGCAAGAACAGGCCCGCCAGCAAAACGGGGACGGAGGTAAACCCACCCATGCCAAGTACTGCATCGGGCTTCTCCAACCTTATCAATTGCAATGACTGGAGCGTGCCCCGAAGGACGGCAATCAGCGTAGCCGCTTTCGCGGTGGCGCTCCTGCCCGTGAAGGGTCTTGCTTCTATGTTGACAAGCCTGTAGCCTGCCGGTGGGATGAGTTTCCCTTCGAGCCCGTACGGAGTTCCGGCAAAAAGTATCTCCCCTGTCTTCTCGGCCGTGAATGCCTCAGCCACCGAAATGCCGGGGAAGATATGCCCCCCTGTTCCTCCTGCTGCGATTAGGAGCTTCATGGCCGCTCTTTTCCTCCTTTCATCACCATTCCCATGAGGGGGCCGACTACGAAGAGCCCGAGGACGGGCTGGTGGAGGAGTATACCGTTCAGCTTGAGGCCGACGGACATGAGGACATCGACCGAAACATACAGGAGGCTGAAAAAGGCGAGGAAAGAGACAAAATCCGTCCTCTTCAAAAAGGACACAAAGGTCATGAGAAGGAGGCAGAAGGCGCACGCGATAAGCGTATAGCGCGCGGCGTCGCTGAAAAGCAAATCGCCGCCGAAGACGAAGACGCCGGTGGCTGCGAGGAAGATTGTGCAAGCCGCTGCGTATGCAGCAACGACCGGCACGATCTTCATCCGATCGATGATAAAAAGAAAGAGGAGCATGGAGATGGAGAGGGGCAGCATCAGTTCGGCATGCCCGGTCAAGACGAGGTTGAGGGTGGATGCCCCGTACAGCAGGGACAGACCCACGACCTCCTTGTAGACCTTTCTGCCTTTCTCCTCCGTGGTCGCCACGAAAAGGGCGATGCTGTAAAAGGCAAGAAGCATGGCGACGGCCGCGGCCGCCTGCAAGGAGCGTAAGGCCGGATAGATAACAAGCACGGGCGAGAAGGCGAGGCAGAGCCCTATGACAGGGTATTTCGAGGCGAGCACGTACCGGGGCTTGACCTTTGACAGGGCGTAGGCCGATGCCATGACGAGACAGAGCATAAAGGTCTTGGTCACGGTTATCTCCCTGAACAGGCAGGAGAAGAAAAGAAAGGCGATGACCAGGACGGTTACTCTCCTCACAGCGCCTCCACGATCTTTCTGAAAGCATCTCCCCGGGCCTTATAGCTTTCAAACATGTCGAAGCTCGAGCACATGGGCGAGAAGAGGACCGTATCCCCCCTTCTTGCAAGGACGAGAGCCCGCTCAACGGCCTTCTCCAGACCTTCTTCTCCGTAAGTCGGAATGTGCTGGCCAAGCTCCGCCTCGATCCTCGGCCTTGCTTCCCCGATAAGCACCAGGGCCTTGACGGAGCGCGCGAGAGGCGCAATAAAGCCGTAGCTTCCCCCCTTGTCCTTCCCTCCTGCGACGAGGATGACCCCGTTGTTCAAGCTCTCCAGGGCCTTTCTCGTGGCATCCACATTCGTTGCCTTGGAGTCGTTGTAAAACCTGACGCCCCTTACCTCCCTCACGAACTCAATCCTGTGGGGCAGCCCTTTGAACTCCCGTAAGGTCTTTTCGGCGGCCTCGCCGCAGATACCCCAGATTTGTGCCGCCAGAAGAGCGCAGAGAATGTTCTCGGTGTTGTGGACGCCGACTAGGGGCGAAAGATCTCGCCTGTAAGAGAACGCGCTGCCTGCGACGCGCACGTGGAGCAAGTCCCCATCCACGAAAGCGCCCTCTTCCAGCTTGGAACGGGCCGAGAAGTAATACGGCCTTGCCGCTACCGGGCCCATCTCTTCAATCTCTTTCGAGACGAGGGCCTCGTCTGGGGCGCTCTGGTTCTCGAAGATCCTCATCTTTGCCGACCTGTAGGCGGAAAAGGAAGGATACCTGTCGAGATGGTCCTCGGTGATATTAAGGAGAATTGCAGTGCGGGGCCTGAAGGTCTCGATCGTCTCGAGTTGAAAGCTGCTTATCTCGGCAATGACCACGCGGGCCTTGCGGCCGGAGAGCACATAGTTGACGAGAGGGTCGCCTATGTTGCCTCCGACGAAGACATCGGGGAAGACGGCGCTGAAAAGGCGGCCCAGCAGCGTGGTGGTCGTCGTTTTGCCGTTCGTGCCGGTAATCCCTATGATCGGCTCTTCTATAAGGCGCGACGCCAACTCGATCTCTCCGATCACCCTTGACCCGTTCCGCCTCGCCGCCTCTAAGAGCTTATGGTTGCTCGCCATGCCGGGGCTCACGACGATAAGCTCGTGGTCGAAAAAGTCCTGCGCCGAGTGCCCGCCGAACCTGCCCTCGAAAGGGACCCCTTCCAGTTCCTTCAGCGGGCCGGACAATTCCTCCTCGCCCTTCACATCGGTGGCGGTTACCCTTTTGCCTAGACGGGCCAGGAGCTTTACAACGGAGACGCCGCTTGCCCCAAGACCTGCGACGAGGACTCGATCCGGGATGGGCGGGGCGTCTTTCATCTCTCCTTTACCTCAGCTTCAACGTGCTCATGGCCAGAAGGCCCAGTATTACCGAGATGATCCAGAAACGGACCACTATCTTCTCCTCGTTCCACCCCTTCAGCTCGAAATGATGGTGAATGGGCGCCATGCGGAAGACCCTCTTGCCTCTCCATTTGAAAGACAGCACCTGGATGATTACAGAAAAGGCCTCCATCACGAATATACCTCCCACTATCACCAGGAGGAACTCCTGCTTGATCATGACGGCGATCACCCCTAGTCCGGCGCCCAGGGAGAGGGAGCCCGTATCGCCCATGAATAGCTCCGCCGGGTACGCGTTGTACCAGAGGAAGCCTATACCCGCGCCGAGCATAGCCCCGCACAGTATAGTCAGCTCCCCGGCTCCCCTCACGTAGAAGATTTGGAGGTACTGGGCGAACTTTATGTTTCCCGCGAGGTAAGCGAAGAGCAAGAAGGTGGTGCAAACGGTCAGGACCGGCCCGATGGCCAGCCCGTCAAGCCCGTCCGTCAGGTTTACGCCGTTCGAAGTCGCCACTATGATGAGAACGCAGACGGCCAGGTAGAGAAGGCCGATGTCCGGGGTGACGTGTTTGAAGAAGGGTATGGACAGTTGCGTAAGAAAGGCCCCTTTGTTATAGATCAACAGGCTCACCGCAAGGGCGCTCGCGCACTGGAGGAGGAACTTCGTTCTGCCCGATACACCCTTCCCCTTCTGCCCCCTGAGCTTCCTGAAGTCGTCGATGAAGCCGATGGCGCCGAACATGAGGAGGGTCAATGTCGCGATCCAGATATATTCGTTCCTGAGATCGGCCCATAGTAGCGAAGGTATAATGGTGGCTATGAGGATGACGGAACCCCCCATCGTCGGCGTTCCCTTCTTGATCTCGTGCCGGTCCGGCACATCCTCCCGCTTGCCGTTGTTGATCTTCCATTTCTGGAACCTCTTTATCGCCCGAGGCGTTAAAAGGAAGCTTATGACCAGCGCCGAAAGGACGGAGAGCACGGTCCTGAACGTGATGTAGCGGAATACGTTGAAAACGGTGATCTTGTTGTGCAACAAAAAGAAAAGATAATAAAGCATTAAATCAACGCCTCCACTATCTCGTCCAGACCGAGGGCCCTCGAGCCCTTTACCAGCACGATATCGTCAGGGTCCAGTTCTCTCCTGATGAATTCAATGAGACTCTTCTTGTCCTCGAAAACGGATACGTTCCCGTTGCCTGCCTCGTGCGCCGCAGCCTTCATCGCGGCTCCGAAAAGCAGGATCAGCGAGAGGTTGCTCGCCCTCGCGAGACGGCTCAGTCCCCGGTGATATGCATCTGTCCCGTCACCCAGCTCCATCATGTCGCCAAGGATAGCGATCCTCCGGCCCCGGCACGGCAGCGAGGCGAGGGTCTTGATGGCCCATTCCATGGAGGCAGGGTTTGCGTTATAGGTGTCATCGACAACGAGGTACCCGGCAGCCGATCTCACAGGTCTGAACCGGCCCTTGTAGGGCTCGAACCCCTCGATCATGCCTGCCAGCGAGTCACCCGGAACGCCCATGAAAGAGGCAAGGGATGCAGCGGCCAGCACGTTGTACAGATTGTGGAGGCCGAGGAGGCGTGTGGCAGACTTAAACCGCTCGCCCCTGAGGTCGAGGACAATCTCCCATCCGTCGAGGCCCTTGTCTGCCGCGACGTGGAGCATGAAGTCCGCCGGTTCCCGCATAGCGAAGGTATAGAGGGTACAGTCCGCCCTCCTGTAAGGTGAAAGCGACGGATCGTCGCCATTGACAAAGATCGTCCCTCCGGCCATGGTAGCTCGGAAAAGGTCGAGCTTCTCCTCGGCCACCCCTTTCAAGTCCGAGAGGCCTTCGAGGTGCGACGGGGCGATGTTCGTAACCAGCGATATGTGGGGTTCAACCATACGGGTCAATGTCCTGATCTCCCCCCTGTGATTGGTGCCCATCTCGAAGATGCAGTAGTCCGGGCTCCCTTCGATGGCCAGCATCGTCTTTGCCACACCTATTTGATTGTTGTAGTTCTTTTCGTTGGCTACGATGGAGAAGAGGCCGCCCGCGAGGCGGACGAGAAGTTCCTTTGTCGTGGTCTTGCCGTTGCTGCCGGTGATGGCAATGAAAGTGGCGCTTGTCTCTTCCCTCTTCCACCGGGCCAGGTCAAGGAGCGCCTTGTTCGTGTCGTTGACGAGTATGACCGTCCCCTTAGCCCGCCCGTACACCTCCGGCCTCTTCCTGTCGCAGAGGCTTCCGGCGCCCCCCCGCTCGAAGGCCGCGTCGATGAAGAGGTGGCCGTCGAAGTTCGGCCCCTTCAAAGGTATGAAGAACTCCCCCGGCACTATCGTCCTCGAATCCGTCGATATCCCGGGGAACGACGCAACCTCTACCCTGTGGGCGCTTCCGTTTACGCCACGGATGATCGCTTCAACCGGCCACATGGAGGCACTCCTCAATCACAGCCCTGTCGCTGAAGGGGTAGGCGGCCTTCCCGACAATCTGATAATCCTCATGGCCCTTGCCGGCCACGAGCACCACGTCCTTCTCCTTCGCCATGGCTATCGCCTCGGCTATAGCTACTCTTCTATCCTCTATCGTCTTGAACGTGCTTCCGGTGACGCCCGACCTGATCTCCTCGATAATGGAGCGGGGCTCTTCGGTGCGGGGGTTGTCCGACGTGATGATCGCAAAATCCGAGAGCTTCGAAGCGATCCGGCCCATGATGGGCCTTTTGGTCCTGTCCCTGTCGCCTCCACACCCGAATACAACGATCAGCCTTCCCGGCCTGATCCGGTTGAGCGTTTCCATCGTTTTCTCGAGAGCGTCGGGTGTGTGGGCATAGTCGACAAAAACGTAAAAACCCCTGTCCGACGCTACCCTGTCGAGTCTTCCGGGCACACTCTGAACCGAGCAAATCCCCCTGGCGATGGCATCCGGCGCCTTCCCGCAGACCTCGCCGAAGAGCGCGGCGGCCAGGATATTGGAAACGTTGAAGAGGCCCACCAGAGGGGTCTTAACCTTCATTTGCTTGTCTCTTAGGGAAAAACCCAGGGTAATGCCGTCGATCGTCTCTTCGAAATAGGTCGGGTATGCATCGGCGCCGGTCTTCGCGCCGTAAGTCAGCGTCTCTATGGGCGGCGGGGGCACGCAGGACTGCGCGCTCGGATCATCGATATTGATGAGAGCCCATTTCCTCTCCTTGGCGCTCTCCCTGAGGTAGCGATGGAAGAGGAGGGATTTTGCCTGCCTGTAACGCTTTAGGTCGCCGTGGTAATCGAGGTGGTCATGGGTGAGGTTCGTAAATACGGCGCAGTCGAAATCGACCCCCTCCACCCTGCCCTGATCGAGGGCGTGAGAGGAGACCTCCATAATTGCGTATTCAACTCCCTTCCCGGTCATGTCAGCCAGGAGCGATTGGATCTCTACGGATTCGGGCGTTGTATTCGACCCTTTCAACTCATGATTGTCATAGCGGTAGGAGATGGTGCCGATAACACCCGCCTTTGCCCCCGATTCCCGTATGATCGACTCCATGAGGTAGGTGACGGTCGTTTTCCCGTTGGTGCCCGTGATCCCGGTGACGCTCATGCGCCGCGATGGAAAGCCGTAGAACCTGGCGGCCGCCCGCGCGAGGAGGAGCCGAGCATCGCCCGTTAGGACGAGACAGGGCACAGGTTCGGGCAGGGGTTCCTCGGAAACGATCACCGAAGCTTGTCTCGCCAGCGCCTCGGTCAAATAGGGCCTGCTCGATCCAGTGACGAAGAAGACGGACCCCGGCCGGACCTCCCTGGAGTCCTTGGTGATCCCGGTGATCTCCTGTCCGTCCGGTAAAACGCCCCTCATCGCGGTTACCGGAAGGCCGGCCAGGAGTTCGGTGAGCCTCATTCGTTTCCGGCCCTCCCCTGGATGACGCACTCCTGCTCCCCTTTCAGCCTTTCGAAGGCCTTCGGCGACTGGCCCGTTACATGCCCGTTGCCGTATACCTTTATTCTGGTCGTATGGACTGAGAGCCTGTCGATTGCAAGCCTCATCGGCAGGTTCGCGAGATTTGGCATCATCCACTCCGTCTCCGCCGTTTTCCCGCCGTTATTAATCTCGTCTTCGCCTTTCGTCATCTCGAAGCCGTATTTCCCCCTGGCAATGCCGGTCTGTCCTAGCGAGTAAGGGAAGAGCCCGTCGCACTGGGCACCGACGTACTTGTTATAAAGGGCCAACAGTCTTTTCGCATCGACCCGATACCCCTTCCCGAGAATTATCTCTCCGGGGTCGAGCCCCGGCGGGGGGCTGATGCCCTCTTTTTCCATAAACTCCAATACTCGTTTTTGCCCTATTGTACTAAGAATACTCCTTATGCCGTCCTCGTCGCGATCCTTAAGGATTTCGAGAGGTTTCTTCCACGTGACATTATTGTACGCATCCTTTTTCCCCAAAATCAAACCCTCTTTGTCCAACCATCCTTCCTTCAACGCGTAGCAGACCACCGGTATGCAAATTAGGAGGGAGGGCTCTATCCCTGACTGGCTGATATCTGCAGACAAACTTTCTCTTTCGGGGACGGACGTCTGCGTAACATCCGGTCCCATCGCTGCATCACTTGTCTCTGCGGATAGGGGAGTCACAGGGATGGGGGATAGAGCCCTTTGGGATGGAGGGGCGTTGCGGTCAATGTCAGCATCCGGAACGGGCAAGAGCGTACCCTTTGAGGGTGCTATCTCTTCCGCTGAAATCCTTCTCATACTCATTTTCTCTGGCAACCGAAAAGCAACAACAGCATAGAGGAGGCACAAGACCGTACAAACAAGGAAAGCCCTTTTTTTGGACTTCTTGTTCATCTCAAGACCACCACCTCTTTATCGTTCGGCCGCTTCAGGCCGAGTCTCTCACGGGCGGCAAACTCCACGTAGCCCTTCTGCGTGACGGCTGCAAGCTCCATCTTGAGGGCCTTGTTCACCTCGACAAGCTCTTTTTCCATCTTGAGCCTCTCCATGAAGCGGCCCCTCGTCTCTTCGTAGGCGCCGGTCAGGAAGAAGAAGGCAAGGACCAAAGCGGCACATGCGAGGACCGCCCCAACGACGCACAGGGGCGACAGCCGCGACTGCATGTAGCGTGTGTGCTCGACTCTGATATAGGCGTGTCTGCCGCTTACGGCCCTCGTGATCATAGCTTCTCTGCAATCCTCAGCTTGGCGCTCCTTGCGTTTCGGTTCATCCTGATCTCCTCCCTGCCGGGTTTGATCGGTTTTTTCGTCGTCGGTGAAAGAGCCGGGCTATCCTTGAAGAACCTTTTAACCATCCGGTCTTCGAGGGAATGAAAGGTAATAACGCCGATCCTCCCGGACCTTTTCACCACGTCGGCCGCGTCCTGAAGGCCCTTCCCGAGATTCGTAAGCTCCCCGTTCACTTCTATCCTTATGGCTTGAAAGGTTTTCGTAGCAGGATGTATTTTCCCCCGTCCTTTCTTAGCGCTCGCTACAATACCGGCCAAGGCCTTCGCTGACGTGACGGGTCCCTTCTTCCTCGCCTCGATGATGGCCCGCGCTATCTTCACGGCGTCCCTTTCCTCGCCATAATCTTTGATGATGCGCACAAGGGTGCGATAATCATACTCGTTCACCACCCGCCGGGCTGTGAGCGCTTCATCCCGGTCAATCCGCATGTCGAGCTCGGTCTCGTCGCTGAAGCTGAAGCCCCTGCGGCCCGACATCTGGTACATGGATATGCCGAGGTCGAAAAGGACCGCATCGACCTCTTTGATGCCCTCCGCACCCAGTATGCTTGCCAGGTCCCTGAAGTTGCCCTTTTTCAGAAGCACCCGGTCCTTAAAGGGCGCCAGATTTTCCGCGGCCAAGGCCAGCGCTTCTTCATCCGCATCTATGCCGACGAGCCTAAGGCCCCGGTATTTTCCCAACAGGTAGTATCCGTGTCCCCCACCCCCGATGGTCGCGTCCACCAGCAACCCATCGTCAGTGTAAATTAGATTGTCTGCTACCTCGCCCAGAAGAACGGGAATATGGCCACGCCCCGTCAAAGACCGAGTTCCGACGCTATATCGGTCAACTTTTCCATATCCGAAGTCGCCCGTTTCACCAGCTCGGTCCATGCCTCTTCCGCCCATATCTCTATCTTCCTGTTCATCCCGACAATAACCACGTTCTTCCTTATTGCCCCGTAGTTTCTAAGGGACTGGGGTATGAGCATTCTCCCGAGCCTGTCGATGGGGCACTCGGATACGCCGGAATAGAAAAACCTAAGGAAGTTTTTTGCCTCTTTTTTGGTAACACCCGACCGTTCTATCCGTCCCTGGACCTCTTCCCATTCATTCTCGGAATAGGCGACGATGCAACCGTCGAGATTGGTCAGTATCAGCTTCAGCTCGGGCGCGCCCGCAGCCGCCTTTTTGCGCCTGGCGGCCTTACCGCGGTGGGATGCCAGGGCCTCCCTGAATTTTGCGGGGATGCTGAGCCTTCCCTTGTCGTCTATCGCGTACTCATATCTGCCTGAGAACATTTATCCCACCTTATACCACACTTTCCCACTAAGACCCAATATACCGGCTGTCTTTTTGTTTGTCAAGGTTTTTTTGCCTCCGGCGCTCCTATATTTGACAAGCTTGCAGCGGATTGCCATATTCATTGTCCGTTCCGTAAAGTAAACTATAGGATTGACGCGGTTTTGCGAGGATTATTTCCCTTCGGGACCGTTTCGCGCTGCGATCGATACCACTTTTCCCTCTGCTTCCTTCAAAGTCTCCCGTGCCCACTCAATGCCCTGATCAGGATAAACCTCCGCAGTGCTTACCTTGAGTGACCCGCAGGATAACACGCCCGGTTCTGTCCGTCACCAAGTTCCCCGGTCAGACGCAACCATGCAAAGCAGAAACCCGCCCTTACCGGGGCAATGGCCTATTTGCCGTCTTTGACCCGCTTCGCTGTATGTAGTAGAATACAGGTAATCACGGAATAATCAGGTATTTATGGGAGACTCCCTTCCGGTAAGGAGGACAACGATAAAAAAGGGCCGCCCTCATTCCATTCCCTATCAGATGCTCTTCGATCTCGTTCGCGATGGCCTGGTCGTCCATCAACTGATTTCAGAAGGCTCTGACCCCCGCTTCATCCACGCCAATCCGGCTGCCTGCGAGATCTTAGGCTATACAGCCGAAGAGATGAAAACATTGACTCCCTTCGACATCCAGAACGAGAAGGATATACCCTTCGAGGCGGAAAAGATGCTCTCCGGAAGTAGCCTTCGCTTTGAAAAGATGTTGATACGGAAGGACGGCTCGAAGTTCCCGGCCGAGGTCAGCTCAAGGGTCTTCTATGATCGGGATCGGCCTATGGTTCTTTCCAGTATCAGGGACATCACCGAGCGCAAAGAAGCGGAAAGAAAGCTTAAGGAGAGTGAAGCCACGTCGGCCCACGTTCAGCAGATGGCGCATGTGGGCCACTGGGAGCGCGATTTCTCTACGGGAAAAGTGCGCTGGTCCGATGAAACCTACCGCATCTTCGGCCTCCGGCCTCAAGAGCGAAAAGTGGACGGGCCGTTCCTTTTCCAGCATATCCACCCCGACGACCGGGCCCGTGTCGAGAAGGCCATGCGTGATGCTGCCGAAGGCATACAGCCTTACGACGAGATATACCGGTTCGTCCGTCCCGACGGAAGTACCCGCTGGGTACACGCCCGGGCCGAAGTCACCCGGACCCCGGACGGGAAACCCATAAGCATATCCGGCACCATGCTCGATATCACCGAGCGCAAGCGGGCGGAGGAGACGCTGAAGCGGTACGAGCTTTTGGCCGGCGAAGCTCGTGACATCATACTGTTTGTGCGCCATCGGGATGGTCGCATCCTCGAAGCCAACGAAGCCGCCACGAAAGCCTACGGTTACAGCAAGGACGAACTCCTGTCCCTGACGGTCTACGATCTGCGCGGTCGGGAAGGCTATTCGCTCACAGACTCCCAGATGGATAAGGCCGACTTATCGGGCATCCTCTTCGAAACGGACCACCGTCGAAAGGACGGAACGACTTTCCCGGTGGAGGTCAGCTCAAGGGGAATCCGGATCGGCGACGAGCGGGTCCTGCTTAGTGTGATACGTGATATCACGAAGCGGAAGCTGGTGGAGGAGGAGCTTCGCAGGGCGCACGCCGAGCTTGAACAACGAGTACAGGAGAGGACCAACGAACTCTTGGCGGCCTATCGGTCGCTTCAACAATCCGAGGCGAGATACAAGAACCTTTACGACCAGGCCAATGACATAATCTTCACTATTGACTTGAAGGGCAACTTGACTGGGGTAAACGCGAAGGGCATAGACCTTTTCGTTCCTCCCGGCGTGCCTATTCAGGAAATATCGCTCGGGCACCTCCTTACGCCGGACAGTCTCGCCCGCGCGGTCGCCATCATAGGACGAGGCGTTGTTGAGGACTCGGACCTGACCGACGAGCAGCCTTGGGAGTTCGAGACACGAGCCAAGGACGGCGGTCTTATCTACCTTGAAGTCAAAGCCAGGCTCGCACGCGAACATGGAATTATTACCGGCATCAATGGTATCGCGAGGGATATCACGCGGCGCAAGAAGCTGGAGGAGGAACGGGCAAAACTCTGGTCCGCCGTGGAGCGGGCGGGTGAAGGCATCTTCATGTTGACGCTCGATAGGCGCTACAGTTATGTCAATGCCGCATTTTGCAAGACCTATGGCGTCACGCAGGAAGAGCTGGCAGGAAAAAGCACGGCAATGTTCCGCAGTGATCGCCACCCCCAACGGTTCCACGACACCCTATGGTCTGAGCTTGAGGCAGGGAACACGTGGTCGGGACGCCAGACGCGAAAGAGAAAAGACGGAGGGCTTGTAGAGGTGGAAGCAACTATCGCCCCGGTTCGTGACATGTCCGGGGCCATCATCCACTACGTCGGGGTTGAGAGGGACATCACCAAGCAGTTGCAGATTGAGCAACAGCTCCGTCAAACCCAGAAGATGGAAGCCCTCGGCACCCTCGCGGGAGGCGTCGCGCACGACTTCAATAACATGCTTGCAATAATTATAGGCAACTCAGAACTCGCCCTCGATGACGCTCAGAACGAAACGCTTCGGCAAAACCTCAACCAGATACTCAAGGCGTCAACGCGGTCGCGGGACTTGATAAAGCAGATTCTGACGTTCAGCAGAAGGGACAGAGGGCAAAAAAAAGAGATCAAGATGGCTCCGCTTTTGAAGGAGACCTGCGAGTTGCTCAGGGCATCGCTTCCGAGCACGATTCACATGAGCCTTAACGTAAGGACGAGGGCCGATACAATACTGGCAGACCCATCCTTGATCCAGCAGGTGGTTGTAAACCTTGCGAAGAATGCAGCAGATGCCATGAGGGAAGCCGGGGGAAGGCTCACCATCAGCCTTTCATCGGTCACCGTCGGTTCCGACTCTCTCGCGGATAAGAACGTGCAACCCGGTCATTATGCTAAGTTGACCGTAAAGGACAACGGCAGCGGCATCGCTCCCGATGTGAAGAAGAGAATTTTCGAGCCTTTCTTTACTACTAAGGAGCAAGGCCGGGGCACGGGTATGGGGCTTGCCGTGGTTTACGGTATCGTGGAAGGGCATAACGGCGTGATCGAAGTGGAAAGCGAGATAGGCAAGGGTTCGCAATTCACGGTCCTCCTTCCGCAAGTCGATGCTTGTCCGTCAATGGAAGAAGACGAAGAAGCGACTGTCTGTTTGGGAGATAAACGTACACTCCTTGTCGACGACGAACCTGAAGTTGTGGAGGTGGCAAAGACAGTGCTTGAGCGGATGGGCTGCCGGGTGACCGCCTTTACCGACAGCACCGAAGCCTTGAATCTGTTCTTGCAGAACCCTGAGGCCTTTGATCTCATCATGACCGATCAGACGATGCCCGATCTTACCGGTATCGACCTCGCCCGGAAGATCCTGAGAGTGAGAAAGGATATACCCATTGTTCTCATTACCGGCTACAGCGAGATGGTGTCACCGGAAAAGGCAAGAGAGGTCGGCATCCGGGAGTTCGTCATGAAACCCTTTACAAGAAAGGACATGGGCGAGGCCATTAGGAGGGTGCTGGACGAGAAAGAACCGGGTGCGACCCCCCGCCCTCCCCGCCAGATCAAAAGAAATAGAAAAGTATAAAAATTTATCTTGACAGTGGGAGTGTAGCAATGAGCAACAGCCACTTGAACAGAAAACGAGCGTCGGCACTACCCTCCCTAATCCGGTAGCGCGAAACGACATTTTCGCCCTATCCATGCGGACTTTATTTTTCACTCGGAAACCCCCCTCTGTAAACCCTTGACATTACTGCATTTCGAGACCATGTTTTTTCTATGTTCTGCAAAAGAAAATACCGAATGGATACGGGTAACAGGGAACACGTGAAGCGGATAAACTCGCTTCTCCTGCGGCGAAAATATCAATTCGTCGTGGGTGAAGGGGGTGATAAGCTGAAGGGGTGGTGTGAAGAGGTGCGGGTGGACGGGGAAGCCTTTCTTGTCCTGAAAGATGTGATACTCGACATGGGTAAGGACGGAAAACGGAAGGAGTACCGGGAACACTCGGAAATCCGATTCTTTAATACGCCCTTCGCGGCATTCATCAATGAAGGCCGGGCGGCCGGGGTGGAGGGGGAAAGGACCGAGGTGGAGGAAGAATAATCCCTCCTTTCGCACACTGTGCCTTTTCCGCACATATGGATCTTATTCCCGGCAGCCGCTCGTTCGTTGGCCCAAAATAGAGCTTTTTCAGCTCCTGGTCGTGTCCGCTCTCTCTGCTGGTGTGACAAAACAGCCCACTCGGGCCGTTTTCACCTTCCCCGCTCTTCCTGAGGCAAGTTATAGGCATTATTAGCTTTTTCGTTGGTGAGCGAAGTCAGGCACGACTTTTGCTTTTCCTACCCGTAATTTATGTCCGCAGGTCCGTAAGCCATTCTTCCCCGATTTAAGGCCCGCCATTCGCCGGCTCTCGACCCGGGTACCGGGTCGAGAGCCGGTCCTACACTGGCCGTCATCTCAGAAATGACCGCTTATCCACTCCCTGAGCTCGTCGCGGACGGCACGGAAGGCCTCTATCCCTTCTTGCGAGGGCAAGGCTGACAGGTCTCTGAGCCGGCCCTTTATCACGCGCCTCGCGGAGGGGAAAAAGGGGTGAAAAGCACAGCAATGAGAGCAGGCCCGGCATGTGAAGCCGCCGGCAGGCAAGAAAGGGCACGAGCCCTGCGGTTCGCCGCATACAATGGCGACACAGTCGAATCGCACGCCTACGAAGGCCTCGATCCCCTTCGGGGATTGGCCGGAGATGTCGATGCCGACCTCGGCCATCACGCGTACGGCTTCCGGACTCAGTTTACCGGGATTGAGACCTGCGCTGAACGACTCATAGGCGTCAGGCCGCATCGCCCTGAGGAGGCCCTCCGCCATCTGGGACCGGATGGAGTTGCAAAGGCAGAAGAAGAGGACCCTTTGTTTTCGCGGCAATTCGCCGCGCCGGCGGCGGACGCTCCCGGCGTCCGTTTCCTTTCGGGCCATACGATAGTATAGCACAAATTCTAACACCCCCTCGAAAGCCTTAGGGCGGCAGCACGGGTCAGATTACGCCCATCCGGCCCTGGGGGAAGAAGAAGCCTGTAAAGAGACTGGCAACTGCCGAAATCAGGAGTCTCACGGCAACGAGAGCGACAAAGTAGAGCGGTCTCCTCTCCGTAGGCGTGTTCATGAGTACGGGCAATCCCACGTAAAGGAGATAAAAACCGTAGAGGGAAAGAAGGAGAGCAATGGACGCAAGGGTAGGGATAATGAACAGAACACCGGCGACCCAGTAGGGCGTCGAAGAATAGACGCTCAGCTTCATCGCGTTCTCTAAGCTCCTCGCCGAATCGAACCTTGAGGCCAGCCCGTCGATGACAAGGGCAAAAAGATAAAGTCCCAGAAGGGAAAGGCAGTAAGAGACGATCGCGTACCCCAGGGCGCCCCTGAAAGGCGCGCGGTATCGGATGCCGATGAAAGAGATGCCGATCACAGTCATACCCACAAAATGGGCGGCGGCGGGGATAGCGGCGAGGATAGCTGCGTAAGACCTGTACAGGTCCCTGACTCCGGACCGCTCGCGCCCGATCACCGGCCAGGCTTCCCGTGGCCTGAGTATAATATCCAGGGCTCTCTCTACAAGATCCATGGCAGCTCCTTACGGACGATCCTCTCTCAGGACGGGTACCCGTGGGAAGCGGCGCAAACTGCCGACTAAGTCTGTTTCCCACCCTCGAGGACGCGTCTTATGCTTTCAGCCAATTCGCTCCGCGAGACCGGCTTTACAAGGAATTCCCTGATGCCCATATCTTTCGCCATTGTGCGGCTCGCTACATCGCTATAGCCGGTACAGAGGATGATAGGTATATCGGGCCTTAGAGCGGTAAGCTCGCGGGCCAGTTCCGTCCCCGTCATACGAGGCATGGTCTGGTCTGTAATCACGAGATCGAACTTGTCCGGGCTCCGGCGGAAGATCTCAAGGGCCTCAACGCTGTCCCAGGCAGCCTGGACTTCATAACCGAGGCGCGCAAGCATCGAAGAGCCCACCTCGACGATTAAGTCCTCATCGTCTACGAGGAGTATTCGCCCTGTCCCGGAACTGGAGACCGACGGCGTCTCCGCCTCTTCCGCATAGGTCACCTCGACGCTCGGAAAGTAGACATCGAAAACCGAGCCCCTGGCCGGCGCGCTCCTGACCGTTATCGCCCCCCCATGACTCTTCACGATCCCGTGCACGACGGCAAGCCCCATCCCCGTTCCCTCGCTGGGGCTTTTCGTGGTAAAGAAGGGATCGAACATGCGATCGAGGACTTCCGGGGTCATGCCTTCGCCCGTGTCGGACACCGACATCTTCAAGTACTGCCCGCATTCCATCCCGAGGCACGGCGCCTCGTTCGCCGAATCCAAGTCGAATCTGGACAGGCATACCTCCAGAACCCCTCCTTTTGTTCTCATCGCGTGTCCGGCATTCGTGCACAGGTTCATTAGCACCCGATGAATCTGGGTAGGCGATGCGAAGATGACGCCTGATTCCTCGTCCACGCGCTCCCTGATCTCGATCGTCGAAGGCAGAGACGCCCGGAGCAGCTTCAGGGCCTCCTTTATAATAAGACTCAACTTGAAGTGTTTCCGTTCCTCCTCGTTCCGATGGCTGAAGACCAGTATCTGGCGGACCAGATCCCTGCCCCTGGTAGCGGCCCTCAGTATCTGGGCGGCGTGATGCTTGGCCGGGTGGCCTTCGGGAATGTCCTCCAGGGACATCTCAGAAAAGCCTATGATCGCGGAAAGGATGTTGTTAAAGTCATGGGCTATGCCTCCGGCCAGCGTCCCGATGGCCTCGATCTTTTGCGTCTGTCTGAGCTGGCGTTCAAGTATCACCTCTTCGGTAACGTCTCGCTCGACGGCAACATAATTGACGACCTTGCCCGACTTGTCCCTCACGGGCGAGATGGTCGTTTCGGCCTCGTATATTGACCCGTCCTTTTTTCTGTTGGAGATGCGTCCGGTCCAGACGCTCTTCGTACTGACCGTGCTCAACATGCCCCTGTAAAAGGTCTCGTCATCTTTCTTGTTGCTTTTCAGAAAAGCCGTAGTCCTTCCCAGTACCTCCTCCCTGCTGTAGCCGCTGATGCGGAAGAAAGGCTTATTGGCATACTGTATCTTGCCGTTCTTGTCGAGGATGATCACGCTTTCGACAGTCTGCTCTATGGCCGCGGCGAGCCGGCTCAACTCCATCTCCACCAGCTTGCGCTCCGTAATGTTCCTGGCGATGCAGTGAATCCCGACAATGGTGTCTCCGTCTTGGATGAAGCGCGCCCGCGCTTCGAAATTCACGACCGACCCGTCTGCTGCGACTGCCTCGAGCTCCCATGGCCCCCCTTCAAGGACATGAGGCTCGTTCGCCAGCGCCTTTTCGATTGCCGACGATGCGGCGCGTGCGCCCTCCGACGAAAATATATCCAGAAAGCTCTTTCCGACAACGGTTTCCGGCTCGAGCCCCAGTTCCCGGTATGTAGTGCGATTTACCGACGTGAATTTGCCTCTAAGATCCAGGGTGAAGATAATGTCGTCCGCGTGTTCGTAAAGGTCCAGGTATCTAGTCTGAGATTCCTGGAGCGTCTCGACGGCCTGCTCGAGCCGGTCCTTCGTTTGCTTCAGCGCATCTTCAGCCTGCACACGGTTCGTGATATCGGTGACGACCATACATATCCGGGTGTCGCTCGCCACCGCATGGGCGCTGCACGACAGGTGCACCGCGCGCATGCCGGTCTTTCCATAGAGATGGACGACTTTCGACCGGGCCTGGCCGCTGCGGCTCTTTTTCAGCACCTCTTCGAAGAACGCCCGGTCTTCTTCCTTGACAAGCCTGGAAAAAGCGGTACCGATGAGCTTTTCGGATGGGATATCGAGCATCCGGGAGAATCCGGGGTTGCAGTAAAGGATTGCGCCGTCGGACGAGAGGATGAGGGCGCCCTCCGTCATCGTTTCGAGGATGACGCCGTAATGGATCTCGGGTTCTCCTCCCATGGCCTGCGGGCAGCGCCGATCCTCTACGGACGGGCATCCCTTTGTCTCGAAGTCGAGATTTCCCTGTACCCCTTTTCTTGAAAGGTAGGAGTTGTGAAGCCCTTGTTCGACCGGTCCCGCGCTGTAGCTGTGGCCGCACCGGTACGCCGCAGCAGCGGGCCTTGCAATGGCTCTAAACCCTCGCGTCCTTTCCAGTTTTCCTTCTGTCCGCATGGCAGCCATTTTCGCTCAGCCTCCTTTCAGATGTTAATCCTTCCGGAGTTACCGGAACTTACTGCCCCTGCTACCTTTCCGGCCCTTGCGAACAATCGCCTAGCATCAAGCAGAATCGAAGGCTATCTTTTCGTCTTCTTTTGTTTCAGAAAGCGCTTTGTGAGGAACTCAAGCAACCCGTAAAATCGAATATCATTATTGTGAAGAAATAATGCACAAATGTCAAGTTCATAGGCAAGATAGTGCTTTATCGTTGGAACCCTGTTTGGTATACTCACTTTGACTGCTTGTAGACCAGCTTCTTTGCCGTGAGCCCGCGGCAGTCAAAGGGCTATCTTTGGCTGGGAGGTTATATGACCGGACGCAACTCGGGGAAACCCTCTACCCCTTCGAACAAGGCGGACACGCAGTTAAGGAGAAAGAACGCAACCCTCGAAAAGAAGGTGACCGAACTTTTAAAGGCCAACGCGGAGCTTCAGAAGCAGCAATCGGAGGAAAAGTTCCGGAAGGTTTTCATGTCAAGCCCGGCCGCACTAAGTATCCATGATCACATGGAAAAGAATCGACTTGTAGATGTCAACAGGGCCTGGGAGAAGGCCACCGGCTATCAGCGCCATGAAGTGATCGGCTTCAATCCCCTCGAGTTCGGCATAGTTCCCGACAGCAGGGTTAGGGACGAGATCTTCAGGCTAATGAAGGAAGAGGGAAGTTTCCGGGACCTGGAGATCAACTATCGAAAGAAAAACGGGGATGCGCGGGTCTGTCTGATGTCCGGGGTAATCATTGAGCTCGACGCCAAACAGTACATGCTTGCCGCGTATACCGATATTACCGGGCGCAAAGAGGCAGAAAGAGAACTCGAGGAGAATGAACGTATGCTGGCTCGCGCCCAGCAAATGGCCCACGTGGGCCACTGGGACCGCTACCTCGCCACAGGAAAAGCGCGATGGTCGGACGAGACCTACCGTATCTTCGGCCTCGAACCTCAGGAGCGTGAGGTGAATGGGCGTTTCCTTTTTGACCGTATCCACCCGTCTGACCGGGCGTCCGTGAAAAAGGCCGTCAAAGATGCTGTCGAAAACGTCAGGCCCTATAACGAGACGTACAGGCTTGTCCGTCCCGACGGCAGTATCCGCTGGGTACACGCCCTAGGCGAAGTCACCCGTACTCAGGACGGCAAACCCGTGCGCATATTTGGGACCATCCTCGACATCACCGAGCGCAAATACGCCGAAGAGACCCTTCGCGAGAGCGAGGTACTGCAGCGTACCCTGCTGGCCAACCTGCCTGCGGGGGTGGTGATTATTGACCGGGCTACCAGAAAGATCGAGAACGTGAATAATGCCGGCGCGGCCATGTTCGGCGCCCGGGTAGAAGTGATTGTTGGAAACCGGTGTCACTCGTTTCTTTGCCCGGCAAGTGAAGGTGCCTGCCCTGTCTGCGACCTCGGGCAGCAAGTCGACAAGTCCGAACGGGAGATAATCTGTGCCGACGGCAGCAGGCGCCGGGTTCTTAAATCCGTTAACCTTGTGCGCATACAGGGACAGGAAAAACTGCTGGAGTGCTTTGCGGACATCACCGACCTCAAGCAGGCCGAGGAGGAGCTTCGGAAGCAGGAGGTCCGCTTTCGCAAAATCTTCGAGGAAAGCCCCATAGGCATGGTCATGGCAGGCGCCGACTATCATTTTATCAGGGCGAACCGGGCCTTCTGCAGGATGACTCAGTATACCGAGAAGGAGATGAATAGCCTCACGTTCAGTGATATCACGCATCCCGACCATGTGGAACAGGATATAGCCGGTGTCCGTGATCTCGTCAATGGAAAAATCCCCCTCTATCGTACCGAGAAGCGTTACATCCGTAAGGACGGGGAGACCGTCTGGGGTGCTTGCACGGTAGCGCTCGTCAACGATAAGGGCGGTGAGTTCCTTTACTTCTTAACCATGATCGAGGACATTACCGAGCGTAGGCGGGCGGAAGACGAGCGGGCCAAGCTCTGGTCTGCCGTGGAGCGGGCCGGTGAAGGCGTCTTCATGGTGACGCCCGATGATAATCGCTTCACCTATGTCAACTCAGCGTTCTGCAAGGCTTACGGGTTATCCCGTGAGGAACTGGTAGAGAAAAGCACGGCAATACTCCGCAGTGATCGGCACCCTCAATCGTTCCACGATGCAATATGGTCCGAGCTCGAAAAAGGGAAGACATGGT